>Ga0315284_10000867_pt1 | contig 41446 bp, 42 predicted proteins | sample YL17G09_16_MG_FD_203696 | JGI IMG/M metagenome (GOLD analysis project Ga0315284, IMG submission 203696) | Sediment microbial communities from Yellowstone Lake, YNP, Wyoming, USA - YL17G09_16 | ecosystem: Environmental > Aquatic > Freshwater > Lake > Sediment | place: USA: Wyoming | collected...
CGTGCCAGTGAAACTGGCGCGCCGCCTTAAAACCCCTAAACTGTAAATCCAACTAATTTAACTAACAGCCACGAAATAATCAAGAATGAAACTGAAAAGACGGGAACAAAAATATATTTCATTTTATCTTTGGGCTGAAATGACCAAGACGAATATCCGGCAAATTTCAATTGTTCAAACAAATTTCTATCTTCAATTTTAATTCTTTTAATCATGAAACTAATAATCAGAGCTGAAATTGGCAAAACATAAATAATCAGAATGGGAATTACAAAATCGCTCATGAAATATCTCATGCTGGAATAACCGATTTCTCTAATCAATGAAGATAGCGCAAACAAACCAAACACTAGAAAAGGTATGGCCACGAAAAATAAAATCGTGGCAACTCTCCTCTTCCAAAAATATCCTTTCTGTTTTATTTCAACAAGCAATGATTCAACACTTTCGTTTTTATTTTTCGTGCCAACCAATACGGTTGTTATCAACAAGCCAAGAAGCGTTAGAAAGTTAGACAATCCAATAAAACCGAGTTTTATTGGATTTTTTCTTAAATCTCTAAAAATAATCAGGCCCGCTAAAATTCCCGCTATTATCGAACTCAATATAAACAGAATTATCGCACTGACTATTGGATGTTTAGCTACAAAGGTTGAATAATAAGTTTTTACTGGCGCCTGATTATTTATCCATAAATCATCGGTCAAAAATTTTGACGGTGAGTTGATTTCTATTTTGGTGTATTTGATATTTTGATTTTGTCCGCTGTAAAAGTTTTTTAAGTCATCAGCAAAACTTGCGTAGCTATCAACATAGTAGTCTGTTTTTGTATAGCTTTTAATGTCTTGAAAAACTTTTGGCGAAACATGACCGATTATCCGAAGTGTGGCTGGAACTGTTTTGCTCCCGTAAACACTCGTAGGAAGTAATGGGAAATAAATATCTTTCGTGGGGAATGTTACAAACACGCCTCTTTGGTTAGCTGAAATAATTTGTTTCGGCGAGCTTATCCAAGAAGCGATGAAAGAATATTCCTTACCGATGTAATTATCCAAAACTGGAATTGAGCCGCTTTCAATTTTTAATCCCTTACTTTTTAAATAATCATAAAGACCATTAGCTGTTTTGGCAGTAATAATTTCTGAAGAAATACCCTCTTTGTCTAAATGTTCATAGACAATAACATCTTGTTCAACATTTCTGCCCAATCCTTGTGGCACGCCCAAAGAATTATCTAAACCTTTTTCAGTTGTCCCCAGTGTTCCGTAAAATGATATGAAAGGAATTGTATAAAGCTGGGTCATTTGCAAAAACTTTGTCGTATCATCCAAGTTTGATTTTGCTTTCTTTGAAATTTCTTCACCGCTTAATTGAGGCAAACTTTTTACAATGTCAATCGCTACTTTGTTCGGGTCGGAAGGAACTGGAAAAAGCCAAACAACACCCTCGCTGTTTTCTCCCTCAAGCCCAACGCTAATAATCATTTTTTGCAAACCATTATCATAATTGATAAACGCTTGCTGATTGTTTTCGCCTGAATAATCCCAGCGGTCGGAATAAGGGTCGGGTTTTATCATCATTCCGTCTGCCAAAGCTGATTTAGGGACAAAGGAAAATACCGCTAAAAATGTGATTAGCGATAATGTAACAAATGAGAGAGTTTTTTTCATAGTTCTATTTTAATATTATTTTATAATTCATCAACGCTTACCTCAAGAGCTTCTGCTATTTTCTTGAGGGTATCAAGCGTTGGATTCTGGTTTTTACCGGCTTCAATTTTGATAATTGTATTATTGGCGACATCGGCCAATCTCGCCAATTTCTGAATCTACATCGTATTGGAGATTTTTGGTTTAAATACCGAGAAATTTTTTAGCTAATTTTTCTTTTTCCCCAATAAAAAACTTTTTTACTTCTTCCCATTTCAAATCAACGCTCATTTGCGGCATGGCGTCGGCATCGGCGTCTCCGAAATAAACCAAGCTTTTAATAATATGATAGATATTATAATCGTATTCGCCGAATTTTTTTTGGAATAAAAATAACAATTCTTCCAAGGGTTTGAAATTTTGACAAAGCCAATACAAATCAATAAAATCACGCTTGGTTCCTCGGTCGGAAATAGCTAAAATTTTCATCGCGGCTAAATCCGCTAATTGAGCGACGGCTAAATTTTCCTGTTTTTCCGCCGGTTCTAAAAGAGCGTAGGGCAAAGTAAAAAAGCTGATTTTAATATCGTCCAACTTGCCGATAATCGTGTTCTCCGCGTTTTTTAATCCCTCGAATTTTCCGATTTCTTTTAATCCCTTAATCAATAGCGCCTGATTAAATTCTTTTTCGGAAAAAAAATCCAAATCGTCTGAACGCCGATGATTAAAAAAAAGCGCCACCGCCGTGCCGCCAGCCAAATAAAAGTTAGCAACAAACGGCCAATGGCTCAATTTTTCCAGCAGTAAACGGGTTTTTTCGGGAAGAAAATCAAAATTAATCATTTTTTTGCGCCAATAAAGATTGCCAAAAATTCTTGGTCGCCAAAGAGACATCTCGGGATTGCAGGGCCGCTTGCCAATCGTTTAGAGATAAGTTTTCCCAAGCCCATTTTATCGCTTCCGGCCGCCCCAATTCAATAAGCCGTTTGGCTATATAAACAGAATTTTTTGCCAAATCAAGTCCCTTTTTATCCGTTTCCCAGAAATATTTTTTTATGTCTTCGGGAATTGTTTCCATAAATATATTATACCATAAAATGGCTGATAAAAATAGTGGCTCAGGTGGGACTCGAACCCACACGCCTTTTGGGCGCGACATTTTAAGTGTCGTGCGTATGCCAGTTCCGCCACTGAGCCGTTTTATTTTTTATTTTTGCCCGCCCTCGGCCGAGCCGGGGCGAGACCGGGGATTTTTGATTTAATTCTGAGGCCTGGGCGAGAATTGCACTCGCGTATAACTCTTTTGTCCCGATTTCTTCAAAAATTTGAGGCCAGGATGGGAATTGCACCCATGAATAGGAGTTTTGTCCCGATTTCTTCAGAGTTTTGAGGCCGGGATGGGAGTCGAACCCATGAATAACGGTTTTGCAGACCGTCGCCTTACCGTTTGGCTACCCGGCCATTCGGCCTCAAAACTCTGTTGTAAAGAAATCGAGGATCCACGATTTGAATTCCGCCGGAGGCGGAAACAAATCGGGACAGACTCCCGCCTTGCCATTTGGCTACCTGGCCATTGTATTTTTTCTTCAATATTTCTTTTTGTTGATGCAATTTCAAAAACTTTTCATATTTTAAAGCTTCACTTCTTGAATCAAACTTTTTATATTCCAACAAATGCCACGGCCGATAACCCTTAGTTGACTTTACCTTTCCTAAATTATGGAGCCGCACTCTTTTGTTCAGATTTGCGGTACTACCAATATAAATATCGTTATTTTTAAAACTTCGTAGAACATAAGTATAATAATTCATATGGTGTTTTGTCCCGCTGCGCGGGATCTCGCGAAGCGAGACAGAGAGTCGCCTTGCTGCTTGTCATAGCTTTGCTTGATCTGGCGAAGCCAGAGCTACCAGGCCCTCACTCCTTATTGCTATTATATAACCTTAAACTTTCAGCGGCAATTGCCGGCCGCCAGAAAACTTTTGATTTTTCCGACAATTTCCTCTGGCCTGACGTTGGTTTTAAATCCGGCGGCCAGGCGGTGCCCTCCCCCGCCGAACGCTTCGGCAATTTTAGCCACGTTGACTTGCTGGTCCGGACGGCTTCTGAGCGAGCCGTCAAAGCAACCCGGTTCTTTTTCCAGCAAAATCAAAGCCAGTTTGGCTTGTGGCACGGAATTTAAAATATTGGCGATGGCCGAGGCGTGGAAATATTCTTGCCGCTCGTTCAAATTTTTATAACTGACCACCGAACAAATCAGACCAGATTCTTCGTCCATTTCCAAAAAATCAAAAATCCGGCGCCAGGTTTCCATTTTAATTTCAAAATTATTACCGGACATAAACGACGCCACTTTGGTCAGGGAAGCGCCGCCAGCCAGCAGTTCGCCGGCAATTTTTAAGGTCTGAGCGCTCGTGTTGGGATGGCGGAACCCGCCCGTATCGTCAAAAATTCCCGCCAGGAGACAAATGGCTATCAACGGATTTAAAGCAACGCCCAAAAACTTCAAAAGATGACAAACAATTTCGGCGGTGGAGGAATAATTTGGCTCAACAATCTGAAGCCCTAAATAATTTCCGGCCAAATGGTGGTCTAAAGTTAAGAAATTAAATCGGTCCAGTTCCTCCAGCCGGCCCAGCCGCAACCGGCCAAAATCACCATAGTCCAAACCGATAATCAAATCAACATTATTCAAATTAAATCTGTGCTCTATTTGCCCTACTTGCGGCAAGAACTGCCATTCGCCGGCAATCGGAGTGGGGCAAAACGCGATTGCCCGCTTGCCCATTTTTTCCAGCGCCATTTTCAAGGCCAACATTGAACCCAGCGCGTCGCCGTCCGGCTCCTCGTGGGTGGCCAAAAAAATATTGGCTGCCTCATCAATTAATTTTTGGGCGGCAGTAAATTTGTCCACCATACGTTGCGCTATTCTTCTTCTAAATTGTGCAGCAATTCATCAACCCGCTGGCTTTCCGCCTCATCGACGTTGAGGATAAACCTAATTTTGGGCACCGGATGCATTTTTAATTTTTTGTTCAACTGCCGCTGAATAAAAAAGAGGCGCGAGGAAAGATTTTTTAGCACAGCCGGCCCCTTGGCGGCCGGCAGAACGCTGAAAGTGACTGCCGCCTCTTTGAAATCTTCCGTTGTTTGGGTCCGCAGAACCGTCACCAAAATCCCCGCCCCAAAATCGCCTTCTTCAAGCAGGATTTTGCCGAGCTCCCTTTTGATGAGTTCGTTGATTTTTTGAAGACGATAAGACAAGCTTCATGTAACATATAACACGTAACACAAAACAAAAAAATACTGTTACATGTTATATGTTTTATGTTATATGACTTAAAGTTCTCTTTTTTTCCTCTCTTCTTTATAAACTTCCAAAACATCGCCTTTTTCTATCACTACCGCCGATTCAATCTGCACCCCGCCTTCCTGGTCTTTGGTCAGCTCGGCCGCGTTTTCTTTGTTATGCTGCAACTGGCTGATTTTGCCGTTGCCGATAACTTCATCATTTCGGCAAATATCGGCAATCGCTCCCCGCTCCAATTTGCCGATAGTCACCCGGCCGCCAATAATTTGCTTTTGCCCCTCGGTCTTAAAAAAGGCCAACACTTTAAGCCGCCCGAGATTCTGGCGGCTGATTTCCGGTTTAAGAAAAGCCGAAGCGTCATGCCTGACTGCCTGAATCAACTCATAAATAATCTGCCACAAGCTAATTTTAATATTTTGTCTTTGCGCCAACAGATCGACAGCGAGCTGGCTTTTGACGCGAAAACCGTAGATTTTGGCTTTGGCCGAATAGGCCAATTTGACATCGCCTTCGGCAATATCCCCCACTTCCGCCTTGATGACGCGCAACAATACTTCCTCTTGCGGGATAGCCCCGAAAGCTTCCCTGACAGCTTCCAAAGAACCGGAAAAATCCGCCTTCAAAATCAAATTAAAAATTTTTTGCCCCTCAGCCACGGCCAAAATTCCCGCCGGCTTTCTTTTCCTTTTTTCCTGCTCTGCTTTAACTTCAATTTTCGCTTTGGCTTCTTCCAGCGACCCCGCCGCTTGCCATTCTTCTCCGACCAGCGGCACCTGACTGAAACCGGTCATCAAAACCGGGCATGACGGCCCGGCCTCTTCAATTAGTTGACCCAAAAAGTTCTCCATTTTTTTAATCAAACCGAAAACCGACTCTGCCATCACAATGCTTTTGTTGGTTAAAACGCCGTCTCTGATCAGCAAAGTGGCGGTGGAACCGCGTTGCGCATCCAGCCGCGATTCAATGACTATGCCCTCGGCCGGTTTAGAATAATCGGCCTTCAATTCTTCCATTTCCGCCATCAGTAAAATCATATCCAGTAATTCGTTAATTCCCAGTCCCGTTTTGGCCGAAACAAAGACAGAGGGAACTTTTCCGCCGAGCGCCTCTACCACGACGTTTTTGTCGGCCAGCTCTTTTTTGACTTTATCGGGCAAGACGTTGGGCTTGTCCATTTTATTAATTGCCGCTATTATCGGCAATGACAGACGCAAAATTATATCAATCGCTTCTTTGGTCTGGGGCTTGACTCCCTCGTCAGCCGCCACCACTAAAATCGCGATATCAGCCACTTTGGCGCCGCGCGAACGCATAGCGGAAAAAGCCTCATGACCCGGGGTGTCAATAAAGGTAATTAATTTACCCTGGTGCTCTACTTGATAGGCGCCTATGTGCTGGGTGATGCCGCCGCTCTCTTTTTCTGCCACTTTGCTTTGACGGATATAGTCCAAAATACTGGTTTTGCCGTGGTCCACGTGACCCAAAATAACCACGATGGGAGGGCGTGGCTGGAAATTGCTTTTTATTTTATCTTGTTTCCCCTGCGGCATATGTTATATTTCTCAACGGCTCAACGGGATTCCCCGTTGAGCCGTTGAACTCCTTTATTTTTAGCCTTATTTTTTAGGCATTATAATTTTGGATTTGATTTGGCATTTGGCATTGATATTTTTGATTTTGTCTGATTGTCTTTTATGGCCGTTTGTATCGCATTTTTTTCTTCCTCTGTCAATGGATACTTTGACTCGCCATTGGTGAGCGGCTTAGTATAAATCCTGGTTCCTTCGCGCGTAAACAAACTGGTGATGGTAAAACCATTATCACTGGCATCAAGACAGGCGATGGAGAAACTTTGGTCGCCGCCCGTATCCTTGAAAGGATTAAATCTGATAACGCCGGTTTTTTGAATGCTTTTTAGGGCCATTTGCTCCAAATAATCGGTGAATTCAGTCAGCTCTTTCAAACTCTTTTCTGTCTGCCGCCAGCGCTTAATTTGCTCAAAAATTATTCCTTCCAAATCACTGGCCTTGTTCCCTTTAAACATGCTTTTGATTTTTTTGCGCGTCTGCCAAACCTGCCAATGAAGCGTCAAATTCCAGGCCAAAAAAACCAAGGCCACCAGAATAATCAGACCCAACAAGGGATTGGCGCCAATCGCAGAAAGAATAGAAGCAATCATAAATGTAATTATATTAGAAAATTTTCAAAAAGTCCACCCCGTTAGAAATTATTGAAAAATTTATTGCGGCATGAAGTTTGTTTGGTGGTGGTATTTTTTATCGTGAGTTAAAGGATTGTTCAATAATTTCTAACGGGGTCCATTTTGTAATTATAAAAAGGATATAATTGGTTCGTTCGGCAAAAGAGAAAACAAATTTTCTCTTTTGCCTCACTGCCAATTATAAACTTGACCCCGTAGTAGATTTTCGGCATTTTAAGTTAATTCACTATCTCGTTAGACAATTTTTAAAATAATTTTTTAATAAAACTCGTTTTGCCTATTTGCTCGCCATTGGGCGAGCCAGTCGAAAATTCACTACGGGGTTGACTTTTACTAATGGCGGCGTTATAATAAAAAAGTAAGTTTTCTCTAAGGTTTTCTCTTTCCTTATGCGAATTAGCGTAAGCGGGCCCAGGGCCCAAAGAATAGAAGCTAACAGAGAATAGGTCGGCTTACAATAATTGCTCTGAATTACGAAATCTCGTTTTGCGTTTCTTTTGCGTTATAGCTTAGCGTTCGTTTAGCGGGACGCCCCGCAAAAAGTACGCCAATGTAATAACGCTAAATAACGCAAAAATTGTATTTTGTAATCAAAGATAAACTAATTCAAAATAAGGAAATATGGCAAAAAAATTATACGTTGGCGGTTTGTCCTACAGCTCTACTGAAGACGCGTTGAAAGACACTTTTTCACAGGCAGGCACCGTCGAATCGGCCGTAATTATCACCGATAAAATGTCTGGCCGCTCCAAGGGTTTTGGTTTCGTGGAAATGTCCACGGATGAGGAAGCCCAAAAAGCGATTGAGATGTTTAACGGCAAAGAACTTGATGGCCGAACCATCACTGTCAATGAAGCCAGACCGATGGAGGCACGGCCTCCTCGCCGTGAAGGCGGATTCAATCGCGGTCGAGGTTTCGGTGGCGGTGGACGCAGCAATTGGTAACCCAATTGTAATTTAAAACTAAAAATCCCCCGCCAGTTGGCGGGGGATTTTTAGTTTTGCCGATAAAATTGCCGATAAAATACGGGATTGCCGATAAAATTGCCGAGCTAAGCTCAGCTTTGCCGATAAAATTTTTAAGAATTTAATGTGTAAATTGGCGGTTATTTTGAAAATAGCCAAAGACAATTTTGTCCTCGCCGCGCCTGCCCGCCATAGCCTTAGCGACGGCGGGAACATTAACGATTTCAAGTTTCTCTTTGTTTACCCTGAGCTTACCGAAGGGGCGGCAAATTTTTAAAAAGACAACGCAATTGCTGCAATATCATCATGTTGTTTAAAACGAGGATACCTCCAACATTTGGGATCAGAGGTCTCTTGTTTTCGTACATAACTATGCACTTGTTTCAATCCTCCATCCAAAAAAAGATCAACGAAAGTCTTAAAATCGTCTGGCTGACGTGGGTCTTCCTTTGGTATAAACAAGCCGTCGGTAAAAATGATGATGTGCGCCACTTCATCCAACGCGACAACACCGTGTTTCAGAAACCCTTCCATCTCCTTTTCTCCGTCCAGAGTTCCATAGTCCACATTCATTTTGTTTCGCAGACTGAGAAGCTGTTCATTAAGCACGCTTCTGATATTTTCGGTCTGTCGACTGGCCAACTCTTGCCACATGATCATGGTCTCCAAATCATGGTCATAGTCGTCTATAAGCAATCGAAAAGAACGGTCATGGGATATCGTCAATATGAGACTGTCACCTATTTGCAACCAATCGAAAGTGTCATCGTTGAGTTTGACAACGGCGCCAGTAGTAGCCCACAAAGCAGTTTTTCTGGAAGTATCAATTCCTTTTTTACGCATCGCATTTCCAATTGCGTCATTGGCTTCGCGAGCAAATTCTACAAGAGACTTGGTGTCACCGAGAATACACGAGAATACATCACGCGCAATAGAAGAAGCGATAGCAGCTCCCGTTTTTCCTTCTTCGTTTTGATAAGGTTCCAAACTCGAGGTCCCATCAAATACGCCAAATACGGAATCGGTCAGCAACAGAGCATCTTCGTTAATTTGCCCGACGCCTTTGTCATAAAGCGTATCTGTTTTCATAAAAAATTTTCTTCCCCCAAAATTAAATATGGTTCGCGCCGATGATAACCCGCCCCGCAATTAACGCGAAGCGTTATGCTTCAGGGTTTCGAGTTTTTCTTTGGCGGCCCTTCAAAATGACATACCTATTCCTTTGGAATCAAACCGATTTTTTGAAAAAATTCTTTTCCGCCCGGAATTTGTTTTACATTAGGCAGTTCATCTGGGCTGAACCATCTAATTTCCACCAAGTCGTCGCCAAGATGTAATTCAATCTCACTTGCGAGTTTGTCGCTAATATCAACCCTAAATATATTGAATTCCATTCTGCACAAAACTTTTTCGCCTGTATCTTGAAGAATTTTCTCCGCAACGCCGGTTCCTTTTTCGGGAATAAGAACGAAACTATATGGAGAAATATTAAGACCCACTTCCTCTCTGATTTCCCGCCTCAAAGCTTCTTCAAAAGTTTCTCCTTCATCCACTCCTCCACCTGGGATGTGCCAACAATCGGAATATACGCCTCCCTTGGCTGGATTCTTTTTCCCCATAAGAAGTTTACCGTCTTGGCTGAAAATCAAAGCGGAAACGATTATTCTTTCAATTTCTCTCATATTTATATGTTTGCCACCTAATTATTTTATCAACTCCTCTATAGAAACACCGAGGGCTTTGGCGATTTTCGCCATAGTTTAAATTCAATCAACATTTTTCCGACCGGCGGTAACTTTTGGATAAAAGAGACATGACTCCAACGGCTCAACCGCTAAATTCCCGTTGAGCCGTTGAGCCGAGTCGCTTTCCAACTGGCGGAGGCGGGAGAATTCGAACCTCCGGTACCCTTGCGGATATAGCGGTTTTTTCCCGATTTGTCCGAAAATTTAGTATTAAATTTTTGGATACAAATCGCAATCCCGTTTCATGGCGGAGGGTACAGGATTTGAACCTGTGAAGGGATTTCTCCCTAACCGCATTTCGAGTGCGGCGCATTAGACCAACTCTGCCAACCCTCCGCCATGGTGCGGGACGGGACCATCCCTTTCAACCTCTCAGGCACCTCTCCAAAATTATCTCTCTAATTTTTTATTCCAGCAAACCCCGCACCACGGGCTTACTTACGCCCGTGGTGCGGGGTAAATCGCTTCTATTTTACGCTGGTTATTGTATATGAAATTACGGATAGCGGGAACTCCTTTTTTAAAATCGCTACTTATCGCTTTTTTATTGCCGATATAAAAGCCGATGTGTGAATGTTCTTCTTTTGCCAGGAGAATAATTTTTTGTTTGGCTTTTTCCACGTGGAACAGAAGGAAAAATTTACTAAAAAATGTGGAGATAGCCGGATTTGAACCGGCGGCCTTCTGCGTGCCACGCAGACGCTCTAACCAACTGAGCTATATCCCCAGTGTGATTATTTCGGCTATTTTCGTTAGTTCTATATCTATTTCAGCAGAAAAATAATCTATTCTACAGACACCTTTATAATTTAATTTTTTTGAGGGTTTATTTATTGTTCTGGGATCAATCCTTGCTTTATAAAATTGAGATGAGGGAATTTTTGTTACTTCAGACCAAAATTTTTCTAGTTGTCTAATATCTTGGTCGGCCCGGCATTGAAGCGTACATCGGAATTTCGTTTCATCAATATTATAACAATACCGCAACAAGTGCAAAAAAAGAGCTATTATACGATAATCAGAACTGCCAAACATTAGTGACCCCCTTTGAGTCTTGGAGCCCTCTGTTAAATGCAAAACGGTTAAAACAATCTTCGCCGCGGCTGGGTCGCTCAAAAGTGCTGCAAGATGTTTATTTCGTTCAAATATAGAATTTAGATAAGTTTCTCTTTTTCTTTTATTTGATTCAATTGCTTTTTTTCTTGCCTTATTAAGATTAAATTTATTGTATTTGGAAATCTTTTGTTGATATCCCAAAGGTAGATTAATATTTTTGCACCAGTAAGACAACGTGCTTTTGGGAAGTCGTAAATTTAACTTTTTCTGAATCTCAAAATAAGTATATCCCAAAGCCCGCAATCTTTTTACATTATTTTTTATATCTGTTGAAATCATCACTTAAATTGTACCACAGACGTTCTCTATGTGCAATATGTTGTATACTTTTCTTTTAGTCAAATAAAAAAATCCCGAACTTCTGTTTTACGCGGAACATTTATATTATAAAAAAATCTCCGCGCTCTCTTAATAAAGTTTGGGGATTGGATTATTTGTTGGCAAGATTCGCGGAATAAAAAAAGCAACCCGCTCTGTTTAAGAACAGCGGGCTGCGGAATAATATTGTACGGTTTACTCGGGTTGTGCTTCAAACACTCCGCCGAAAATTCTTTCAATGACCCAGCGGTAAGACGACGGGTTATATCGCATTGTCTCTCCCGTATAAAAACCCGTCAGGTCACCTTGGCCGGATTGGTTATAGAAGGATGTTGTGTTAAACACTACATACTGATTTCCTACCCTGAAATGAAGGTACAGGTATATCACCGGGCTATCTGAATTGTACTGTATGGAACAACTAATCTTTTTTCTCGGCCCAGATCCAGAGTCGAGATCAAAACCGTAGCAATCGTCGGTAAAACGATTGTAAATTGTTTCACCGGTGTTCTCGTCCTGCCATGAATTCTCATCCCATTTTCTATTCGCGCCTACTATAAGCTCGTACTTCTCGGCGATTAAACCTTGGGGCCTTAAGACTTTTGAAAGGTATCCCCCCGCGAATGTCAACTTCCATAAGTGGATCTGTTCCAGGGAATCAGCGAGGATCCCCGTCGCTGGTACGACGACCGGTATTTCGGCCGTGCTAGGCGAAGGCCCGCCAGCCATAACTGTCGTCGCTGTTACTAAAACCACGAAAGCCATCACCGTCATTGCTACCATCATTCTTTTCTTCATTTTCCTTCCTCCTTTTGTTTTTTAGAGGCAGAAATGCCTCTTTTTGAATCGTAAGAACTACATATACATCATAATCTATTATCATTATTTTGTCAAGGTCTGGCGAGATTTTTTCAACGCGAGGGCTGGGCAACAAAAAACCGCCCTGTTTAACAGAGTAGTTTTTTTAGTGCCCTCGTCAGGAATCGGACCTGAATCCAGGGCTTAGGAATCCCTTGTTCTGTCCATTGAACTACGAGGGCATGGATTGCTTACCGCTAACAGCAAATTACTGGTTGCGCGATTTGCGATTCGCGCTTGGCGACAAACAATTAACAATTGAGTGGGTGGACGACCGGATTTGAACCGGCAACCACTTCGGCCACAGCGAAGCGCTCTGCCAAGTTGAGCTACGTCCACCATATTTATTCTGTTTTTCGTTGGTAATTATGAACTAAATAGTGACAATTTAAACAAAGCCAAACTAGATTTTTAAGATTATTATTAGTTCTATTTTTATCCAAATGGTGTGCAACTAATACTCTTTTATCCATAATTCCACAAATTTTACATATTTGTCTTGAACCATTTTTTAATAATTCGTTTCTGTAATCTTTAAATTTCCCACCTTGCCAGTTAGGGTGTTTATCGCCAGAATTCAAACGATTTTTCCAAATAGCATGACACGATTTATTACAAAAAAATTTACCGCTTTTTGAGCTTTTGATATCTTTTGGAATTCGCCAAATGCTCTTTTTGCAAACCGCACATTTTTTAAATTCTCCTCTTGAGGCCCCTTTATCGCGACATCCAAGTGAGCAAAATTTGCCCCAACCCCGTTTTAAATTACTGGGCTTAACGGAAAATTTTTTCCCGCATATTTTGCATATAGCCTCCATATTTTAATTATAACAAAAACAAAAACTCTTGTAAAACTAAAGGGTTGTGCTATTTCCACAACCCGCTGTTCTGCCGTTGAACTATGGCCACCATTAACTTTAATATTTTAACATTTTTATCATAAAAAGCAAATTGATTTTTTTAAAAAAATGAGGTATTATTGAAATAATTAAACTTGGTGTGCCCCTAGCTCAATGGACAGAGCGTCTGGCTTCCGCCTGCCATTGCCTGTGCCCTCGTAGCTTAATGGATAAAGTAGCGGTCTTCGGAACCGCGGATGTAGGTCCGATTCCTACCGAGGGCACTGGCACTGGCGGGCAGGTCGGACCAGAAGGTTGTGGGTTCGACTCCCTCGGGGCACGCATTTATTTTACAATGACAATCTCTCAAGAAGTAAAAAATATTTTGGAAAAATTGCAAAAAGGCGGATTTGAAGCGTACGTTGTTGGCGGGTGCGTGCGGGATTTACTGCTTGCCCGCCAAAGCCTTGGCGACGGCGGGTTGGATAAAAAACCGAAGGACTGGGATATTGCCACCAACGCCCTGCCTGAACAAATCCAAGAAATTTTTCCTAACAGTTTTTACGAAAACAAATTTGGCACGGTCACCGTTAAAACCGATTCGGCTGATGAAACCTTAAAAGAAATTGAAGTGACAACCTACCGGATTGATGCCAAATATTCTGATAAACGCCATCCGGATTCTGTTCGTTTCACGCGAAATCTTAAAGAAGACCTGGCGCGGCGGGATTTCACGATAAATGCGATGGCACTTTCTCTTGAAACTCGTAACTTAAAACCTGAAACGCAAGGTTTCAAGTTTCAAGATTCAAGTTTTAAGATAATAGATCCTTTTGGCGGGCAGGGGGATTTAAAAAATAGGATAATTCGGGCCGTGGGCAAGCCGGATGAACGCTTTAACGAAGACGCGCTGCGGATGCTAAGAGCAGTAAGATTTGCGGTTGAACTGAACTCCGTGAAACAAGTTTCACGGAAAGAAGAGAAAACAAAACTTTCCGCCAAAGGCTCGCCTCGCTGGAGCTATGACGAAGCGGACGAACCAACCCCTGGCTGGCACATTGAAGACCAAACCCAAAAAGCCATTCAAAAAAATGCCGGTCTGCTTCAAGCTATTGCCAAAGAACGCATTAGGGACGAACTGGAAAAAATAATTATGAGCGCCGAACCGGATGAAGGAATTTTGCTGCTGCGCGATTTGGGACTGCTGAAATTTATTATCCCTGAATTGGAAAAGGGGATCGGGGTGGCGCAAAACCGTCATCATATTTACACAATTTTTGAGCATGCCATTTTATCTTTAAAATTCGCCGCGCAAAAAAAATATAATTTAGTGGTGCGCCTGGCCGCGCTCCTGCACGACATTGCAAAACCGCAGGCCAAAAGGGGAGAAGGCCCGGATTCAACTTTTTACAACCACGATATGATGGGCGCGAAAATCGCGGCGCGAATTTTGGAACGCCTACATTTTTCCCGCGAGATAATTGAACGCGCGGCTAATTTAGTCCGCCATCATATGTTTGTTTATGATGTCGGCGCGGTGACGGAAGCCGGCGTGCGGCGGCTACTGCGGCGCGCCGGCCCGGAAAATATGGCTGACTTGCTGGCTCTACGCATTGCCGACCGGCTCGGTTCGGGCGTGCCCAAAGCCCAGCCCTACCGGCTGCGCCATTTTCAGTATATGGTGGAAAAAGTCCAGCACGATGCGATTTCGGTGAAAATGTTAAAAATCAACGGCCATGATATTATGAAAATTCTTGACATTCCGCCCGGCCCGAAAATCGGCGCGATTTTGGACGTGCTCTTGGCGGAAGTGATTGAAGAATCAAAAAAAAATAATAAAGAAACTTTAGCCGCGCGCGCCAAAGAATTAAACAAAATAGACCTGAGCCGGTTGCGCAAAATGGCCAAAGAAAAAATTGAGGAGAAAAAAGAAGAGGAGGATAAAATTATCAAAAATAAATATTGGGTGGAATAACTAATCATTAATCAATGATCAAGTGGATGATTATAAATAAGTTTTCCTGTATAATAAAAACAGCAAAGCAATGGATTTAGAAGAACTCAAAAAACGCCTTTATAAAAAAGATGATGGCCTGGAGGACCGGCCGAAACCGCCGGCTGAATTTGAGCCGGGCACTTCATCGGTCCCACCCTCAACCTCAACGCCGCAATGGACGGGGCAATCTGCCAAATCAAGCTTAAGCGTCGGTCAAAAAAGAATTATCTGGCTGGCTGGAATTTTAATAATTTTGGGGTTGGCGGCCTTGGCTGGCTGGCTGTTTTGGCGCAGCCAGCACTCCTTTGACAAAAATCAAGTGGCGCTGGAAATCTTCGGCCAGGAACGTCTCGTCAGCGGCGAAGACACAAGTTATATCGTCCGCTACAAAAACAGCACCAAAACCGTTTTAAAAAACGCTTCCCTGACTTTTATTTTTTCCGCCGATTCTATTCCCTTGAATAAAGAAAATCTGGAAACGCGCGGTGGATTTCCGACAATAAAAAAAACAGTGGGGGATATAGGTGTTAGTCAAGAAGGACAAACTGAATTTAAAGCCAGGGTTTTGGGCGACAAAGATAGTCAACAAAAATTTTCCGCCGCTCTGGAATATCAACCAGCGAACATCAGCTCCAATTTTGCCAACAAAGCCGAGTTTACCAGCACCGTGATTTCCGTACCTCTGATTTTGAATTTTGATTTGCCCGACCGTCTCGTTTCCGGCCAAACTGTGAATTTTTCCCTGAAATATCTCAATACTTCCGACGCCATTTTCAGCGATTCAAAAATAAAGATTGAGTATCCGACCGGCTTTAATTTTACCAATGCTCTGCCTTCGCCCAGCGAAGGAAACAATATCTGGACACTTTCTGAAATCGGCAGCCGCGAGGAAGGCAAACTGATGATTAAAGGAATCGTTGAAGGCAACGAAGAAGAAACTAGACTTTTTAAAGCCCGGATTGGCACGGAGAAAAATGGAGAATTTGTCGCTTACGCTCAAGCGCTGAGCTCGCCGCGCATTAGCGTCTCACCTTTGTATGTTGAGCAAATTTTAAATGAACAAACCGCCGATTTGGGGCAAAATCTAAATTATAAATTGAAATATAAAAACACCACCGATGCCACTATCGGCCCGGTGGTAATTACTTTGAAAATTGACAGTCAAACGGTTGATTTTGCCAGCGTGGCCGCCCCCAGAGGATTTTTCAGCAGCTCCGAAAGCACCATCATCTGGAATGCTTCGTTAGTGCCGGAACTTAATTCTTTGTCTGGTCGCGCCGAAGGAGAATTGGGGTTTTCTCTTAAAGTAAAAGATAAGCTGCCGGTCAATGGTTTTTCTGATAAAAATTTTACCATTGTCACCAATGCCCAAATTGATTCGCCCAATGTTCCTCTGTCGCTGGTCGGCACGCAGCTGACAGGCAAAAACCAAACGATAGTCAAAATTAATTCCCGGCTGGTCTTGAATATAAAAGGCTATTATACCGATAAATTAATTTCCAATAGCGGCCCTCTGCCGCCGAAAGTCGGCCAAAAAACCACCTATACCATTTACTGGCAGGTCTTAAATATTTCCAACGATTTATCCGAGGTGGCAGTTGAGGCCTATCTACCCTCATATATTCAATGGCAAGGAAATATTTATCCTAAAAACGAAAATTTAAGTTACGATTCTGCCACCGGCAAAGTCGTCTGGCAGATTGGCCGTTTGCCCGCCGCCACGGGAATTTTAACGCCGGTCAAACAAATTGCTTTCCAGGTCGGTCTGACACCTTCCTTGGGACAAGTGGGCGAGCGAGCGGTCATCATCAAAAATACCCGGGCCTCAGGTAGTGATACTTTCACCCAGGCGTCTGTGCAGGTCTCGGCCAACGATTTGCAAAGCGATATGCCCGACGACCCGACGGTGGGATGGGAGAAAGGAAGAGTGGGACAGTAAAAATTTAAAAATCAAAGTGCAAAATGGCAGTTCAAAATTAAAAATTATCTAATTCAAAAACTGATTTTAAGATTAATTCATTTAAAATTTTACATTGTCATTTTGATTTTTGCCTAAAGCCCGATGGCTCGGCCATATAGGGAACTTTACATTTTGAATTATCATGTTTCAAATAACTAAAAAAGATAGGGGAACTAAAAGAAGAATAGAAGAAATAATAACAAAAAGAGGAGTCATCGGGACTCCTGTTTTTGTGCCGATTGCCACCAAGGGGGCGGTTAAAAATTTAACGCCCGAAGAATTAAAAGAATTGGGCACTCAATTACTTTTGGGCAACACATATCATTTATGGCTGCGGCCGGGGATAAAAATCATTAAGCGCGCCGGCGGTTTACACAAATTTATGAACTGGGACGGGCCGATTTTAACCGATTCGGGTGGATACCAGGTGTTCTCTTTGGAGAACAAAATCAAAAATCAAAATGCAAAAATCAAAATGACAAATAAAAATTCCCACCCTGTGGGTGGTCACCCGAAGGGTGAAAAATTTGAAAACGATAACGGTTTAGTGGCAAGCTCCGTAAAAATAACCGATGAAGGGGCAGAATTTAGAGATCCCTTTGACGGCCAAAAACATTTTCTGACGCCGGAAAAATCTATTGAGATTCAACTGACGCTGGGGTCCGATATTATCATGGTTCTGGACGAATGCCCGCCGTACCCGGCAACAAGAAAGCAGGTAGAGCAAGCGGTTGAACGGACGACGGCGTGGGCGATTCGCTGTAAAAAACATTTTACAGCTCAAATTCAAAAATCAAAAATCCCCGGCCTCGCCCTGGCTCCCCGGCCTCGCCCGAGCTTGGCCGAGGGCGGGCGGCCGAGGGCGGGCAAAAATCAAAATGACAAATCAAAATTGAAAAATAAGAACGCCAGGCGCCCACTTTTGTTTGGTATAGTTCAGGGAGGCGTCTATAAGGACCTGCGTCAGCGCAGCGTTAAGGAAATTCTGGCTGTCGGTTTTGACGGCTACGCTATCGGCGGCGTGGCGGTGGGGGAGCCGCGCAAATATATGCATAAGGTTTTGGAATATGTTCTGCCCTGGCTGCCGGAAGACAAACCGCGCTATTTAATGGGACTGGGCAGACCGGAGGAAATAGCGGCAGCGGCTCGCGCCGGCATTGATATGTTTGACTGTGTCATTCCGACGCGTGAGGCGCGGCATGGCCGACTGTATAAATTCAAAAATCCCCGGCCTCGCCCGAGCTTGACCGAGGGCGGGCAAAATGCAAAATGCAAAATTATAATGCAAAATGCAAAATTTTATGAAACATTGCAAATTGATAAAATAGTATTCGCTAAAGACATGAGACCGCTTGATGCCAATTGCGACTGTTACACTTGCCAAAATTATTCCCGCGCTTACTTGCGTCATTTGTTTAAAACCAGCGAGCCGCTGGCTTTGCGGCTAGCCACTATTCATAATCTTAAATTTTATCTCCAACTGATGGAAAATTTACGCCAGCATGAATAATTTTAAAGAAATCGAACAATTATTTCAAACAGGCGGCCTCAAGCCCAATAAACTTTTGGGACAAAATTTTTTGGTTGACAAAAAGATTTTGGAGAAAATCTTGGCGGCGGCCGACTTGTCAAAAAATGATACTGTCTTGGAGGTCGGGCCGGGGCTGGGAATTTTAACTGCCGCACTGGCCGAACGCGCCGGTTATATCATGACGGTAGAAAAAGACAAACGGCTGACAGAAATTCTGAAAGAAAAATTTAAAAATACAAAAAACCTTGAAATAATCCAAGGCGACGTGATGAAATTGTCCCACCTCCTCACCCCCTCCCCTCCCGTCGGGAAGGGAAGATTAAGTGGGGATGGACCGGAAATTTCAACGCCTTACAAACTAATCGCCAATATCCCTTATTATTTAACCGCTCGTTTAATCAGAACTTTTTTAGAATCCGCCAATCCGCCACAACAAATGATTTTAATGATCCAAAAAGAAGTAGCTGAGCGCATCTGCGCCAAACCGCCAAAAATGAGCCTATTGGCTGTTTCGGTCCAGTTTTACGCTATAGCAGAAATTTGTGCAATTGTTCCTCGGCAGGCTTTTTGGCCGCAACCGAAGGTTGATTCGGCGATAATTAGGATAACGCCACGCTCGCAAAACTTATTCCCTGAGCGAAGCGCCGAAGGCGCGAAGTCGAAGGGTTTACCTGCTTCAGCCTTCGACTCGTCCCGACAATATGTCGGGACTCTCTTAGGCAATAAATACACTTCTGCCTTCCGAATGCAGTTTTTCCGCATCGTCAAAGCCGGTTTTTCTCAACCGCGCAAACAGCTTATTAATAATTTAAGCCGCGGCCTAAAAACTGAACGCTTCCAAATTACACAAGTTCTAAAAAAAATCGGCCTAGCGCCTCAACAACGGGCCGAAACTTTAAGTTTAGTTGACTGGTTGAAATTAACCAAATTTCTATAAATCTATAAATCTTGCCTCTCCCTCGTTTTTCTCACTGATGGTGCGTACGCACCATCAGTGAGAAACTCCAAAGCAAAACCGAAAACCGAAAAAACAAAAATGGAAAAACTAAAAGTTTAAATTTTTCAACATCTGATAAGTTATCAATTCCACCGGCGCCCAATCGTCGCTGAAAACGGGCGCTTTTTTATCCGCCTGATACGGCTTGATGAAATCTAAAGCGTAGTCAGCCGCCAATTTCAAATCCGGCGAATTGGTGCGGCTGGAATTTTTAATTTTCTCTTTTATCGCGTCTGAATCAATGACCGAACGACTGGCTACTACCATAAAGTTGTCGCTGATCGGAATGGTGTAGACCGACGGGAAAACCGAACTAATCGTGGCTAGCATCGACGCCAAAATTTCCTTTTTGCCCGGCGCGTAGATATTCATCATTATCAAACCCGACGGATTTAAATGCTCATAAGCCGACTGAAAAAACTCCCGCGTCGCCACGTAAAAAGGCAGATAGGGGCTGCCCTGAAACAAATCAATTTCTATCATATCGTATTTTTTCTGACTTTGGGCCAAAAAGGGACGGGCATCGGCTTCGTAAATTTTTAAACTATCGCTTGCCTGAATTCCAAATCGCGTCCGGGCGAGCTCAATAATTTTGGGGTCAATTTCCACCGCGTCAATTTTGGCTTGCGGCGCGTACCGCTGATGCTGCCTGACCGAAGCGCCTCCGGCCATACCCAATACCAACAATTCCCTGACCGGTGAAATCAGGGGGCCGAGATTAAATAAATCAATCAAAGAAAGATTGACCAAAGTCCCCTGCTTAACATAGGCCGATTGAGACAAATTATGCCGTTGGGAATTTAAAGTCAGCAAAATGAATTTTTCCGTATCAATTAATCTAATCTGATTATAAAGCGATTCGGTTTCCAAAAGAATTCCGGCCGGCGGTTGTTTGGGATAAAGCGCGGGTAAAGAAATAAAAAACAGCAGACCCAGCCAAAGCATTTTTCTTTGACCGGCCGCCAAAATAATGACCACAAAAATTACCAGCGCCAGAAAAAAACAGCTGTAAAGCGTCAACCGAGAACCCAAATAGGGGATTAGGATAAAAGCAGCTAAAAATGTGCCCAAAAGAGAACCCAGTGTCGCCCAGGCGTAGACCAGACCGGCCCAATACCCGGTTTTTTCCTGATGGCTAAGAATTTTAATCACTATCGGCGAAACGGCGGCCAAAAAAATCATCGGCAGCAAAAAAATCGAAAAAGTGGCGGCCAGCGCTCCCCAAATAACGCCCCAGTCGGACAAATATTTTAAAATCGGCTGATAAACAAAAAGGATAGCCAGAAGAAAAACGGCGGTCCCTGAAAATAAATTTTGAATCGTTTTAGCCCCCGGTTTCTTTTCCGCCAGCCAGCCGCCCAGATAATACCCGGTGGCCAGCGCGGCCAAAATCAAACCGATTAAGCTGCCCCAAACATAAATTGAATAGCCAAAATAAGGAGCCAGTAGACGGAAACCCAGTAGTTCCAAAGACATAATCAGGTAGCCGGCGGCAAAGGTAATAAAAATAAGGAATTTTTTCACCCCGTTAGAAATTTTATTGTTTTCTTCCATATTATCCTTCCTTCCCGCTGAAATAATATTTTAGCCTATTTTTAATGTATCTTTTACCCATCCCGCTTTTTAGATATTTCTCCCGCCGGAAAGCATCAAACTTGTTGCGTGAGATTTCGCAGTATATAAATACTAAAGGGCGTCTTGATTTTGTAGCATATACTTTGCCATCATTGTGTTTTCTCAATCTCTTATTGAAATTATTTGTACATCCCGTATACCAAAATCTGTCTTTGGTGCTTTCCAGAATATAAACATACCAAAAATTTCTAACGGGGTTCATAAATTTTCTTTAAGCATAGCATTAAAAATCACAGAAATAAAGTGTCGGCTATTATTGTGGATAATAAAACAAATCTTACTTTGTGTTGACAAAGAAAATATTGTATAATTTGAAGTAGGAGAAATTCGTTAATCGTTTGTCGAAATTCGTTAGGAAATAAGAAAGACGAAAATGGAAAATGGAAAATAAACGAGGGCCAATAAGAAGCTTCCGCGATCTTGAAATTTATCAAAACACATATAAAGCAGCAATTATGGTAATGAAAGAAATTATCCCCGTGCTACCAAAAGAAGAACAATACAGCCTTAAAGACCAGATGAATCGTTGTTGCAAGACCATTCCGACGCTTATCGCCGAGGGATTTGCCAAGCGGCATCAAAAAAGTGGTTTTAAAAAATATCTTGACGATGCCCTGGCTGAATGCAACGAAATAATAAACCATCTTAGTTTCTGCCGGGATTTGTACGCCGATAGGATAGGTAAAAATACCTGTGATGAGCTAATTGATATCTATGATAAATCAAGTCGTCAGATATTTAAGCTAAGGAAAGTTTGGCATAATTTTAATTGAGGACGAAAAGAAACTCGGTGTTCGTTTGACGAAAATCGTTAAGAAAATAGAAAAAAGGAAATCGAATTTCTATTTTCCAACTTCCTAACGATTTTCCTTAACCGATAACCGAATTTCTAAAATGATTTCCCAAAAAAAATCAAAAAAGCTCTCTATATTAGCGGCGGTTTTGATATTGCTGGCCGGCGTGTTGCTGGGCGGCTATTTGGTGTTAAAAAGCGGCCGCGGCACGGCCAGCCAGCTTGACGCGATTTTGGACGGTAAATCTTTTGTCGCCGGCGCCTGCCAGCCCGACCCCAACGACCCAAATAAGGACTCTGATAACGACGGCTTGAAGGACTGGCAGGAAATTCAAATTTATCATACTGACCCCTGCAATCCCGACACTGACGGCGACGGTTATTTAGACGGTGAAGAAGTGGCTGCCGGCTACGACCCGTTGAAAAAAGCGCCGGGAGACGAACTAGCCGGCACCGTACCCAAAATTCCGCGCCCCCTGCCGGCCAATTTAACCGAGGCCTTGAGGCAAAAATTAAGCGAGCAAATCACCGCCAATCAAATCGTCCCCCTGACGGCCGACGGCCAACTGCTTTCGGGCCAGGACCTGCAAAATTATCCGGCGATACAGCAAACTGTCCAGGAAGTAACCGCCAGTTACGGCGACCTTTTCGCGCCGGATAAAATTGATGATAGCCAAATAAAAACGACTGCCGATAACAGCCAGGCGGCTATTCAGCGCTACGCGACCATGGTGGCTGCCTTATTTCCTTCATCTGTTCCAGAAAGCCGGCTCTCCGAAGGACAAATTTTTTCAAAAGCGGTGGAAGAAAATGATTTTTCAGATTTAGACAAAAATCTTCAGATATACCAAGAAGTTTACGGCAAACTTAAAGAATTAACCGTGCCCAGCGAATTTCTTTCGCTTCATAAAGAACAGATGGAGATTATCTCCAGTTTAATTAAAATCCACGAAGGAATCAAAGAAATCAATAACGACCCCCTCAAGGCTAACTTAGCCCTCCAAGCCTACGGATCAATCAAAGAGCAACTCAAAAATTGGATTCAGAAATTAGCGGAGTTCATAGAGAAACATCCCTAAACCCTAAACAAAAATTTCTAATTTCTGTCTTTCTAATGCCCAACTTATTTTTTAACTACTATTCAAAACACTTAGCCATCGGGTTAATCCTCGTGATGACGGCTAACCTCATCATTGGCGGCGTTTTGTTACCTTACAGAGCTGCTCAGGCCATACCCGTCGTGGTTGTGGGTGATCCCTATGGCCTTTATCTAATCTCACAAACTTGGTATGAAATAGCCTGGGAAGCCATAAAGACCGCCTGGGAAAAAGTCGTAGCCTTTGCCACAAATGCTGGCGTCTGGATCACGGCCGCCGTCAAGCTCTGGGAAAAAGCCGACACCTGGTACATGCGTGCGCTGAAATACGCTTTCACTATCTTGAAGAAAAAATTATTGGATATGTTAGTTGACGATATCGTTAAATGGATTCAGGGCGGCGGCAAACCCAGAATCGTCACCGACTGGAAAGGATTTTTAGGAAACGCGGCTGACCAAGCCGGCGGGCAATTTGTTGATAAATATTTGGGGCTGGGGCTCTTGTGCGGCAAGTTCGCTCTGCAGTTAAGATTTGTCCTGGTCGCGCCGCGAACATTTGACACGGCAGTCAGGTGCACTTTGTCCGATATGGGCAAAAACATCGGCAATTTTTTCAATGATTTTACCCAGGGCGGCTGGAAAAACTGGATTGACGTGACAGAAACTCAAGGCAATATCTACGGCACCTATCTCACTTTGCTTGACCAAAAAATCGGCCTTGAAGCGCAAGCGGCTCAATCGGCCCAAAACGAAGGCGTCTCTTCCTCGGGTTTTCTGGGCGACAAGGTTTGCATCAAAAGGCAGTGCCCGAATCGCGCCACTAACCAGTCGGGTCCGGTAGAGAACTATCCGGGAACCGGCGGCTGGAAACAAGACGAGCTGGACCAGGGAGAGGGGAATTTCTGTGAATGCTTGCAATGGGAAACCAGAACTCCCGGCAAAATTTTGGGCGACGCGGCGTCTAAAGCAATGGGCAAGGACATTGACTGGCTGATATCTTCCAAAGAATTCAGCGAATATATCGGAGCCATTCTTGACGCGGTCATCAATCGGACGGTCAAAGAAGGGATGTTGGCGTTGAAGACCTCCGGCGGCAGCAGCGGCCAGAGCGGCCCGGGAATCAGCACGACGGCCACTGCTGCCGGAGCCGGAGTCAATTTGTCGGCTTATGACGACGCTACTCAAAATGGAAATTCGGCGGCCGCTTTGGTTGAACAAGAAAACCTGCTTAAAGAAAATCAGGGCAAGTATCTAACCGAACAACAAACCACTCTAGGAGTGCTCAATCAAATCAAAGACACGCAAGATGGCAGCTTGACTATCCTTAAAGATATGCTTTCCAGCGGTTGCTCCCTGCCCGCTGGTGTTACCTTTACTCATACTGAAACCGCGGGTAACTGCGCTATCGCTTGCCCCTGCGCCATCACGGCCACTGATACAATCACTACCGTCGGCACCAAAGCAATCATCCAAAAAATAACCACCCAACAAAAAGGAGAACTGCGGACAACAACCGATTTAGATGGGAATATGACTTCTACTTGCGTGTCGCCATCACCGCCAGCCGCCTCTGCTTGCCACAACTCCTGCGTCTATTCTTCTTCGGCCGCGACCTATCAAATATCAACCAGCACTCCGGCATCAACCAGCGCTCCAACGGTGGAAACTGAAATCTTTTCAATCAACAGCGCCATCGCCGCCACCCAACTTCAATTAAGCCAAATAGATACGGCCATTGCTGACATGGGAGATTATCAAAAAGCCGCTTCAGATTACGTTAACGTCTACGAAGCGCTGCAACGAGGCACCGGCACCAGCACCGAAGCCACCGCTTCCAGCACCGAAGCGACAATGTGGACCGCCAAAAACAAAGCCGTCGCTTCAACCCAAGCGGCACTCAATTCTTCTTCAACGAACTTTAACACCCTCCTGCAGGAAACTCAAAATCTCTCAATGCAAATAGTCCAACAAACTGGCGATCTCCAAACCAAAAGAGGAATCAGCGCTGGCTGTGATTTTGCTCAACCAAACACTTATGCCAAAGACCTCTGCAACGCCCAAGCCAAACAAACCGAATACCAAAACGCCTATACTACCTGCTTGCAGCAACAGCAGGGAGGAGGCGGAGGGTAATTTTGATGAAATCCCAACTACCAAGAGACAAGATACAAACACCCTGCCCATCGTTAAATAAATTCCAAGCACCAAGCACCAAAAGTTTGAAGCACCAAGCACCAAATTCCAAATCTCAAATAATATTCAATGACCGAAATTCCAAATTCCAAACACTATGATTTAGAAGACAGAACCTTTCAATTCGCCAGAAATGTTGCCATGTTTTGCAAAAAGCTGCCTAAAATTGCTGTCAATTTTGAGTACATAAAACAAAGGATTAGGGCCTCCGGCTCAGTAGGCGCCAACTATATTGAGGATAACGAATCGTTAAGCAAAAAAGATTTTTCAATGAGAATCAAAATTTGCCGCAAAGAAGCCAAAGAGTCGGCCTACTGGTTGAGACTGATTATTGAAACCAATGAATCAAATTACAGAAAAGAGGCCGGAGAACTTTTTGAAGAAGCTATTGAATTAAAAAAGATACTTTCATCAATTTTACAAAAATCAAAATAGTTTTGAATTTTGATATTGGAATTTGGAATTTATTTGTGATTTGGAATTTAAAAAAACGCGTTATAAAAAATAGTGTCCAAATTGTCAAACCATAAAAAACTTTTTTTCATTGTATTTCTGGTTCTCATCATCGCCGGCGGGTTTTTTGTTTGGGGGACGCGGGCCGCAAAGGCACTGGAGGGCGCTGTTCCCGTTACTGTAGAACAGTTACCACCAGGGCAACAAGCAGCGGCAACAGCCATACAAGGACCGGGTATCGGGCAAACCCTCAAAGACATTGCCTTGCTTCCGATAACTCTTCCCGCCAAAGCCATTCTTCTTGTTGTTAACTTTGTTCTTAATCTCATTTTATTCCTTTTGACTAAACTGATTTACCTGGCCGGCTATTTGGTTGACGCGGTGCTCAATATCAAACAATTCTCCAGAGCGGCAATAGTCACGACCGGCTGGCAGATTACGCGGGATTTGTGCAATATGTTTTTTGCCCTGATTTTGCTAATTATGGCTTTTGCCACCATTTTGCAAATTGAAACCTGGGGACTGAAAAAAATTCTCTGGCGGCTGGTAGTGGCGGCGCTTTTAATAAATTTCAGCCTGGTTTTCGCCGGCGTCATCATTGATTTCAGCCAGGTCTTCACTAATTATTTTTTAGACGCGGCCAAGGGCGGCAGCAGCTTCAGCGCCCAACTGATGAACGGCTTTGGAGTCGCTAATCTTTTTAATGTTGACCAAAGCGCCAGCTATTGGCAGAAGATTTCCGAAACCTGGAGTGGCGGCGGCGCCTTCGCCATAGAGCAAGTTTTTGGCATCATTATCCTTTTAATTTGCGCCTTCAGTTTGTTCGCTTTCGCTTTTTTTCTGATTGTCAGGATAGTGATGCTCTGGCTACTTTTAATTTTCGCGCCCCTGGCCTGGGTTTCTATGATTGTGCCGGGCAAAGCCCATTCTTTATGGGAGCAGTGGTGGTCAAATTTTTTCAAGTGGGTTTTTTTTGCCCCAATTTATATGTTCTTTCTTTATCTGGGCCTGACGATGGTCAAACAAAATGTCATCCAGAATCAGCTGGCTGCTCAAGCGGTCAGCAGTGAACTAAAGGCAAATTTTATGTCCTCTTTTTTCAGCAGCCCCAAAGCGATTTTGCAATACATTGTTTTAATTATCATTATGCTGGGCGGGCTGCTGGCGGCGCAGAAATTCGGGATTTACGGCGCCAACGGCGTAATGAAACTGGGCAAAACCATGGCCGGCGCCGCGCCAGCCGCGGCCAAATTCCTGGGCGGCGTGGCGGAACGCTGGGCGGCTAAAGGAGCGGAAAAAGAAGGGGGAAGGGCCTTGGGCTGGAACGCTTTCCGACGAGCCACTTCCTATCTATCGCCCAAGGTCTGGCAAGACGCCTGGAAAGCCCGACAGGCGCAGAAAGAAAGAGAGGCCTATCCGGTGGCTGTCGGCGCCAGACAAGACCTATTTAATCGGCTGATAACCTGGCGCTATGTTAAAGGAGAATTAGGCGAAAAAACCGATTATCGCGAACGGGCGGCCAGAACCAGAAGGGCGGACGAACGCAAAGATATTAAGACCATCAATGCCGAGGAACAAATCAATTTATTTGAGTCGGCCAAAAGATTAAACAATGTCAATAAGGCCTCGGCCACTCTCCAGGCCATGACAGAACAAAATGACCAAAATGAACTGCTTAAATACTATTGCCGGAACTGGAAAGCTCTCGGCTTGAACACAAAATTCAATCGGGAAGAGGCGGGCTATGATATGACGGCCGAGGGCTGGACTTCTTTTGTTGAAGAACAAATGAAACCAATGATGGGCGAGCAAGCCGCCTACCGCTTAGGCCTGGATATGGTGAGGGTAATGGAAGGTAATGGTCAATGGATTGGCCGTCCTTTCAATGCGGACTCTAAAACCGGCCAATACTATATCGTCGGCAAAGAGGGCAAACCGATAACCAAATCTTGGAAAGATATGGACCCGGGTGAACGAAAAGTTGCCGCGGATGCGAGCAGATACGCCGCCCACGTTGAGTGGTCAAAACAGGACCCGCAGAAACAAATTAACACGACCGGCCGCTTCACCTATGTCGTGGAAAAATACGACCCAGACGGAAACACCGTAGTCACGGAATTGACCGAAGCGGGCAAAGAAAAAATTGCCGTGCTGGAGCCCGGCCAATTTAACCGCATGCACACCCACAGCCGAGCCACGTTATTTTATCGGTTTGGCAATGACGTCAAAAAACTCAATGCCGGTCTATATGGAGAATTTGAAAAACGTATCAAAGAGGGCACCGCAGAAATTTATCAAAACGAAGCTGAATTAGAAAAATATATCACAAATGCCACCAGCCATATTCCGAAATTGAACGTTGACGAAATGAAAAATGCAAAAACAATGATACGGGAAATAAACGAAGCACCGCCAAAAACAGGAAAAAAAGGGGTGAGGAGACAGGCCGGCGGTGGCGGAACCACCGGTGGACCGACGCCCAGCACCGAAGCTGAAGTGGGAGAGCCGCCGGGGACTGACTAATTGCTATTTTTACTATCCTCCCCTCCTCAATTGAGGCCTGATTGGCTCGTTGAGCCAACGGCTCAATTAGAGAGGGAATCAAGGGAAGGTGCTGTTAAATTCAACACCCCACCTCAATCCTCCCCTCACTCGCCTTGCCGAAGCCTTCGGCGAAGCGCAGGTCTGAGGGGAGGAGGTTAAAAGAAATTTCGTAATTCAAAATAAAATATGCCCCTAACCCAAGAACAACTAAATATTCTCCGCGAGGAAGTAGCAGGCGCACTCAACGACTACACCGAGTCCAAGACGGCCTGGGAATTGGCGCAAACCCTGGGAGAGCAAATTGTTTCCGGTGAAATCAGCGATCCGGCTTTTCTGTCTGAAATCCAAAAATCCATCATTAAATTAAAATGGATTGCCTGTCCTTTGATGAGGGATGACCGCGATTTTTTTGAATTAGTCAAAAACAATTTGCTGGAGGGATTGGAATTGGACCGGCTGGCCGAAATTGTCACCACCCGATTATCTTTTCAATTCGGTTTCAATTTAGAAGAAACTTTGCGCGGCTTGATTTTAGCCATCAGGGAAAATGCCCAGCAGATTGGTTCCAATCCCTTGCTCGTCAAAAATGAAACCAGACCGGTCAGGTCGGTTGTCCGCAACTGGTTAATTGATTTTTTGAGGAACACGACCTCGGCCAATCCGGCCGAAGTGGAAGAGGCGAATTATCTTTTTAGCAATCCTAATGCCAAAGCGCTGGGGGAAGCTGACCGTCAAACCCTGGGCAAGGTTTTGGCTTTCTACAATACTTTCCGCAGTATGGCTCGGGAATTAGCCCAAACAGCCAGGGCCCAAATGCTGGCCGAGCTGCCGCCGGAGAGAACAACGCCGCCGCCGGACGCACCGCCGCAATTCTACGGCGGCCCGGAAACGCGGCCGACCGCTCCGCCAGTGGCCAGCGCGTCTACACTGACCGCTCCTCAACCAGCCCCGCCACCGCCGCCAGTTATCGCCCCCCGAGCCGATACTTACCGCGAGCCGATTGCCGAAGAAGATTTGAGCGGACCGCAGAAGCCGCCGGCTAGACCAGTACCAAAAATAGAAGGGAACATCGTTGATTTGAAAGATTTTGGAGACCAGAGATAAAAAAGATTTACGATTTACGAATTATGATTTATGAATAATATTAAAATAAGGTCTTTTACTGACTTGAAAGCATGGCAAGAGGGCCATAAATTAGTAGTTGCGATTTATAAAATTACAAAAAAATTTCCCAGGGAAGAAATTTATTCGTTAACCAATCAGATGCGTCGGGCGGCGGCATCCGTAACCGCAAACATTGCTGAAGGTTTTGGAAGACAGGGTTACAAAGAAAAAATTCAATTTTATTATATGGCGCAAGGTTCGCTTATTGAACTAAAGGATCAAATTTTAATTGCGAGAGATGTCGGATACTTAGAAGAAAAAGATTTTCGCATTTTAGCAGAAAAAGCAAACGCCACCCACGGCCTATTGCAAGGATTAATAACAAAATCCAAATCATTCATAATTCATAAATCATAAATCGTTATTCTTGATTAAATGCAGTTCAACGTTCCCCAATTTATAGACATTGAAGATAAAATTATTGGTCCCTTGACGCTCAAACAGTTTTTCCTGGTCTTGGGCGGAGGAGTGGGGCTGATGTTTTTGTGGTATTTTTTCAAACTCTGGGTGGTGATGATTGTCGGCCTGCCCTTGCTTCTGTTTTTGGCCGCCACCATTTTTATAAAAATAAACGGCCGCTCATTTTTCACCTTCCTGACTGCCTGGATAAATTATTGGCTCAAACCGAGAATTTTTGTTTGGAGAAGAAAATAGGATCAATAAAATTTCTAATTAACCTAATTGACCTAATTTCTAATCAAATCCCAATGCCTAATAACCAAAATAGCAAATATGACCTGGAAGAAAGAACGGCTAAATTTGGCGAAGAAATTACTAAATTCGCCCAAAAAATTCCTAAAAATGGCGTCACCTTACCCTTGATTACTCAATTGGTAAAAGCGGGTACCAGTATCGGCGCTAATTATTGCGAAGCAGACGATGCCGAGTCGGCCGTTGACTTCAAACACAAAATTGGCATCTGTAAGAAAGAGGCTAGAGAAACAAAACATTGGTTAAGAATGATTGTGGTCGCTGCACCAGAACTAAAACAAAATGCCAGAATTCTATGGCAGGAAGCAAAAGAGCTCAACCTTATTTTTAATTCAATTGTTAAAAAATTAAAAAAGAAATAATATTTATACATTTAGAAATTAGAAATTGGGATTTGATTAGAATAATTAGAAATTAAAATAATTAGAAATTTTACCGAGATGCCTCAAGCGCCGGTTCAGCAACAAATCAAAATTGAAGACATACAAGACGGTGTTATTATCCTTAAGGGCGGCGGCCTGCGGGCGGTCTTAATGACGACTTCCGTCAATTTTTCCCTGAAGTCAACCGAGGAGCAGGACGCGCTGATTTACAAATACCAGGGGTTTATTAACTCCCTTGATTTTACAATTCAAATTTTGATCATTTCGCGGCAACTTGATATTTCCGGCTATTTAGTGACTCTAGAGCAAAAAAGAAAGGAACAGCCCAATGAATTGCTGCGGATTCAGATTGCCGAATACACCGACTTTATCAAAAGCTTAATCCAAATGAGCAATATTATGTCGCAGACCTTTTTGGTCGTCGTGCCGCTCTCACCGGTGGAAAAAAAGGAAGGCGGATTCATTGAAAAACTGGGACTTTTCCAAAAATCAGCCCGAAACAACGAAGGCAAATCCCTGGAAGAACTGAAAGCCCAGCTCTGGCAGAGAGTTGAATATGTGGTAGCCGGTTTAAGCGGAGTGGGCGTCAAAGCCACGCCGCTCAATAATCAGGAAATCACCGAGCTTTTCTACCATCTTTATAATATGGGCTTAAAAGAAAAACCGACTTTTGAAGTGGGACAGGAGGAATAAACGACAAGCACCAAATTCCAAGCACCAAATTACAAATAAATCCCAATGACAAAAATTTCAATGACCAAAACCAGTTTTGAATTTTGAACATTGGAATTTGGAATTTATTTGGGATTTGGAAATTGGAATTTGGGATTTATAAAAAGTATGCCTTTTAATCTATTCGGAAAAAAAGAAAGTGGAATGCCAGGGACTGCCGAAGGGCAGCAGCCGACCCTGGCGGCCAGCGGCATGCCCTCAATCAAGGATTTGGTGGCGCCGCCGGGCATGAAAATCAGCAGCAATAATCTGCAAATCGGCGGAAAAATCAGCCGCACGCTTTTTGTCTTCACCTATCCGCGCTATTTGAACACCAACTGGCTTTCGCCCCTTTTGACCATAGACCGCGAAATAAACGTCTCCATGTTTATCCACCCAGTAGAAACCACCTGGATTATGACCCAGTTAAAAAAGAAAGTGGCGCAGGTACAGGCGCAAATCGCCGACAGCCAGGAAAAAGGCCGGGTGCGCGACCCGATGATGGAAACGGCGCTCCAGGACATTGAAGCCCTGCGCAATAATTTACAGCAAGGAACCGAGAAATTTTTTAAATTTGGCCTTTATCTGACTATCTTCGCCAACGACCAAAAAGAACTGGACGATATAGAAAACGAAATCCGGGCATTGCTGGAAGGCAAGCTGATCTATATTAAATCCGCCACTTTCCAACAAGAACAAGGATTTCTTTCCACCCTCCCTCTGGCTGAAGACGAGCTGGCCATCCATACCTCAATGAACACTGGCCCGCTTTCCTCCACTTTTCCCTTTATTTCGGTTAACCTTTCTGACAACAAAGGCATACTTTATGGCATCAATCGCCACAATAATTCCTTAATAATTTTTGACCGTTTCAGTTTGGAAAATGCCAACTCCTGCGTTTTTGCCAAATCCGGTTCGGGCAAAAGCTACACGATTAAATTAGAAGTGCTGCGCTCGCTAATGATGGGAACGGACGTCATTATTATTGACCCAGAAAATGAATACCAATATCTGACCGAAACGGTCGGGGGCTCCTACGTTAAAATTTCCCTGACCTCGCCCCACCACTTAAATCCCTTTGACCTGCCCGTGCCGCCTAAGGGCGAGCAGCCGGGCGACGTGCTGCGTTCCACTGTCATTAATTTAGTGGGGCTGCTGCGCATTATGCTGGGTGGGCTCTCCGCGGATGAGGACGCCGTTTTGGACCGCGCCATCAGCGAGACCTACGCCTCGCGCGACATCACGCCGGCCTCTGATTTTTCCAAAGTCATCCCGCCCTTGTTGGTTGATTTACAAACCATTCTAAAAAATATGGAGGGCGGTTCATCTATCGCCACCCGCCTGGAAAAATTCGTCACCGGCTCCTATTCGGGCTTTTTTAACCAACAGACCAATATTGAATTAAAAAATAAACTGGTCACTTTTTCCATTCGCGATATGGAAGAAGAGCTGCGGCCGATAGCTATGTATATTGTGCTGCACTATATCTGGAACATTATCCGCTCCGAACTTAAAAAAAGAATTCTGGTGGTGGACGAAGCCTGGGTGATGATGCGCCATGATGACGCGGCCTCGTTTTTATTTGGCATAGCCAAGCGCTGCCGCAAATATTATTTAGGGCTGACCACTATTACTCAAGACGTCGCCGATTTTATGGCCTCGCCCTACGGCAAACCGATTGTCACCAATTCCTCCATGCAGATTTTATTGCGCCAATCGCCCGCCACCACTGAAATAATCCAAAAAACCTTTAATCTGACCGAACAGGAAAAATATCTGCTGCTGGAATGCAGTGTAGGGGAGGGGATATTCTTTGCCGGCCTGCAGCACGCGGCCATTAAAGTTATCGCTTCCTACACCGAAGATCAAATTATCACCTCCGACCCGCGACAGATTTTGGAAATTGAAAAAGCCAAAGAAGAGCTGGCGGCGGAAGAAACAAAAGAAGATATAAAGATATAGTGGTCAAAAATTTCTAATTAACCTAATTGACCTAATTTCTAATAAATCACAAGCACCAAGCACCAAATCCCAAATAATATCCAATGACCGAAATTCCAATAACCAAAACGTGTTTTGAATTTTGAAAATTGGGATTTGGAATTTGTAATTTATACAGTAATGCCCGAACAACCCTCCCAAAAACAAGCAGCCACCGACCAATCAGCTGACCAATCAAGTGAACCGACAGGCGAGCCGATAACGCCCCAATCAACGGTTTCTTTTCCGGGGCTGATGTTATGTGTGGCAATATTATTTGATTTGGTCGGCTGGATTCCTTTTTTAAATTTTCTTACCGAAACGCTGAGCGGTCTCATTTTGGGTTTTTGGCAAAAATTATATATGGCGGAGGCCAGTTTAGCTGAAATCGTACTTACTTTCATTTCTGCCAAAAGCATCAAGGCGGCATCGTTGGGCGGACTACCAACCAATATCGGAGTCGTCTTTTTTGCCTACTTTCGCAAAAAAGCAATGTCAAAATTAAAAGCGGCTACGGGTCTATCCCCGCAACAAGCCGCCTAAATACAATGTTCAAAAAAATCTTTTCCCAAATTTTAATCTCCTCGCTTTTAATAACTTTTGGTCTGGCGCTGCCGACCCAATCGCCCAAAGCCGAAGATGTCTCCGGCAATTTTATCCTGGTTTGGTCCAGCGATTCTTACGTGCCGTCAAATTACCAGGGCAAAGCCCTGCCCACGCGCTTAAGCCGGATCAAGGTGGTGGCTCTGCCAATAAAGAAACTCTCCGCTGATCAGACCTGGCTCTACTATCGCTGGCTGCTGGACGGACAGGTGGCCGGCCGCGACAGCGGACAGGGGAAATCCGCTTTCAATTTTTTGGTCACCCGCTGGGGCGGCGACAGCCATGAAATTGAACTGCAAACTCTTGACAGTCAAGAAAATGTCACCGGCCGCAATTTTATTTCCATCCCCGTGGTTGAGGCGGAAACCCTGCTTTTGCCGCCCCAGAACGACTACGCCGCCAAAAATCAGATAACGGCGAAAACCGGCCAGGAGTTTAATTTGTTGGCCACGCCTTTGTTTTTCCACATTAAAAACTTAGCCGAACTTAATTTTGAATGGAATTTCGACGGGCAAATCCTGAGCAGCACCGACCAAAAAAACCTCAATATTTTTACTTTGAAAATTCCGGCCGGCAATTTAACCGAGTCGCTAATGCGCCAGCTCAAACTTGACGTCAGTCACAAAACGGACCAATTTCAGCGAACGGTCAATGACTTGACAATAGAAATAAAATAATTTTTGAATATTTCAAGCACCAAGCACCAAATTCCAAATAATATCTAATGACCGAAATTCCAATAACCAAAACGGGTTTTGAATTTTGAAAATTGGGATTTGGAATTTATTTGGGATTTGAAAGTTGGAATTTGGAATTTGTACTTTGAATCCCGGCAAAAGAAAAAAAACAATTGCGCTATTGGTTGCTTACCTGATATTTTCTCCAATGACTGCTTTAGCTGTCGGATACACCTTAGAAATGCCCGTGCCCGGTATGCCCCAAACCGTTTCCAACCCCGCCCAATACATCCAGTACTTCTTTATCTTCGGCTTGTCCCTGATTGGCTTCCTGGCTGTGGCGGCCTTGGTGGTGGGCGGGATAATGTGGATGATAGGCGGCAGTATCACCAGCACCGAGAAAGCCAAAAATATAATTGTCGGGGCGGTTTCGGGCGTAGTGTTGCTGCTTTGTTCCTATCTGCTGCTTTATACTATTGACCCGTCGCTGACGAATTTGACGCCGCAAGTTTTACAAAAAGTGGTCCTGGAGGAAGCGCCCAGTGCGCCCGATACCGGCACGGTCGTTGAAGCCAGATTGAACACCGAGATAGGATTTAAATCCAATTATATGCTTCAGGATTTTCAAAACGGCAAAATGAACGGCACTTTAGTCAACTATTTAAATTCTCTGCCCGTCCCCGTTACCATTACCGAAACCACCCACAATCACGGCTGTTTTTCCGGCGATGACGTCGCGCCCGGCGCAGCGGCTGGCACCTCGGCTCACTGTTCGGGCCGCGCGGTGGACATCAGAATTTCCGATAAAAACAGCCAGCAGCTGCAACAAATTTTACAAACCTTGAGTCAAGATAAATGCACTTCCGAAATTTTCTACGCCGGCTTTCCGCAATACTGCCGCGTTAACGGCCAAGCAGCCCCTTCAAGCGGCTCCTGCCAAGCGCACAACAACCACATTCATTACAGCGTCAAAGCAAATTGCAGCTAAACACCGCGGATAAACGCAGATGGCTACGCGGATAAACGCGGAATTGCAATGTTGTATAATTGAAAATAAATATGTTTTTAAAACATCGAAAAAAATATTTTCTAACCATCGGCCTGGCCGCTGTTTTGACCTCACTGTTTTTGATGACGCCAGTCCTGGCCAGCTATCAAATTGAAATGGGCCTGCCTGGCGCCACCTCAAAAATCTCCAGTGTTGAGAACCCCGCCCAATACATCCAGTATTTCTTTATCTTCGGCTTGTCGCTTATCGGCTTTCTGGCGGTGGCGGCGCTGGCGGTGGGCGGAATAATGTGGATGATAGGCGGCAGTATCACCAGCACCGAGAAAGCCAAAAATATAATCGTGGGGGCGGTTTCGGGCGTGGTCCTGTTGCTTTGCTCCTATCTTTTGCTCTATACCATTGACCCGTCGCTGGTAAATCTGACGCCGCACGTTTTGCCGCTGGTAAAGATACAGGCACCAGCGGCGCCAGCAACCCTTCCTCAATGCCAGACGGGTTTTGAATATATTTGGCCGGGGGGGTGTGTTCCGCAAGCGGCCGGCATCGGTACGGCCGAATGTCAAGTGAAAACGCCGCCGACCTGCACTGAAACAAAATGTATTACTGGCGGCTGCGCGGCGCGTAGCTTAATTTGGGAACAGAGCCAATGTAATTGTGTCCAGCCACCCGCTCCACAAACTTTCCCTTAAACAATAACTTAAACCCTAAAAATATGACTACCAAAAAACTTTTCATTATCGCCCTGATTTTGCTGGTTTTGGTCGGCGGCACACTCTTGGTTTATAATTTATTTTTCACCGGCACCCCAACGCCCACCGCCTCACCCGGCGCTGGCCTGCCTTCCGCTCTGCCGGGCGGCGGCGGCGCGACTATCAGCCCGAGTGCCACTGCCACGGCTGGCGCGGCTGGCGGCACCGGAGCGGCCGGCCAGGTAAGCAATTTAAAAATTAAGCCCATCAGCAAAGAAAAAATCATGGCGCCGACCATCGGCGAAGACGGCAAAACCGTCAAATATTACAGCCGCCTCAACGGTCAGGTTTGGGAATCAGCTTTTGACGGCTCGGCTCTTAAAAAAATATCTTCCACCACGCTCAACAGCCTGATTAAAGTCCTCTGGTCGCCAGATAAAGAAAAAGTCATCGGCGTTTTTTCGGAAAACGACAAAATCAAAAAATATTTTTACAATTATGCCAATAACCAATCGGCGCTGTTAAACGAAAACATCGGCTATGTCGCTTTCTCGCCCGACAGCAAAAAAATTGCTTACCAATTTACCGACCCTTCGGGGGGACAAAGCAACATCAGCGTCTCAAGTCCTGATGGCACCAACTGGAAGAACATTTTCAAAACGCGGCTGGATAATCTAATTGTGGAGTGGCCCAGCCAAGATAAAATTTCTTTGCGCCAACCAATCAGCGGCCTGGCCCAGGGAATTTTATACGCCCTTAACTCCCAGAGCGGCGATTTCAGTAAAATTTTAAGCGACCTGTTCGGCCTGAACGTCAAGTGGTCGCCCAAGGCCGATAAAATTCTCTATTCGTCAACCGACGAACGCGGACGCCATCCCCAAATAAGCCTAACCGACGACAAAGGGGCCAATTTCAAAGATTTGAAAATGTCCGGCTTGGTTGACAAATGCGTCTGGTCAAACGACGACCGCACGGTTTTTTGCGCCCTGCCCCAGGACATTTCCGCCAACGCCACCTGGCCTGATGATTATTACAAAGGCCTGGTCATTTTGAGCGACGATTTTTATAAAATCAATCTGGAAACCAACGAAAAAACAAAAATCGCCGGCTCAACCGAGCAAGCCGGCTACGACGCGCAGGAATTATTTTTGTCGCCCAAAGGGGACTATTTATTTTTCGTCAATCGGGCCGACGGGCTGCTCTACAGCTTAAAGCTATAAAACCCCGTTAGAAATTAAAATTTCTAACGGGGTAAAACCGCGGAAAGACGCGGAAAAAGACCTTATTCCCGCTTCAATAAACCAGCCGCATAACTTAAAGCAATCACCACCCAAAAAATCAGCGCCAAATCGTTTTTCCAGTAGGTGGTATCAACCAGACCGTGCGCCAGAAAATAAATCATCACAGCCATTAAAATTAGCACTAATGGCTGTTTTGTTTTTTTCACCGCGCCAATTGTCCAACGGAAAAAATTAACCAACAACCATAAAAATCCTATCAAACCCACCAGCCCGGTCTGCAGCCAAAAAGCCAAAAACAAATTACTGGGCTGGGGCGCGGCCCATTCCAGATAGGGAACAGGGAAATATTTTTGATAATCTAAATAATATTTTTGAAACAGGCCCGGCCCGATGCCCACCAGCCAGTGGTCTTGCCCGATTTTTAATGCCGCCTGCCAAACCATCAGCCGCGACTGCCAGGAGGAACGCTCGGAGGTCAACAAATTGCCTAATTTTTCGCTGCCCAGCTGTGACCAAGTTGCCGTCAATAAAACAATAAACAATAAACAATAAACAATAAACAATTTTTTGCCGCCGACTATTTTATAACGCCCCAAAAAAAACAACGCGAAAAACAAACTGACAAACAGCGCCAGCCAGGCGGCGTAAGAATAGGTGAAATATAAACATATAACATATAACATATAACATATAACAAGGAGGATTGTCTGCCATAATTTCTTAGCCCAGAACCAAAAACCCAGCGCCAGGATAAAAGCCGGCGCTAAATACATGGCCAGGTGATTGGGCGAAAGATAAAAGGCGGCCAGCCGTCCGTCAAAAGTCAGCCGGCCGGCCAAAAGATAGCCCAAGCCGATGACGGCCACCGCCAATCCAGATAAAATCAAAGCCAGCAACGCTCGGGCCAGCTGTTTTTTGGTTTGAATGACGTCAACGAGCAAAAAGCCAAAAATCATCGGCTCTAAAATCCAGGATTTAAAAATGCCGGCACTAACTTTAAGGTCGGCGGAAAAGATAGTAGACAAGACCGCACCGACTAAAATCAATAAAATTGACAAAAACCAAAAATCCCCCCGCCTCCCCCCTTTAAAAAAGGGGGGTTGGGGGGGATTTTCTCGCTGACTGGTCCGCCTTACCAACCAAATTCCCAAAATAATCAAAATCAAAACCTCCAAAACGCTCAAGGGCAGCCAGCCAACTTTTATTTTCAGCAAGTAAAGCGGTGCGCAAAACAAAACCAAAGCCGCGCCCCAATCCAGCCGTTGCCAAGCGGCTAAACCGAAAACCGCCAACCCCAAGATAAGCAAAACTATTTCAGCTGGGGTTTGAAGATTAATAAACATCTCAATATTTTAAAACCGGCAGGCAACAGCGAAACATCTCACGCAGTCGGACTGCGTAAATTCCTTTAAAGGGAATCGATGTCTTTAACGAATCAAATCCTGAATATCTTTTGGGTTAATTTGCTGAATTTGATTTATATCAAGTCCGGCGCCTGAAAATAATAATTGGGCTGTTAACCAAAATAATATCAAAGACGCGCCTGTTAATATCACGCAAATTAAGACGACCTGCTTGGCATCATCTTTGCCCTGATCGTAAAAATAAAACTTCAAAGCGAATAATAAACCGAACGGCGGCAAGCCGACAGAAACCAGATAAGCCCACTTTTTCTGCTTGCCGGATACTAAATTTTTGGTCTGACTCTCAAGGGCATTGATCGCCAATGTTGCCAGATCAACTTTTTTATTCTCCCGGGCGTATGTTTGAAACTCTTCAAGTTTTTTTTCAAGTCCTTTCTCTTTATCCATATGGCAATTTTATTTATTTCTAATGGGGAGATTTTAATTTATTCTTACGCGATGAATATCTTTTCGCCCAGACTCTTTCAATGTAAACTTTCCGCCACCAGAAGCGCCCCAGCCAGAATCCGCCAAGGGCGCCGAGCACCAAAAGCGCGGCCTGAAGCCAGGGCGGCAGAGCGCAGCCGCCGTAAAAAGCCACGGCGCGGCCCCGGCTTTGGGCCCAGCTTAAATAATTGACCTCAATAATCGCGTGGACAATAAAACTTAAAAGGATGCCCAAAATCGTTGCGGCAGATAAATAAACCGCTTTTTTTAGACGGCTAGGATTTTTTGGCGTATTAAAAAACATAAGTTTTTTGTTTTTATAAATTTATTTTCGTATTTACCTATTCGTACGAATTAGACAATACAAAATTAAATCTTACTAGGAATGTAGGGTGGGGGATGGTGTTAAAGTCAGACTTCTACAGATTTTACGCTATTTCTTATTTTTTATTTTTCTAATTTATTTGCCGCCTGCCTATATTTGCAAAAATCGCAATCGGCTCCTGATTCCGGCAAAACGTCAGAATTAAGACATTCTATCGCCTCTCTGATGGTTTTTTCAACCCAGGAATCATCGCCTTCATAGGGAATGATTTTTATATCAAATTCCAATTTCCCGTCAAACGCCTTTTTGTCCGTAATACCATTGCAATAAACAAAAAAACCCGTTGGAGACACCTTGAATCCGTTTCTCCTGAATAACCACTGATATATTTCCATCTGACGTTTGTAGCCAATCTGCCAATCGGCATCCAAGGTGACTTCATTTTCTTTCGAGGTGGCTTTATAATCAACGATCATATATTCTCCGGATGGGCTCACCCAAACGTCATCCACGCCGCCCGAAATCACTATATTGGTATCGGGCATCTGATAACTGATGCCGGCGTGCAAAGGATCGCGCCATTCATTTATCTTTTCATGGGCCAGAGGCACCGCCTCCACGCCATATTCGCGCATCAAGGGATGCGCCACCCCTTTGGCGCGGTGAATATCAAACTCTTTTTTAAGAAGCTTATCTACGGCGGAATTTAAAGAAAACGGATATCCGGGCGGCTGGGCCACTCCGAGCCGGCGGTCTAAATAAAAACAGCGCGGGCAGTTTATATATAAATCTATCTTTGTCCGGCTTAAACGGTATGTTCCCGCTGCCTTGGGATCATAAAGATTCTTTTTTCGGTTTGGATTATAATATTGAGACATTTTTTTACAAAATAACGGTACCCGCTTCGCCCTTCCGAAGCCCCGCATTTGCGGGGCGAAGGAGGGACACTTTTTTCACCGCAGCTTCTCTTCTCGGTACGATTTAACGTATTCGTAAAAAACAGACCAGAACCCGCCGACAAAAAAAGCCACTAATAGCTCCTCAAGCGGTACTCCTAAAACTAAAACGCCCCACATATTTTCAAGGTTATAAAAATTAGCAACCAGACCTTTAAAAATCTGGATAAGCAAAAAAAGGACAATAAAATAAAACAGACTGAAAATTATCGCGCTAATCGCCGCCTGTTTTAAAAGATCCCGCCTCAGCCAGACTATTGCCAGGGCACCCGTCACGCCCGCGACCATAAAATTATATATCGCCTTTGCCGGAAACAAAATCGTCAGCACCAAAAAACAAATCACGCTGAACAACAGAGGCAACAGATGCAATTTTCTGCTGCCCGCCATCTTTTTTGGCGTTCTTCTTGCCAGAAATTCATAAATCACCGAAACAATACCAGCCATCAAAAAAAAGAAAAGAAAGCTTTCAATACCAACGCCGTATGTTTTTATCAAGCCAAACAGTGATTCGGGATTCCAATAGCCAGGTACTAAAAAATAGTCAAGAACTCCGAAGGGCAGGCCCAAAAAACTGGCCCAAAGCATTTCGCGGCGCAAATCTTTCCGGCTGGCAAATATCAAAAACCAAAAAATAAAAAGAATGAAGCAAGCGAAAAAATAAACATATTTATACGGCAAAAGGGGCATAGCGTTTAGTGATTAATAATTTTTAGATCAAGTCTTGCCGGGAATGTGGGGTGGGGGATGATGTTAAAGTCAGACTTCTACGGATTAAACTACCCCGCCGACGGAGCGACGGGGATTTCTCTCCATTCGACCGCGGCGGTTAGAAAAGTTTTTGCTGTTTGGCAAGTTTATCGGCCTTCGATTTCTGCTCTCGGACATATTTTCTTATTTCATCTTTAGTGGTGTTGTCGGAAACA
>Ga0315284_10000868_pt1 | contig 41381 bp, 57 predicted proteins | sample YL17G09_16_MG_FD_203696 | JGI IMG/M metagenome (GOLD analysis project Ga0315284, IMG submission 203696) | Sediment microbial communities from Yellowstone Lake, YNP, Wyoming, USA - YL17G09_16 | ecosystem: Environmental > Aquatic > Freshwater > Lake > Sediment | place: USA: Wyoming | collected...
AACTTATCTTTAATAAATGAAATGTTTTTATTATATATAGTAAGTATTTTATCTGACTCTTCTTGTTCTTTTGTCAAGGAGACAAGTAATGTGTCCGGATCTCCAATAGTAGTTAAAATAACTTTTTGTTTTTCTAAATTAGATTGAACATTACTAAATTTATTTTTAGCTAATTTTTCATAATTAGCATAAACATTCAATTGTAAAACTTCCCGTAGAACAGATTTTCTTTTTTCTGGAGTAAGGTTTGGTAAATTACCAAAATCCTTCTGCACATTATTTTCAGAGCCAGATTGACTAAAGAGCACTGATGCGCAAAAGGCTTTATAATTAAAGCCTACAATTTTGACAATCTCTTTTTCGGTATCTGAGACTCTTCTTTGCGTTAAGTCTTGCCACTCATCATTATCTTTTTTGAAGAGCCGAACATCAGTTCCAGTTTTACGACTATTAGAACGAACTATTCTATAAATGGACTTATCTAATGACGATGTAAAGTCAAATTCCACTCTACATACATCGCAACCATCTCTTATAATCTTTTCAAGGGCTGAAAATTGTATTTCATTAAATAATACATATTCAATAGCATTGAATATTGTGCTCTTGCCTGCGCCATTTGAAAAGCGATCATTATCCTTTACTTTACCAATAACTAAAGCGCTTTGAAAATCATCAAAAGAGAATTCAGTATCTGCATGACCGCAGAAATTTTTAAGACTTAATCTACCTGGTAGCATTATGATTTTACATTTTCTTTATATTCTTGCACAATTAAAGAGGCTAAATTTACAAACTCTTCTCGTAAATGCTCTTCTACTAGTGAAGCATAAGTTTTTATTGCAGATATCTCATTAACAGTATTATCAATTGTTTCATTAATTTGTTTTTTAAGTGAAACAAACGTTCGCTCTTCTGAAATTTTAGAAACGTGAAATGCTCCAGCTTTATATATAGCGTTTTCAATAATATTTCTATCTATTGCATATGAGGCATTTCCTGGTAAAATAATTGACATTTTAACAATACAATTACTCATTGAACCCATTTTTGCCAACTCTTCTTCAATAAAGGCTGTAGCATTTACATCTATCTCCGGCAATTGGAGAACAATATTTTTTAATGGACGCGTTGGCAATTGTATATACTTCAATATCTCATCTGCTTTCGGATCAATAATAGCGATATATTTTTTATGATCCATTTCTCCAAAATCTGAAATATCCATACTTCCTATATGTCCTATATATGGATTTTGTGACATAATTTGAAATTTATGCACGTGTCCCATTAAAACATAATCATAACCCTTAAATGAATCTAAAGATAGAAATAATTCATTAGATAATTCATCTAATTCATAACCTACAGGTATGGCGCCCTCCAACGCTAGGTGTCCGACTAATACTTTTAACGAATTATTATCAATAGATGCAATTTCGTAGGGTAATTGATTTTGTAATAAAGTAATTGCAGTGCTATTTTCATTGGTATTAAATGAACGCCTATCTCGAAATGGCATAAATGTTATACCAACACCATCAAGATTTAAAGTTGTAATTCTTTTATAAACAAAAATATTTTCAATGTCTGCAGATGTAATAATATCTAATGGAGATGTGGTAAATTGTCCACTTCGCAAAATATCGTGATTGCCTACAATAATATGTATTGTAATATTATAATCGGCGCATTTTTTTAACCAATCTAAAAATAATACTACAAGATTATAATGAGGCTTTGGCTCTTCAAATACATCGCCAGTTAATATAATATGCCTAATATTATGTTCAACAGCCTGATCATATACCCAATCGAGTAAATTTACCTGATCAACTATGCGGCTATTAAGTGCGGAACCAATAGATTGTTTCCCAAGATTTTGGGAGCGCCCCAAATGCACATCGCCTAGAATTAATAAACTCATTTTAATCTTTCATACAATAAATTTTATTGTGTATAATATTTAATATTGTTCTTTTACTTACGTTATATTTAACGTCGAGCTTATTCATTCAATTAGTATCTCCTATTTATAATCTTCTAATTTCTTTTTTAAGACTGTATAAAGCCTATTTACACCTTCTGGTTCTAAAGGTAAATTCTTTCTTAAAGAATCAAATGTAGAGGATACATACTCGGCATAATCAATTGCCTGACTATTATCCTTATTTTGTATAATAAAACCTCTTACCAAATGTGAGAACTCCAAATATATATTATAATGATTGGCAGATCTTTCGATAGTCTTAGTAATATGAATGGCATAATTATTTATTATGGAAATAGCCGCATTATACTTATTTAGAGTATGATTACTGTATGCTTCTATAAACTCTACTGGTCCTCCCCCAGTTTTACACCCATAGCAATTAAAACTATTTGTGTTGGCATAATACGTAAAAGAACCAGAGCGCTCATTACCTCCTTTATGAAAAGGAAACGGACAACAAGCTTTACGATTATATGTATCTATATTTACATTATGTTTATGTAGAATATCTAATAAATTAGCAGTATTAGCTTTATCGATAGTTTGTTTAATTACATCGATTTCAGCATATACTCTAGGGTTTCTGTTTTGATTGAACATTTGGCTAGTGCTATTAAATCCGGTTCTATTTTATAATAGGTGCATAATTGCAGATATGCAGAATACTTATTTTTTTCTTCTGCAATTAAATCTAATATATGTTGTTTAGACAACATTCTTTATGCCGAAGGTATAATTAATTTTTTTTCAAACTGATCTACTTTACAAGATAAAATATTTATTGCATCTCTTTGCATTAACATACATTTCATCAATAACATACACAACGCAGTGCTTCCCATACCCTGTTCGAGAAGTTCATCTTCATTCATTTCTGTAGATAATTGCACTAATTTATCTAATACTTCTTTTTCTAAATTATTAGAAATAGGTCCTCGATTAACCGGCAATATTTTATTATCAATAAAAGACTTATATTTAATAGATAAATCCCATATTTGCTGCTTATATTCTTCTATTTTAGAAAATTGAGCATCAGCTTTATTTTCAAAATTAGCCTTAATATTATTAACATCATTTACATTAGAGGTTGTGGCATTTTCTTTTTTAACGCCAATTTTTCTAATTGGCGTAGGAATAATATCACTCTCATTGTCGTCAAATGGCATATTAAGCCTTTTTTTCTACTAAAACATATTTATCAACTACACTAACTTGATATGTTACACCTAAAGCCGTCTCTAATGCGGGCAATGCTGCTGAAGCTTTGCACGTTAGATAACATTTTGCCGGATCAATATCCACATATTCGCAATAATTAGCGACCGTTGAAGTCATTGCAAATACATCCATAGCCTTATCTTTAATCTCATCCCAAACTTTTTTACCACTTGTCATATAATCTCTCCTATTGTAAGTATATATCAAGAATTTTTGATAGTTGAAGATAAAATATCAGGTGATAGTTTTTTAAATTCTTCAACTAAATCTTTAGAAATAGATGCCATTTCCGTATGAACTTCATCATCGGTTAATAACCCCTTTTTAACTAAAAGTTTATTTATGGCTGCCACTTTAACGATAGTCTCTATTAACAGTAAATCTTTTGCCTTATCCATATTAAGCACCTTTACAGCATCTTTTGTATTTTTTATTAGAACCACAAGAACACGGATCATTTGGTCTTATCTTTATATTTGCTATAGTTTTTTTGATCATTCTATCAAAAAATAGAATACCATCCAAATGATCTAATTCGTGTTGTATTGCTACAGACATTAATCCAGTAGCGATAAAGGCGTATGGTGGGACGGCATTATCTGTTACGTGAATTTCTTGATAACGCATCGTATCATTCAACTGTCCATTAAATGACAGGCATCCCTCTTCTTTAAATACAAATGGAGTATATCCCTTTTTAATTTTAGCATTAACTAAATTAACAGATAAATTATTAATTCGCACAATAGCTACTTTTTTTTGTATGCCTATTTGCGGACAAGCAAGCCCAATGCCAGGTCTGCCCATTAACATAGAATAATTTAATTCTTTTTCAAGCAATTTAATTAAATCATTAGCTTCTTCTATTTTAGCGTCTTCGTTGGAGCGGCGCAATAATACTTCATCTACAATTATCATTTATTATTTCCACAATTACCGCAATTTGATTTAGGCTTTACTGCTGGATTATATAATTTTTTTAAACAAATAGAACATAATTTCTCTGTTTTAGAACAATTATCACATATGACTGAAAGATTAATATATATGAAACTATTACAACGAAGGCAGGTTTTTTGTGTATTCATTGAAGCTAATTTCGAACAGGTATTACATAACATTATAAGCCATAATTTGCTATTATTGTAGGTGATTAATATGTCTATTTTTTGGAATTTTATCTATGAAAAAAAGAAAAAGAAAGATAACCAATTACAACAAGTATATGTTAATATTGAGCAATTACCCCCTCTTCCAATTGAAGAGGAAATTTTATCAGAAAAAATTATTATTATAGATTTAATTGGTGAAGAATAGCCAATCATCGTGCCATTCTATTTCGCTTGGGAAATAACATAAATATTTATTAGGAGCAGACGGTTGTATCTTTAATACCATTCCAGCCTGCTCCGGCGTTCTATTTCTTTTTTTCCTATTGCAAGAGAGACAGGCGGTAACACAATTAGTAAATGAATTAATGCCTCCAACACTTTTAGGTATTACGTGATCAATAGTTAAATTAGTATGTTTATACTTTTTATAACAATAACAACACGTATATTCATCTCGACGCAATACTAATTTACGTGAAAATATTAGTTTTGTAGGACGTAATGCTACATGATATTTCATTTTTAATGTGGCAGGATGTTCTATAAACCCATTGCTTGAATAAATTTTTCTACCTATCCATCCAGAAAGCATTTCTGCCTTACCTTTTAATAGGAGTTTTATAGCCTTTTTTTCTGTTATAAAAGCAATAATTTGAAAATTATCATTTAATAATAATGTTTTAATCATTAAACTAATCACTTTTATTTAAAGTGTTGCTAATTTTAGCAAGTAAATCTTCAATGGCAAGGATTTTCATTTCTCTTAAATTGGTATCTGCAATATCGGTTAATTGTGCGTATTCTTTTTTAATTCTTAAATGTTTAGAAAACGTATCTATGCCAAAACCTCGAGATAATGGATTAGTCCAAGACGCAATCCATTCATCCATTGAGCGAGGAATTTTTGGTAAAACAGCAATCTCTTCGGCTATTTCTTTTAATCTTAAATTTACTTTAATTTGATTACTTGAATATAATTTAAATTGATCTAATTTAGAGTATCCATCTATAGGCATTGGTATTTTATCTTTTAATAATGGCTATTGGAAGCTGCAAAGATTTCATCTGCGGAGTAATCTCTATTTCCTGAAGAGATTCAATCTTATTGAATGTTACAGAGTCTGTTATTTTAGTAATAGATATAGAATATCTACCAACTGATAGATATGTTTGCCATTTTCCTACTGCATTTGTTTTTGATTTGTTAATAACTTCTTTAGTATCCAAATTAGTTATAATAACATCCGCCATAAATAAATCTTTACCTTTATTATCTGTGATACGTTGTCCTACAGGAATTTTAGGCAGATTTAATTGCGTTGCTTGGGTGGAGACTTTAGTTTCTTTAACTAAAGGTTCAACTTGTATAATATTTTTTTTATTAATTATGGGAGCTTGACTCACTTCCATCGGAGATGGCGGTGAAAATATTTTAGATGCACCGGATCGTGTTACGTCGGCGGTAACTGATGGCATTGTCATAGCAGTAGGCAATTGCTCTGGGAGAGCCGTGGGCTTAGCGAGTAATTTATTAAGTCTATCTAATATAAGTTTATTATTCATATCATTGGCAGATACTGCTTTAATAAGTGTAAGCACTTTCTCTTCGAGAGAAATCAATACATCACTGGCTTTTCGTAAATCAATATCTACTTCACTCATCTAAAAATACTCCTATTTTTAATCCAATTCTCTTTAAAATTACAATTTCATTTAATTGAACTTTTGTATTCAAAAATAACGGATGTTCTCTATATAGAATAGATTTAGCTTCAGATAAAACATATTCGTGACTTCCGTGTGAAATAGTTTTACCAGATACCATTAATATAAATTCTCCTATATTCGGAGAAGTATTATTAGTTTTCGGAGGCTTGACACCAAAGCCATAACTTACGTGCTCATTATTATCTAATATATGAGATTCAACAACATTAGCTTCTATAATTGGGGAAGCAAGAAACTCCCCATCAAGAGAGGAAAAATCCTGTATAATAGGATCTTTGCCCAACCTCTTATATTCGGGAATATAAGAGGATGGAATTATATCTTCCTTATTTCTATAAGGATTTTTAATAATATTATCTTCTTCTTGATGAGGAGTAGTCATTGTTTAATCTTCTTTACGACGAACATCTTTCAATTGTTTTTTGAGATCTTTTAATTTCTGCTTTTTAAGCAGCTCTTTTTCGAACTCTCCTGAGATTATTTTTGCTTGTTTAGCTTCTAACTCCAATCGCTTCTGCTTCATTTCATTGCGTTTTCTACGACGCTTAATTGAAGGTTTTTCGAAAGTTTGTTTTTGCTTATATAATGACAGAATTCTTTCTTTCTGAACTATTGCACGGAATGCTTTAAAAGCTTTATCGAAATTATATCCGTATACCTTCACCTCAAGGGGAAGGAAATCTTTAAGATAAGAATCGTCTAAAAGATTGGCTTGTGTCCTTACAATATCACCTCCCTTCAATTGGACCTGCTCGCCGCGCAGAAAGGAGTTTATCAACTCGTCTTTATTCATATTGTTTTTCATTACTGAAAATCATCAGGATTATTGTATCCTGCCTCTGTTTAATGTTACGGATACAAATCGTATCCAACGATCTATATATCGTCAAATTTTAGTTTATATAAAAAATCATTCACTATGCGCAGTTTTTTAATTCTACAGGAGCAGAGAAATTACAAAACGGATAGAGACTACAACCCCAAAATTTAGTATCATTTTTTCCATTTTTTAAATACATAGGTGCTGAACATTGGTCACACATTTTGCCGTGATGTGCTAGGTGGGCTTCTTTTAATTTATTTTGAAATCTTAAATAGAAATCAGTAAGCACTGTTAAATTATTTAATTTACCCTCAGAAATATCATCCATCTGTTTTTCTAATTCGGCAGTATAATCATACTCCATAAAATCAAAATATTTAGTTAAAATTGTAGTAATATGATCGCCTAATTTAGTGCCGTGATAAGTATTACCTTGTTTTTCTACATAATGTCTACTAGTAATTTTACTAATAATTTCGGTATAAGTGCTCGGTCTTCCAATTCCTTTACTCTCCAACTCTTTAATTAAAGAGGAATAATTGTATCTTGCCGGTGGTTGAGTAAATTTTTGTTCCAATGAAATTGATTTATCATCTAATAAATGTAATAAATCTTTTGTATTTATAGTTGGAAATTTTTCTTCCGATACGGTCTTACCTTCTAATAAAGATAAGTAGCCGGGAGATACTAATAGTTTGCCTGTTAATTTAAACTGATGCTTATCAAGCAAAGTGTGAATAATTTTCGCCTCTAATGTATCATATACGGCTGGACACATTTGCGATGATACGAAATATGACCAAATAGTTTTATATAGTAACCCCATATCGCCACTCAAATGCATCTTATCTGGCACGTTATGTAAGATGGTTGGTCGAATACATTCGTGGGCATTTTGCGACGCGTCTTTATTTTTAAAAGTGTTTGGTTTTGCTGGTATCTCAAATTTATTATTTACCAACCATTCTCGCACATTTGTTAATGCCGCATCAGAGGCTCGCACTGAATCGGTTCTAATATATGTGCAGTGTCCAGCTTCATATAATGACTGGGCGGCAGCCATCGTTTGTTCGCCCTCAAATCCGTATTTGGATGCCATCACTTGTTGCATCTTTGCGGTAGTTAATGGAGCGTCTGAATTTTCTTTCTTTGGTTTCTTTGAGACCGATACAACTTCAAATAAAGAATTTGCTATATTGGGTTGCTCTATATCTAATTTAATTAGCTCGGCGGCGTCTTTTGATTTTACTTTACCTTGATATTTGGCAATAAAAGATTGCTTATCTTTAGTTAGATTAACATTTATATTCCAATATTCTTGTGGTTCAAATTTATTAATTTCTTGTTCCAACTCTACAACCATACGTGTTGCTACGGATTGAACTCGTCCAGCTGATAAATTAGCCCCATAAGCATTAATTAAAAATGGTGATACCATAAAGCCTACAAGCCTATCAAGTATACGCCGTGTTTCTTGAGCTTTAAATTTATTTAAATCAATTTCTGAAAATTGATTTAACCCCGCCACAACGCCTTCTTGTGTAATTTCGTGAAATTCGGCTCTAAAAATTGGCTTATTTAAATGTTTAAGTTTTTCAGCAATATGCCAAGCAATACCGTGCCCTTCAGTATCTGGATCGGTGCAAATAAATATTTTTTCAATATTATCAACATTAGATATGATCTTGTCTAAGAAATATACCTTATCGGGCATAAGTGTATAAAATGCTTTAAAATGATCGATAGGGTTAACTCCTATACCATACCTACCTCCTTTGGCTAAATTAACTATTTGCCCATTAGAGGCACAAACGATATATTGATCGCCCAAATATTTTTGGATTGATTGAACTTTACCTGGAGATTCGACGATTATAATATTTTTTTTCATTTATATTTCTTTTAATAATACTTTAATAAAACTGTATTTAGTTATGATAATTCATTCATCATCATTGCGGAATTATTTCGAAAATGCTTTCGAAACTTTGCCCGTGCAATATGAGCTCAAAGCATATATGGTAAGCATATTTGCCAAATATCAATATGCTAATTATGATTTATCTAAATCAAGTTTAACCCTTGAATATGCGTTAGCTAAAAACGAGAAAGATTTTGAAAAATTTCAAAATGTTGGAGATTATATCTTTTTTGTGAATTCCTTATATCCTGAAAGTTTAAAGAATGCTTCCAAAGATTATTACTATTCAATAGGACAAATGAGCTACTCTCAATGTTATTCTATATTAAATAAACAATGGAAAATATATGAGCAACTGGCAGATCAATTCATCGATCTAAGCGCTCACGCGCGCCACATTATTCATAATATTTAAATTTATGTTTATAAATTCTTGATTTATTATGCTTAATCATAGCACAAGTCATTGAATTTAATTCAAATAAAATTAATTTAGATGGCGCGCCGCCGCCTAGCATAAAATATTTAGAATAAATAAATGGCAATTTACTTTTATAGTTATGTGCTCCGATATAAATTTTATCGGTTGGTAACAATATATTTTGTTTATTTTTTAAATAACTTTTAACTTTTTGAGAAGCGCTAGTATCAGATACCCACCTATAATCATTGTCATCTATTTGTGTTAGATCGAATCCGCCGTGAAATAAAATATAATCTTCTAATATAAGATTAGAAGGTAAGGTATTAAGAAATTCTATATGAGAATTTGGAACAATGTCTGTGAGACGAGAAAACGGAAAAGACTCCGGTTCAGATTTTAAATTCTGATTTTCTAAATAACTTTTAACTGTTGGAATGCCTCCCAACAATAACCAAGTTCTATAAGCTTCGGGTGACTTTAAAGCTTTTAAAAACAAATCTTCGTGATTACCTTTTAAGATAAAAAGTTTATTACCATATTCTTTTTTTAGAGAAATTAATAATTCTAATACTTTATAAGTATCATTACCTTTATCTATGAGATCTCCTAAAAATATAAGAACATCTTCCTGATCTTTAGAGAAGCGTAATGGAAGTATTCTATTTAATATAATATTAAGACTTTCAATATTTCCGTGAATCTCCGGAATAACATATTTACAAACAAATGTAGGTCTCCATTTTCGCATTTTTACACACGCACGCGTGTGCGTGTCCTAAAGTAAAGAAGATAATAGGCTCATTATATCATTGGGCGACGAGTATGATACTTGAAATTTTTCAAAATTATATTTATAATTATTAATTATAGCTTCACCAACATTAGTGATAGCCTCCGCCCCATTCTGGTCTAAAATAATTCTGGAATCTATTTTAGATGAAACTTTACAGGCGATACGAGCTGGAAAATTTGCCTTAATAACACCAGTAATTATATCTACTGAAGGTCTTTGTGTAGCTAAAATGCAATATATACCGGCAGCCCTACATTTTTGTATTAATCTGCATAATAAGATATAACCTTCTTTAGAAGGATCTTGCATCGTTAAATCTGCAAATTCATCAATTACTAATACAATTGGTTTAAAACTATCATTATTAATGATATTAATATCAGGATTATCTTTGAGAAGAGAATATCTTTGCTCCATTATAGAGAGTAGGTAATGTAATAAGTAATTGTACTCTGTATAAGAATTTATAATATTAACTCGAGAAGTTAATTTGGCATAAGGCGAAAATTCAATAGCTTTGGTATCAACAATAAAAAGATTTGCATCTGTTGCAAGTAATAAATTACTAATTATAGTGTGCAATAAACTGCTTTTACCTGACCCTGTCGATCCTCCTATTAACATATGCGGATTTTTATCCACATCAATAATAACTTTATTGCCTTGATAAGTGTTACCTAAAATAAGTTGTAATTCTTTTTTATTAGATATTATTGTAGACAAATCTTCTATTAGATTTGAAGCTGGTAATTTTTCTACCACCGTTTCAATTTGAAGTAAGCCACTATCTAATTTAAATTTAGTTATAGGAATTGAAAACGACTTTAGCACAAGCATCAGCTCTTTTGAGAGAGCTGAAAATTTGGCTAACCTAAAATTATTTTCGATTTTAACATCAAAAACATTCATACAACCTTTTTTGGTTACATCAATGCATTTGGCGTGCAATTTATTTGCTGTTAAAAAACTATTGAAGACTTCTATTTTTTCCATACTAACATTATAATACTCGTTAGCGGATTAAGAAATCGTGTATTTCAAAATAAATTAAACAGCAAGTAATTTACCAAAAGCCTCTTTAGATAAACTCATCTTAACATCATCACCAATTTTGAAACCAAATCTGTTATGAATATTAACCGGAAACTCCAATACCAAATCAGAATATTGGTCCTTACCCACTAATCGTGTAGAGTATGCTTGTGCCTTAACAATTTCAATAACTTTACCTTTGTAACAAAAAAGAATATCTAAATCATCATTCACATTTTTCATCCAAAATTTATTTATTTGTGGCTTCGTATATACGAACGCCATAGATGTTAAAGGCGGTTCAATATGCATTAGACCATTTGTTTGTTCATTTTCATCAATAGCAAGTGAGACTACAAACCTATTGCCATTTATAATGACAAAGCCTTTATTCATCAATTTAGTATTATTCATTTTACCAGCCCGGTTTATCTATATCTTGCTGTATTTGTTTATTGAAGAAGCGCCCCGCGGGATCTAATATATTTACATTACGTTTATTTGAACCTGGTTCATAATATTTATCCTTATATAGCATATTTAAAAGGTGAAGTGGTTCATTTATTGTTAATATTAATGTTAATAATTCAGTAATTTTTACATTTAATTCTTCTGAATTAAAATCTTTATTTTCTAAAAGATTCATAATTTTATCAACTATAATTTTCATTTCTCGTATAATATTATATACTTCTATACGTGCGGCGGATGACGGATCTTTCCCACGCTTATGTTTGTATTTATTCCATAAGCGTGACAATAAGTGGCTGGATAATTTAGTTAAATCTAAATTGAGTAGAGATGCATTTTTTTGCAGATTACGAATTTCATCTAATGAAATATTTTCCGGTAACTTCTGCTCTATTTCTATTTCTATTTGTTTTTTAAACTTATCAAATAATTCATCAAATTTTTCTTGTAAAATATCTGCAATTATATCTATTTTATTTTTATCTTTCTCTAATTTATTTTGATGATAAATAGCTAAAAATCTCTGCATATCATCTTTCGATAACCCTAAACTGCCCATATAAATAACATCATCTTTTAATTTATGTATTGATGAAGGGGAAGGTGGTGATACTTGAGAGGTTGCGGCAGGCGGAGCGGCAGGCGGAGCGGCAGGCGGAGCGGCAGGCGGAGCGGCAGGCGGAGCGGCAGGCGGAGCAGAAGGTTTATTAGCTATAGGAGGTTTGTTTGCGTCAGGTGGCGTATCAGAGGAAGTATCAGAGGAGGTGTCAGGCGACTTATCTGCGGGTATGATGCCAACTTTCGAAGCGTCTAGCCCCTTAAGTTTAAATAATTTAATTACAGAAACTTTTAATGAATTTAAATTATTAGATATGCGGAAATAAGAATTTAAAACATCCTTAAATGACCCCATATCTTTAGATAAGATATGATCTTCAAATTCAACTAAATTTTTAAATAAAGTATGACTTAAACTTAATGCCGATAAGCGTTGTAATTTTTGTTGTTTTGTTTCTTGAGAAAATAAAGAAGGCAATTTTGCCCAATATCTAGTAATTAGATTAGAGCCCTCTACAACTAACGCATTATTATCGGGGGAGGCGTGCGTTTGACGTCGGTGAGATGCATATTGCGATTGTTCTTGAACAATTCCATTAGCTTCTGACACTAATGTAGCAAATTCGGCAGCTAATTCATTGAACTCACCGCTTACCAATCCCAAATAACCGCCAATTTCTGCCGGTAACGGCTCTTTAATGGTAGAGATTGGCAATCCGGCTTTAGCGTCCCCCCGACCGTTTAAACCACGTTTAAATGATATGAGGGCAGGTTTAAAGGCATTCAATCTTGCAATAAAGGCAGAACAGGCTTTATTCCAAACCGCCTTGCGTTCACGAAGATGTTCTTGCGCGGGGTCTTCAGAGTGGGATCTTGCAGTAATTATTACAGGCATCTTAAAATATACGAGATTATGATATTATAAAATTTTATCGATAATACCGTATTTTAAGGCGCCTTTAGCATCTAGATATAAATCTCGTTTGGAATCTTGTGAAATTTTATGAATAGATTGCTGTGTATGTTTAGCAAGTATCTTTAATATTCTTTTATTAAATGATTCCAAATAGTTATAATAAATTTTGGAATCCACTTGATCAGACATTGGCATTTCTGGAAATGAACACTGTAATCCGTGGATCATTACTTCGGCATTTTTAAACATAAATCGTTTACCCTTGGTGCCTGCCGCCAGCAAAAAAACACCCGCCGAGTAGACTTTACCTATACCAATAGTCGAAATTGGGGCATCAATTAAACCCATTACATCATAAATACTCGATAATGCTGATGCGTCTCCCCCAGATGTATGAATAAATAAATTAATATCTTCTGTTGAACTAATTGCATTATAATAAATTAGTAATCCACATATTGATGAGGCGAGCTCTTTGGTTAAATCTTCGGCTAAAAAGATAGTTCTATCTTGAGATAGGGAGGTATAAACATCGGCATATTTATTTGATTCTAAATTCATTAGACAACCTTATCGGCTATTCCATATTTTACCGCCTCCGCAGCAGTCATAAAACATTGACGCTCTGTATCTTTTTTTAACTGCACAAGCGATTTGCCGCTATGATTAGATAATGCTTTTAGAAAAGCTTCATTGTCTCTAATGGTTTTGGTATGAGAAATTTTAGTATTTGTTAAATCAGAATGACCCATTGATTGAGACATTACCTGTGAAATACAGATGCCGGCATTTTTAGTAATTAATCGATACCCTTTGGTGCCAGCTGCCAATAACAAGACCGCTTCACGCATTACGGCTCCAATGCAAAAAGTTTCAAGCGGCGATGATAATAGCTGCATTCCATCATATATAGCAAATACATTGCGTATGTCTCCATCTTCGGCATTAATAAAGATGGTAATTTTATTTTGATTTTCTTTATCTAAAACAAATAAGGCAGCCAATACATCGACAGATGCCTTATCTGTTAATAAATCATCTATAAAAATAATTCTATTTTGTAGAAGTCTTGAAAAGACATCTACACGAACCTCTTCAACATTTCCCATCTTTTCCAAGATAACAGTATTCATTATCGCCTTTTGTGTTGTTTCTTTTCAGCCTCTAATTGTTCAGCGCAACTAATGCAAATTGCAAATGTTGGATTAATAAGTAATCTTTTTTCAGCAATTAATTCCCCACATTCTTCACAGTGACCATAGGTATTTTCTTCGATTTTTTTAAGCGCTATATCTATATTTTTTAATTTTATCTTATCTCTTAAAGATAATTGAGCCTGTATGTTAGCGAGAATTTTTCCTTGAATTTCATCAACCTCGTCACCTGATATATCTATATCAATGGGTATTAATTCTTTTGAAGAAATTAATTCCTTTTCTTCGAGAAGAATTTTTTTAATTTTTATTATAAATTTTTTCACTTCAATCTCCACTATAAAAATGTTTTAATTAAATCCATATTTTGGATTATTTTGTTACGCAATGATTTAGATAATTTTATTTTTAATAAAATTTTACCTTCTGAAATAGCAAATCTTTGTTTTTGTAAATTATGAAACTTACGCGGTTTACTCATTTCTAATTTAAAATGACAAAAATTAGGAATATTGATATTTTCTTTTTGCTGTAAATTAAGCAAAAATTCATCAACAAATATCGAAATCACATTAGCTATGTGTATGTGATGAATATTATGTTTCAATCTTTTAGTGACTAAAAAAGTCAGCTTACGTTTATTGAGGGTTATGGATGGTTTCTTCATAATTCATAAAACTAATTAAATGTTGGTATAATTCCTGATAATTAGTTATTGGCTGATAATCAATGAACAATTCATTCATTTGTTCAATACCTACCAGTAATTTGGCTAAAAGTAAATTAGATAATTCTATCCAAATTTCATCATTATGATTAAAATAAGCTCTATTAATTCCTTCATCAATCATTTCTAATTTTAGAATATAAACAGATAAAGCGTCAAGCTGTAATAATAGAATATATTCCGTTATATTCGCATCAGTCGTAATATCAGCTACCAAAACCCTTATGGTTGATGTGCCTACTTTGCCTGTGGCGCCCCAAATAGAATTTTGTAATTGTTCGCCATCTTCCAATTCGATTGATAATTTTTTATCAATCTGATATTTATCAGATAATATTGTAAAAAGAGGAACATGTCCCGCGACCCATATTCCAAAATAATTAAAAATATGTCTTATAATTGCATTAGAAATCATTTAATTCCTTTTAAAGCAGAAAGGCTATAACCGACGTGCATTTTTTGCGTTAAATTAACTTTAAATTCTGGTAATTTTTTTAATTGACTTTCAATAAATGATTCGTAATCAAATACGTCGCCATTTTCTCGTCTGGCAGCCAACTCTTGCATACACATAATCGCTTCTTGATTTAAGGAGCCTAAATAGCGATCTACAACTATAATATCGCATAATTTTTGCATTGAAAATTGATTCAGATTTTTTGTAAAATCTGCAAAATATCCATCATTTAATGACATTATTGTTTCTTATTTTTCGAGGGGTGTTGACTTGAACTTTAGTATTAAACATTAATTTATTATTGCGTAATTTACAAAATGTATATAACTTCATATTCAATAAAAAATTTTTGATATGAATACCATTACCATGAATTAATTGCTCTCTTATTTCTTCCATAAATGTTTTAATTATAATACTAATTTCGCTCTTTTTAAGAGATGGGTATTTTTGCACAATAATATTGATTAAAGGCTCTAACTCTTTAAGATTAAGGGGCAAATCTACATTTAGATCATTTATATCAAATGATTTGAAATGTGTTTTATTATATTTCCGCTTCATCTTCGACTTCTTGTATATTTATATCTTTGGATTTCATCAACCAGCGTTTGTAGTAGAAATTATCTGTGGCGGGTTCATTCAATGTTTCTGTGCCACATAAAACGTGATACAGCTTCTTTCCTTGCAGAAATGCGGGAGTACCCTGTTCGACGAGTTCGTCGCATTTGGTGCATTTATTGGCAAAGTTCGTTGCTTCAAGAAAGGAGGTTTTGTCAGCATATTTGATAACTTTAGGGGTTTCAGTAGCGACAAGATGTTTAACTTCTTCCTTTTCCAGATATTTAGGACCAAGCATATTTAAAATATCATCCGCAAGATCAACCAATCCTCTGTTTTTACAGACACTTACAATTTTGTTAAAACACTTTAATTCTCTTGATTGCATAGCTTTCCTATCGGTGAATTTGAATATTAATACCTAATATGATTTTAAACAATATGCAGTATTACTAGGTTGGTAAGAGAGTCTGCCCAATCTATATCTACATTATACATTCTGTTATGTAAGTTCTGTTAATGTATATCACGTATGTTACCTACGTCACACCTATATCACCTATACGCGCGAGAGAAAAATTTAGCACAAGCCGGCAATCTATTTGGGTTTGACGCACAGGAGATATTCAGAAATGCCACTTGCGGCTTACAGGCTTAATTCTACAAAAGCCTAGAATTAGATACGTCGCTTTGCTTATCTCAATTATTGGAACGTTTTAAACGCATCCTGGAAGGAATATTTTATGTAAGTATAATTTTATCAATGTTTGATATAATATACTATATGAGTATTAGAACAGCTTATAAGAAACTATGTGAATACAAATACACTTCTGTATCTGACGATAATTCACAATACATTTGCACTTACTGTGGGATGCCCGCAGATTCCAATTTCAATTATGGCTAAATTGGCTGATTTATCAATCGATGTATAATTTAATTGAAGAAATATTGGATAGGGATATTTTACCATTTTGGTATCGAGGCATAAGTGAATATAAAAGAAAATTGTGCAAAATATGTAGCGTTTTTACGAGCCTTATATTTACTTCATCAAAATCATCATTGGCTTACTTATGGCGCAAATGCCTACGGTAAACATCTTCTTTTTGAAAGAATTTATAAATCTGCCGCAGATAATGCGGATACGGCGGCTGAAAAATTCATTGGCTTATTTGGACGTGAATATTTGGGTGTTCAAGAACAGCCCGCTTTAATTCAAGAATTTTTAACCAAATATTCTCATACATCAGAATTTATAAAATATTCATTAGAAGCCGAGCAAGACTTTTTAACATTTTCTAAAGAATTTTATGAAGCAATGTCGCAAGACATGTCCTTGGGGCTTGATGATATGATAATGTCAATAGCCGGCGAACACGAGACAAATGTCTATTTATTAAAACAAACTGCAGGAGACGATATGAACAAAGTGAGTAGGTTAGCTAAAAAGTTTCAAATTAAATTAGCACAAGTTGCCCCTGCCGCGGGTCAAGATATGCAATTACAACAACAAATAAACAGTGCTCTTACAGTTTATTTAGCCAATAAAAGTTGGGGCGAAGTAGGATTTGATAACTTTCACGTCCTCAGGGGAGAGGGTGGAAAAATAAATATTAATTGTAATATACTTATTCCATCTAACAGTCCACCATTTACGAATAAAGTAAAATATCCACAAGGATTAAATCAATTTAAACAAGAAATAATGAATCTTATATCAGAACAAATACCTGATGAAAATGCAGGAGTAGTTCAAATAGTTACAGTTAATGGTAAATAATTTATTCTTGTTTCATAAGATATTGCACTTCTAATTGTAAGGCTGCAAACGTATTAATATTATCAACTTTCGAAAGCTCGGCGATTTTAAATAAAATCTCTCCGAGCTTTTTTGTTTTTAAAATATTTTGAATTTCTTTTGAAGGTATATTGTCAAGTTTGGAATATTCTTCAAGTTCATATTTTAATTTAATAAATAATTCATTGCGAGTCGTTGGAGATTTTTCTGCAACCCGCTCCGCCTCTTCCCACAATTGTTCAAAATGTAAAGTCATTGTATTTTCTTTTTAATAGTATATACTTTGGGTTCTTTGGGTTTATTGGATTTTTCAAGATTACAAATTTGCAACTCTTCTTCGGATTCATCACTTATGAAAACCAAAAATGCAATACCCTTTTCGCAATCAATAGTAATTGGAGATTCAATTTTTCCTATATAAAATGTTTTACCATAACTGTCAACTCTTTTATCAAGAGATATTTTTAATTTACCATCCATTTATTTTATTCCTTGCACATAGCTCGCCATGCATTCTTCTAATGCCTGTAAAGAAGGAGTCATAGTAAAACCTTCCGATGTAAGTTTATCAGTATTAAGAAAACAATTAGAGCGTGGGGCAGAAATAAATTCTTGTAATTGTTCTTCGTTAATTTTATTATACTTATGTTCTGGATGATATTTTCGATATTCTTCGAGAATTTGAATATGAGTAAGTGGGGTAGGATTGGTCACGTGATAAATTCCTGTTTTATTATTTTCAATAACCCAATCAATTACATTTACTAAATTCTTGATGAATGTGACTGAATTTTCAGCTTCTAATATATTTTCATATTTTAATAATTTATTGATTAAATTTCTTGGAGCATTTTTATCAGAGATTGGCATACGAATGCGTAAAACACAAACATTTGGAAGACTACTTATTGCAAGATCACAAGCATATTTTGTTTTTGAATAAAATGATTTAGGATTTGCGATATCTTCTTCTGTCCACCCGGTATCAATGAAATGATCGTTTGATTGACAATCTTTAAAACACTTACTACGATCTATTTTATCATTTGGCGATTTACCCATAAATATACAACCAGATCCTATATGGATCATTTTAATATTTAATTTAGCGCATTCTGTAGCTAATATAGTGGGAATTGTTAAATTAGTCAAAATAGTTTGTTCTTTATTTTTTTCACAAGCATCAATATTGGGATTGCCACAATATCCAACACAATTTATTATTACATCTGGCTTATATACTTCAAGTATATGATGTCGTATTTGATAGTCATCAGCACATAATCGGGTCGAAATAACCTCATATCTTATATGAGAAGTGATAAACCCATCGCCTATAATCATTATTTTCATTCTTTACCTTTAATAAAATTGTCTTCTAATTTTGTTTCTTTGGCTAATTGACGAGCCACATCAATAGTTTCAAATGTTCCTGCATCTAACCATTGACCATTTACAAATGTATATTCTAAATTATCATCTGCAAGATATTGAGAAAGAATTTCTGTAATTTCATATTCGTCTCTTGCAGAAGGTTTTACTTTTTTAAAATATTCAAAATATTTATTAGTAAATATATATAGCCCCGTAATAGCCAAATTGGCATCGCATTCCGCATATAATTCTTTTGGTTTTTCTTCTATATGAACGATTTTTCCATTTAATAATGAAGCGCAGCCAAAACGATGAATTTCTTCGGTATTGTATAATACAATTTGTGCTTTTGGTCCGACTAAATATTTTCTTGTTTTAGAAGAAGGCTCTAATTGTATGGGTTTTTCAAAAATATTATCACCGAGAATTACCGCAAACTCATCTTCCTTATTGAAATAAGGCTCGCATAAATTAATGGCTTGAGCTATTCCAGAAGGTTTATTCTGATAAATATAATTAAAATGCACATTACGATCGGAGCCGTCTTGTAAATACGCCACTATTTGAGAAAAATGCTCACCGCCAAGAATGACTGTAATTTCTTTACATCCTAATTGTATTAGCGTATTTATAGAATAATCTATAATTAGTTTTCTATTAATTGGTAATAATTGCTTATTAGTAATGCTTGTTAATGGTAAAAGGCGCGAACCAGTGCCACCCGATAAAATAATGCCTTTTTTCATTTATTGCCTAATTTATAATTTTTTAATGTAGTTTGGAACAATATTTAATTTTAAATATTTTTCTTTATCTTTATCAGATAGGTTAGGAAATCCGCTAATGCTTTTTCTGCAATTCCATTGCTCACATTTGCACGCCATTGACCATTCTTCAAGATTTTCAGTAGAAGTAATTGAATAATCGAAACATAATTCTTCATTGGGCGCAATAGGGCGTGTAGAAATTAAAAAAACCGTTTGTGAAATAATTTTAACTTGTGTATTAGGATTACAGCTATGATTAATAAAGAAAGATATATCTTTATTTAAATTTAAATACATATTAGAACCTATTTGTAAAAATAGTTCAGATACCGTATCTGGTAATTCATATGTTGTTTTTTTATCAAATATTTTGCCTCTAAAAGTTAATAGAACTTGGTTGGCAGCAAAATGCACCAGAGAGTATAGCCCCTGTCCTTTATTAACCGTATTGCGAATTTCAAATGAAGTCATCGTATCTTACCAAATATTATAATATCATACATTATATATCACGTTTTTTTAAGATATTAGCTAAAAATATTTGGTCCTTATTAAAAAAAGGCAAGGCGTCATTTATAGTTAATTTATATTTTATTTCTTCGCCAAAATCAGTTTTCATAAGTTTTGGAGCCCTATAACACGCAACACCTCTCCAAAAGGCCAGGGGAAAACTTTGCAAATCTACATCACATTCCTTCATTAATAAGTCATACTTTTCAGTTATAGTAAGATTTTTAGTAATTTTTAATACCTTTTCAGCATTATATATTTTTAATAATTCATAAAAACAAGCCATAGAAATTGCAATATGTGAAGCCTGATGCTGTTTGGCGATTAAATAATTAATAGCCTCTGTAAGAGAAGGAACGATAAATGCTTTACTTAAAAATACGGGCTCACCTAACAGTTTGATATTTTTATTCTGCGCTGCGGTGAAAAAAGCAATACTGGCTATGGAAGCGCTGGCAGAAATAATCTTTTGTATATTATTATCATACCAAGGCTCACTATCTAAAGTCTGATCGTTTCTACAAATAATATTGATTTCATCATTAAATGAATATAAGAATACAGCTCCTTCAATTTCAGAAGCCAAACGTATAAGAGTCTGTCCCATTATTTCTATAAAATCTTCAGAATAGGGTTTATGCAAGATAGAGGTGGTTTTACGAAACCCCCTACCATTTAAACTTATAATAATAGGTAATTTGCGTGTTAATTTAAAATCACTTACACTTTCGTAGGTAAGTATGCGGTCTTTAAGCGTATCAATCATTCCATATACAATATATCAATTAAAGGATGGCTGACCATTTATTTAATATATTTATTAATTGTGGCTTAATATCTTGCGCCTCTGGTTCTGGAAAATCAGAAGAATTCATATCATTAATTAGTTCAGCTATAATATTTTTTGAATCATCTACCGTATATGGTTCTGGTTTATCTGTTGTTACAATTCCCCATAATTTAATTGAAAGCTTAAATAATGCCTTTAGCCCGCCTGTAAAGCGAGTTATTCCGGTGGGATTTTTTACCACAGTTTGAAAGTTAATGGTTTGATTTCCTAACTTTTGCCCTTGTCCTAATTCAAATAATCCTGAATTTAATTCATTCATATATTGATTAATAAATAACCAACTTTGAGGTCCAAAAATATTAGTTTTAACACCAGATAAAGTTTTAATATCTTGTATTGGTGCGTCTGGTTGTGTTGCAGGTTTTGGATCAGTTATTTGTGATACTTTAATAAATTTATTAGCATTTAAAATAGATTTTATAAATCTGCGCATTTGTAAATGTGCTTTTTTAACTTCTTCTACCAATACTTTATTTTTTGCTGCATCAATATTAAAAGTAGGATTCAGTAAATCCATACTGTTCTCTTCGTCATAGTCCGAATAATGGTCGCGCTTATATTTAGTTAAAGCGCGATCGTCTAAAAATCTAGGATCTTCTTTTCTCCGATCTGTTTGAAATTGGTATGCTGATATTTTAGAATATCCTTTGCCAGCCAAGAAATATGCAACATCAAATTTATTCTTAATTTCAACAGCATATGTCGCATAAACTTCTTCTAATGAGAGATCTGTATTGGTTGCTTTAAATAAAGGAACATTATTCTTATTATGCTCTATATTATCCAATATGTAGCCATTGTCTTCTGGCACATAATGAAAATAACTTTGTGTTAATAATTTCCATTCATTATCTGACGGATCTTTCCATTCAAGAATTACAACGCTTGATAATGGATTCATAAAAGAATCTCGCGCTGCAATTTCTCCAAATCCGCCCAAGCGCTGACAACAATCAGTTTCAATACCAATTCGTAAAATTCTCGGATCTTTATCTTTCAATACTCGAAAACGCAAATCATTTCTTAACGAATAATCTAAATCAAATAGTTTGGGACTTTTAATCTTATATCCCTTTAATAAATCTTTAAGAGCGTCGCCCATTTCAAGGATGCTGAGGTCGCTTTCTATTTGAGAAGCAACTTCAAATAATTTGCCAAATACAGGACTTGCAGGGCTGATATCATCATTAGATTCAAAAAACTTCGTTATTAAAAATATATTTTCTCTAAAAGTTTCGCTAATATATTTTCTTTGGCGTAAAGTTGCTATAATTTTTCCATATTTAGAATAGATGCCTTTAGCGCCACCCTCATTTTGTATAGACGTATAAGATTTAAATAATTTTTTTACAATTCCACTTTTATTAAAATTAATGAAATTTTTATTGCGTATTATTTTTATAATGATCTTATCAGATAACGAACCAGCCTCATTATGAACAAACTTGGCGAAAACAACTAAATTAGTTAAATCTTGATCTATAGTTTGATGATTTCTTACACTGCCAGCAATAGTTTTTAAAAGCTCCTCATCATTAAATACATTTGGAAAATTACTGCGTAATTCTCTATATATGGCGGTATATGTGTTAATTTTTTTAAATATTTTATATAAATTATCGTGATTTAATTTATTATCTTTTTGTAAAATATATACAATAGCTTGTATTGTATTTTTTAAATCTTTTTGACTTAATAGTGCAACTTGATTTAAAGATTTATAATCTAATTCTCTAAACATTGCTTTAATTAAAGCTAATAGTATTTCTTTTGAAACAAATGGAATATGTTGAGAAGCAAAATTAACAAATGCTTCAATAGAAAATTTTCCACTTGATTCGGTTACCACTTTGCCAATGCCCCCAAATCCTGGCTGCTTGACCACAAGATCTTGCGACAAGTGCATATGCTGATAATTAAATTCTGATTCATTTAATCCAACAATAGATTTCATTATATATTTAAATATAAATTGAATTGCAATTTGCTCAAAATCACGAGCATTCATTTTTAAGAATTTAGAATATTTTTCGGTATCAATTCTATAATCAGTTCCAACAACTTTAGTAACCAATTCTTCAACGGCGCTCTTAAATCCCCACCTAGACACCCAAGTATCATCTATTTTTTTTTCTAAAAAGTGATGTATTAATTCTCTAAGATTTTTTATAAACTTACTGTAAATCAAATCGATATCTACTGCCATTCGGCTTGCAACATTACTCTTGTATTCTATTATTCTTTTTTCATCCTCACCAACGAAAGTGGGACCAGATGCATAAAATGCAAGGAGATTTTTCTTTGAAGCGCTAACGGCAAATGTAAAAATAGAGCGAATATCTATATTTAAAGATTTTCGTAAAAACGAAATTATTTGATTACATTGCTCTTCGGCCGAAGAGGAGTTTGTTGGTGGCTGAGCCTCAACCAACCCATTCAGGGTCGGGCGTGGGACGGCAACGAATCCCCCATCACTCATATATTGGGCTAATGAAATAAAAATATGAGATATCTTTTTGTATAACTCTCCGTGTATAGCGGTTTTTACATCTCGCATTACATTATATTGAATTGCATCTTGTAATGTATAAGTGGCAGTGTGTTGAGCTTTTTCATATATCGATTTATAAGTTTTAAAATTTACTAAATCTGAAAAAATAATTATTCGAGAAGATGAGCGAGAATATGAATGTGATGAAAGTGTTGAGATTGTTGAATTAACAATATCTTGTTTATAATTAGGAAAATATTCATCCATCCAAGCAAAAAATTTAAGCGCTTCTGGTTTTTGTAATAACTTATCGGCTTCCGCTTGTATGTTTGGACCAAGTTTTTTTAATAATTTAACACGATGTTCGTAATTTTTGCTAACATCGTTCATATAGTTGGTAAGCCATATTAATTCGTGACGTTTTTCCTCATAATTTTCACTAGTAATATTGAAAATATTAATACCATTATCTAAATAACGCTGAATACTTGAATAGTGTTGTCGTCGCGCTCCTCGGTGTCCAAATAATCTACCTATTTCTTGTGTTAATTTATGTGTAACTAATTTTCCATAATTGGCAAATAAATCAGCATAAGTTCCGCTTAAATCTAATTGATAATCATCAGATGAGGCAAGTTGATTTGCTTCTTGATAATGGGCATAAAATATAGCGGCTGCCTTTCGTAATTGATTATATTTGGCGAAAATATCATTTCTGGCTTTATCATTTGATTGACGATTAGCCGTCTCCGTATCGTGAGCTTCCTCACTGGTAGGAGGACCTTCGTCTTTTTCTGTTCCTGGAAAAGGGACGAAAGGAACGTTCGTTCTAATATGCCCTGGTTCAATTTCTGGATATTTTAAATTTACTTCTTCGGGCTCTTTCTCTGGCTCTTCTACATCTTCCTCTTTATAGGCGTCTGAATAAGAATATTCGGGCTTTTCTGGGAAAAGAAGGCGCTGTTGTGGCTTTGCCTTATAGGCGTGATCCTCCTGCACAAGCTTATCAAAATTCGTATATTGAGCAACCTTAATCATTAATACAATATGAAAATATGAGAGTAGGCAACCCCCACTCGCGCCGAGTGGCACCTATCCCCTCTACAAGAACCCCATAGACAATGTAATGTCCCTTATTTATCGATGTTCCATAATATTCATTAGAACACATCTATACCGACGAATCTGGACTTTATGGTGTAACTATTTGAATTTATGAATAATTACAATATACACCTCATTAAGGGATCCACTACCACATACTTTTGTGCTATTTGTCTCATCGTAACAGCATTTTCCGGATTTACAAGAAAATGAATTTGATAATTGTGGATCGTTTAAATTAGAGATGCAGGAAGACAGCGATATAAAGCTTATCACAGCGAATATTTTACTCGCTTGGTTAAAATAACACCATTGCACATAATATATGCAATTCTTATAAGATAAATATGATAATAAAATTTACATCTCAAGATATAGAAAAGTGTCAAGATTTTGCTAACAAAATAGATACTGGCTTTTATTCCACTCGCGGTCAGTTTAATAATGAAAAAAGAGCCAAAGATCAGATTGTCGGGAAAATCGCCGAAATAGTGGTTTTTTCTTATTTTAAAGAAAAAGGAATTGAAACCACCCCTCCAGATTTTAATATCTATACCAAATCTAAAAAATCGTGGGATCACGATATTAAAAATCAAGAACTGAATTTACATATTAAATCTCAAAGCGTTGAGCAAGCCAAAAAATATGGCACCTCATTTGTGTTTGAGAAAACAGATAAAAAAATATTTAAAGATTTTACAGAAAAAGATTATGTAGTTTTTGTTTCAGTTGATTTAACCAATCAGTCCGCAGAGATTAAATCAATTCTTAAATTAGAAGATTTGCATAAACACAATTTATTTAAACCAATGAAATTGGCGCACTTGACGAGTAAGTCCGCAATCTACTTTGATGATGTAGAAGCGGCTTTTAAAGATCGTTTATTAGCAAAATGAAATCAATTTTTCGTTTTCCAGGTGGAAAGACAAAATTACTACCGCAAATAATGCCATTTATAGAAAAATCATTACAAGATACACATATATTTTGTGATGCTTTTATAGGCGGCGGAAGTGTCTTTTTAAAAGTAGCCGAAAAATATCCACAAATGCACTTATTTTGTAATGACAAAGATTATTCAATATTTAGTTTTTGGGAACTAATGGGAAATGGAACTGATACCGATATAAGTGAATTAAAAAAATTAATACGACAAATTCCAACTATTGAATTATATTATCAGCTACGAGCAACACCGCCACAATCAATTATAGAAGCTGCATATCAATCGATCTTTTTTAATCGTTGTTCGTTTAGTGGTGATATGCGGCATTCGGCATCCCCCATCGGGGGCAAACTACAAAAATCAAAATGGGCTATCGGATGTCGCTACAATGAAAAAAAACTACTACAACAAATAGATCATATACACGAGTTATTATTTGGTAGAATTACAGTATCTAATAAAGATATTAGCGATTATGCTACAATAAGAGATCAGGGTATTACTATATATCTTGATCCGCCTTATGTAAAGGCTGGAAAACAATTATATCAACAGTATATGAAATATGATGAGCATAATAATTTAGCCAATATACTAAAATTCCAAAATAATTGGATATTATCTTATGATAATTGTGAAGAGATTAGAGAATTATATAATTGGGCGAACGTTCAACTTATAGATGCTTCTTATTGTATTAAGGGTAGTAAGACTAATTGGAATAAAACCAAAGAAGTTTTAATATTGCCGAGTTAGAATTGTCAGTGGAAGAGGGTTAATAATAGAATGAAAAAAATAACTAATGAAATTATATAATGAGAATTATTAATACGGAGTTAAGTTGCAGTGCATAATTCTCTCCGGTGGGCTGGGCACACGAATGGCTACGCTATTTCCTAATATTCACAAATGCCTCATACCAATTAATGGTATTCCATTTATAGATTATCAATTAAACTACCTCGCTAACAGCGGTATTACCAAAGTTGTGTTATCCGTTGGGCATTTAGCCGATCAGGTTAGAGAATATGTCCAAGATGGCGCCAAATGGGACTTGCACATAGAATATATTGAAGACGGCAAAGTTTTGCTTGGCACAGGCGGAGCAGTGCGTAAAGCTTTTGATGCCAATATGCTTGACGAGGAGCTTCTCATCACATATGGCGACTCATTTTTACCAATTCATTTTGAATGGGTATTTGAATGTTTTAAGCAACAACCATTGCCAGCACTGATGACAGTTTATCATAATGAAAATAAATTAGATAGTAGTAATGCCATATATGAAAATGGATTAGTCTTTTATGATAAGCAAACAAATTCAAAACCTAAATCAGATTTTACTTATATCGATTACGGTTTAACTATATTGAATAGAAATATTATTAAAGATTATATTCCAAAAGAGCAAAAATATGATTTATCTACATTATTTCATCAATTAAGTATTGATAAAAAATTAGCCGGATATATTATTACTGATAGGTTTTACGAGATTGGTTCGCCAACTGGATTACAAGATTTTACTGATTGGATAGATGATGCAAAAAGCACTTATAATACTTGATAGAGATGGAATACTTAATAACCTTGTAAGTAATTCTATTACTGGTATGATTGATAGTCCCAAAACCATTGAAGAAGTGGAAGTTTTTCCTTGGGCTGCGGCTTCTTTGAAAGAATTGAAAAATTTAGGATTTTCTCTATCAGTAGCTACCAATCAACCCGGCGCATCAAAAGGATCAATAACAAAAGAATTAACAACAGTAATACATAATCATATTTTAACTATGATTACCCAAGAGGCTGGGGTATTATTTGGAAGTAGTCATATTTGTTTTCATAAAACAGAAGATAAGTGTCGATGCCGCAAGCCTTTAACGGGTATGTTAGAGCAGGCTTGGGTTAATATTTTTGATAAATCTAAAAGTTGGATGATTGGCGATCTTCATACGGATGTAATGGCTGGCAATACATTTGGGTTAAATACAGCTTTAATAAATTCTTCGGATCCAAAAAGTATGAAAATTTTAGAAGAACAAAATATAGTTCCCACTTTTATAGGAAAAGATTTAAGAGATTTCGTAGATATGTTAAAGGATAAAAATGATTAAAGATTTGAAAATTAAAATATTTGCTGATGGGGCTAATATATTAGATATTACTAAATTATCTCAAGATGTAAATATTAAAGGTTTTACTTGTAATCCAACTTTAATGAAACAAAGTGGAGTAGTAGATTACAAAAAATTCGCCCAAGATGTTTTGAATGTAATTGGTGATAAGCCAATTTCATTTGAAGTGTTCGCTGATGATTTTCCAAATATGGAACGACAAGCTATGGAAATTGCAAGTTGGGACAAAAATTCCAACGTGTATGTAAAAATACCGATTACTAATACGGTAGGCGAAAGTTCTTGCGATTTAGTTCATAAATTATCACACGCCGGCGTTAAAGTCAATGTGACAGCGGTATTTACTTTATCCCAAGTATTACAATCTACGCAGGCATTAGCTGGTGGGGCACCAAGCGTTTGCAGCGTTTTTGCTGGACGAATTTTTGATGCCGGAGTGGATGCCATTCCAATAATGAAAGGCGCATCGGAAATTTGCAAAATGCACGAAGGTATCGAGCTATTATGGGCGAGTCCGAGACAGATTTTCGATGTTGTCCAAGCTAATGAAATGTGCGATATCATAACGGTAGGATATGACATATTGAAGAAGTATAGTTCCCTGGGTAAAAGTTTAACAGAATTTAGTTTAGATACGGTAAAGATGTTCGAGAGAGACGCGAAAGCAAGCGGGTATCAATTATGACATTATCATTTTCGCACGAATACATAATGGAATCGATGACAATATTATCTCAACTTGATCGCGATGCTATTGAAAAATTAGCAACTGGATTGGCGCAAGTTAGATCGCAACAGGGAAGATTATTCGTATTAGGTATGGGTGGCAGTGCAGGAACAGCGAGTCATTCTTGCAATGATTTTCGCAAAATATGTAATATCGAAACATATTGTCCAACAGATAATTCATCCGAATTAACCGCACGCGCGAACGATGAAGGACTAGAAACGATTTTTTCAGCCTATTTGCAAGGTTCTCGCCTTACTGATAAGGACGCAATATTAGTTCTTTCGGTCGGTGGCGGAAATGCTGATAAGAATATTTCGGTTAGTCTTATCAAAGCGGTAGATTATGCCAAATCAGTCAATGCAAAAGTTCTTGGTATTATTGGGCGAGACGGTGGTTATGTAGCTAAAAATACTGACGCTTGTTTGATAATTCCAACATTAGTAGATGATAGGATCACGCCTCACGTCGAGGGATTATGTTCGGTAATTCTTCATTTATTGGTTAGTCATCCAGCGCTTAAAGTTACTGCCACCAAGTGGGAAAGCACTAAATAATGAAACATAATAAATGGTTTATTGTGGGTGGAGCAGGCGGGATTGGCTCTCACTTCATTGATAAACTGCTATCCGATCCATCAACAACAAAGCTAACAATTTACGATAATTTTTCTTCCGGAAGGGAATGGCACTACGAAAATCATATTCGCGATTTAAGGTTTGAAGTAATTAGAGGTAATGTAGAAGATACCGTAAAACTTACAGAAGCAATGCGACATCACGATGTGGTAATCCATTTGGCTTCCAATCCTGATATAGCAAAAGCTGCCACACAACCAGATATAGATTTTTGGCAAGGCACCGTATTAACTAATAGTGTTCTTGAAGCTATGAGAATATCAGGTGTTAATAGATTATTATATGCAAGCGGTAGTGGCGTATATGGAGATATTGGTGAAGAAGAGGCACAAGAAGATCGTGGAAAGTTATTACCTATTTCAACATATGGAGCTAGTAAATTAGCAGGAGAAGTATTAATAAATTCTTATTGTTATATGTTTGGACTATCGGCTTGCGCATTTAGATTTGGTAATGTTGCCGCCAATCGCGCGACCCACGGAGTTTATTTAGATTTTATCAGACAATTAATTAATAATCCATCAGAATTATTTATTTTGGGTAACGGACTTCAATCCAAATCATATGTTGCAGCTTCTGATATAATTAGTGCCGTCTTATTAGCTAATAAAAAATTAGATAAATCATTTGAAATATACAATGTTGCTACAAAAAATTATTTAACAGTAAATGAAATTGCTGATATGGCAGTAGAATGCTTACACTTGAAAGGTGTAAAATATAAATACAGTGGCGGGGACAGGGGTTGGAAAGCAGATATACCCATAGTAAGAATGAGTTCAGATAAAATTCGCTCATTGGGATGGAATAATTTATTATCTTCAAAAGAAGCAATTAAATTATCAATAATAAATATTATTAATAATATTAAAAATAGCAAAATAAAATGATAAATGCTATATATAAAATAACAAACATTATAAATAATAAATGTTATATAGGTCAAACTTGGAAATCATTAAATATAAGATTTAATCAACATATTAAAGCAAATAATAATAGATATTTAACTAATGCCATAAACAAATATGGTAAAGAAAATTTCAAAATAGAATTACTTACAATTACACACTCTCAACAATGTGCGGATTTTTGGGAAAAATATTTTATTACATTATATAATAGTATGGATACGAAAATAGGGTATAATTTAAAACAAGGCGGATCACAAGGTAAATTATCAAAAGAAGTTAAAGAAAAAATATCCAAATCTCATATTGGTATGACATATTCAGAACAAACAAAAATAAAATTATCAGAAATAAATACAGGAGAATTAAATTCGTTTTACGGAAAACATCATACAGATGAAGCCAAACAAAAAATTGCAGATGCTAGAAAAGGACATACTCCTTGGAATAAAGGTAAAACTGGAATATATTCTGAAGAAACATTAAAAACTATGTCCTTATCTCACCGAGGGCAGCAAACTTGGTTAGGTAAATCTCATACCGAAATATCTAAAATTAAAATGTCAGAAGCACATAAAGGACAACAAAATTGGTTGGGCAAAACTCATACAGAAGAAAGTAAGCGCAAAATATCAGAAGCTCAAAAAAAACGATTTTTAGATAAAAAGAAAGAACAATTATGATTATAACGAGAAGTCCATTAAGAATTTCATTAGGTGGTGGAGGTACTGATTTACCTTCTTATTATGAACAATATGATGGATTTTGTATTTCGGCAGCCATCGATCAATATGTATATATTGCATTACATAATACTACTGTCAATGAAATTGTTCTACGATATTCTCAAATAGAAAAAGTTCAAAATATAAAGGATATTCGCCATCCAATAATTAAAGCAGCTTTACAATTAAATAATATTATAAATACAAATATCGAACTTACCAGTATGGCAAATTTGCCGGCGGGCACCGGACTTGGATCATCAGGAAGTTTTACAACCGCTTTATTAAAAGCTTTATTTAGATTTAAAAATAAATCTATTTCTCAACATCAATTAGCCGAAATGGCGTGTCATATAGAAATAGATATATTAAAAGAACCAATAGGCAAACAAGATCAATTTATTGCAGCATATGGAGGATTAACTTCTTTTGAATTTAAAAAAGATGGACAAGTTATTGCGAAGCCAATAAATATTAGTAATGAAACTATTGGGCGATTAGAAGAAAATCTAATAATGATACCAGCCGGAGTATCTCGTTCAGCATCAGAAGTTCTTAAAGAGCAAAATGATAAAAGTAAAGCTGCCGATCCAGATATGATTAATAATCTTCATTATGTCAAAGAAATGGGATATAGAAGTTTAGAACTATTAGAAAGCGGAAACCTTGTTCAGTTTGGTATATTAATGCACGAACACTGGGAACATAAAAAGAAACGCTCTACTAAAATGAGTAATCCGTATATCGATCAAATATATCAATTATGTTTGGAAAATGGAGCAGTCGGAGGAAAACTAATTGGTGCTGGAGCTTCTGGTTTTCTTTTGTTCTATACAGAAGATAAAAAACAATTATTATCTACATTAAAGGGTGCCGGATTACACGATATCAAAATTAAATTTGATTATGAAGGAACTAAAATCTTATGAAAAAAATAGCCATTACAGGGTGTGCAGGATTTATAGGATCGTGGATTTGCGATAAAGCTTTAGCTGCCGACTATGAAGTTATTGGAATAGATAACCTTACCAGTGGTGTAAATTTTACGCCAGCCAAAGTGGACTTTCATAAAGTAGATATAAATGATAATATCAAAGATTTATTATCAAACGTTGATGCCGTAATACATACGGCAGCATACGCTGAATTGCGTCATAATTGGGAAAGTAAGACAGAAAGAGATCGTTTATTTCTTAATAATGAAATAGGAACTCGAAGCGTTTTAGAACAAATGCCATCGGTTCCTATTATATTTTTATCAACAGCGGCGGTTTATGGATCCCGTTCTAATAGCGCTGATGCAAAGAAATTTAATTATGCATTAATAGAATCGGATGCCGATCCTAGTGCTGTAGAATCTCCGTATGCTGCTTCTAAATTGGCTTGCGAAGCATACCTTGCTGCTTGGTCATTTAAAAGAAAAACTCCTTGGTATGCGTTGAGATTAGTTAATCAGATTGGTGCAAGAACACATCGTGGAGTTATAGTTGATTTTTTGCGTATGATAAAAGAAAAACAACATATTCACGCAGCAGATAATGGCGCCCAAACCAAAAATTGGGTTAATGTAGAAGATACAGCAAATGTAATTTTACGATTATTAGATAATGAACATCCGGTGCCATCTGGCATTTATACAGTTACATCTGAAGAAAGATGGAGTTGGCGAGATATAGTTACTATTATGACTAAAATGTATGATGAAAAATATCAAAATAGAACAGAACCATTTGGCTTAACTTATGAAGAAAGGTTAGCCGGTTCGGTTGGAGATCCTATTAATCTTTATGTAAGTGGAGATAAACTTAAACCATATTATCATTGTAATAAATCTGTAGAACAAGCTGTAAGGGATGCATTAACATTTTTGGGTTGGGCACAATGAAAATTTGTGTTCAAGGATTATGGCATCTTGGAACGGTTACCGCAGCCTGTTTAGCTTCTATTGGACACGATGTAGTTGGTTTAGATTATGATGAGAAAATTATTACCTCTTTAAATAATGGCAAGCCAACTATTTTTGAACCAGGCTTAGAAGAATTATTAAAAAATGGACTAAAATCTAACAAATTAACATTTGCATCAGAAGTTAAAGATATTGAATTTTTATGGATTACTTATGATACTCCAGTTGATGACGACGATAATGCAGATGTAGATTTTGTAGTTGAACAAATTTTAAAAACAATACCATTTTTAAAAAAAGACGCAACCGTATTAGTTTCATCTCAAATGCCAATAGGTTCTATTAAAAAATTAGAAAATATTGTAAAAGAACAATATATAGAAAAAAATATTAATTTCGCTTGCTCTCCAGAAAATCTAAGACTGGGTAATGCTTTAAATGTATTTTTAAAACCAGATCGTATTATAGTTGGAGTTCGTTCAAATATAACTAAAGAAATTATTCAAAATATATTAGAACCACTCGCGGCTAAAATAGAATGGATGTCAGTAGAGTCCGCCGAAATGACAAAACACGCCATTAATTCATTTTTAGCTACATCTGTGGTATTTGCAAATGAAATAGCAACGATTTGTGAAATGACTGGTGCCGACGCAAAAGAAGTGGAACGAGGATTAAAATCTGAACAAAGAATTGGTTATAAAGCTTATTTATCGCCTGGAGTAGCTTTCTCTGGCGGCACATTAGCTCGTGATATAGAGTTTTTAAAAAATGTTAGCAATACATATAATATTAATATTCCTCTTTTACAATCAGTAAAAACAAGTAATGATATACATAAATCTTGGATGCAAAGAAAGATACAGCAAATATTTCCAGCATTACAAGGTGTAACTATAGCTATATGGGGCATTACATATAAATCAGGAACTGACACATTAAGGCGCTCAATGCCCGTAGAATTATGTAATTGGTTAATTTCTCAAGGAGCAATTATCCATATATATGATCCTGTTGTTAAGTTATTGCCAGAAATATGGAAGGGGGTAGTGCAAAGATTTGAAAATCCATTAGCATCTCTCAATCAAGCTGATATATTATTGCTTGGTACTGAATGCAAAGAGTACAAGGAAATTTTTTCAAATTACGAATTCACTAAACCATTAACTATTATTGATCCTAATAGATTTCTATTAAATATAGATAAAACAAACATTAATTATATTTCTATAGGCGCCCCGCTTATTTAAGTTAACAACTATGACAACTGCACCATTTATAACAATTTATACAATTACATATAACGAAGAGGCGTTAATGAAATTTATGATTGATCATTATAGAAGTAGATTTCCCGGATGTCATATAGTTGTATATGACAATAATTCTACCGATCGAACTCCAGAAATATGTTCCAATAATGGATGTGAAATTAGGCATTATAACGCCAATAATCAGTTAGATGATGGGTTACATATGCGTATTAAAAATACATGTTGGAAAGATGCTAATACTGATTGGGTATTAATGTGCGATTTAGATGAATTATTAGAAATTAATGAAGAACAGCTAAAACAAGAAGAAGCTGCAGGAGTTACAAGAATTAAATCAGAAGCTTGGACTTTAGTAAATATGGTGGATGATGTTTCGCACGAAGCTCTTGCAAAAATAGATGGCGGCTTTAGAGATCCGGGATATGATAAATATTTATTGTTTAATAAAAAACATATTAAAGAAATTAATTATAATCCAGGAGCCCACGGATGTAGCCCTGTAGGACACATAGTTGATAGTAAAATATATTATTTATATCATTATCAATATATACACGCTGATATTTTTGTAGCTAAAAGGATGGAAACTGCTAAAAGATTAAGCATTGCTAATAAAAAAAATGGATGGGGTGTTCCTCAGGTTTCTGGAACTGAACAAGATAAGAGAAATGATTTTCAATATAGAAGAGATCATATCATTAAGGCGCCGGGAAAATAAATGAAAATTACTATTCACACAGTAACTTATAATGAAGAATTATTAATGCAACTAATGATCGATCATTATCGAAGTAGATTTCCAGATTGTCACATAGTTGTATATGATAATCAATCTACTGATAATACCGTAGCCATTGCTAAAGCTAATAATTGTGAAATTAGACATTATGATTCTGGTGGTCAAGTTAATGATCAAATGTTGTGGGAAACTAAAAATAACTGCTGGAAAAACGCCCAAACAGATTGGGTGCTTGTGTGTGATTTAGATGAAATGTTAGATATTACTGAGGCGCAACTCATAGCAGAAGACGCACAAGGCGTAACTAAAATTAAATCAGAATGTTATCATATGGTGAATATGGAAGATAACTTAAATGTATATAATATAAAGTATGGTTTAAGAGATCCTAGAGATACCGTATATGATAAAGATTTATTATTTAATAAAAGATATGTCGATATTAACTATATAAATAATGATTGTCATTTTACTAATTCAATAGCTAAAGGTAAAGCTATAAAAAATAGTAAACCATATAAGATGTTACATTATAAGTATGTAAATTCTGATATTTTTGTTGCCAAACAACAAACAAGCGCTAAAAGATTAAGCCATATTAATAAAATTAATGGGTGGGGATCGCAATGTTTGCGAGATGAGGGTAGTTTTCGAGCCGAATTTCAATCAGTAAGAGATAGAGCTATTAAAGTTATAATGGATGGTGATATGAAACATTTTTATCAAAATATTCAAGGGTGGTTTAGTTTTTCAAACCTTTATACCGAGATGGTTAATACAATATCAGACGGCGGACATATTGTTGAAGTGGGAGCCTGGAAAGGGCGTTCAACGGCATACTTGGCTGTAGAAATAATTAACTCCGGTAAAAAAATTAAATTAGATGTAGTAGATATTTGGACCGGAACTGAAGACTTTTTAACATCAGATGCTTTTACCACTGATGCTGAATTTATGCAATATAATAAAAATATTTATGAATTATTCAAAAAAAATATAGCTCCAGTATTACATATGGTTAATCCAATCCAATTACCATCAGTAAAGGCAGCCGGATTATATCCTAATAAAAGTATAGATTTTATCTTAATAGACGCCAGTCACGAATATGAAGATGTAAAAAAAGATATTTTAGCTTGGTTACCAAAATTAAAAGATAATGGAGTAATTGCTGGAGACGATTATAATCCTACATCTTTCCCGGGAGTTGTTAAAGCGGTTCACGAATTATTTACAAATGAACAAATTACATTTAAAGATAGTTGTTGGGTAATAAGAAAGAAAGAAAAATAAATAAATGGAACATTTTTATAAAAATATTTATGGTTGGTTTAATTATGAAGAATTATATTTGGATATAATTAATAAATTACCAACTAATTCTCACATTGTAGAAATTGGAGCATTTAAGGGAAAATCAACGGCATTTTTAGTTGTTGAAATTATTAAATCAGGCAAACATATTAAACTTGATGTAATTGATTCTTGGAATGGTCAAAATGAAACTAAAGAGCCGTGGGCGGATTATATAGCGGAGCCTACTAAAAATCAGATAAAGCCAGTTGGTGATATTTTTGAAGAATTCAAAAATAATTTATTACCAGTTTGGGGAAAATTTAAACCGATACAATCTTTATCTGCCACGGCAGCAATGCTTTATGAAGATAAAACTTTAGATTTTATTTTTATTGATGGAGACCATCAATATGAAGGTATTAAAAAAGATTTAATTGCGTGGCGTCCAAAAATGAAAGATGGAGCTATTATGGCTGGCGATGATTATAATCCATCCTGGGGTGTTATTCAGGCTGTTGATGAATTTTTCGGTAAAAAAAATGTGCAACTATCAGGCGCAGGATCACAATGGTTGGTTAAATTATGAGTAATATAGCATCTACCGGATACTGGGATGGTAATAATCCAGAACACGCAATGTCTGAACCTTTATCTAATTGGATAATAGAATATCTCAAAGATCAAAAATCCAATCCAATTTATGATTTTGGTTGTGGCAAAGGGATGTATCTTGCAAAGTTAAGTAAAGCAGGATTTACATCGCTATGTGGCTTCGAAGGCGATCCTCCAAAAAATAAAGTATTTGAGAATATTTTAAAACAAGATTTAACAACACCGTTTGTTATTCCAATTCGTGGCAACATAATCTCATTAGAGGTGGCTGAACATATACCATCACATTTAACTGATATTTATTTAACTAATATTTATAATGCCTGTATGAAAGACGGTATATTTATTTCATCGTGGGCCGTTAGGGGTCAAGGTGGACACGGTCATTGTAATGAATTAAATAATGACGAAGCTTTAAAATTAATAATCGCTAAAGGTTTTAAATTTTTAAGTCAAGATACAGAGGCTGCCAGAAAAAATATTTCAATTCACCAAGATATCCCAAATGGACATTTGCCGTGGTTTAAGGGCACGACTTTAATATTTAAGAAAGTATAATATGTTAGATTTATTAATCATATCTGGCGCCAGTAAAGGTATTGGCAAAAGTATAGCTGAAAAATGTTTCGATATATGTAATACTATGCTAGTTATTGGATCATCAGATAAAATAAATGATATTAAAACTACCAATACTGATTGCAAAGTAATAAGATTAAAAATAAATTTAATTGATCATAAAAATGTATATGAAAAAATAAAAGATTTATTAAAAGTAATGCCAGATATTAAAAGTATCGGTATTGTATTATGTGGAGCGCAGATAGGCGAACCTGGCGGATTATTCGATGCTGACTTAAATGATTGGGACACATTATATCAATGTAATGTGTTAGGAAATTTATCTATTGTTAAAGGGTGTGAATCGATAATTAAATCTGGTGTAAAAACTAGAATTGTATTTTTCGGTGGCGGGGGAGCTGCATTTAGTTATGTAGATTTTTCTGGATATGCATTATCTAAAGTAGCTACAGTTCGAGCTGCCGAAAATCTTGCTATAGAATTATCTCAATATAATGTATCTGTAATTTCCGTTGCACCAGGAGCTGTCGCAACAGATATTTTAGATAAAGTTATTGCAGCTGGCGGAGAAATAAGAACTAGAACAGATATTAGTGAGCCAACTAATTTTGTGTATAATTTCCTAACTGACACCTTTCCTTCCAAAGAATTAAATGGAAAATTTCTACACGTTAGAGATGATATTAAATCAATAAATTTTGATAACAAAGATATATTTAAATTAAGGCGAATACAATGAAAGTAGCAGTAATTGGTGCAGGACTTATTGGGAAAGAAAGAATTGAAGCTCTTAAAATTCTTGAAAAAGAAACAAATGGCGAAGTAGAATTAGTAGGGGTATTTGATACTAATGAAAGTGTGTTGGCGACGATAAAAGAAAAATATCAAGTTCCAGTATTTGAATACATACACGAAATTTATAATTTGGAACCTGATTGGGTTTTTATAGCCGTTCCCAATGATGTTGCTGGCGATATGGTAAAACAAGCTTTTAAGGCGGGAGCTAATGTTGTAGTAGAAAAGCCCTTTGGGCGCACCTTAATTGAATGTGAAGAAATAATTCAATCTAAACCAGAACATTTAGAACTGCGTGTCGGATTTAATTATCGATTTTTTGCTGGTATTGAAGCCGCATTGCGTGATGCAAAAAATGGCAAATTCGGTAAATTAATTTCAGTTAATTTTATTTTGGGTCACGGCAATTCTCCCGGTATGGAAAAATCTTGGAAACTTGATCCGGTTCGTTGCGGAGATTGTGTCACTGATTTGGGCGTTCATTTATTTGATTTAATTTTACAATTATCAAACAGTAGTAAAGTATCTGTAGAGCACGCAAAATCTTGGTCAGGATATTGGAATACTGGCATTGAGGAAGAAACTCATATGTTACTTTCAGATGAAGTTGGAACTATTTTTAATGCCCAAGTTTCTATGAACCGATGGCGTAGCACCTTTAAAATGGAAATTAATGGAACAGAAGGTTATGGGGTGGTAGATTGTCGTGGTAGAAGTTATGGACCACAATCTTATAAAACTGGAGTAAGATGGGGCTGGTTAGATGGCAAATCACAAGTAGATACGGAGATACTTGTAATTGACAAGGACCCGTGCATCAATTCATTTATAAAAGAAACGGCATCTATATTAGGAGTTGGCACATCCGAATATAATTCTTCTTCTAAAGCTTGCACTCACCTTGAAGCTCATGGCGCTATGGAATTATTAGAACAATGCAAAAGCATTATGAAATAACTGTAGGTAGCATATCCTATAAAGATACCGAAGAGCATTTTGAAAACGGATTGTTGCGCCTATTGGCTATGGATCGTGCGACATTTGAGCGATGGTTGGGGTGTGCGAATGACAATAAAAAATCTTTATTAGAAAATCTGTCATATGGTTTTGCGACTATTCGTCATCAAACGCTCCCGCCGCGCGGACACAGTATCGATAATGGAATTTTGAATATGCCCGGTGAGTTGTGGCGCTCACTTGATGAGCCATATCATATTATAAAATCGCTTGATGGATCTATTGCTTGGTTAGCCAAATCCGCTAATAGTCAGTTACAGAGGGAAATAGAACCACCGATTTATGAAGAAAATTATTTTGAAGGCGATCCAAAAGAAGATGGTGGCTACGGCAAATATACGGAACAAGCGTCTTGGAGACTTGAAAAAGCCTCAAGACAACTCAATGAAATTTATCAAACTGTCGGATTAAAATCTGGCAAAGCATTAGATGTGGGCAGCGGTTATGGTTATTTTCGTCGCGCTCTTGATATTGCTGGATGGGAACACAGTGGGGTAGAAATTTCTACCCACGCCCGTAACATAGCAAAATCTATGTATGGATATGATACATATTCCGATATGTTAAATCCAAACCTATCTCAATATGATTTGATCACATTATGGGATGTAATAGAGCATATTGCAGACCCTATTGCTTATTTAAGCGATATTGTTAAATATCTTCGTCCTGGAGGGGTTTTGGCAATCAAAACGCCAAACATTAATTGTCCAGAGGCTGATATTTTTGGAAGTCATTATCACTCTTTAAAAAGAGAACATTTAGTCTATTTTACAGATAGGTCTTTACAAGCAATAACCCTATTGGTAGGATTATCTACACACACTATTACATCAGTATCACATTTATTACAAGGTTTTGTAGGCAAAGATACAGTTCAACAGTGGGCGACACAAAATCGCGGAGCCGACCTTATAGGTTATTTTATTAATAATTAAGATTGTAAAAATAAAATCTTATAAAATTTTTCAATAGATTTTAAAGGCTCACCCTTATTAAAAGGAATAATGGACTTAATTTCTTCAAAACTTATAGTTCCTAAATCATTATTATATTTTGTGAGTTCTGTTACTCCGGTTAAGAAAAATATCTTATACACATAATGTATTTTTTTACCACTATGAATAATATATTTTTGCATTGAACCATAATCGTATGATAGTAATGACATATAGCTTCTAACTTAATAATAGTAAATGGTTAATTGTTTTATTAACCGTCTCTATATCTTCTGCTGACCAATAAATGCGATTTATTGGTATAGTCCATAAATGACCCTCCTCCCAGGAGCCTTCTATAAAACATTTTGTAGGACTTGATGACCAAATAGATAATTTATATCTATTACCTATCCTATAGGTCGAGCCCCACCAATTAAAGTTCTTTTCAAAAATCCAAACTTTACATTTGACACAATGATAAGAGGTCGAAATATTCGGATACATTCTTCCATCATCAAGGCTTCGCCACATTTTTTGATTGCAAATAGAGCATTTGCGCCCAAAGAAAAGACGAATAATTTTATCTATCATACGCCTTTTGTAATACTTGCAATAATTCTACTTTATTGTTGCCATTGTATCTAAATATATTGGATTGATACGCTTCTCCTCCCACAGCAAACATTTCATTCCAAGGATGCGCTACACATACGACAAGTCCTCTTGGCCGATGTTCTAACCATTTTAAAAAGTATGGACTAAAATCATCTACCAATACACGACCATATGATAAAGATTTATCTTGTGTGATTGTAATGGGAATATCTGCCAAATGTTCTTGACACCATAATACCTTTTCACTCCAAGCATTAATACTTTTTCTTGGACCTTGCGTTAAAACATTTATAGAAAATCCAACATATTTAAGTACATTAATTACTTCAAAACCTAATTCTAATTTTTCTAGATTACGCCAAAATCCTGACTGATTTTGAATTAATTTACGGCGAGCATTCATAAATGTATCACCCGAATGTTTTATGTATGGCGGATCGCCAGGAGAAGCAATTTTAGCCATTTCGGCAGTTAATGCTTTATCATAATCAGCGCAAGTTCCATCTAAATCGAGCAAAGCTATTTTTGACATTTGTATAATTTTCCAATTATTTGAATATTAAATATATATCTATTATAACTTTTATAGATTTCAAAACCTTAAGATCGCCATATCGAAGCCATTTACTATAACATATTCCACAAAAAGATCTTTTTAATCTTATTGCGGTATTGTTACAATTAGAACAAATTTTATTCATTCATTAAATCGAATTTTCTACCATATATAG
>Ga0315284_10000869_pt1 | contig 41369 bp, 37 predicted proteins | sample YL17G09_16_MG_FD_203696 | JGI IMG/M metagenome (GOLD analysis project Ga0315284, IMG submission 203696) | Sediment microbial communities from Yellowstone Lake, YNP, Wyoming, USA - YL17G09_16 | ecosystem: Environmental > Aquatic > Freshwater > Lake > Sediment | place: USA: Wyoming | collected...
CCTCAGGCGAAACGGAATATTCCCCGCCCGAGAGAAGCACGCAGGGTCGATCCTTTACCGTGTCCGGAGGCGGCGGCTCGATCCGGGCGCTTAAGAAAAACGGCGCGCGCCTGCGGCATGGAGATGGCGAGATTGCCAGCCTACCGCGGCGACAGCGTCACGAATTGCGCGCTGCCGAGGCCGCGCTGCGTGAGCTCTTCGGCCAGCGCCGCGTAGGGGACGAGGTTCGTTGCCTCCGACCCCGGCGGCACGATGAAGACGTGCTGCATCGTCCACAGCAGCCATTCATAGAGGGGCAGGTTGCGGAGCTGGTAGCCGCCGGCGAGATGTCCCTGCAACAGCTCGGCTGTCAGCGCGTCCTGCAGCGTGCTACCAGGCGAGATCGCACAGAGCATCAGAACGAACGCCGCCGCCGAGGCGACCCAGAAAGCCACCACGCCGCGGGTGGTCAACAGCGCGTCTGCAAGCCTCGGCATTCCCAGCGTTTCCTCATGCCCCGCCGGGAACGGCCATACACGCGGCGGCAGACAAGCGTCTCGGGCTTGCCTATAAGGGCCGAGATGTCGCGATCCTCGTCCAAAATTGCCTCGCCAAAGGCCGACGCACCGAGAATTGGCTCGCCAAGACTTGGCACGAAAAAAATCGGTTTTGTCAGCCTGGGCTGCCCCAAGGCGCTCGTCGATTCGGAGCGCATCATCACGCGGCTTCGCGCCGAGGGCTACGAGCTGTCGCTGAGCTATGCGGGCGCCGATGCGGTCGTGGTCAACACCTGCGGCTTCCTGAACAGCGCCAAGGAGGAGTCGCTTGCGGCCATAGGCGAGGCCCTGGCCGAGAACGGCAAGGTCATCGTCACCGGCTGCTTCGGCGTTGAGTCCGACCGCATTCGCGCGGCCTATCCCAACGTGCTCGCCGTCACCGGCCCGCATCAATATGAGGCCGTGGTCGAGGAGGTGCACAAAGCGGTGCCGCGTCCCCACGATCCCTTCCTCGACCTGCTGCCGCCGGAAGGCATCAGGCTCACGCCCCGCCACTACGCCTATTTGAAGATCTCCGAGGGCTGCAACAACAAATGCAGCTTCTGCATCATCCCGGCCTTGCGTGGCCGACTCGCAAGCAGGCCGATCGGCGATGTGTTGCGCGAGGCCGAGCGGCTGGTCGATGCGGGGGTGCAAGAGCTGCTCGTCATTTCCCAGGACACGAGCGCATACGGCCTCGACCTCGGTTATGCCAAAAGTGCATGGCGCGGAGAGGAGCGCGAGGCGCGCTTCATCAGCCTTGCCGAGGCGCTTGGCAGCCTCGGGGCCTGGGTGCGCCTCCATTACGTCTACCCGTACCCCCATGTCGATCAGGTGTTGCCGCTGATGGCGCAAGGCCGCGTGCTGCCCTATCTCGACATTCCCTTCCAGCACGCGGCGCCGCCCGTATTGAAGGCCATGCGCCGGCCGGCGCATCAGGAAAAGACGCTCAAGCGTATCCGCTCATGGCGGAAGATTTGCCCAGACCTCGCCATCCGCTCGACCTTCATCGTGGGCTTTCCCGGCGAGACCGAGGAAGACTTCGCCTTCCTACTAGATTGGCTGAGCGAGGCGCGGCTCGCCCGCGTCGGCTGCTTCAAATATGAGGATGTCGACGGTGCCTCGGCCAACGCCCTTGCGGGCCAGGTGCCGGAGGAGGCGAAGCAGGAGCGCCACGCGCGGCTAATGCAGCATCAGCAGGCGATCAGCGCAGGGATTCTCGCGGGCAGGGTTGGCAAGACCATCGAGGTGATTGTCGACATGGTTGATGCTGAAGGCGCCATTGCCCGCTCGGCCTGGGACGCGCCCGAGATCGACGGCAATGTCTATCTCAACGGCGAGACGGCGGTGAGCGTTGGCGATCGCCTCTCCGTCGTGGTTGAGGCCGCCGATGAATATGATCTGTGGGGAAACGTGGCCGGGGCACCCCAAGCCCAATCCGTCGAGCAGTTCGCTCGCGTGTAGGGCGAGCCTATTGCCCTCGGCGAACGGGCCGCCGGGTGTCCTCTTCGGCGTCTCTTTGTTAAGCGTAAGTCATTCAATTTACTGGAGGATTTACGCGACTGAAAGCAACCTCAAATAGCCTTCGAGCCTCTTCGAGCAGTGGCACAGAAGCCGGCGGCCAATCGCGCCCCTGCCACAAGCTGCGAAGGAGAGAGCGGAATGAGGAGGTTGGTTCAGTTTTTCGCGAGCGATGAGTCCCGCGGGGCGGCGATTGAGTATGGCGTCATCGCCGCCGCCATCGCCGTTGCCATCGTGATCGTCCTTGGCCAGGTCGGCGGCCAGTTGGACACGGCGTTCAATACCGTGCAAGCGGATCTGAAACCCTAATGCTGGTTCCAGGTCAGCTACCTCCGAACCGCGCCCGCGGCCAATTTGGCACGTTTATTAACGTCTCATTGAGGACTCAAGATCACTGTGAATCCCCTCGTCGCAGGACGCGCGTGACGGGAGGGCTGAGTCCGTCATTATGCAAGCGAGAGTTGTCGGCCGCGCGGACCACGTCACGGCAAGCAAGATAGGCCAGCTCGGAGGCGGTCGGTGATCAACGACGCAGGCTATTCGCTTCGCTCGTACGAGGGCGAAGCCGCTCTAGAGTATGAGGAGAAGCCGCAATATGCGGCGATCCGCATGCGAGCGATTCCACGCGTCAACATCCAGGCCTTCTGCGAGGACCAGGATACCGCAGAGGTGATCGAAAAGGCCTACGCGGACCGGCGGCTCGCCAAGGCGCAACTCACGCTGCAGATGGGTGGCGTGCAGGCCGCGGCTGCCTATTACCGCAACGCTTCCACGCCCAACCTGATCATCATCGAATCGCTGCTCGACCGGGAGGAGATGCTCGGCGATCTCGATCGCCTCGCCGAGGTCTGCGATCCGGGCACCAAAGTCATCGCCGTCGGCCATATCAACGACGTGCTGCTGTACCGCGAACTGCTGCGCCGCGGCGTCAGCGAATATATCGTGGCGCCGGTGAACGTGCTGCAGATCATTGACAGCATCTCCGCCATCTATGCCGATCCAGAGACGAGGCCCTTAGGCCAGGTCATTGCCTTTGTCGGAGCTAAAGGAGGCGCGGGCTCGAGTACCGTCTGCCACAACACCGCCTTCGCCATTGCAGCCTCGCTCAATAGCGATGTGGTCATCGCCGACCTCGACCTGCCCTTCGGCACAGCGGGCCTCGACTTCAACCAGGACCCGATCCGAGGCATCGCCGATGCGCTGAGCTCACCCAAGCGCCTGGACGAAGTGCTTCTCGCCCGGCTGCTCTCACGCTGCTCCGATCATTTGAGCCTGTTCGCCGCACCCGGCACGCTCGACCGCGCCTACGACCTCGAGCCGCAAGCCTGCGAGACCGTGCTCGACGCGGTGCGGGAAAATGTGCCCTGGATCGCAGTTGACGTACCGCATCTGTGGACCGCTTGGGCGAAACAGGTCGTGCTCAGGGCCGACCGCGTGGTGATCACGGCGGTACCGGACCTTGCCAATCTGCGCAACGCCAAGAATCTCGTCGATCAGCTGAAGGCGGCGTGGCCCAATGACCGCCTCCCCTTACTCGTGCTCAATCAGGTTGCCCTGCCCAAGCGCCCGGAGATCTCGGTGAAGGACTTCGCCCGAGCCCTCGAGCTGGAGCCCAAGGCGATCATCGAGTTCGACGCTCAACTGTTCGGCACGGCCGCCAATAACGGCCAGATGGTTGAGGAGGTGTCCGCCAAGGCAAATGCAGCCGAGCAGTTCCGCGCCGTTGCCTGCCTCCTCACCGACCGGACCCAGCCGAAGAGCGAGCACATGTCCTTGCTCGCCCCGATCCTCAGTCGCCTCAGGCTGATCAAGGCACGCGCGTAAGGCAACCAGTGTCGGACTCGCCGACCCTCGTCGCGGCCCTCAGACGCGTCGCGACCGGGAAAGATCGGCGACCCCAGCGCGATGACTGAAATTGGACGATCCAAGATTCGAATCCGCGACAATTGGATCAAGCAGCGGGGGCAGCGCATTCTCTCACTTCGGCCTCGGCGCCCGCCGTCCATTCGGCCATCTCGGGCAAAGCGAGGATAGTGCGGGCATACTCGGCAGCCTGGCCGTCGTCGCCGAAGCGGGCGAGGTCCACGCCAAAGGTGCGAAAGCGCGTCGCGACGGGCGCGAACATGGCGTCGGCATTGGAGAAGGCGCCGAACAAGAACGGCCCGGCACGGCCATGGCGGAGGCGGCAATCGCGCCAGATCGCCACGATACGGGTGATGTCGCTTTCCAGCGCCTCCCCGATCGGCGGGGTCGGGAGACGCGCGAGCAGGTCCATGGACATCTCGTTGCGAAGCGTCACGAAGCCCGAATGTATCTCCGCTGAGACGGAGCGGGCGAGTGCGCGTGCCTGCTGGTCGCGCGGCCACAAGCCATGTTCGGGATGCCACTCGGCGATGAATTCGAGGATGGCGAGACTGTCGCAGATCACGAGGCCGTCGACGTGAAGCGCCGGCACCTTGCCCGAGGGCGAATGACGCAGGATCGCGGCCTTGCTCTCCGGCTGGCGCAGCCGAATGCGCTCCTCGGCGAAAGGGATGCGGCAATGTTGCATGGCGAACCAAGGCCTGAGGCTCCAGGACGAGAAATTCTTGTCGCCGATGACGAGTGTGTATTTGGTCCCGGACATGTCGCAGCCTGCCGCCATTGTCATTCCGCCGCTCCCCTGCCATTAATGCGCCCCGCCATCAAGCCCCGTTAAAACTTGGCATCCATGTCGACCAGGACCCTTCCGAAATTGCGGCGCGCGCTGGATGAGCTGCTGCTCGAAGCGGGCGCGCCGGCGCTGCCGATCTGGCTTGTCGCCTCCGACGAGGACGTAAGCCTCGGGCAGCTGACGGAGGCCCAGCGCAACTGGGTCGAGGCGAGGGGCTGGGTCTCCAAGTCCGGTGCCGTGCTGCTGCTGCCGAGTGAGAGCGGCGGTGTTGCCGGGGCCTTGCTCGGTGTCGGCGGCGAGGATTGGGCGTCCGCGACGCCGCTCCTGCCCGGGGCTTTGCCGGGAGCGCTTCCGCCCGGCGATTACCGCTTCGCATCCCCGCTTCCAGACCCACTGCTTGCGACGGTCGCCTGGCTCGCCGGGTCCTATAGCTTCGCCCGCTACAGAAGCGGGGACGGCATCGAATCCAAGGGCCTCGTGCTGCCGGACGGGGTGGACCGGGGCCAGGCCTTGGCGCTCGCGGAAGCCCTCTATTTCGGCCGCGATCTGATCAATACCCCGGCGAACGATCTCGGCCCCGCCGAGCTCGAGGCTGCGGCTCGCGAGCTTGCCTCCGAGCATGGCGCCACGGTCAAGGTGACGGAAGGTGGGAGCCTCCTCGCCGACAACTTCCCGATGATCCACGCCGTCGGCCGGGCGAGCGACCGGTCGCCGCGGCTGATCGATCTTTGTTGGGGCTCGGAGCACGCCCCCAAGGTGACCATCGTCGGCAAGGGCATCTGCTTCGATACGGGCGGCCTCGACATCAAGCCCGGTAGCGCCATGACCTTAATGAAGAAAGACATGGGGGGCGCAGCCTCTGCACTAGCCTTTGCCCATCTCGTCATGCAGGCGAAGCTGCCCTTGAGGCTGCGGGTGCTGATCCCCGCCGCCGACAATTCGATTGCCGGCAACGCCTTCAGACCCGGCGACGTGCTGCAAAGCCGGAATGGCATGACCGTGGAGATCGGCAACACCGACGCCGAAGGCCGCCTCGTGCTCGCCGACGCTCTGAGCCTCGCCGACGAAGAGGCCCCCGACTACCTCATCACCGTCGCCACGCTCACCGGCGCGGCCAGGGTCGCGCTCGGCCCCGATTTGCCGCCGCTCTTCATCGATGACGACGATATGGCCGCTGGTCTGCTTGCGAGCGGCCTTAAGGTTGGCGATCCCCTGTGGCGGATGCCGCTCTGGGCGCCCTACGACAAGCTGCTCAAGAGCAGCATCGCCGATGTGAACCATATCGCCGAGGGCTCGCATGCTGGATCGGTGATGGCGGCGCTGTTCCTCAAGCGCTTCGTCACAGCGGCCAAGCGCTTCGCCCATCTCGACATCTTCGGCTGGGTTCCCCGCGAGCAGCCGGGCCGCCCGCAAGGCGGCGAGCCGCAAGGCGCGCGTGCTCTTTTCGCCTATTTCCAGAGCGAGCTTGGACCGTGATCAACGGCGTATTGCCAGACCCGCGCCGCCACGCTTACCGCGAGGGTCTCGCCGCGGTCTCGCTCAGAGACCACGTTAAGGTGCCCCGTTACGTTGAAGGCGAGCGCCGCCAGCTCCTAGTCCCCGTGCTGCCGGTGCGCCGGGAGCCCCGCGCCGATGCGACCCTCGATACCGAGGCGCTATTCGGTGAGACGCTGACCGTGTTTGATGAGAGCGAGGGTTGGGCCTGGGTGCAGCTCGCCCGCGATCGTTATGTCGGCTACATGCCGAGTGAAGGGCTTGCCCGCGCGGAGGTGACGCCCACCCACCGGGTCGCCGCGCTCCGCACCTATCTCTATCCGCGGCCCGACATCAAGAGCGCGCCCTTGGCGCTATTGAGCCTAAACGCGCTGCTCGCCGCGGCGGCGGAGGAGGGCAGGTTCCTGGCGCTGGAGACCGGGGGCTTCGTCGTTGCCTACCATACGCGGAAGGCGGACGTGCCCGTGGCAGACTTCGTCACAGTTGCGCTGTCCTTTCTCGGCACGCCCTATCTCTGGGGGGGCCGCACGAGTCTTGGGATCGACTGCTCGGGACTGGTGCAGCTCGCCAGCGAGGCGGCTGGGCTCGATGCCCCGCGCGATGCCGATATGCAGGCGGCCGAGCTCGGGCGCTCCCTAGACTGGCAAGGGGCCGGCACACTCGCCCGTGGCGATCTCGTATTCTGGGACGGCCATGTCGGGATCATGGCGAGCGGCGGCGAGTTGCTGCATGCCAGCGCCCATCACATGGCGGTGGTGGTCGAGCCCTTCGCCGAAGCCAAAGCCCGCATCGCCGAATCCGGCAGCGAGATCCTGGGCGTTCGGAGACTATCGAGGATGACCGGCTGAGCCGGGACTAGCTCGAGACCGCGTTCGCCCCGGCGGCCTCAAGCTCGAAGGCGGCTGCGAGCAGAGCCTTGGTGTAGTCGGTCTTCGGTTTGGTGAAGACGGTCCGCGCCGAACCTTGCTCCACGACCTTGCCGTGACGGAGCACGATGATGGTGTTGGCCAGCGCGCGCACCACTTTGAGGTCGTGACTGATGAAGAGATAAGCGAGCTTGTAGCGGCGCTGGAGGTCGCGCAGGAGATCCACGATCTGCGCCTGCACCGACACGTCGAGCGCGCTTGTCGGCTCGTCGAGGATGAGGAATTTCGGCTCGAGCACCAGCGCCCGGGCAATGGCGATGCGCTGGCGCTGGCCGCCGGAGAATTCATGCGGATAGCGGTCGGCGAAGGCTGGATCGAGCCCAACCTCACTGAGCGCGCGCGAAACGCGTGCCCGCCGCTCGGCGCGATCCATCCCAGGTTTTTGGATGAGGAGGCCCTCCTCGATGATCTGCGCCACCGAAAGGCGTGGAGATAGCGAGCCGTAAGGGTCCTGGAACACGATCTGCATGTCGCGCCGGAGCGGCCGCATGCGCTTTGAATCGTAGCCGTCGATGCGGCTGCCGAGATAGATGATCGGCCCTTCGCTCGAGATGAGCCTGAGCAGGGCAAGTCCGAGCGTCGTCTTGCCGGAGCCGGACTCGCCGACGACGCCGAGCGTCTGGCCTTCTTTGACCGCAAGGTCGATCCCGTCCACCGCCTTGATATGGCCGACGGTGTGCCTGAGGAAGCCGCGCTTGATCGGGAACCAGACCTTTAAGTCCTTGGCCTCGAGGATCACCGGCGCCTTGGTATTGGCGGGGGGCGGCGAGCCCTTCGGCTCGGACGCGAGCAGGTGCTTGGTATAGGGGTGCTGGGGCGAGGCGAAGATCTCGCGCGTGCTGCCGCGCTCCACGATCTCGCCATTGGTCATCACGCACACCCGGTCGGCCATCTTGCGGACGATGCCGAGATCGTGGGTGATCAGCAGCATAGCCATATTGAACTCGGATTTGAGCTTGAGCAGCAGGTTGAGGATCTGCGCCTGGATGGTCACGTCGAGCGCCGTGGTCGGCTCGTCGGCAATGAGCAGGTCGGGCTCGTTGGAGAGCGCCATGGCGATCATCACCCTTTGCCGCTGCCCGCCCGAGAGCTGATGCGGATAGGAGGCGAGACGACCTTTCGGATCGTCGATGCCCACCTTGTCGAGCAGATCGAGCACGCGCTCCCGCGCCGCGTGGTTTGAGAGGCCGCGGTGGATCTTCAGCACCTCGCCGATCTGCTGCTCGACGGTGTGCAGCGGATTGAGCGAGGTCATCGGCTCCTGAAAGATCATCGAGATCTGATTGCCGCGGACGCGGCGGAGCGCGTCAGGCGGAAGCGCCATCAGATCCTCGCCCTTGAGCCGGATGGCGCCGGACGGATGGGAGGCCGCGGGGTAGGGGAGAAGACGCAGGATGGACAGCGCGGTCACCGTCTTGCCTGAGCCCGACTCCCCGACCAGCGCCACCGTCTCGGCGTTGCCGATGTCGAACGAGACGTGCTTGACGGCATGGGTGATTTTGCCTCCGCTATGGAAATCGACGGAAAGGTCGTCGACGGAGACCAGCGTTTCGCTAGCGGGCGCTGACGGCACGGGCTTCTGGGTTGCTCGCGGCTCAGCCATGGATACCCTCATGCGTTGACCGCTCGGCAGAAGCATCGGCGCATTCGCCGCGCTCGATCTCGATGGTGGCGTGGTCGAGGCCGAAGCGCGCCTTTAGGCGCTGCTTGATGGCCTTCACCAGCCGGTTGGAATCCTCTGTCTCGTTGACGCAGGCATGCAGCGTCACCATGCGCCGCTCCTGCGTGATCGACCACACATGCACATGATGCACGTCCGTAACCCCCGGGACATTGGCGATCAGGTCTGGTCCGATGTGGCGCGTGTCGAGCTCGCGCGGCGCGCCTTCGAGCAGGATATGGCCTGAAGCCTCCACCACCTTCCAGCCGCTCCGCACGATGATGGCGGCGACGAGGATTGACAGCAGCGGATCGATGGGCGTCCAGCCGGTGAGCAGGATCACGCCGCCGGCTATGACCGCCGCCACGGAGCCCAGCAAGTCGCCGAGCACGTGGATGGCGGCGCCTTTGACATTGAGATTCTCGCGGTCCGCGCCATGCAGCAACCCGAAGGCGGTTAAATTCACAAGCAGACCGAGCGCACCGACCACCACCATGATCCCGCCGGCGACGGCGTGAGGTTGGGCGAGCCGCTCAATGGCTTCGAACACGATCCACGCGGCGATGGCGAACAAAGCGAGGCCGTTGGTGAAGGCGACCAGCACCTGGAAGCGGTCGAAGCCGTAGGTGCGTTTCCAGTCGGCGGCACGCCGCGCCAGGCGAAAGCCGAACCAGGCGAGCACCAGCGAGGCGAAGTCGGTGAGCATGTGGCCCGCGTCGGCAAGGAGCGCGAGCGAGCCCGAGACAATGCCGCCCGCCACCTCGGCGAACATGAACAGCCCGGTGATGAGCGCGGCGAGCCCCATGCGCCGCTCATTGGCGTCGCGGCGGTGGTCGTGAGCGTGAGTGTGCCCGGGTCCGTGGGAATGTGCGCCTGACATGGCCTATAGCCTCACCCAAACGACTTGCGTGGGTCGAACGCATCGCGCACCGCCTCGCCGACGAAGATCAGCAGGCTCAGCATGATGGCGATGACGAAGAAGGCGGTGAGCCCGAGCCAGGGCGCCTGCAAATTGTCCTTGCCTTGGGCCAGCAGCTCACCGAGCGAGGGCGATCCGGCCGGAAGACCGACGCCGAGGAAGTCGAGCGAGGTCAGCGTGCTGATCGAGCCGTTCAGGATGAAAGGCATGAAGGTGAGCGTCGCCACCATGGCGTTGGGCAGGAGATGCTTGAAGATGATCTTCAGATTGGAGAGGCCAAGCGCCCGCGCCGCGGTGACATATTCGAAATTGCGCGCGCGCAGGAATTCCGCCCGCACCACGCCTACCAGCGCGACCCAGGAGAAGGCGAGCAGGATGCCGAGCAGGATCCAGAAATTCGGCTCGATCACCGCGGCGATGATAATGAGCAAATAGAGCTGCGGCACCGACGTCCAAATCTCGATGAAGCGTTGGAACAAGAGATCGGTCCAGCCGCCGAAAAAGCCCTGCACCGCCCCTGCCGCGACCCCGATGATGGACGAGAAGAAGGTCAGCACGAGGCCGAACAGCACCGAAATGCGAAATCCGTAGATGACGCGGGCGACGACGTCGCGGCCCTGGTCGTCGGTGCCGAGCCAATTCCATTCGAGCTGGTCGTTGCAAGGATGAAAGCCCTGTTCGACGGCGAGCTGGCAATCCTCCTTGGTGAGCATCCAGGTCGGCTTCACCGGAAACGCCATGGGCGGGGTCTTGTTGGGGGTGTCGTAGGAAAAGGGGATCAGCGGCCAAACGATCCAGCCGTCCTTCTGCGCGATCATCTCCTTGACGGCCGGGTCGCGATAGACCGCCTCGGTCTCGAAGATGCCGCCGAAGGCCGTCTCCGGATAGCTGTTGAACACCGGAAAGTAGTAGTGGCCGTCATATTTGACGAGCAGCGGCCGGTCATTGGCGATGAACTCGGCGAACAGGCTGATCACGAACAGGACGAGGAAAATCCACAAGGACCAGTAGCCGCGTCGATGCGCTTTAAAGGTTTGCCAGCGCCGCCGGTTGAGCGGCGAGAGCGACAGCCGCCACCAGCCCGACCCTTCGGCGGTGACCTCCTCGATGATGGCGGCGTCGGTCGGGACGTCCATCGCTTAGACCTCGCGCGTCTCGAAATCGATGCGCGGATCGACCCAAGTGTAGGTAAGGTCAGAGATCAGGTTGATGACGAGCCCCAAGAGCGAGAAGATGTAGACGTCGGCGAACACCACCGGATAGTCGCGGTTCATGATCGCCTCGAAGCCGAGCAGCCCGAGCCCTTCCAACGAGAAGATGGTCTCGATCAGCAGCGAGCCCGCAAAGAAGGCGCTGATGAACGCACCCGGGAAGCCCGCGATCACGATCAGCATGGCGTTGCGGAACACGTGCCCGTACAGCACCTGGTGCTCGGTCAGCCCCTTCGCCCGCGCCGTCGTCACATATTGTTTGCGGATTTCCTCCAGGAACGAGTTCTTGGTAAGAAACGTGGTGGTGGCGAAGGCCGAGAGCACCATGGCGGTCATCGGCAGCGCGAGGTGCCAGAAATAGTCGAGAATTTTTCCATACCAGGGGAGCTGCGCCCAATTCTCGGACACGAGTCCGCGCAAGGGGAAGAGCTGCAGGAAAGATCCCCCGGCGAACAGCACGATCAAGAACACCGCGAACAGAAAACCCGGAATGGCGTAGGCGATGACGATGACCGTGCTCGTCCACACGTCGAAGCGCGAGCCATCCTTGACCGCCTTGCGAATGCCGAGCGGGATTGAGATGGCGTAGGAGAGCAGCGTCATCCACAGCCCCAGCGAGATCGAGACCGGCATTCGTTCGAGGATCAATTTGAGCACGCTTGTGTCGCGAAAATAGCTCTCCCCAAAATCGAAGCGGAGATAGTTCCACATCAGCATGAAGAAGCGCTCGTAAGCCGGCTTGTCGAAGCCGAACTGCTTCTCCAGACTCTTGATGAACTCCGGATCGAGACCCTGCGCCCCCCGATATTTGGAAGGCGAGGACACGTCTCCGGGGATCGCACCCGGCGGGCGGCCGCCGCCGACTTCGCTGCCTCCACCGCTGAATCTCGCCGTGGCGCCGACATCGGTGCCGGTGAGCTGGGCGATGATGCGCTCGACCGGGCCGCCGGGCGCGAACTGCACGATGACGAAGGTCACCAGCATGATGCCGATCATGGTCGGCAGGATCAGCAGCACGCGGCGAAGGATATAGGCGATCATTGCTTCCGGGCCGGCCTTCTGGATCTCAGGATGACGATGCCTGCAAGCGCGAGCCCCACGAGAAGCGCAATGAGGAGATAAGCGCGGCGGGAAGCGGGCTCATCCGGAGCATCCTTGACAGCGGTAGCTGACGTCAGTTTGGCAGCTTTGGCGCCGTCATACCACCAGGTGTCCAGCACCCCGCGGTCGAAACGCGGCTTCGTCTCGGGGCGCGAGAATTTGTCCCAATAGGCGATGGTGTTGGAGGCCTTGTACCAATGCGGCACCCAGTAATGCCCGGCCCGGAGCACGCGGTCGAGTGCGCTGGCGGCTGTCGTGAGCTCGTCGCGGTTCTTCGCGGCGATCACCCGCTCGACCAGCGCATCGACGGCGGGGTCGGTAATGCCGGCGAGATTGAGCGATCCGTCCATGGATGCTGCGGCGGAGCCGAAATAGCTGCGGAGCTCCACGCCCGGCGTGTCGCGCATGCTGTAGCGCTCGGTGGTGATGTCGTAATCGAAGCTCTTCAGGCGGCGCTGATATTGGGCCGGGTCGACCATGCGCATGGATGCTTCGATGCCGAGCGTCTGCAGGTTCTTGACGAAGGGTGCCGTGACCCGCTCGAAGGCCGGCTCGAAGTTCAGGATCTCGAGCTTGAGCGGCTCTCCATGAGCGTTCACCCGCACGCCATTCTTGATGGTCCAGCCGGCGCGGTCGAGCAGGTTGCCCGCTTCTTCCAGTTTGTCGCGGATCTGGCCCGAGCCGTCGGTCTTGGGCGGAAGATAGGCCGGGCCGAGCGCTTCTTGCGGCACCGACGGCCCAAGATTTTCGAGCAGGCTTCGCTCGGCTTGAGAAGGCTCGCCCTTGGCCTTCATCGTGGAGTTCTCAAAGTAGCTCTCGGTGCGAGTGTAGAGGCCGTAGAACAGGTTGCGGTTGGTCCATTCGAAATCGAAAGCGAGATCCAGCGCCTGGCGCACCAGCGGATCTTTCAGCTGCTCGCGCCGCGTGTTGAGGAAGAAGCCTTGCGTGCCGGACGGCGTCTCGTCAGGCAGCACGTCCTTTTTCACCTTGCCGGCGCGGATCGCCGGGAAGGCGTATTCGGTGGCCCACACCTTGGAGGTGAACTCCTCGCGGAAATCGTAGGTGCCGGCCTTGAAGGCCTCCATGCCGGCGGTGCGGTCGCGGAAATATTCGAAGCGGATCTCGTCGAAGTTCCAACGCCCGCGGTTCACGGGCAGGTCCTTGGCCCAATAATCCGGGTTGCGCCGGTAGACGATGGTGCGCCCCTGCTTGACGTCGCTCACCGTATAAGGGCCCGAGCCGAGCGGCGGGTCCAGCGTCGTCGCGGCGAAGTCACGGGTCGCATAATAGTCCTTGGAGAAAATTGGCAAGCCCGCAACGGCGAGGGGCAGGTCGCGCAAGAGCGAGCCTTTGAAGCTGTAGCGGACGGTGTGCGGATCGAGCGCCTCGGCCTTCACCACGTCCTCGAGCGTCTGCGCGAAGATCGGGTGTCCCTTGGTCTTCAGCGCCTCGAAGGAGAACACGATATCGTCGGCGGAGAGCGGGCTGCCGTCGCTGAACTTGGCCTCGGGCCGCAGCGTGAAGGTCACTGACATACCATCGTCGGCGACCTCGGCGCTTGACGCAACGAGGCCATAAACCGCGTCTGGCTCGTCGGCCGCCCGAATCATCAGCGTATCGAACAGAAGCTCGAGCCCCTGCGCCGCGTCGCCTTTAAGAATGTAATTGTTGAGGCTGTCGAAAGTGCTGACACCGCCCCAGCCCACGAGCGAGAAGGTGCCGCCCTTTGGCGCTTCCGGATTCACATAGGCGAAGTGCTGGAAATCGGCCGGGTAGGCCAGATCGCCAAAGGCCGAGAGCCCGTATTTACCCTCCGCCGCGTGGGTAGGTGCCGCCGTGACGAGAAGGGCGCCGAGGAAGAGTGCGCCACCAGCAACCGCTCGCAAGGACGCCTCCGCCATCAGGGCTTGGAAGCCCCGGGTAAGCGGTCGGCCTTTTCCCGGTCGAACCACCAGACTTGCGGGAACCCGGGGGTCAGGGCCGGCAAGGTCTGCGGCTGGCCATAGCGGTCCCAATAGGCGATCCGCACCTTCGGCGAGAACCATTGCGGCACCACGAAGTCGTTCCATAGGAGCACGCGATCAAGCGCGTTTGTTGCCGCGACCAGCTCTTGCCGGTCCTTGGCGAAGATCACGTGGTCGACGAGCTTGTCGATCGCGGGGTCCTTCACGCCGATTAGGTTTTGGCTGCCTTCCCGGCCCGCGGCTTCCGAGCCCCAGAAATCCCGCTGCTCGTTGCCGGGGGAATTGGATTGGGAGAAATTGCCGACGACTATGTCATAGTCGAAAGCGTTGAGCCGCCTCGTATATTGCGCGCTGTCCACCATGCGGAGCGTGCCCTTGATGCCGAGCCGCTGGAGATTGGCGATAAGGGGCTGCACGATGCGCTCGAACAGCGGCGACACCAGCAGGAACTCGACCGTCAAAGGCTGTCCGGTTTTCGTGTCGACGAGAACTCCGTTCTTCACCTCGTAGCCCGCTTCCTTCAGGAGCTGGACGGCTTTGCGGAGATTGCCGCGCGTGTCGTCCTCGCTCGCATTCACAGGATTGCGGTGGACTTGCGTGAACACCTCGGGCGGCACCTGATCCTTCACCTCGTTCAGGATCTCGAGCTCGCGTCCTTGCGGGAGCTCGGCAGGCGCGGCGAGCTCGGTGCCCTGGAAGTAGCTGCTGACCCGCGCATACTGGCCGTAGAACAGGTTCTTGTTCGCCCATTCGAAGTCGAAGGCGAGATTGAACGCCTGCCGCACGCGACGGTCGGCGAATTGCGGGTGACGGAGATTGAGCACGAAGCATTGCATCGACTGCGCGCTTTTGATCGGGACCTCTTGCTGCTTGATCCACCCATTGCGGATGGCGGCGAAGTCATAGGCGGTGGCCCAATTCTTCGCGCTCGTTTCCTGGTGGTAATCGAGATTGCCGGCCTTGAAGCTCTCAAAGGCGACGGTGTCGTCGCGATAATAGTCGAAGCGGATCTCGTCCAGGTTCCACTGGCCGCGGTTCACCGGCAAATCCTTGCCCCAATAATCGGGCACGCGCTCGTAGCTGATCGTGCGCCCCGGGCTCGATTGCTTGATGCGATACGCGCCGGAGCCGAGCGGCTGCTCGAGCGTGGTCTTGAGCGGGTCGCGCTGGTTGCCGCTCGAATCCTTACCCGTCCAGTAATGCTTGGGCAGAATGGTGAGCTGGCCCATGATCATCGGCAGCTCGCGGTTGCCTTTCACGTCGAAGTTGAAGGTCACCTCGTTGGGTCCGGTCGCTTCCGCGTGCGATACGTTCTTGTAATAGAGCGCCATGCGCGGGTTGGCCGCCTTGTTCACCTCAAGGCTGTAAATGACGTCGTCCGGCGTGATCGGCGTGCCGTCGTGCCAGTGGGCGCCCTCGCGAAGCTTGAAGGTGACCGAGGAGAAATCGGCGGGATAGGAAGCCCATTCGGCGATCAGGCCATAAGAGGTCGAAGGCTCCTCCAGGCTGTCGGCCATGAGACTTTCATAGACGAGCCCGAGGCCCGCCGCGGCCTCGCCCTTGTAGAGGATCGGGTTGAGGCTATCGAAGCTGCCGATATCGGCCATGCGCACGAGGCCGCCCTTGGGGGCGTCCGGGTTCACATAGTCGAAATGCTTGAAGTCCGCCGGGTATTTCGGCGTGCCGATGAGGGAGATGGCGTGGTGGTGCTCAAGCCCTTCTGCGGCGCAGGCCGGGGCGGCGCTCAGGCTGAGGATCAGGGCGGCAGCAACGAAACGACGAAGCATCATGGGGGAACTACGCTTGACGTTGAACCTTTGCCTGGTGCCGCCAGGGCTTGCGGGGCCATGGGCTCGAGAGCCCGACCCGGTAGGCGTCCGATCCTCGACCCACAGGCGAGCGGGAGCCTCTTAGCATGGAGGCCACTCTGCCCGCATGAATTATCGCTCATGTTGGCGGTAGCCCCTCGTGGGCTGCCGGTGAGGCAGGCGCCGGTCGTAGTGTCTAATTCTCTGGCGGCCCGTCGGGATAAACCGGCTGCGGCTGACCCGCGAGAGGGTCTGGCGCGGAGCCCTCTGCTGGCGCCGCCGGGGTTTCGGCAGACGGTGCCGGGGTTTCGGCAGAAGGCGCCGGCTCCTCGGCCTTTGGCGTTGCCGGGGTCTCGGCAGACGGTGCCGGAGTTTCGGCAGAGGGTGCTGGTGCCGGGGCTTGTGCCGCCGGAGTTTCCGCGGCTGGTGCCGGGGCCGCTGGGGTTTCCGCGGCCGGAGCCGGCTCCTCGGCCTCTGGCGCTGCCGGGGTCTCGGCAGACGGTGCCGGAGTTTCGGCAGAGGGTGCAGGAGTTTCTGCAGAGGGCGCCGGCTCCTCGGCCTTTGGCGCTGCCGGCGTCTCAGCCGACGGTGCCGCACCTCCCCCAGCAGCCGCCTCGGGCAAAGGCGGCGGGCTGTCGTTCTTGGTGCGCAGGAAGAGGAGGATATCGCCCCGCTGCTTAGCGTCGGGGAGGCCCTGGAACAACATCATCTTGGTGCCAGGGGCATAGGCGGTAGGACTGGTGATCATGGCGTTGATCGAGGCGAAGTCCCACTTCCCGCCTTTGGCCTTCAGCGCATCGGAATATTCGTAGCCCTCATGGGAGGCGACGTCGCGGCCGAGCACGCCATAGAGATTGGGGCCGATCAGGTTTGGACCGCCCTTATCGAAACTATGGCAAATCTGGCATTTCTTGGCGACTTCGGCGCCCCGGACCGCGTCGGCATGGGCTAGGAGAACCACCACGTCCTCGCCGCCTTCGCCTGCCGGCTTCGCCGCTTCCGGCGTAGCCTCCCCCGCAGCGGTCTTGCCACTCGCGGCTTCGCCGCCAGCAGCCCCGGCCTCCGGCAAGGGCGGCGGGTTGTCGTTCTTGGTGCGTAGGAAGGCGAGCACCTCGGCGCGCTGTTTCGCGTCCGGGAGGCCTTGGAACAGGGCCATCTTTGTCCCAGGCACAAAGACGTTGGGATGCTCGACCATGGAGTTGATCTGGACGTAGTCCCAATTACCGGGGAGGGCCTTCAGCTGTTCGGAATACTCGTAGCCTTCATGCGACGCGATATCGTGGCCGAGCACGCCGTAGAGGTTGGGACCGATCAGATTCGGGCCGCCCTTATCGAAGCTATGGCAAAGCTGGCATTTTTTGGCGACCTCGGCCCCCTTTGCCGGATCGGCCTTGGCGAGCAGGACGAGGATCTGGTCGCCGCCCTGGGCGGCCTCGCCGCCGGGCTGCTCCGCCCCGGGCTTCTTGGCTCCAGCCACTTCATAACCCGGCTTTTCGGACTCGTGCTCCTCGAAGGCGATTTTGACGATCGTCCTCGTGCCAAAAATCAGTAGCAGCGCGCCAAGCACGGCCATGGCGATCTGATTGAAGCGGTAAGAATTCATGGTCGATTTTCCCCCGGGTGCAGAGGCTACTTTGTGAGCTCTTGCGACGCAAAGTGAGATGATTAGGCGTAGGCCCCCGTTGTATCCGAGCCTTTTGGCCCTGCCAAGGTGTCGCGAGGCGCCGGCCCACGTGTTATCTGACCCTCCATGGCGTCCAATCTTATTGTCATCCCGGCGAGGCTGAAGGCGAAACGGCTCCCGGACAAGCCTCTCGCCGACATCGCGGGCGAGCCCATGATCGTTCATGTCTGGCGCCGCGCCATCGAAGCTGGTTGTGGTCCCGTGGTGGTCGTCGCCGACGCCGAAGCCATCTGCGACGCCGTGCGCGGCGCTGGCGGCGAGGCGCTGATGACGAGCCCGGATCACCAAAGCGGCTCGGACCGCGTCTTCGAGGCCGTGCGCAGGCTCGATCCTTCGGCCGCGCTCGACACCATCGTCAATCTCCAAGGCGACTTGCCGACGCTCGATCCGGGCCTCGTTCGTACCTGCCTCGGCGCGCTTGAGCACGGCGAGGCCGACATCGGCACCATCGCCGCGAAGATCACGAGAGACGAGGAGCGTACCGATCCGAATGTGGTGAAGGTGGTTGGCTCGCCGCTTGGCGCCAGAACCTTGCGCGCGCTCTATTTCACGCGGGCGACGGCCCCGTACGGCGAGGGCCCGCTCTATCACCATATCGGCATCTACGCCTATCGGCGGGCGGCGCTCAAGCGCTTCGTGTCGTTGCCCCCATCGCCGCTCGAGACCCGCGAGAGGCTCGAGCAGCTCCGCGCGCTGGAGGCTGGACTACGCATCCACGTCGCCCTCGTTGACACGGTACCGCTCGGTGTCGATACTCCGGCTGACCTTGTGCGGGCGCGTGAGTTACTCACGCCCTCCAAGTAGTGCTTCCCCTTCAGGCATCCCTCCCATGAACGCAGCCAAGCGTCAGAAAATCGCCTATCAGGGCGAGCCAGGCGCCAATTCGCATCTTGCCTGCCGCGACGCCTACCCGGAGATGGAGCCGCTTCCTTGCCCGACCTTCGAGGACGCGCTTGCCGCCGTCAAAGGAGGCGAGGCGGGGCTCGCCATGATCCCGATCGAGAATTCGGTCGCCGGCCGCGTCGCCGACATCCATCATCTCCTGCCGGATTCGGGGCTGTTCATCGTCGCGGAGCATTTCGAGCGCGTCCGGCATCAACTGCTCACTTTGCCGGGGGTCAAGCTCGGCGAGCTCAAGACCGTGCACAGCCACACCATGGCGCTCGGCCAATGCCGCAAGGTGATCCATGCGCTGAAGCTGAAGCCGATGGCCGAGGCCGATACCGCTGGGGCCGCGCGGGAGCTAAGCGAATCGCAGGACCGTAGCAGGGGCGTGATCGCCTCGGTGCTTGCCGCGGAGGTCTATGGCCTCGCCATCGCCAAAGCCGACATCGAAGACGCCTACCACAACACGACGCGCTTCGTGGTGCTGGCCGCGAAACCCGACCACGCCAAGCCGGATGACGGGCCCGTCATCACCACCTTCGTCTTCCGCGTGCGCAACGTCCCGGCCGCGCTCTACAAGGCCCTTGGGGGCTTCGCCACCAATGGCGTCAATATGACAAAGCTCGAATCCTATCAGCTCGAGGGTTCGTTCAACGCCACCGTGTTCTACGCCGATATCGCGGGGCACCCGGACGAGCGTCCAGTGCAGCTCGCCATGGAGGAGCTTGCCTTTTTCACCAGCGAGGTGCGTGTGCTCGGCACCTACCCGGCGAGCCCGTTCCGCGCTGCACTGAAGGCCTAGGGCCGCTCTCTCGCAGGGGGAGAGGGAGTTGCTTGCCACAGGACGGACGATCCCCGATATACTCACGACGGGAGGTTGGCGGCAGGCGCGTCCCTCGCCAACCGGGTCAGGTCCGGAAGGAAGCAGCCCCAACGAGATTGACGCGGGTTGTTCGTCGGCCTCCCACCCGCGCCTCACACATATCGGTAATGTGTCGAGGCTCCTCAGGTGGCCGCGTCGTGTTCCTGGCGGGCCGGAGCCATTCCCCCGCGTGAAAGTCGTATCGCCGCATGGTCAAAGCCGAAGATCAGCAAGGGAATGCGCCGCAGCCCGGCGGGACGACAGCCTCGGCGGCGGGCCATCAGAGCCACGCGGCGCTCGCGCGCAAATACCGGCCGAAGCTGTTCTCCGAGCTGATCGGCCAGAACGCCATGGTGCAGACGCTCCGCAACGCCTTTGCCTCGGGGCGCATCGCGCAAGCCTATATGCTGACGGGCGTGCGCGGCGTCGGCAAAACCACCACCGCGCGGCTGATTGCGCGTGCGCTAAACTATGTGCCTCCGGGCGGCGGTGACGGCGCACCGACCCTCGACATGGGCGAAGAGGGCGAGCATTGCCGCGCCATCCTGGAGAGCCGGCATCTCGACGTAGTCGAGATGGACGCAGCCTCCCATACCGGCATCGACGACGTCCGCGATCTGATCGACAGCGCTCACTACAAGCCGAACATCGCCCGCTACAAGGTCTACATCATCGACGAGGTTCATATGCTCTCCAAGCAGGCCTTCAACGGCCTGCTCAAGACCCTGGAAGAGCCGCCCGAGCATGTGAAGTTCATCTTCGCCACCACCGAGGTGCGGAAAGTGCCGGTGACGGTGCTGTCGCGCTGCCAGCGTTTCGATCTGAAGCGCATAGAGGTCGAACCGCTCGCCGCGCAGCTTGCCAGCATCGTCGCGCAAGAAGGGGCAGAAGCGGAACCGGCCGCGCTGATGATGATCGCGCGCGCCGCGGAAGGCTCGGTGCGTGACGCGCTGTCGATCCTCGACCGGGCGATCGCCTTCGGCTCAGGCAAGATCACGGCGGAGGCGGTGCGCGGGCTGCTCGGTCTCGCCGACCGCGGCCGTATCTTCGATCTGCTGGAGACCGTGCTCGCCGCCGATCCCGGCAACGCGCTAAAATCGCTTGCCTCGCTGACCAATGACGGGGCGGAGCCGGCCCAAGTGATCGCCGATCTGGCCGACGCCGTCCATGCCGTGACGCTGGTCAAGGCGGCGGGCGTCTCCGATCCAGCCACGAGCGAGACCGAGCGGGCGCGCGCCACCGGTCTTGCCGGCCGACTTTCCATGTCCGCTCTCGCTCGCGCCTGGCAGATGCTGCTCAAGGGCCACGAGGAGGTGCGCGGTGCTGCCCGGCCGCTCGCCGCCGCCGACATGGTGCTGGTGCGGCTCGCCTATGCCGCCGACTTGCCGACGCCGGCGGACCTCATGCGCCGCTTGGGCGATGCGTCCGGACCTGGCGGCGAAAGGACCGGCGGCTCGATCTCCGCCGCGCCGGCGCAGCAGAAGCCAGTCCATGCCGCGACGCCAGAGATGCCGCCACCGGTGCCGCCAGTGGTGACGCCGACGGCGGCGCCCGCGCCGGTGGTCGAGGCCGAGGCGGCTGACGCCGCGCCGCTTAAGGCTGGTCCCCTGGCGGATCCAAAAAGTTTCGACGATTTGGTCGCCCTTGCCGAGCAAAAGCGCGATCTCAAGCTCAAGAATGCACTCACCGAGCAGGTGCAGCTCGTGCGCTTTCGTCCCGGCCATCTCGAGATCAATCCGCTCGGTTCGGCGCCGAAGGAGCTCGGCCAGGAGCTCATGCGCAAGCTGAAAACCTGGACCGGACGCGTCTGGATCGTCGTCGTGAGCGGGGAGGATGGCGCGCCGCCGCTTGGCGCCCAGCGCCGCGCGCGCGAAGCTCGCGAGATCGAGCAGATCCGCGATCACCCACAGGTCAAGCAGGTGCTGCAACACTTTCCCGGCGCGCGCATCGCCACGGTGCGGCCGGCGGCGACGGATGATGCTTCCGGCGAGAAGCAAGAGCCGGACGGTGAAGCGTTCAAGGAGGACGGGACCAACCCATGAAGAATTTCGCCAGCATGATGAAGCAGGCCCAGGAGCTGCAGAGCCGCATGGCCGAGATGCAAGCGGAGATGGAACGCGCTCGCTGCGAGGGCCGCTCCGGCGGAGGCCTCGTGGTGCTGATCCTGAACGGCAAGGGCGAGATGGTCGAGGTCAAGATCGACCGCTCTCTGCTCAAGCCAGGCGAGGTCGAGATCTTGGAGGACCTCATCGTCGCCGCGCATAATGACGCCAAGGCCAAGGTCGAGACGATGATGCAGGCGAAGATGCAGAGCCTGACCGGCGGTTTGCCCCTGCCGCCCGGCCTCAAGCTGTTTTGATAGATGGCACGTGCTACCGCGAGCGTCGAGATCGAGCGGCTGATCCAGTTGCTGGCGCGGCTGCCGGGCCTCGGTCCCCGCTCGGCGAGACGCGCGGCGCTTCACCTTGTCAAGAAGAAGGAGCAGCTGCTCGGCCCGCTCGCCGCGGCGCTGACCGAGGCGCGCGACAAAATCGTCACCTGCGAGGTCTGCGGCAATATCGATGCGGTCAGCCCTTGCACGCTGTGCCGCGACGAGAAACGCGACCGCTCGCTCATCTGCGTGGTGGAGGAGGTGGGCGACCTCTGGGCGCTTGAACGCGCGCAAGTCCTCAACGGCCTCTACCACGTGCTGGGCGGGACATTGTCGCCGCTCGATGGAATCGGCCCGGAGGATTTATCCATCGCCAAGCTGATCGAGCGCGCCAGCGACCCGCAGGTCAAAGAGGTTCTGCTTGCCTTGAACGCCACGGTTGAGGGCCAGTCCACGGCGCATTATCTGATGGACCAGCTCGGCGGTGCGGGCGTCACCGTCTCGCGCCTTGCCCACGGCGTTCCGATCGGCGGCGAGCTCGATTATCTCGACGAGGGCACGCTCGCCGCCGCCGTCAAGGCTCGCAAGGTGATGTAGGGGGCGTCGTCTCGCAATGAGCGCGCAATTTCATACTATTCTTTCGGCATGAGCGAGACTCCAATTCCATGGCCGCAGAAGCAGCGCGAGCTGCACAACCACCATTTCGACTCGACCATCTGGAACGAATTCCAGTTCCGCGACGACGACATCGTCATCGGCACCTATGGCAAGTCCGGCACGACCTGGGTGCAACAGATCGTGGCGCAGCTCTTGTTCGATGGCGCTGAGGGCCTTGAGGTCGCCGCCATGTCGCCCTGGCTCGACCTCCGCGTGCTGCCAAAGCATGTGAAGCTGGAGGCGATCGAGGCGCAAACCCACCGCCGCTTCCTGAAGACGCATCTCCCCGTTGATGCGCTTCGCTTCTCGCCTGCCGCCAAATACATCTATATCGGCCGCGACGGGCGCGACGTGATCTTCAGCATGTACAATCACCACGCCAACGCCAACGCGCAATGGTACCAGGCGCTGAACGACAGTCCCGGTCGCGTCGGGCCGCCAATCGCGAAACCGCCAGCCGACATCCGCCAATATTATCGCGAATGGCTCGAGGGCGACGGCCATCCGTTCTGGCCGTTCTTCGAGAATGTGCGGAGCTGGTGGGAGATCAGGGACTTGCCGAACGTGCTCCTGCTCCATTTCGCCCGCCTGAAGCTGGATCTTCCCGGCGAGATCAGAAGGATCGCGAGCTTCCTCGACATTCCGATCGACGAAGCACGCTTCCCTTCGATCGTAGAGCATTGCAGCTTTGACTACATGAAGAGGAACGCCGCCAAGTCCGCGCCGCTCGGTGGCGTCTTCTGGGACGGCGGGGCGGAGACCTTCATCCACAAGGGCACCAATGGCCGATGGCGCGATGTTTTGAGCGCCGAGGAAAGCGCGGCCTATGAGGCCAGGGCGCGTAACGAGCTTGGCGATGAATGTGTAGCATGGCTCGCCGGCGGCTAGATCCCGAAGCCCGAGGCCAGCCCTGCCCGGCGGTAGCCTGCCACGCTCCCGCCCACGCGATTCCACCAAGGCGCCTTGATCGTTCCTTAAGCCCCTTCGATCGAACGCGGCCCCTTCTTGAGGAGGATTGAGATGAACAGGTTTGTGACGTTTCTCGTCGCGGCCCTCGCGCTGGCGCTCGTCGCCATCGTTCCGGGCGTCGCGTCTGCCGGCCACGGCGGCGGCTGGCATGGTGGTGGCGGTTGGCATGGTGGCCATGGCTATGGCTGGGGCTATGGCCGTGGCTATCGCGGTTGGGGCTATCGCGGCTGGCGCGGCTATGGCTGGGGCCCAGGCGTCGGCATCTATGTTGGGCCTGGCTACGGGCGCCGCTGCTGGTCGCCGGCCTATGGCTATTATCGTTGCGGCTACCGCTACGGCTACTAGCCGCCTGAGGTTTAAGGATCAGCTCTTCGGAGTGGCCGGTTGATTGGGTTAGCCGGCCTCTTCCGCCTGCTCTTTGCGCTCGATCGCCGCAAAATTCCCGCGCTTGGCGAGCACCCACAGGATCGCCAGGCCGGGCAGCGCGGCGGCGGCGCAGAGCGCGAAGAACGTGACCCAGCCAGTCGCCGCCGCGACAAAACCCGTGACTGACGCAAGCGTTGTGCGGCCGAACGAGGCGAGCGCCGTCAGCAGCGCGAATTGGGTCGCGGTGTGGGCCGGGCTCGTGCAGAGCGCCGAGAGATAGGCGATGAACACCACGGTGCCGATGGCGCTGGTGAAGTTCTCGGTGGAGATGGCCACCGCAAGCGCCGCGTGATTCACCCCAAGCGAGGCGAGCCAAGAGAAGGTGAAGTTCGCCACCGCCTGCAAGATGCCGGCGACGAGCAGCGCGCGCGACAGCGGCAGCGCCCGGGCGAGCAGGCCGCCGGCGACCCCGCCGGCAAGCGAGGCGATCAGGCCGACGCCTTTGACGATCGCCGCATAGCTCGCTTTGTCGAAGCCGATGGCGAGCACGAACGGTCCGGTCATGACGCCGGCGAAGGTGTCGGTGAGCTTGTAGAGGACGACGAACAGCAGGATCAGCAGCGCGTCCTTTTTGGAGAGGAAGTCGGCAAAGGCGTCATAGGCCGCACGGAAAAAGCGGAGCACTGGATTACCCTGCCGTTCGCCGAGGGCTTCGGCCTCGGCCTCCCGCTCGATCTCCTGCGGCTCATGCGCCAAAAGGGCCGCTGCCATGCCGACAAGCACGAGTGCCGCCATGGCGGCATAGCCGTAGGCCCAGACGAGGCCCCGGTCGACGCCGAGATATTCGAGATAAGCGACAAGCGCCACGGTGCCGGCCGTCGAGACGAGCATGCCGATGCGGTAGGCCGCCACGAAATAGGCCATGCCGGCGGCTTGGGCATCGGTCGGCAGATATTCGACGCGGAAGGCGTCAATGACGATGTCTTGGGTGGCGGAGGCGGCGGCGACGATCACCGCGGCAAATGCGACCATCAGCGGCGCATCTAAGGGATCGAGGAAGCCCAAGAACACAATCGCCGCCATGAGTAGGAGTTGCGAGAGCACGAGCCAGCCCCGCCTGTGCCCAAGCGCCTTGCCGAGCACCGGCACGTCAAAGGCATCGACGATGGGCGCCCAGAGAAATTTGATGGTGTAGGGGATGCCGACCAGCGCGTAGAGGCCGATGGTGCCGAGATCGACGCCGACGTCCTTCATCCAAAGGAGCAGGGTGGAGCCGGAGAGCGCGAGCGGCAGCCCGGAGGAGAAGCCGAGCACGAGAATGATGAGCACGCGCTTGTCGAGGAACACGCTTGCGGCGCGCGCAATGCGCTCGCCAAAGGTCTTCCTTTGCGTGGGTCCCCCGGTCGCCGTCATGCTGACCTAATACCAACCTTGGTCTCGTTCGTCATGCCCGGCCTTGTGCCGGGCATCCACAATTTTTCTCCAGCGCAAAGACGTGGATGGCCGGGACACGCCCGGCCATGACTACGGAATGTGGCTGTGCGTTATAGTCTCGTCTGCCTAGCAAGCACACAAAGCAAAGGGGAGACCAACATGGTGCGCGTAGCCGGGATCGACCATCTGGTGATCAGCGTCGGCGACTTCGAGACATCGAAGGCCTTTTACGCCCCGCTGATGGAGTTTCTGGGCTTCGGCGTGGAGGCGGAATACGAAGGCAGCATGATGGGCTGGGCCAACGGCAAGACCCTGTTCTGGATCGCGGCGGCCGACGCGGAAGGCAAGAAGCACAAATACCGTAAGGGCGATATCGGCTTCCATCACTACGCCTTCCGCCTGCGCAGCCGCGCCGATGTCGACGCGCTCCAAGCATTTCTCGAGGAACGAGGCACGACCATCGTCGATCTGGCGGGCGAGTATTACGACGACTATTACGCGGTGTTCTTCCTCGATCCCGACGGCATGAAGCTCGAAGGTATGAGATATGGCGAGCGCCACGAGCGCGCGGCTCGCGCTCGCGCCGCCCGCAAGACGGCAGCGGCGCCGAAGCAGAGCAAGACCCGCAAGACCGCAAAGCCCGCACGCAAGAAGCGGGCTTAGGACTCGCCGACGAGGATCTGGTCGAGCATCCTTGGGATTATTCCCCGGCGAGCAGGTCCGGCTGGCGTAGGATGGTCGCGCGGCGCCTCTCGCCCTCTTCAATTGCCGGCGAGGGGCGGGACGAAGGGGCAGCAAGCGGCGCCACGCGGTCACTTTCGACCGCCGCTTGCGCTTCTCCCTCGAAATCCAAGGTCTCGATCTTGTGCCCGCGCGAGGCGATCCGCTCCGACGAGGTGAGGATCTTCTCGATGTCCTGGTTTGCCTGGCCGAAATGCCGCTGCAAGTCGAGCGCGCGCTCGCGTAGGCGACCCATGTCGTCCATCAGCTTGGTCACCTCGCGCTGAATGAGGTGGGCCTGCTCGCGCATCTTCACGTCCTTCAGGATCGCCTGCATGGTCTGCACCGCGAGCATGAGCATGTTCGGCGCGCAGATGACGATGCGGGCGCGGTGCGCCTTTTGCACGAGATCGGTGAAATGCTCGGCCAAATCCGCATAGATCGACTCCGATGGCACGAACAGGATGGCAGTGTCCTGCGTCTCGCCAGCCAAGAAATAGCGCTCGGCCATGGCATCGACATGGCGTCCAACGTCGACGCGCACCCGCCGCGCTGCATCCTTCTTCTCGTCCGCGCCCCGCGCGGTGCGGAACGCCTCGAAGCCTTCCAGCGGAAACTTGGCGTCGATCACCACGCCCGCTTTGGTGTTCGGCATATGCAAGAGGCAGTCGGGGCGCTTGCCGTTGGAGAGGGTGGCCTGGAAGCTGTAGGCGCCCTTGGGCAAGCCATCCTGAATGATGGCCTCCATGCGCATCTGGCCGAAGGCGCCGCGCGCCTGCTTGTTGGCGAGGATCTCCTGCAAGCCAACCAAGTTGGTGGAGAGGTCGGTCAGGTTCTTCTGCGCCGAATCGATGACGGCGAGCCGTTCATAGAGCTTGGCGATGCCCTCGGTGGTCTTTCGCGCCGTCTCGTTCAGGTCGGTGCCGACCCGGTGGGTCATGCGGTCGAGCCGCTCGTTCACGGCGCGGGCGAGGTCGCCATGGCGGGTGACGCTGATCTCGGCGAGCGTCTGCAAACGCCCCTTCAACTCGGCGAGATGGGCGTCGTGCTCGCGCGCCTCGCGGCGGCGCCGGCTCATATGCACGGCGACAATCGTGACCAGCACGATGAGAACCAGCACCGCTAGCCCGAGCAGCCCAAGCAAGACAAGCACGGGGTCGAGCGTGACACTCCCCACCCGCAAAGCATCGAAAGCCATAGGGTGAAGCTATAGCCCGATTCGGGCCGGCGCCAGATCAAAACAGGAACATGTTGACCCTGGGCCGCGCCAACCTTATCTCAGCGGCTGGAAATGGCCCTACTTCCCATCATCACCCTGCCGGATCCCATCCTGCGCAAGACGGCCGCTCCAGTGGAGCGCGTCGACGAGCCCTTGCGCCGGCTCATGGAGGATATGCTGGCCAGCATGTACGACGCGCCGGGCATCGGCCTCGCCGCGCCGCAGATCGGCGTGTTGCGCCGGCTGATCGTCATGGATCCGTCCCGCGACGAGGAGGAGGAGCCGAGGCAGCCGCTGATCATGGTCAACCCCGTGATCCTCGAGCGCTCGAGCGAGATGCGCGTCCATGACGAGGGCTGCCTGTCGATCCCCGACTTCACCGCCGAGGTCGAACGCCCCGCGATCACCCGCGTCGGCTTCATCGACAAGCAAGGCAAGCCCCGGGAGACGACGCTCAAAGGCATCTGGTCGACGCTGGTGCAGCACGAGATCGATCATCTGAACGGGTTGCTGTTCATCGACTATCTGTCGCGGCTGAAGCGCGACATGATCGTGAAGAAGTTCACCAAGGCCAAGCGCACCGAGCAGGCGATGTAGTCCCGGACTACGTTCGCTTCCCTTGAAGATGCAACGGGCTTAAGACGCCCCGATGATGCGCATCATTTTCATGGGCACGCCCGACTTCGCTGTACCGACGCTCGGCGCGGTGCTTGCGGCGGGTCATGAGGTCGTGGGCGTTTATACCCAACCTCCACGCGCCGCGGGCCGGGGGCTCCCGACGCGCAAATCGCCCGTGCAGCTCTTCGCCGAAGCGGCGCACATCCCCGTGCTCACGCCGGATCGCCTGAAATCCATGGACGAGCAGGCGCGCTTTCGCGCCTTCAATGCCGATGTCGCCGTGGTGGTGGCCTACGGGCTCGTTCTGCCGAAGCCGATCCTTGAGGCCCCGCGCTTCGGCTGCCTCAATCTGCACGCTTCGGCTCTGCCGCGCTGGCGGGGTGCCGCACCGATCAACCGCGCGCTCATGGCGGGCGATTCCGAGACGGCGGTCGCCATCATGCGCATGGAGCAGGGCCTCGACACCGGCCCCGTCTGCCTCGCTCTGATCGTCCCCATCGGCGAGGGCATGATTGCTGGCGAGTTGCATGACGAGCTTGCCCGACTTGGCGCCGAGCTGATGGCGCGCGCGCTCGCCGCGCTCGAGCAGGGAACGCTTGAGTGCCGGCCGCAAGCCGTTGAGGGCGCTACCTATGCCGGGAAGATAGAGGCGTCGGACACGCGCATCGACTGGTCGTGCCCAGCGCGCGAGGTGCATAATCTCATCCGAGGCCTCTCGCCACATCCGGGCGCCTGGTTCGAGGTCGAGCTCAACGGCAATGCCTCGCAGGGCAAACGCGAGCGGATCAGGGCGCTCCGCTCGACCCTTGCCGAAGGCGAGGGCAGCGCCGGTGCCGTGCTTGACGACAAGCTCACCGTGGCCTGCGGCAATGGCGCGGTCCGCATCACGCAAATCCAGCGGGCCGGCAAGCGTCCGATGCCGGCTGAAGAGTTCCTGCGCGGCACCAAGCTCCGCGCCGGCGCGATCCTCGTCTGAGCAGCCATGCCCCGCTACAAGCTCACCATCGAATATGACGGCACTCACTTCGTCGGGTGGCAGATGCAGGAGAATGGCGCTTCGGTACAAGGCTGCCTGGCGCAAGCCGTCAAGGCGTTTTCCGGCGAGGAGGCGATCCCGCGCGGCGCCGGGCGCACCGACGCTGGCGTGCATGCGCTAGGCCAGGTCGCCCATGTCGACCTCGCCAAGGACTGGGCGACCGAGAAGGTGCGGAATGCGCTCAACGCGCTGCTTCGACCCAACCCGATCGCCGTGCTCGCTTGCGAGACCGCGCGCGCCGATTTCGACGCGCGCTTCTCGGCCACCGCGCGCCACTATCTCTACCGCATCATCGACCGCCGCAGCCCTTTGGCGCTTGAGCGGGAGCGCGCCTGGGGCGTGTTCCGTGCGCTGGACGCCAAGGCCATGGATGAAGCGGCGCAAGCGCTGGTCGGGCATTACGACTTCACCACCTTCCGGTCGACCGAATGCCAGGCGGCCTCGCCCGTCAAGACGCTCGACCGGCTCGCCGTATCGCGCCATGGCGACGTCATCAGGATCGAGGTTTCCGCCCGCTCCTTTCTGCACAATCAGGTGCGCTCCATGGTAGGCTCCCTCAAGCTCGTCGGTGAGGGCAAATGGGGACGGGGCGACCTCGAAGCATCGCTTGCGGCCTGCGAACGCGGCCACTGTGGCCCGGTGGCGCCCCCGCATGGCCTCTATCTCGCAAAGGTCGACTATTAGGCTTCGCGTCCGGGCGTGGGTAACGGCAGGTGCCGGCTTCGCGCGATCCCAAGAACGGGGTAATCTCCTGGGGCCTCGAAGGCCAAGGGAGGCTGGTTCATGCGGGCGATTGCCGTCTTGTTCGCGGGGCTCGTCGCACTTTCGTCACTCGCGCTGGCCGATGCCAAGAACGACTGGAGCGATTGCGCCGGCGATAATAGCGATCGAGCCGTCGCCGCCTGCACGCGCATCATCACGCAGGGGAAGGAAAGTCGCGCCAATTTGGCGCTCGCTTACGGCCACCGCGGCCGGTGCTACGTCAACAAGCGCGAGTACGACAAGGCCATCGCCGATCTCGATGAGGCCACTCGCCTCGACCCGAAATCAGACTTTGCCTACTACAACCGCGCTCTCGCCCATCATGAAAAAGGTGCCGACGACCAAGCCATCGCGGATTTCGGCAAGTATATCGGGCTCAAGCCGGACGATCCGGGCGGCTACAAGGCGCGCGCCGAATCCTATGCCACCAAGGGCGATCAGGAGCGCGCAATCGCCGATTACAGCGAGGCGATAAAGCGGAAAGCTGATTACGCCGATGCCTATTACGGTCGCGGCACGTCCTACTTTTCGAACAAGGACTATGACCGTTCGCTTGCCGATTGCGAGCACGCAATCACACTCAAGCCCGATCATGCGGAGGCCTATGCCTGTCGCGGCGATGCCTTTACCGGTAAGGATGACTATGACGCCGCTGTCGCCAGTTTCGACAAGGCGATTGAGATCGCCGGCAAGGATGCTTGGGCGGGCATCTATCGCGCGCGTGCCGATGCGTTGTCCAACAAGGGCGAGTTCGACCAGTCCATCGCCAGCTACGACGAGGCGCTCCGTCTCGATCCCAAGGATGCGGAAGCCCGCGAGAATCGCGGTCTGACCCTCTGCAACAAGGGCGACCAGGATCGGGGGCTAGCCGATCTTGATCAGGCGCTTCAGCTCAATGCCGACAATGCCAAGGGCATCTACAACTCCAAGGCCTGGTGTCTCCTGCTAAAGGGTGAGCTCGACAAGGCACTTGCCGAGGCGGAGCGCGCCGTGGCCGCGACGCCTGACGATGCAGGTGCCATCGACACGCGCGGCGAGGTCTATTTACGCAAAGGCCTGCTCGATCTCGCGCTAGCCGACTTTGACAAGGCGGCGAGCCTCGACGCCACCCTGATCGAGGTGTATCGCGATCGCGGTCTTCTCTTCGAGCAGAAGGGCGATCGCGCTAGGGCGCTGGCCGAATACCGTCAGGCACTGGCGCTGAAGCCGAGATGGGTGATGGAGCGTCGTGCCCAAGACGAGGCGCTGGCGCGTCTCACGGCGCTCACCACAGCCGCGACGCCCGTGGCGGCGCCTGCCGACGACAGCGTCACACCGCCGGAGCCGCGCGCGCCTGAGAAGCGCATCGCGCTCGTCATCGGCAATGAGGCCTACACCAATGTGCGGGCGTTGAAGAACGCCGACAGCGACGCGCGTGCAGTGTCCGCTGCCTTGCGGCGGCTAGGCTTCGAGGTGATCGAGAAGCACGACCTGATGCTGACCGAGCTCATCGCCGAGCTCAAAGCCTTCGGCGACCGCGCACCACAATTCGATTGGGCCGTGGTCTATTACGCCGGCCACGGCATCGAGATCGGCGGCACCAACTACCTCATCCCCGTCGATGCCGAGCTGTCGGCCGCCTCCCATGTGGATGACGAGGCCTTTCCCCTGGACCGCGTGCTCGCCAAGGTGGAAGGCGCGCAGAAGCTCCGCCTCGTGATCCTCGATGCCTGCCGCGAGAACCCCTTCATCGCCAAGATGGCGAGCGCGGGCGGCACCCGTTCCGTCGGGCGCGGCCTCGCGCGCATCGAGCCCGATGACGGCGTGCTCGTGGCCTATTCGGCGAAGGACGGCCAGGTGGCGCAGGATGGCGACGGGGCCAACAGCCCCTTTGCGCAGGCCCTGCTCGATCACGTCGATGAGCCGGGGCTCGAGATCAACATGCTGTTCCGTAAAGTGCGCGATGACGTGAAGAAGCGCACCAATGGCGAGCAGACCCCCTTCACCTACGGCTCGCTGCCAGCCGAGACCCTCTACTTCAAAGCTGCGGGGCAATAGGCGCGTTCGTGGCCTCATGCATCGAGACGTGCTGCTGGCGCAGCGCTCCTCAGTATGAGGAGCCAAGCCTTACTCTGAGGAGGGCCGGAGGCCCGCCTCGAAGGACGAGGCCCGGGCCGATTTGATCCTTTCCCTTTTCTTCCCCCGCAAAGCAAGGAGGGGGAAGGGTTGGCCAAGTCGCTGAATTTCATCTACCTCTCTGCCGTAAGGGGAGAGGGGTATGACCGCCCGTAATCGCGCATGATCAGACGTATTGCCACCGTCGGCGGGCTGACGCTTGTCTCCCGTATTACGGGCTTCGTCCGCGACGTGGTCATGGCCGCGGTGCTGGGGGCTGGCCCCATGGCCGACGCCTTCTTCATCGCCTTCAGGCTCCCCAACCATTTCCGCGCGATCCTGGCCGAGGGCGCCTTCAACGCCGCCTTTGTGCCCGCCTATGCGCGCACGCTGGAGCAATCGGGGCTGCCGGCGGCGCGGCTCTTCGCCGATCGCATCGCCGCGGCCTTGCTCGTTATCAACATCGTGTTGCTTGGTCTCGCGCTCCTCTTCACCCCTTGGGTGGTCGGGCTGCTCGCGCCTGGTCTCGACCAGGACGCGCAGCGCTACGAGCTCGCCGTGACGCTCACCCGCGTCACCTTTCCCTCGCTGCTGCTCGTGTCGATGCAGACGATGATCTCCGGCGAGCTCAACGCCAATGGCAGGTTCGCGGCGGCGGCCGGCGCGCCGATCCTACTCAATATCTGCATGGTAGCGACCCTGAGCCTCGCTTATTGGTTCCCGAATGCGGGCCTCGCCGCCGCCTGGGGCGTGCTCATCGCCGGGGTAGCGCAAGTACTGCTGGTGGGTGTGGACGCCGAGAGGTTCGGCTTCGGCCTCAGGTTTCGCATGCCCCGGCTCGATGGTCCGACGCGCCGCTTCCTCAAGGCGCTGGGCCCCGCCATCATCGGCGCCGGCGGCGTGCAGCTCGCCCTCTTCGCCGACACGCTGATCGCGTCCTATCTGCCGACCGGCGCGCTCTCGGCCTTGTACTACGCCGACCGCATCAACCAGCTTCCCATCGGCGTCGTCGGCATCGCCGTCGGCACCGTGCTGCTGCCGGAGATGTCGCGGCGGCTGGCGGCCGGCGACACGCGCGGTGCGGCCCTGGCGCAAGCCCGCGGCATACAATTGGCGCTCCTGCTCACCGTACCTTGCGCCGCCGCGGCCATCGCTATCCCCGACCTCATCATGCGCGCGCTGTTCGCCCGAGGTGCCTTTACCATCGCCGACGCCGAGGCCGCAGGAGCGACGCTCGCCGCCTACGCTATCGGGCTGCTCCCCTTCGTGATGCTGAGGAGTTTCACCGCACCCTTTTATGCGCGCGGCGACACGTTGACCCCGGTCAAGGCCGCGCTGCTGGCGGCGAGCGTCAACATCGCGCTGAAGGTGGTGCTGATGGGACCGCTGGCTCAAGTGGGCCTCGCTTTCGCCACCAGCGCGGGCGCCTGGATCAATCTGACCCTGCTCTGGTTCTTTGCCCGCCGCCAAGGCTTCGCCGTTTCCGGCGCGGGCCTCCGCCCGGTGCTGAAGCTGTTAGGGGCCGGCGCGGTGCTTGCGGCTGCGCTCTATTTGGGTAATCGCGCGCTGGTCCACGCTTTGGCGGGAATACCGCATTTCCGCGAGGAGACCACGCTTGGGCTCCTTATCCTGCTCGGCGCCGTGGTCTATGGCGCGATCGTGCTGCTGCTGCTCGGCCAGGGCTGGCTCCGTTATTTGCTGCAAGAGGTGGGCACCGCGGCCGAGGCACCACCGCCGGCGCAGCTTGAGACCCCCGATCCGATGCAGGACTCCGCGGCGTTGCCCGACAACACGCCTCCGCCAAATGTCTAACTCCCCGGCACCGATCTGAGGTCGACCAGCTCCACCGCGCTCGCATCAATGGAACGCCCAAGGAAGATTGCGCCGACACGGGCGAAGCGCTCCGGCGAGTCGGTGGCAAAGAAGCGCATGTTGGAAGCTTCGCTCCTGCCATTGGCATTGCGCATGCTGTGCGTGGCGAGGGCCTCGGCGACCGCCGCCGCAGTCGTCTCGGCCGAATCCACCATGGTCACGTCCTTGCCGATGACCTGCCGGATGGCGGCGGCCAGCACCGGGAAATGAGTGCAGCCGAGCACTATGGTGTCGGGTGCAGACGGCCCCTCGAACAGCGGGCCGAGATAGCGCTCCGCTGCCGCGATCGTGACGGGAGAGTCGGTCCAGCCCTCCTCCGCAAGTGCCACGAACACCTGGCAGGGCTGCTGCACGACGCTCACCTCGCCGCGGAGCGCATGAATTGCGCGAAGGTAGGCGCCGCCCTTCACGGTGCCCTCGGTGGCGATGACGGCGATATGGTTGTTGCGGGTGGCGGCGACACCCGCCCGCGCGCCGGGCTCGATCACGCCGATCACCGGCACGGGCGCCAGGGCCAGCGGCGGAAGCGCCACGGCGGAGGCGGTGTTGCAGGCGACCACCACCATCTTCACGCCCTGTTCGATGAGGAGCCGCGTCGCCTGCAGCGCATAGGCCTGCACGGTTTCGGCGCTCTTGGTGCCGTAAGGCAGCCGCGCGGTGTCGCCGAGATAGACGAAGCGCTCCTTTGGGAGCCGCGACGCCAAAGCGCGCAGCACGGTCAGCCCGCCCATGCCGGAGTCGAAAACCCCGATCGGGCGTCGATTAGACGAGTTCATAGATCCCGAACTCCTCGAAATAGAGATCAAGGAAGCGCCGGTAGATCGCGGTGAGCTGCGTCAGGTCGGACAGCGCCACCTGCTCGTCGATCTTGTGGATGGTTGCGGTCAGGAGGCCGAACTCGACCACGGGACAGAACGCCTTGATGAAGCGGGCGTCGGAGGTGCCCCCGTCGGTGCCAAGCGAAGGGGTAAGCCCGGTGATCTCACGCACGGCCTGGCTCAACGTTGAATCGAGCGGCCCCGGCTCAGTGAGGAAGGTGTGGCTCGGCGGCTCGAAGCAGAGCTCGAATTCGAGCCCGCTATTGGCGAGAGCCTTCGCCGCCTGTTCCAGCAGACCGGCCTCAAGCGAATCGGGCGAATGGCGGTCGTTATATCGGATGTTGAACGCAGCCTCGGCCTGCCCTGGGATCACGTTGGTGGCGGGATTGCCCACGTCGATGCTCGTCACCTCGAAATTCGACGGCGAGAAGTGAGCGGTGCCGAAATCGAGCGGCGCGTCATAGAACTTGGCCAGCGCCGCGATCAGTCCCTTGACCGGGTTCTTGGCGAGATGCGGATAGGCGACGTGGCCTTGCACGCCGCTGACCTTGAGCCGCCCGTTGAGGCTGCCGCGCCGTCCGATCTTGATCGCCTCGCCGAGCCGCGTGGTGTTGGTCGGCTCGCCGACCAGCGCATGATCAGGTCGCTCGCTGTTGTGCGCCATCCAGTCGAGCACCTTGCGCGTGCCGTTGATCGCCGGCCCCTCCTCATCGCCGGTGATGAGGAGGCTGATCGAGCCCGGCAGGTCGCTGCCTTTGCTCCTCGCATAGTCCAGCGCCGCGGCGGCGAAGGCGGCGATCGCCCCCTTCATGTCCGAAGCGCCTCGTCCATAAAGCACCCCACCTTCGATCTCGCCGGCGAAAGGCGGATGACTCCACCGCGCCACTTCGCCAGGGGGCACCACATCGGTATGGCCGGCGAAGCAGAGGTGCGGGAAGCCGGAGCCGATGCGCGCATAGAGATTGTCGACCGAGGGCGTCCCCTCCTCGGCGAAAACGAGGCGCTGGCAGCTGAAGCCCCCTTGCGCCAGGGTCCGCTCCAGCAGGTTCAAGGCGCCGGCCTCGATCGGCGTGACGCTGGCGCAGCGGATCAGCGCCTGGGCAAGCTCGACCGGTCCATCGCTCAATTCTGTCATGACACGGCACCCGCTCCTTCGGCGTCCTGGAGAGCCACTTGCAGGATGGCAGTCTTCTGCCAGATCTTGCGGCTGAGATTGGTGGCGAACATCTCGAGATCGTTGACGGCTTCGATCGCCACGGAGTCGTCGAAATCTTGCGCATAGAGGGCAGCGACCTTTCCGGTCAGCGACAGCATCTCGCTGGAATAGTCGAGATAGCGCCCAAGCTCAAACGGCGACAGGGTGCGTTTGGGCGAAGTTGAAGTTGCCGTGCTGTGCGCCACCCGCAGAAGTAGGCTTGGGTCTTTGGTGAGCTGGTGCATGTCGATGACGTGGATCAGCGAACGGAGCTGATGCAGCGCCCTGAGCGCGCGATGGCGTTTGATCCGGCGCTCGACAGTCGCCAGGAAAAGGATGGCGGCGCCCGCCAGACCGATCGTGTTGATGGTGTCTTCGAGCGGTTGCAGGAGGTTGGTCGGCTCGAAATTGGGCCTGGTCGGGCTTGGGTTGGCGGCTCCGAGGCTATTGGCAATGAGGAGCGCGATCCCGACACAGGCGGCAACCAACAGGGACGGCAGCAGGCGGACACCCCAGATCGGCTTTGCCAAAGTGAGCGCCTTCTTCTGCGTGTCGAGGGCCGTGGTGGAAAGATCTTTAGCGACGCCGGTCAGCCCCGAGCCAGCGAACCGCTCATCGACCCTAGCCTTGAGGTGATCGATGGTGGCGATGATCTTCGCGGCGTCGAGCGTGCGGTACATCGCCGTTGTTGGATCAGAGATTGGCATCGGCCCGCAAGGTGCCGAGCGGATCGGGGCCGAAGCGGTTCGGGCCTTGGGTGCCGCGCAAGAAGCCGATCTCCACGAAGAGCCAGATGCTGATCATCAGGGCACCGATGCCCGCAGCACCCGCAAGGACATACCAAATTGACGCCTGCTCCTTCGGCACGGCGATCGCTAGGACGACCATGACCGCAGCGAGAGCAACGACCAGGGTTTGCACGACGACCCACCCGTGAAGCCGCCGAATGCGACCTTTGAAGATGAACAGGAGCTGCGTCACGCTCATGGGGCGGCGGCCTTTGCTTCGTCTCAATCCCGCAACAGCTCGTTGATGGAGGTCTTGGAGCGCGTGCCCTCATCCACGGTCTTCACGATCACGGCACAATAGAGCGAAGGTCCCGGCGAGCCGTTGGGCAGGGCCTTCCCCGGCATAGATCCCGACACCACCACGGAAAAAGGCGGCACGCGACCGTATAGGACTTCCCCGGTGGCGCGGTTGATGATCTTGGTGGACTGGCCGAGATAGACGCCCATGGACAGGACCGAGCCTTCGCCGACGATCACCCCTTCGGCCACTTCGGCGCGGGCGCCGATGAAGCAATTGTCCTCGATGATTACGGGATTCGCCTGCAGCGGTTCGAGCACGCCGCCAATGCCGGCGCCGCCCGACAGATGCACGTTCTTGCCGATCTGCGCGCAAGACCCGACGGTGGCCCAAGTATCGACCATGGTGCCGGTATCGACGCGCGCCCCGAGATTGACGAAGGAAGGCATCAGCACCGCGCCCGGAGCGATATAGGCGGAGCGGCGGACCACCGCGCCCGGCACCACGCGGAAGCCGGCCTCCCTGAAGTCTTTCGCCTTCCAATGGGTGAATTTGGTCGGCACCTTGTCCCACCAGGCGCCGCCTTCCGGGCCGCCGTCGATCTTGTGAGGATCGTTGAGACGGAAGGAGAGTAGGATCGCCTTCTTCAGCCATTGATGCACGACCCACGCGCCGTCGATCTTCTCCGCCACACGGACCTCGCCCTTGTCGAGCAGGTCGAGGGTTTCCTCCACGGCGTCCCGCACCACGCCCCTCGTCTTGGGCGTGATCTCGCCGGCGTGCTCAAAGGCGCTTTCGATAAAGTTCTTGAGGTGCTCGTGCGTCATGGTTGGCCGGGTCCCGTCAGGTCAGGCAACATTGCGCTCCGGGGCCATCGGCCCGGAGCGATCCTCGTCCTCCGCACCCGCCGCGCCGATGCCGGCGAGGAAGGGCGCCAGCGCATCCGTCCGGTGATGGATGTGGGAGGGCAGCTCTGCCCAGCCGGCAATGGCGCGATGCTCGGGATGATCCGTATCCCCGCAGGCCACCAGCACCGTGGTCATGCCGAGCCCGTGGGCGGTGCGAAGATTGTGCGGCAGGTCGTCGAACATGGCGGCGTTGCCGACAGCGATCGCATGCGCGCCGATGAAGCGCTCATAAGCCGCGCGCTCGGGTTTGGGGACGAACTCCGCGGCGTGAATATCGAACACCTCGTCGAAGCGGCCGTCGATGCCGAGCCGCGTGATGACCGATTCGGCGTGGCGCCGCGATCCGTTGGTGAAGATGAACTTGCGCCCGGGCAGCGCATCGAGCGCGTCGCCAAGCTCTGGCGCCGGCGCGATCACGCTCAAATCGATGTCGTGGACATAATCGAGGAAGGCGTTTGGGCACACATCATGCAGCCGCATCAGCCCGGCAAGCGTGGTGCCATACTCGTAATAATAGTGCTTCCGCATGCGCTGGGCTTCTTCGGGCGACACGCCGAACCGGCGAGCGATGAACTCGCCCATGCGGCTGTCGATCTCGGCGAAGAGATTGCAGTCGGCGGGGTAGAGCGTGTTGTCGAGGTCGAACACCCACGCCTCGACATGCTCGAAGCCGCTTCGCGGTAAGGCCACTTCGCGCCTTGTCATCTTTTCGCGCCTCGGGCCTTCCGGCGCTCGATCAAGGTGCCGGCGCCATGCTCGGTGAACAGCTCTAGCAGCACCGCATGGGGTACTTTGCCGTTGATAATCACCACCGCCTCGACGCCTTGCTCCACCACCGCCATGCAGCTCTCGATCTTGGGGATCATACCACCGGAGATGGTGCCATCCGCGATCAGCGCCTTCGCTTCCGCCGTGGTGAGTGACTTGATCAGCTGGCCTTGTCTGTCGAGCACACCCTCGACATCGGTGAGCAGCAGCAAGCGCTTTACCTTCATCACCGAGGCCAACGCTGCGGCGAAGGTATCGGCATTGATGTTGAGCGTCTCGCCGTCAGGCCCGACGCCGATCGGCGCTACGACTGGAATCAGGTCGGAATGGATGATCACGTCGATGATGTGCGGATCGACGGACGCCGGTTCCCCGACAAAGCCGAGATCGAGGATCTCCTCAATGTTGGAACCGGGATCGCGCCAGCGCCGCTCCAAGCGTCTCGCCCGCATCAGATTGCCGTCCTTGCCGGAGATGCCGACGGCTTTGCCGCCTTGTGCGTTGATGGCGCTGACGATCTCTTTGTTGACCGAGCCAGCAAGCACCATCTCGACCACGTCGACGGTCTCCCGGTCGGTGACGCGTAAGCCGCCCTTGAATTCCGATCTGATGTTCAGCCGCTCGAGCAGGGCGCCGATTTGCGGGCCGCCGCCATGCACCACGATCGGGTTCACGCCGGCCTGCTTGAGCAGCACGATGTCGCGCGCGAAGCCTGCCGCGAGCTCAGGGTCCCCCATGGCGTGGCCGCCATATTTCACCACCACCGTGGCGCTGTCGTAGCGCTGCATGTAGGGCAGCGCCTCGGAGAGGATTTTCGCCATAGCATGGGCCGAGGACGGGCCTTCGCCCTCGGGGGGAGCGGCGTCCTTCGGTCTTACCGGGGATGATTTGGTCTTGGCCACCTGCGCCTTATAGCGGGGCGCGGGCTCAAGGCACAATCGCGTTCGGAGCAAACTCGGCCACCGCCGCCCGGAGTTCCGGGATGCCGGCCCCGGTCCGGGCCGAGGTCGCGATGATTCGTGGATAGGCCGCCGGGTGCTTGGCGACCTCCGCCGCGACCTCCTCGATGATCTTGGCAACGGCAGCGGATTTCGGCTTGTCCGCTTTGGTCAGCACCACCTGGTAGGAGACTGCCGCCTCATCCATCAGCGTCATGATTTCGCGGTCGTTGGGCTTGATGCCGTGGCGGGCATCGATCAGCAGGAACACGCGCTTAAGCTCGCGCCGCCCTTTGAGGTAGTCGCGGATGAGGCGCGTCCACCCCTTCACCTCCGATTTGGGCGCCCGCGCATAGCCATAGCCCGGCATGTCGACCAAATAGAGGACTTCGTCCTTGCCGAGCGTGAAGAAGTTCAACTCCCGGGTTCTCCCCGGCGTCACCGATACGCGCGCGAGGCTCGTTCGGCGGGTAAGCGCATTGATCAGGCTCGATTTGCCGACATTGGAGCGCCCGGCAAAGGCCACCTCGTGGCGTCCGTCTTGCGGCAAACCATCGATGGCCACCACGCCCTTGACGAAGACGCAGGGGCTTTTGAACAAGGCCTCGCCGCGGGCGAGGTCGGCTTTTGAGACATCAGTCTCCAAGACATCGGTCATGGTTATCGCCGGGCTTGACCCGGCGATCCAATAACCGCCGTGGTCGGTTGACCGCGAGGGCGGCGGTTACTGGATTGCCCGTCTGCACGGCCAATGACAAGCGGAGAGGCCGAACGAAGCTCTAACTCTTCGTCTCGCGCTCGGCGCTCTTGGTCTCGCCCTTGGCGCTCTCAGCCTTGGCGCGCTTCGCCTGGCGCTTGAGGTTCTTGGTCTCGACCTTGGGGCTCTCCGCATCGCTCTCGGCACCCTTCGGCGTGCCTTTGGTGAGGAATTTCTTCAGCCCGAGATTGTCGAACAGCGGGATCTCCACCCCTTGCCGGCTCATGATCACGGATTGCTGGAGCACCGACAGGGAGTTGTTCCACGCCCAATAGATTACGAGCCCTGCCGGGAAGCCCCCAAGCAGGAAGGTAAAGAACACCGGCATCCAGGCGAAGACCTTCTGCTGCACAGGGTCGGGCGGCGCCGGATTGAGGCGCATCTGCACGAACATGGTCAGCCCCATGATCAGCGGCCAGACCCCGATCATGAGCAGATGGCCGACGACCGGCACCTGCGTGGGATCGAAGGGAAGGAGCCCGAACAGGTTGAAGAGGTTGGTCGGATCGGGTGCCGACAGATCCTTGATCCAGCCGAAAAAGGGCGCCTGCCGCATCTCGATGGTAACGAACAGCACCTTGTAGAGGGCGAAGAACACCGGAATCTGCACGAGGATGGGCAGGCACCCGGAGGCCGGGTTCACCTTTTCCTTCTTGTACAGCTCCATCATCGCCTGCTGCTGGCGCATGCGGTCGTCGCCGAAACGCTCCTTGATCCGCTGCATTTCCGGCTGCAGCATCTTCATCTTGCTCATCGACACGTAGGATTTGTTCGCGAGCGGAAACAGCACGAGCTTGATGGTGAAGGTGACGATGAGGATGGCGAGGCCGAAATTGCCGACCAGCTTGTAGAAAAAGTCGAGCGCGAAAAACATCGGCTTGGTGAGGAAATAGAACCAGCCCCAATCGATCAGCAGGTCGAATTTGGGGACGCCGTAGCGCGCGGCGTAGTCGTCGACGACATGCACCTCCTTGGCGCCGGCAAACACGTAGCTCTTGGTCTCCGCCTTGCCCCCGGGAGCGACCGTGAGCGGACCCATGAGGTAGTCGGTCTGAAAGCGCTCGCTGCCCGCGGCCCCTGTTCCCGCAAAGCGGGCCTCGAAGGCCTTGCCCTGCTCTGGCACCATTACGGCCGCCCAATATTTGTCGGTGATGCCGAGCCAGCCGGACTTGCTCTGGAACGTGGAGGGCGGGTTGCCCATCGCCTTCTTGTAGGCGATCTCCTTGAGGCTGCCGTCCTCGACGACGCCGATGAGCCCTTCATGCAGGATGTAATAGGCCTGGGTGTGCGGCAGCCCATCGCGCGAGATGAGGCCGTAGGGATGCAGCGTGACGGGCTCGGATGTCGTATTGGCGACCTCATCGGTCAGGGTGAACATGTAGTTGTCGTCGACGCTGACGGTACGGGTGAAGTTGAGCCCCTTGCCGTTATCGTAGGTGAGCGTCACCGGCGACCGCGGCGTCAACGGTCCAGGCGATTCCGCCTTCCACAGGGTATCAGCGCCAGGCACGCTCAAATCCTTGCCCGTTTCGGCCACAAAGCCCTGCTCGGTGTAATAGGCTTGCGGGGTTCCCGCCGGCGACAGCAGCACGACGTTCGGACTGCCTTTCGCGACGGTCTCCCGATATTTCTCGAGCA
>Ga0315284_10000871_pt1 | contig 41336 bp, 35 predicted proteins | sample YL17G09_16_MG_FD_203696 | JGI IMG/M metagenome (GOLD analysis project Ga0315284, IMG submission 203696) | Sediment microbial communities from Yellowstone Lake, YNP, Wyoming, USA - YL17G09_16 | ecosystem: Environmental > Aquatic > Freshwater > Lake > Sediment | place: USA: Wyoming | collected...
GTCTACTGGCACTCGATAGGCGCCGACCAGCGACGCCACGAACACGAGCTCCACAACCCGCTCAGAGGCATCATCAACCAAGCCCATAGCAGGGAGGCTCCACCAGATGACACGGATGAGATGGGTTAAGCTCCACACACAGGAAACCCTATTCGGCACCACCCGCCACGAGCTTGAGCCCGCAGAACGGTCGCTCTGGTTCGACTTCCTCTGTCTCGCCGGCGACTCGCCGGAGCCCGGAGTCATCTGCGTGGCCCCAGGCATCCCACACACAGACGACCAGCTCTGCCACCTACTCAACGTCCCACCGGCGCTCCTGAAACGCGCCACCGACAAAATGCTCAAGGCGGGAAAGCTCGAGCACCGCGACGGGTGCCCTGCAATCGTGAATTGGACACGCTATCAGGCCGACTACGAGAGGGTCAGACTCCATCGAGAGCGCGTTTCAAATGTAACACCCACACCGCCCGTTACAAAAGTAACGGCTCCACTAGACAAGACTAGACAAGACAAGACTAAGACTACACCAGACAAGACGGTGACCAGTAACCGCAAACGGTTGCACCAGCCACCGGCGAACCCCCACGAGAACTACCAGCGCGTCGCCGACCTCTACGCCGCGAGCATCGGCGACGTCACAACCGCCGTCGGTGAGCTTCTGAACGACATGGCCGGGAAGCACCCGCTCGCCACGATAGAAGCCGCGTTCGCAAAAGCGGTCGAAAACGGTGTGCCCAAGCTGCCCTACATCAAAGCGATTCTGCGAGCACCGAGCCGGAACGCAACCAAGACGAGCCGACAGCCCAAGAAGCTCCCCACCGCAGCGGAGCTACAAGCCGGATGGGGCGGAGACGCCCAATAGCAGAAGGGGGACGCAGACCATGACAGACGCCGACCCGAACGTCGAGCAAGCAGTCCAAGCAGCAGTCGGAACCGCCGCTCTCGCGCTGCGAGATGCCCGGAACGTGGAAATCACGACGAGCGATGAATACCACACGGCCGGCGAGCAACTGCTAGACATAAAGGCGCGTCTCAGGGAAGTCGAGGCGACGCGCAAGAGCATCGTTCAGCCCATCCAGGACGGCATACAACGAATAAACGGCCTCTTCCGGCCAGCCCTCGACGCCCTCACAGAAGCACAGGGCATCCTCAACAGGGGCATGGTCACCTGGTCAACCGAGCAGAACCGTATCCAACAGGAGAAGAACCGGAAGGCCGCAGAGCTGGCCGCAGCCGAGGCCCGGAGAGTGAACGCGCGGGCGGACAGGGCCGAAGCGAAAGGCAACACGGCCCAGGCCGCGATGCTCCACGAGCAGGCCCAGGCCGTTCGCGCGCCCGCATCGGCGCCGCCCGAGCGAGCCGCCGGCACAGCTATGCGCCGGACATGGAAGGCGGAGCTCGTCAGCAAGGCAGAGCTCATCGCCGCCGTCGCCGCCGGAACGGTCAGCGACCAAGCTCTCGACGTCAACATGACCTACCTGCACCAGCGGGCCCGCGCCGACAAGGGCGACCTCCGCATCCCAGGCGTCAAGGCCGTCGCGGACGACACAGTAGTCGCCACGGCGCAGTAGGCCAGCGCCAGGAGAAGGGGGAACGCCATGAGCACACCACAACATCAGGCAGGAGACGTCGTGAAGGTCCGAACCGACGCTCAGAGCTGCCACAGCCTACGGGGGAAGACAGTCACCATCGCCGAGGTCATAACGCGGTACAGGATCGTCAACCCCGGCCCCGAGCCAGGATACAACCACTTCCTCGACGCCGCCGACGTGGAGGAGTCCATCACCGACACCGAGCCGCCGTCCATGACCATCACGGGGAAACTCGCGGACTTTTTCGTCCTGGTCACACAGGAGCTCGACCGCGCACAGGAACTCCACGCCGCCCACTGGCCCGTGACGAACCTACCAGATTGGGGGCTCATTCTCGGCGAGGAGACCGGCGAAGCCCAGAAAGCCATCATCGAATTCGAATTCAGGCGAGGGCCACTGAGCGACGTGTCGAAGGAAGCCCTCCAGGTGGCAGCTATGGCGTTCAAGCTGTGGGAATTCGCCACGCGCGGCAGCTAGGAGAGGGAACGACGATGCAGAACATCAGGGAGCGTCTACTAGCGGCAGCGGGGCTCCCGCCGGACACGCCCATACCGCCGATCGACATAGACCGTCGGAACGGGAGCCTTCCGCCGCTCCAACCCGCCAGCGACGAAATAGCTTGCCCCAGGTGCGGAGACGCCGGCTACGTCCGCCGCGACCTCCCGCCGGAGCACCCGGACTTCGGGAAGGCGCTTCCCTGCCCATGCAGTATCCCCACCCCCGAAGCCGTCATGGATAGGCTAGGCCAGCTCTCACGGATGCCTCCTACCAGTCGGGACTTGAGCCGCTTCAAGACGTGGCGAGACGTTCCCCCGCTACGTTCAGCTTTAGAAGTGGCTCGCCGGTATGCGAAGGGCGAAGGTGCCCACCCGTTTCTGACCCTCGCCGGACGGCCGGGAACGGGGAAGACGCACCTCGCCCTCGCTATCGGGTGGGAATGGCTCGACGCGGCACAGGGAACCGTCCTCTACTGGCGCGTCGCCAGCCTACTTGACTACCTCCGCGCCGGCTACAGCCGCGAGGAGAAAGCGGCCACGCCCGACACCTACTCGACCATCTACGCCGTGACGAATTGCGGCCTCCTAATCCTTGACGACCTGGGAGCCGAAGTCGGGACGGAATGGGCGACGGAGAAGCTAGACACGATAGTCGACGAGAGGTACGTCAACCGACGTCACACGGTCGTTACCACCAACGCGACGGACACCGAGCTACCCGAGCGACTGGCAGACCGCCTCCAAGAAGGGACGAAGCTAGTCCTCAGCGCGCCGAGCTTCCGCCGACAACAGCGAAGGAGACCGCAACCCTGATTCGACGAATGGCCCTGGCGGGAGTAGCCACGATCGCGCTCTGCCTACTCCCCCTAGACCGACCCATCGAAGGGAGAACCCATGAACCAAGCAGTAGCTATGTTCTTTCTGACTTCGGCCCTCTGGTGCGCCCTATTCCTCCTCTGGTATGCGAGGCTCACCCGCCCGGACTGCAACAAGTGCTCACTACGCCGGGCAGCGAAAGACCTGCTCCGAGCCTCCCAGGAACACACATCACGCGCTACTACTGCGTCGGCGACACCACCGGAGCCTACTGTGGGAACACCACCAGCGGAGCCCGTGTCTTTGCGGGTGCGGCGGCTTGCGACCCCGCACGGCTCGGCCAGACTGTATCGGTCGGAGCCCAGGCCTACATATGCGCCGACACCGGCGGAGGCGTCCGCGGGGACCATATCGACATCTGGTGCTACAGCCCCGAACGGTGGGGATGGCCCCCCGACGAGCGACCGTGCCCAGACTACGGAGACGGCGTAGCCGTCATCTGGCGGGAAGGGGAACGCGAATGAACAAGACCAACATCGAGTGGACAGACTACACGTGGAACCCCAACAGCCTGCTCGTTTGGTTCCCGAAGGTGGTAGCTCTCCGCCTGCCACACCCCAGGACAAAGATCGTAGACGTGGGGTGGGAGCAACTACAGGGGCTACTCGACGGGCGCCCCTTGGAGCCAGCAACCCGGCGCGACCTCATCGCAGCGGCGTACAAAATCGGCTTCCCCTTGTTCATGAGGACGGACCTCATCTCGGCGAAGCACCAGTGGCGGGACACCTGCTACGTCGCAGGACCCGAGGAGCTGCTACCACACATCGGCGCTCTCGTAGAAGCGGAGAGTTGCCTATTCCTCAGAGACGGGCCGTCCACCGCCATCGTCCTCAGAGAGTACGTGGAGCTCTTCGCGCTCTTCAACGCCTTCAACGGCCTACCCATCGCGAGGGAGCGCCGGTACTTCGCCGAAGGGGGGAAGGTGCTCTGCCATCATTCCTACTGGCCGGAGGAGGCAATCAAGGACGCCTTCCACGCCGACGAGCTCCCCAAGAATTGGAAAACCCTGCTACTCGCCGTCAACGGAGGGATGCCAGGCGAACACGCAGAGCTCACGGCCTACGCCGAAGCCATCAGCGCGGCCCTACCCGGAGCATGGTCGGCCGATTTCGCATACACCGCAGCCGGCAAGTGGTTGCTCATCGACATGGCGACAGCAGCCCAATCATGGCACCCCGAGGAGTGCCCCACACAGCGAAAGGAGACCCCTGAATGAGCGAAGACGACACCCCAGACCGCGAACCCTACGCGCCGGAAGCCACCGGCAGCAGCGCCCTCACCATCTACCAGCCCGAGACATCACCGGCAGAGATGGTCGCAATACGCGCGCAGCAGATGGAGCTTGTCGCCTCGATGATGGTGCCGGGAGTCCACTACGGCAAGGTGCCCGGAGCCAAGCGACCGAGCCTCTGGCAACCCGGAGCACAGCTTCTCGACGTTCACCACGGGTTCAGCACCAGCTTTGAGCTGGTAGACAAGGTAGAGGACTGGACGAGCGGATTCTTCTCCTACACCTACCGCTGCCGGCTCACACACCGCCGCTCGGGGATCCCCGCCGGCGAGGGCATCGGGAGCTGCAACAGCCAGGAGAAGAAGTACCGCGAGGCGAAGTACCACAGCGGCGACGACGCTGGCAAGCCAGTCAACCCCCGAGACATCGTGAACACCCTAATCAAGATGGCCTGCAAGCGCGCCCACGTCGCCGCGACCCTGAACGCCACGGGCATGGCCGAAGCCTTCACCCAGGACGTTGAGGACATGACCGACCAGGGCGCCGGCGGCAACGGCGGCAACGCCTCTCTCGGAGTCTGCGCCCTCCACAACAAGCCACTCAGGAAGGGCGACTACGGCCTCTACTGCCACACGAGGGTCACAGGAGCCGACGGGAAGGAGCGATGGTGCAAGGGCACCAGCGCCAAGCCGAAGAAGGCCGCACCTGCCAAGGCCGCACCCGCAGCCGGCGAGCCGGTTGACAAGGCCACCGGGGAAATCTTCCCGACCCGAGACGCTATCACGAATGTCGGGCAGCTACTCACGGCCTCGCTCAATTTCTTCGGCCTCAGCCGAGCGGAGACCCTAGACGCGCTTGGCAAGAAGGACACCCTCGACATAGCAGACCCAGGCGCCGAGTGGGAGAAGCTGATCGAGAAGTACCAGGAGCAGGGAGAGCCACCGACCGAGACATAGCCCTGGACACGGCGCACACGACGCCAGACTCCGGCCCAGATTCAAGGAAAACGGACAAAGCCATAGACAGGGGGAACGACATGAGAACCGGCTTTATCTGCCCCAACGGGACGACCGTAGCCTTTGAGACGTGCATGAGCACCTGCCCTTGGGGTGACCGCTGCCTCACCAAGAGCACCCTCAAGCACCTCTCAGCCGTCAGGCCGTGGACGGGCAAGCCCTCCACCACGCAGCTTGTCAACCCCACCCGCATCGAAATGCTGAAAATCACTCAGAGCTACGCGACGGACCCGCGCAACATGGCCTTCGCGCTTCTCGGCACACGGGTTCACCTGGGGCTCGCGGACGCCGACACCGACGTCTCCCTGCTGGAAGAACACCTCGAAGACGAGCTCGGCACCGGCACCGCGGACGCCTACGAGCTAGAGCCCGGAGCAGAGGGTGGAGTCCTCACGGACTACAAGACATGGGGCAGCTACCGCGTGGCCCGCGCGCTCGGCATCGTGAAGGTCAGGTATCCAGACCCCACCGGCGCCGTCTACAAGCGCAGCGGCCCAGGTTACACCGCCGGCCAGCCCAAGATGCTCACCCGCTTCGAGACCGACCCGAACGCCGTCTACCTCGAGGATGCAGAGTGGCAATTGAACCACTACCGCCTCCGCTTCGAGGACGCCGGCTACCCCGTCGCCCGCTTGCAGATAGAAGCCATCGTGCGCGACGGCGAGACGATGACGGCCCGGACCCGAGGAGTCATTCACCCCATCTACCTGATACCAGTCCGCACCCTCCCCGACGACATGGTGCGCACCTACTTCGCCAACAAGCGGGACGCCCTGCTATCCGCCCTGGAAAGCGGCAAGCTACCGCCGGAATGTACCACCGACGAACGATGGGACGGGCGCCGGTGCCGGTACTACTGCGACGTGTGGGCCTTCTGTCCACTCGGCCAGCAAGAACACGCAGCCTTGAGAGACCCAGAGGAAGGAGAGAACGTAGCTTGACCACTATGACGGCCAGATGCCCCCAATGCCAGGGGACTAACGTCGAGCCGAGGGATAACGAGTGGTGGTGTATGGACTGCAACGCAGCCTTCCCACTCGCCGCTGTCCAAGAGGACGAGGCCGACGAGAACGAGGAGAAGAAGGAGTGACCACGGCAACACCACCAAAGAAGACAGCCCCAGCCCCAGAGCCACCGGCTGCACAGCCCCCCGAACTCACCAGCCTCCGGCTCGACACCATCAGCAAGGTGCGGGAATCCCGCACATGGTCAGCCGAGAAAGGCGGCGTGACCACCAGCATCACCATCACCGCCCAGGTCGCGCCCCAGACCGCGCAGCGCCTCATGGAGCTCGCCGGCCAGGGCGCCCCCCTTCACGCCATCATCGCCACCGAGCAGGGAACCCTCTTTCCCAACCAGCCCGAGGAGCAGGAGCCCGAGGAGGAAGCCGAGGAGGACTAGCCATGCCAACAACCGGCACCCGCCCGTCCCAATACCCGCCCAAGTTTCAACCCGGCGACACGGCCCGCATCGGCGGCCTACACCGCCGGCCACCCACGTACTACTCTTGGCTTCGCACCGGCCGGCTGGTGAAAATCCAGGCCATCGTCGGAAGGACACCAGCCGGCCACCTCATCTACCGCATCGCAGGCTCACACAGCCGAGGAGACTGCGACATTCCGGCCTATGACCTCAGACACCCCAACGAGAGACTACGTGCCCCAGGCGGCGGCAGAAAGGCCCCCAAGGATTAGACCCATGACAGGCCAGGGAGAACACACCTACAGCGGCGTCATCCACCTCACCCTTCTCGGCGAGCCCGTCTCGAAGGCCCGCGCGAAGACGGTCAGGCTCCCCAACGGCAAGAGCCACAGCTACACCCCCCAAAAAACCGTTATGGCCGAGGACGCTTGGCGCTACACGTTCAGGGACGTCGGCGCCCCACCAATGCCACCGAACACGGCACTCGCCGCAACCATCGACCTCTACCTTTCCCGGCCACCCTCGACACCAAAAAAAAGAGTCCGGCCTATGGTCAGCCCGGACTACGACAACTTCGCCAAGCTCGTGACAGATGCCCTACAGCACTTCGCCTACGAAAACGACTCCCGCTTTGTTGATGTCCATATCCGCGAGTGGTACGCCGACTACCCCGACCAGCCCAGGACAGAGCTCACAATCTGGGTCGTCGACTAGCCAGGCGGCGTCGTCGAGCTGGCCCCGCTCATCGTGGCCTTGCCGTTCAGCCGGAACAGGTAGGCTATCGACGCCCCAACGCTGGACACCAGCCCACCTACGAGGAGCAGCAGGACGTTATCCACGACCTGATTCTGTTGATCGCCGAAGGCCGCGCACACCAGCGCCAGCCCGGTTAGGAGCACCATCCCGCAGATTGCCACGATCGCCACGTAGAACTGAGTCGCCTGTGTGTTCAAAGCTCCCTCTCTATCTACTCGTACTCCGAGCTCGACAGGTTGAACCGGAGCACCGTCCCACCGTTCGCAGCACTCGCCACGCTACCAACAACACCAGACCCCCCTTTCGCACCTCCACTACCAACAGCGCCAGCCGCGACACTGAGCGTCCCAATCGTGATCGTCTCATAGCACAGGATGATGGCGCCACCCCCACCCCCACCCCCACCGCCCCCACCGCCACAGTTACCAGCTCCATCACCGGCGCCACCATTACCACCGGCGCCACCAGCGGCACTAATCACCCCATTGTTCACTATCGTCTTCGCATATACGAGAATATGACCACCACCGCCACCACCACCGCCCCCACCGCCACCGTTCCTCACACCGTCCCCGCCGCCGGCACCACCACCCGAACCGCCCCCACCTGATAGAAGACTCGCCGCCGCCGCCACCTGCCGCACACTATCCGTCGCCGGCTGCAACGACTTGGCGATAGCGGTCACCGCAGGGCCAGCACCACCAGCCCCAGAAGCACCAGCACCACCGGCGCCACTCTGACCACCAGAACCACCCTCACCCCTGCCACCACCGCCAGCACCTCCCGCACCCCCCGCGCCTGTACTCCCAGCGCACCCGCCCCCACCAGCACCCGACCCTCCCAGGCTAACATCGGTCAGAGCTGCCCCAGCACTACCACCGCCAGCACCACTACCAGCCCCACCATCCAACCCATTAGACCGAATCTCCCCGTTGATCGTCAGCGTCCCCCTCACGTAAATACGGCGCCGCACCGGGCTCAGGACCACCCCTGCATCAATGGTCAGATTCGCATAGTTCATATCGCGCGACAGCGATGTATTCCCAGAAATGGTGACGTCGCCGTCTTCCCCGTTCCCAAACAGCGCCCGATGTCCGTAGAAGCCCACAGCAGTCCTCCCTCTCAGGTTCTCACGAAGCCACAGGTTGTACCCCGTCATATGGCGCGGGTCCCCACGCCTGTTGAGATCCGCCTTTTCCACCGCCGTCAACCCGTGCCACCCGCCCACCGCCTCTAGGAACAAGGCCCGCCACGCCAACTGAGCCGGCGTCCGAGCATCCCCGTGGGTGGGAATCGACCCTGCGCACCACCCCTTCTTGCACTTCCTGTAAGTGGTCTCCCCCCCGATAGTGCCGCTCGCGGTCAGCGAGAACAGCGGCCCCGTTACCCGCGCCATCCATAGCTCCTACTCCTCCCGCGACTCCCACAGCGCCAGAATATCGCCGGCGCTCAGAGCCGTCGGGAAGACGGCAATCTCATCGAGTGAACCCACGAAAGGCGAAAGACCATCAAGGGCAGCACGGCCAATCTGAATGACACCACCAGTTGCGATAATCTCCAGGTCACCCACCTCACCTGTCACATCAGCCTCGTCGATATAGAGATGGACGTCCGCCCCCCCCTTCGTGACCGCGACCATATGCCAAGCCGTACCCGTGATCACCACGGTTGAGGACACAACTAACCCAACCCCGCTTTTCACTAATGTGAGCTTGTTGACAACGCTAACCCCGAACGCATAGCCGTTAGCCCCGCGTGAAATGCCAACCTCCTGCACCCCATCAGCCAACTTTTTAAACCACCCCACCACGGAGAACACGTCCCCGGTATCAACAGACTCGGAATTAGCCACCTCGAAGTAGTCAGCATTGTTCTCCCATAACGAGACGGCCGTGTCGGAATCGTAGGCAATCGCCCCTGCCACGCCGTACCCAGGAGCCCCGTGCTTGACAGCCGTGTTCCCGTTGCCAGACGAGTCAGCTAGATTGCCAGCGGCCTCCCCCATCCGCCAGTAACCGGCTGGACCCAAAGCCATAACAGCGTCGTGGTACAGCGACACGGGCGGCGGCGGCCCAAAAAGCAGGTACTCTTTTACGCACAGGTTTTGCCCCGTCATGCCCAGCCCCTCCGCCCTCACCTCATACCTAGCCTTCCTCCACCAACTCAGACCCGCCCAATACGCCACCGCTGCCTGAAACAAGGCCCGGTGCGAGAGCTGCCCACTTGTCCTCTTGTCCCGCCGCACGAGCTTCTTACCGACCCGTGGCCCGCTCGGGCCACCCTGATACACAATCCCACCACCAAGCGGCCCCTTGGCCTCCATAGAGAACAGCGGCCCGGTCAGCTTCGGCATCTACAGCACCTCTCGGTAGATCCTCTCCAACTCCCCCTTGAAAGCTCGCCCAGCCGCCCGGTGGCCCAGCGTCTCACGCACGATGTCCGCCCCAATCATCGCCGCAGCCTTCCACGTCTGCCAGTCCTCGTACACTTCCCGCATCGCGGCCCGCAGATCGTCCTTGTCCGGCACCCACCAGTTTGAGCCGGCGTAGTATTCGTGTTCAACCTCCGTCGGCGCCAGCTCTGCCTTTATGAAGCGCACCCCAGGCAACGGCGCCCCGCGCGCATCCCGCAGGACTTCCCCCGTCCCTTGAGCGTCCGTCACAATGACCGGCAGGCCACACGCCAACGCTTGCACCGGCGGACACCCCCACCCTTCGCCGGCCGTCGGCAGCACGAAGGCATGGGCCGACCGGAGCATCATGGCGTACTCCCACCAGGGATACGCCCCCTCGACGAGGGCGATTTGGTCATCCAGCCGGGTCCCGACCCACCCGTGAATCTGAGTCCCAAGCGAGGAAATGTCCTCCTCACTCATCGTCTTGCAGATGAGCCCAACTTCCTTCTCATTCCCGAACTCCTCAGCGAAGGCGATCATCAGCAAGTCCCACCGCTTGCGCTTCTGCCACCACGCCGAGCAGATGAACCGGAACTTGTGCTCACCGTGATAGACCGCCGGCAGGAAGCGCGGGCTGAATTGCTCCGTGTTAATGCAGAGCGGCACCACCCGGATAAGCGACTGGACGCCCGACGCCACGAACGCCACCTTGTTCTGATGGGTCGGCACCCAGATTTCATCCATGCGGTTGCAGGCCCGCACCCACCGCGGACAGATACGATCGACCTCGATCATCGAGAAGCCGACCTTGTACTCACCCGAGTTAGCATGGAAGACAGGCGCGATAGAGTAGACGACCTGGACGGGCTCCCCTTCCGGCTCCACTTCCCGCAGCTTGTTCACCAGCAGGTCGTAGCTCGGCGTCTCATAGATAACATCGTCGGCGATGCAGATGTAGTGAACCTCCACCCCTTCCTCAATCAGCCCCCGGAACAGCGCCGTCGCCGTCTCTGCGTACCCCGTCGGGCTCCCAGTGTGAGTGTGCAACGTGAAAGGCAACCGCTCAGGCACTTCGCCCATGTCGTGACTCCCCTTCCTACTCGATTATGCCCAGAAGATAATCCTACAGCTACGCACCCGACCCCAGCTCCCACAGCGCCAGAATATCACCGGCGCTCAGAGCCGTGGCGAACACCGCGATCTCGTCGAGCGACCCGTCCCAAGGCTGGTCGCCAGCAACCTTATCCAAGCCGAGCTGAACCACGCCACCAGTAGCAACAATGGTCGCGTTGGTCACCGTTCCCGACACATCATCCCCATCAATGTAAAGGTGGACGTCTGCCCCATCCTTCGTCACCGCAACCATGTGGTAGCCAGTGTCGGTGATCGTGATCGTCGAAGACACCACATAGGCGACTCCGGCTTTCATAAACCTCAAGTAATTCGTCGTCTCAAAGAACAATTGATAGCCGTTAGTCCCACGCGAGATAATAGTCATGTGATAACCGTTGCTCGCCTTCTTGACCCAAGCCACGAGAGAGAACACATCGGCAGTATTCAACGAACCGGAATTAGCGGCCTCGAAGTAGTCCAATTGGTGCCTCGCCAGCGAGACAGCCTTATCAGAATCCCCGGCGATAGCGCCTGCCACACCGTAGCTCGCTTCCCCATTCGCCACGGCCGTATTCACGTTGCCCGACTCATCGGCAAGGTTCCCCGACACTTCCCCCATCCGCCAGTACGCCACCGGCCCCAACGCCAACACACTCTCGGGGTACGTCAGCAGCGGGGGCGGCGGGGGCGGCGCAATCAGCCCCAACAGGTAGTTTTGAACGTACATATTGTACCCCGACAGCCGCGCCCCTTGTGCCTTGTACCACCACCACGCCTTTGACGCCGGCGGCAGCGCGTTCCAATCCGACGTCGCAGCCGCGAACGATGTTCGCACGCCTTGCTGGGGCAGAGTGTTCGGGTTGACCGGCACGGTGTACGGGTAAACGGTCGCCTCACCCCGCCGCCGCTGATAGACCAGCACCCCCCCGAAATTGCCCCAAGCATCTACCGAGAACAGCGGCCCCTTTACCTTCGCCATATACAGCTCCTAACACCCGCTCTTACGACATTCATTACGGAACAAAGTGGGTGTAAAACACCGGAATGTACTCGACAATGACCAGCACCTCCCCCGTAGTAGGCGCACTACCTCCCGCTGTGTAGTACGCTCGAATCGTATTCAGCCCCACCAACGGCAGCACCCCTACCAAGGGAACACCCGTCCAGCCCATCGACGGACCATATGACGGTGTTTTAATTCCCGGCGTCGAGACGTCCAGAGCCGTCACCAGAGCATCATGATCACCATCGGGGGATGGTTGACCAACACCCACCGTAAGAAGATTCGTCCCACTTGAGTTGAAGCCTTCGGTGACCTGAATCAGCACCCTACTGATGTAGGCATAGTTAGCCACCTGCGATATCGACACGGCCAGGTCGGCCGTGTTGTACCGAAGCCACCTACCCTCAATTACTGGCGCCATCCGCACAGCTACACGCTTATCAGCTATATGTTCATTCAGAATAGCGGTACATCCGGCAGGGACGTACACCAGCGCAAGGGTGGGATCATTCGAATCGAGGACAATTCGGTCTGGGGGCGCAGCCTTGGGCAGCGGTGCAGGAGTACCCGTCACAACCAAAACCGCACCGTCGGTCTCGCTAATAGTTATACGGTCCACGCGACCATAGACACCGTCAGCGGCAGAAATGGGGACGGTCTGACCAGCTATCTCATAGGGAAGAGGCTCGGAAAAAACGGCCTTACAGTGTGTATGCACGTTTCCCGCTCTCACGTCTACGCTCATATCTGGACTAGGCGAGTGCTCTATTACCTGACAACCCCAGTACGGAGCCCAATTCTCAATGCCAACACCTATCTGGCCTAGCCTGAGCGCCTCCATCTCTACCCACATATTATTCATTTCGGACAGCGTTTCCCCCATGACACTCACTACGAAGTCCCGCAAGTCCTGGGGGGATATGGCTCCGCTGGCGTTGTCAGCAAAGAGGTCCAGAATGGCCGCTAAGCCTCTCGGTGTATTCGCCACAGCACTCCTTCCCTACGCACCCAAATGCTCGAACCCGCTATCAAACCCCACGTCAAAGCCCCCGCCCAGCAACCCGAGCATACACAGCTTCAACACGTACTGGTAGCCGGTCATGCCCAACCCGTCCGCAGTCGCCTTGTACGCCGCCTTCGCCCCCACCGTCAGCCCCTTCCAATACCCGACCGCCCCCAAGAACAAGGCCCGCTGCCCAAGCTGTGCCCCACTCTTCCTGTCCCGATGTCGCGGCACCCGCTCCACCCGCGCACCCGCATTACTCCCCTTGTAGGTGATGGCCCCCCCGAGCGTACCCCCCGCTCCTATCGAGAACAGCGGCCCGGTCAGCTTCGGCATCTTACGGGGGACTCCCCCACTCCTCAAACATCATATCTCTGGACGTGTCCTCTTCCCACACCCCTCCGCCGTTAGAGCTGAACACATGAGCCCCCCGCGGATAAGGCCCAGGAGTCTTATAGCGCCACCGGACGTAGTTATCCACGTCCCCGGCCGCAGCCTTCACCACAATGGCGTACTTCGTCGCAGCCGTCAGCGCAGCGCCGGCGCCAAGCGTCACCTCCCGCCATTCACCCCCATAATCAGTCGGGAGCGTGTCGCCGTCAGTAGTCCCCGCGCACAGGTCAGCCCCCGTCGGCAGGCCGTCACCATCCACCGCTTTCACGCCCACATTGACCGTCCCAGGACTCCCCAGACGGTACATAAGGAGCTTGACCGACGTCACGGTATGGGCGCTCACAGGCGTAAACGTCTGACCTTGCCAGAACGAACCCTTCACCGCACTCAGCGCCGGGTCGCTAATGTTGTAATACTCGTAAAGCGTCAACTTCCCCCCTACTCGACCTCATACCGCGAGAAGACCCCTATCCACGACCACCCTTCCTCGTACAGCATCCACCGCCTCAGCAGCGGCCCCCCGCAGATCGCCGCCCACTCGTTTTCGTCCATCCACCGCTCGTCGCCGAAGGCCCCTATCCGCCGCCCGATAAGCGGGACGCCATGCACCGCCACCCGCGCCACGCGGCAGGACTCGACCACGATCGCGCGAATGACCTCATCGCAGAAGTGCTCTAGCAACCCCGACGACTCGGCAACGGCGAAATGGTTGTCCTCATACGCCAGCTTGAAGGCGTCCCCCTCGACATACTCGATGTCGAGGCCGAGCACCCGAGCGTTGACCCGCGCCATATCAAGGATTACCGGGTCGTTGTCGAGGCTCACTATCTTCGCGCCGGCCAGCGCCAAAGGCCCCAGCAGAACGCCAGTCCCAGCCCCGATTTCGAGAATCGCGTCACTAATCCTTGCGTACCTGGCGACCTCAGTAATGAAGTCCTTGTGCGTACACTGATTCGCCAGCAGAAGGTCCGGCTCCCCACAGACGTTCCGGTAGAAGTCGTGCCACTTCCGGCCCATGTCTACCCCCTTTTGGTCAGCAGAACCCCCGTCGGCCACCAGTCAACGGCCTGAATGTCCGCCATCTCGCTCAGGTGCTCCAACCAAAGCGAGAACGGCATGAAGACACGGTGCGTCGGGTCCGTAATCAGGTTCACACCTTGCTCCAACGCCCCGACATACACGACAACCCTGTCCCGCGACACCCGCAAGAGCTCGCTCACGGCGCCCCGCCAGTCGTCGAGGTGCTCGAGCACGTCGGCGCAGAACGCCACATCGTAATACCCGTCCTCCATCGCCAGCCGCCGCGCGTCACCAGGGAAGCACCGCACCCGCTCTACCAAGTCAGGGTTCACGTCAACCCCGAACGCATCCACCCCCGCATCCGCGAGCAGCTTGACACCCTCACCTTCCCCACAGCCCACATCGAGCAGCCTGTCCCCATGCCTAACCCACCCGAGCTCTAGCGCCCGCTCACGAAGCTGGGGCGCGAAGTGGCGCCCGAAGACGGCCGCATACTCACCGTCGAACTCCCGACGAAGCGACCAGAGCGGCACGTAGTCCCCATTGGCCCACGCCGCCGCCTCAAGCGTCCTAGCCCAGAGCTGGACTTCCGGCCCAGCAATCATCAGCTCCCGCCACAATTGCTCGACCTGCATGATGAAGGCCCAGGACATCGTTTTCGCCGCCGCGCAGCCCGTGTGAACGACCAGCCCCACATTCGACGGCGCCAGCGGGAATTGCCGGCACACCAGAGGTCGGAGATCCCCAAGGCACGTCTCGCGCCCTTCGCACAGATAGGCGTCCATCCCCAGGAGAGGGTGATACCCCACCGCGACTCCATGCTCGGCCAGGAACGCCCCCTCACCCGGAGCCAGGGGGCAAGTCTGATGTGGCCGACAGCACTTGTGGGCGCCGGTGCATCGCTCCCAGCAATCCCCCTCCCCCACACGGCACGAGAACTCCCGCAACAGCCGATGATAGTCAAACTTCACTTTGGCATCCTCACCTTCCGCACCGGCGACCGCTCCCCGCGCGCCTTTCCTCGCGGAAAGCGGTCAACCGACGCCTCAAAAGCCTGCAAAATATGACAAAGGGCCACAGCCTGTTCCCGTTCCCTGAGCGAGACGTCAGCCCTGACCCTGAAACCATTACCATCAACGGTGAAGACTACCAACCCTACCACCCTCTCAGTCTTCGCCAACTAGCTACGCAGCGGGCCACACCCTCTAGGCGGGCGGCGGGTTCTCCCACGGGGCCTTCATCTGCGAGTTCTCGTACATGAAGGTCTTGATGTAGCGGTTGAAACCGCTCATCCCCGAGCCCGAAGCGTAGAAGTCCCAGCTCAGCTTGCTGGCCGCAGGAACGGAGGCGGTCGTACGGTACGCACTCACGCCGGCCGTCAGGGTGTTGCGGGTGCTCACCTGACTAGCCGTCTGGGGGTTCTGGGGGATCACGCGCGAACGCACGTAGGGAATCCCCTTCCACTTCGAGTACGTGATGACGTCGCCCAGCGTTCCACTAGCAGTCAGCGAGAAGAGCGGGCCTGTAACACGGCTCATTCAGTAGCCCTCCTTCCTAGCAACGTCGCACTATGCGCCGCTGCCCAATCTCAAACCCCTACTCACGGGGCTTGGCTCACGTGATTATACACCCTTGTCAATACCCCACCCCTAGACAGGCGGCGGGCCGGGGTCGCTCCCCTTGAGCAGAAACCGAGAAATGTAGAAATTGTAGCCCGACATGATGGGCTTGTGCCGGTGGTAGTTCTGGTAGTGCGCCCACCCTTGCCGCGACTCTACCGGAAGCCCTTGCCACCCCGACACGGCCATCTTGAACACAGAGCGCCCGGACTGTTGAAACGACGTCCGCGGGTTCGTCGGAGAGTAGTGCTTGCAGAGCTGGGTGTAGTTTCGTTCCCGCCGAAAGACCCCGCTCCCCTCGACGCCATAGAGCCGTGAACACGTCTCGGCAGGGATGCTCCCCCATGCCTTCAACGACCGCAAAGGCGAGGTCAGTTTCATCGCTCGGCACCCCCTTGACCCCTGTGTTATCATCGCACTATACCATGAGAGAGCTAACGGAAACCCTTCGCACAGCCCAGAAAGCGGCCCCATTCGCCGAGCCGAGGGTACGCATCCGTCTCAGAAACCGCCGCGCCGGAGTCGCAATCCCGTCTTGGACCCGCCTCTACACAGGCGAGGAGCCCGCCGGCCCCCATGACGCCTACTCCGGTCTCAGCACCGGCCTTTTCCAGATTCGCAGCGACCCCGCCGACGACAAGCTCTACACCCGCTACATCGCCAGCCCACACGACATCGGCGCAGGAGTCCCGCTAGTCGGCTACACGGGCGAGGGTGCCAGTGAAACAGCCCTCGGCACCAGCCGCAAAGCGGCCTGCAAATACACCTTCCCCAACAACCTCACCGTCGACACCATCTACGCCTACCTCAAAGCGGCCGGCGAAGGAACCAAGGCCAAAGCCGTCATCTACTCCGACAACGCCGGCGTCCCAGACGTCCTACTAGGAACCTCAGACGAGCAAACCACCATCCCCACCGCAGACGGTTGGGTGACCTTCACCTTCTCAACCCCCGTCGAAATCACCGCCGCCACCGTCTGCTGGCTCGGCGTCATCTTCGACCTTGCCACGACCACCCACTCTGACGCAGGAGACGCCGACCAGTACGGTTACCGCCCAGACACCTACTCCGACGGCCCGTCTGACCCCTTCGGCAACCCCGTCTACCTCCCCCTCAAAATGTCCATCTACACTAACGGCCTCGGTAGCTTAGACTGGACCGACACTGGCAAGACGGCTCACGCCGTCGCCGTCAGCGGCACCGGCCTCAACGTCGTCGCCGCCTACATCGCCAACGGTAGCCCCTACCACGTCTGGTACGCCGTCTCAGCCGACGGCGGCGCCACCTTCGGAGCCTGGACGGACTCCGGGATGGTCTCCGAAGCCACCGGCAGCGTCGCCGTCGCCGTGAAAGACGCCTCGAACTACGCCCTCTTTTACACCCGAGCGACCCACATCTACGCCCGCGAATACTACGACGACGGCTGGATTGCCGAGTACGGCGAGTACCACACTTTCACCATCGTCTCCGGCCTAGCCGCCATCTACGAGGACTACTACAAGCTCCTCGCTACCGGTAAGGACGCCGACGGCAACCCGGGCCTCTGGAACATCCTCTACGGCAAACACCCTCCAGACCCAAGCCACACCTTTAAAGCAGCATATTCAATCATCGCCGAACCCGCGACAACCGCCTACGCCTACCAAGCCCCATTCCTCGACAACGGCGACGCCTACCGCCTCTCCGTCGTCCAGCACTACGCCGCGGCGACCGACCAGTACAACCAGCTCGAAAGCGCAGTCCGCACCGTAGGCACAACCGGCGTCGACCCCTGGCGCGAGCCCTACCCCGTCACCTATCAGAGCCCCTACGGAATCGCCCGCGCCCACAGCTCAAGCTACCTGTACAAGACCACCCCAGACGGCATCTGGGAATCCGAGTACGCCGAAGTCTGGGTCGACGTCTCGAACGACGTGCTTGACGTGATACACCAGGATTACCCACTAGGCCCACGATCCAGCCTCAAAGTCACTCTCGACAACACCGGCGGCAAGTACAACGACTTCGCCTACCTGGGATACGAAATCAACGTCGAGTGGGGCTACCTAACCGCCGTCGGACCCGAATACTCGGATGCCGCACACTTCTGGGTCACGGGTTGGAAGTTCGTTTCCCCGCCGTGGTTCCCCATCCGGTCCTTCTGGCCGGTCGGCATCATCGGCACCCTAGAGATAGCAGCTCAGGGCGTTTGGGAAATGCTTGCCCGCTACCACACCCCCCGCAGCCTCCCCCGCGCAGACGTGGCAGAGTCAGTCGGCATCCAATTCAGCGAAATACTAGGCAAAGTCGGCTTCGAGATTGAGTATTCCACTCCCTACGACCCCACCCTCGAAAACCCACACCCCCTCAACGTACTCGCCGGCACATCCGGCCTCTCGATGTTCAAGCGCAAGGTCCAATATAGCGACGTACTCCCCATCCAGCGCGAAACCGACGTCTACTTTTTCAGCCCCTGGCCGACCGACGAGAGTGTCTACAGCTACCACAACCTCTACGCCATCAGCCATCTCTTGTTCCGGGGCAACTACCAGTACCTCAGCAAAGACCCGAACCAAGTGCAGGTGTGGGGCGATGCCGTCATGGAGGAGCACTACGACGTCGACGAGATTGAGCAGACAGAGGCGCGCCTAAAGCGCATTACCGCCCCCGTCTACGACACGGTGAAGAAGACAGACGACCGCGCCGACGCCGAGCTCCGCAAGGGTGCCTACCGGAAGAACAAGGGTGGCTGGGTTCAAACAACCGTCAACTGTGGAATCGAGCCCGGCGACATCGTCACGATCACCGACACGACCGCCGGCATCACCGCCCAGGACTTCCGGGTCCTCGGCATCGAATCCCACTACCGGAAACTCTACTGGATTTTCATGCAGAAGCTACAGCTTGGAGGTATCTAGGCCATGTCAGAGCAATCACAAAAAAGCGTCCGCTGTTGGCTCGGCACTTCCGGCACGAAGGAGCAGGAGAAACTTCGCGGCATCGTCCGCTCACGGGGTATCCCCATCAGCCTCTACGCCGCCCTTATCGAAGTCGAGAGCGGCGGACAACCCGCGATCGTGAGCTGGGCCGGCGCCGTCGGGCTCGGCCAGATAATGCCCTCCGACCCCGTTGTCGATCCCGCTCACTTCGATTGGCTCACCCCCGCCGCCGCGAAGGAGACGGCCGCAGAGATGCAACGCAGCTTCCGCGCGATGTTCAGCGACCGCCCGACGACCGCGCAGTTGAAGCTACCGTGCGTCAACATCGCCTGGGGAACGCAGATCCTACAATACGGCCTGATGAATTGGGGGGGAGACCTCGACCGCGCGCTCGCTGCCTACCTGGGGGGAATCACCGCCGCCGGCGTTATCACCGACGAGGGGCAGCACTACGTCAACCTTGTCCGCGCCTGCCAGGAGCACTTCCGCGACCTCGACTGACAGCCAGACCGCTCAAGCATACCGGCCCTTTCCGGTCAGTTTGCGTTTTTGCGCAAGTTGCAATCCTATGCGACGGCCTCGACCGGCGCCCCCGGCACCGTCCGCCACAACTCCTCGAACCACGCCGCAAGACCACGCGCCACTTCCCCGCCTACTCCGGCGACGGAACACTCAGCGTTGGTCGTCGTCGCCCGCGTCGACATATTATGACTCCCCACCAGCCACTTCTCCCCGTCCACCAGCCAGCATTTCGCGTGATGCACTCGCACCGTTCCCCCCATCCGTACCTCTATCCCCGCCCGCTCCATCCGCCCCCGCGTCTTCCCGTTTATCCGCGCCAACGGCCTCCCCCCAGCTTCGTTGTGCAGCAGTACCCTCACCCTCACCCCACGCCCCGCCACAGCGCACAAGGCCCGGTTCACGTCCTGCACAGTCCCCGCCCGCTGCCCCTCATACCACGCCCATTCAAACATGACTACCGCCACCTCCCGCTCCGCTCCCCCCACTAGCTCATACGCAGCCCTCACTAGCTCCTTCCCAATGACCAGTTTGGGTTCGTTCACGTCACACCTCCAACTGAACGCGAACTATAACATAAGGGGAAAAAAACCCGTGACAACGAGAACAACAAGAGGGAGGAGGAGGAGTACGAACAAGCCACCAAGAAGCCCGAGACCTGAGCCGACCTGACCCGCACCTGACCCACGCCTGACCCACGCCTGACCCACCACTGACCAACGCCTGACCCACGCCTGACCCCGACCAGAGCCAGGCCCACTTCCGACCAGAGCCAGGCCTGACCCCGACCAGAGCCAGCCTTCGCCGTCCCCTGACCCAGCCCACCTTTTCAATTACCCCGCGCCGTCTTCACGTCTGAGCGAAGACCACCAAGCCCCGGCCTACCAAGCCCTGCAACCATGTCTGTAAACGAGCCCGGCCATAACCCACAGCCGCCCGACACTGTAGACGAGACAGCTTCACGACTGTGAGTAGACAAGTTGGCGTCTGAGAGAAGACCAAGGGGAGACCACCAAGCCCCTGAGCGACAAGGCGAGAAGGGGTGACTTGAAACAAGCCCGCGCCGCTCCTCCACTCACGCAGCCTCAGTATGGACCCCACCGGCACTCGCCCACGACTCGCCGGCATAGAGCTGCGTAAACGAGCCCGGAACGAGCCCGCGAAGCCTGCCCAATTACCCCGAGACCCTTCCACGCTCGGGAGAGAAGCTGTACCATCCCACCGAAGCCCGCTGAGTCAAATAGTTCGCCCATATTGCCCTTGTCTGTCATATCTGTTACCCCCGCAATCGCCCCAGGATGCCCGTCAGGTGGCCTACCGCTCTCGCCTCAATGCCCACGCCTTGCCCGACCCTGTATCCCCCCACCACGTTGAAGGCCGGAAGCTGTACTTTTCGATGTGAGAGGCCACCCTAAACCCTCTGTTTCCCTCCCCCCCGCCCGTGGCGCCCGTGCTCGCGCACCGGCTACCCCCCCGAGAGACGCCCGCCCAGACGCACCCTGGCTCACGCGCTCGGCAGTCGCGGAGCTCACCGCGTCGCTTGCGGCGCCCTCCCCCCTTTCCCTTCCCCGCGCTCCGCGGCGCCCGCGCCCTGGCTGCCGGTTCGCCAGCGTGCTCTGTCTCTCCCTTTGCGGCGCCCGTGCTGCCCGCCCTGCCAATTACCCCGCCGTCCTCTCGCTGTTGCTTCTTCCCGCTCTACCCCACCACCGTCACCACGGCTCGCAGACCTGCCCGCTGCCAGCCCGAAACTCACCGCGATTTTACCCGAAACGCGACCCTGACCTTCCAGTTAAGTCCAGTCCGCGTGTGAAACGGAATCTGCCAGTAGTAGCTGTTGGCCTACGGCCAGTCTGCCGGAGCTACAAGCTGCCGTAGTCTTCTCTCCGAAGAAACCTATGATCTACTACTTCGCGTACGGGTAGTGGTGCGCGCGTTGCGCGCCTGCTGTTCGCGCCTTCCGGCGCGGTTGCGCGGGGGCCAGACCACTTTTGGCGGCTGCGCCCGCCATCGCGCAAGGCACTTTGGCCTCCTCCGCTTCGCTTCGGCCCTACGGGTGCGCTCTCCGGGCCGCGCCGCCCCGTGTTCTTGGTGTCCCCCGCGCGCTCCCTTTTAGGGAGAGCTCTAGCCTCCGAAGGCGAGGCTGGGGCAAGACACGCACGGAAGGAGCGCGTGAGATGAGAGTCCGGCACATCGTAGCGGTTCCCCAGAGGCCAGGGTCAGCCGAGCAGCCCGTCGCGTTCTGCGGCGAGGTGGCCCCCGTCAGCGTGGGGTGCACCTGTTCAGTCAACCGGTGCCAGCCGTGTTTGCGAGAGCGTCGGCGTTACCACCAGTGGTTGCGCCAGGTGGCCCAAGGCGTCGTCTGCCCAGAGTGTGGCGGCGCCGTCTTCCACCAAGGCGGCTGCGCCTATTGCCGCGAGTGCGGGTGGGAGAGGTGTTAGCCATGCCAGCAGCGGCGCCAGCCGTCAGAGCCTTCCCCCGCCCAGAGCGTTGCCACACCTGTCACGAGTGTCAGCTACCGGCCCTCGAGTCGTTTATGCACAACGTCAGCGTCACCGTGGCAGACTACAGCGGCCTTGTGAAGCGTCTCACGTTCCGCCGCGTCTGGGTTTGCGACGTCTGCTACGCAGAGCCAGCGCCACTCTAGCCAAATACCCCGAGGGGGCGCGCATCTCGGCCACGCGCAGAAAGGGTCACCAATGTCAGCAGTTCGAGAGCGAAACATCCTGGACCTTGCCCCGCTCCTACACTTCGACACCCTACGGATTCAAGCCGCAGCCCGAGCCATCCATCGCCTTGACGAGACCGCCTGTAACCGCGAGCTCACCCCCCGCGAGTGGCAGCGGCACACGATGACCCTGCTAAACGCCGCCCACTACGCAGCCACCCATCACCTTGAGGTTTACCACCAGGGCGACCCCCGCGGTTGGCCGCTTTACGTCTACAGCAAGCGCAACCTTCGCGGCAGAGCTATTTGCTCCTGCTATTCAGACATCGGCGTCGGCGTCTGCCCGCACTAGCCGCCAGAAAGGAACCACCCATGAGCCGCCTAATCCTGCTTCTCCTGCCCTCAGCCGCCCTCGTTCTCGGCGTCATCATCGGCACTCAGTACACGAGCCGCCCGCCAGCCGCTTGCGTCCCCACCGCCCAAGCCATCAACGCCCTCTTTGAGCAAGACATGAGGGGGGAAATCACACTCTCACGGTCAGCCATCGCCACCCTTCACACCGTCGAAGCCCTAGCCTGTCAGGAGGTGCCACGTTGACCACCAGCAAAGACCCGCCATCCCTCAACACCATCGCCGACCTCTGTGACCAAGCCGCCCGCTACCTACACCACGCAGCCGCAACCATCAGATACGCCGACCTCGTAGTCGCCCGCCAGAAGCTAACCGCAGCCCGCCACATCCTTGCCGACATCGAGAAGCAGCAGATATGAGATTCATCATCGACCGTTTTCTGACGGAACTCTTTGGCCCCAAGCGGCCGCGCGAGTGGAAAAGTGGGAGAGCATCCCGCCAGCCCACCCGTCAGGAGAAGGTCAACCGGCAGCGTCGCGCGTCGCGAGCTGCGTTGTTCGGCCCTGTAGGAGCCGCCGCGACGCTCGCCGGTATTCTCATCGCCGCCTACGCCCTAATGTTCGCCGCCAGCTTCGCCCCAGGGGTGACGTTGTCCACCAGCACAGCCACACCAGCGCCCGACCCTTGCCCGCGCGTCTGCATCGACAAAGGCCACGATCGGCAGTATTGCTACACCCCGCAGGAGTGCAGTTGACATGACCACCATCGCCAGCTTCGACGAGACCGGAACCATCGTCTACACCGAGGAGAAGCCAACGCCCGTCGACGTCACGGCGCTCCAGATGGGAATGTTCACCGACCGCCCCGACCTGTGGCGGATCTCCCGCAAAGCCCATCGTCGCGCCGTTCCCCCCTTGCCCGGCCAACACACCCTTTTTTCGCCCAAAGCTGGTGACGGTTCTTTTGGATGAAAACCATCGCGGGGAGAGCGCGACCTACCGTTCAGGACGCTTTACGGCGGACTCGCCGGCCAGCAGTTGGTCCGCAGACATGGCAGCGCCGCTCTCCCCACCATCCCTCGACGACGCCGCGACCACACACCCCCCACCTCCCCCCAACCCGCTTCCCAGCTACGGCCCGATTAGTACCGCTTGTTGCCCAACCGGCTTTTTCGGCCTCCCCGCGCGGCCGGCGCGGTCGCCCCGCCGCCGCCCGCCGCTGCCGCCCGCCCGGACTGGCAGGAGGGGGAGCGCTGGATTTTCGACATGGCGAACTATTTTTCAGCCTCCGCCCGTTGCCCCCTTGACAAAGCTTCTCACATATGGTAAGTTTACCATAACAGGCGGGGAACGAACCGCGAGGAGATACCGACCAATGCCAGTGAGTCTAGCCGTCCCACAACTGTCTTGCGAGCGATGCGGCTACAAGTGGTACCCCAGAAGGCCCGTCTACCCAAAGCGATGCGCGAGCTGCCGGACGCCCTACTGGAACAAGCCGAGGGTGAACCGGACCCGCCGGAGGACGCCAGTTAGTTGATTCTGTGATGAGTCGCGCTGCCGATACCTACGCCAAAGGGGGTACGCAGCATGACCTTTCTAGACGACGGAGGACAGCCCAGGGTGACAGCAGAAGTCCTAGCCAAGCTCTCGACCTCAGACCGGCGACTGATACGCGAGCTCACGTTGAAGCTGGCGGAGGCGCACGAGGAGCCCACCGGCAGCGCGACGTCAAGGCCGGTGCCCGTCCTCTGTCCCCACGTCATACCCTGGTTGTCCTACCTCTTGGCGGAAGGCAAGAGCCCCGCGACCCTGCGAAACTACCACATCTACACCCGCCTCCTCCTCGACCGCTTCCCATCTCCAACCGAGCCGGACATCAGAACCTACCTGGGGGAACGCGCCGCCGCAGGCACCCGGCCCGTGACGCTCGCCCTTCAAGTGTGCGCCGTCAAGTCCTTCACGCGCTATCTGACAGAAATGGACATACTCCCCGGTGATATAGCGGCCCGCATACGACACCCGAAGGAAGACCGCCGCGAGCGGAAACCGGCCGTCGCCGCGGACGTCGCGCAGCTCCTCGATTCGCCGGCCACCACCACACGCGACCGCGTCCTCATCATCCTCTTGGCAGATTGCGGCCTACGGCTCAAGGAAGCCCTCACCCTACGCCCACGGGCCATCGACCTGCCACGGGCCGAAGTCAGCGTACTCGGCAAGGGCAACAAAGAGCGCACAGTCCCCATGTCAGACGTCACCGCAGCAGCCGTCAAGAGCTACGCCGACGCCCTCCCAACGCCCTCCGAGTGGCTATTCCCAGGCAGGAGACCAGGGCAGCACCTCACCACGAACGCAGCCGACCGCCGCTTTCAGTGGCTATGCGCCAGGGCGGGGATCTCCCCGTTCACGCCCCACCAGCTCCGGCACTACTACGCAACCTCGATGCTGAACGACGGCGCCAACCTCCGGGTAGTCTCGGAGCTCCTGGGACACGCTTCGCCGTCAATCACCGCGAACGTCTACTGGCACTCGATAGGCGCCGACCAGCGCCGCCACGAACACGAGCTCCACAACCCGCTCAGAGGCATCATCAACCAAGCCCATAGCAGGGAGGCTCCACCAGATGACACGGATGAGATGGGTTAAGCTCCACACGCAGGAGACCCTATTCGGCACCACCCGCCACGAGCTTGAGCCCGCAGAACGGTCGCTCTGGTTCGACTTCCTCTGTCTCGCCGGCGACTCGCCGGAGCCCGGAGTCATCTGCGTGGCCCCAGGCATCCCACACACAGACGACCAGCTCTGCCACCTACTCAACGTCCCACCGGCGCTCCTGAAACGCGCCACCGACAAAATGCTCAAGGCGGGAAAGCTCGAGCACCGCGACGGGTGCCCTGCAATCGTGAATTGGACACGCTATCAGGCCGACTACGAGAGGGTCAGACTCCATCGAGAGCGCGTTTCAAATGTAACACCCACACCGCCCGTTACAAAAGTAACGGCTCCACTAGACAAGACTAGACAAGACAAGACTAAGACTACACCAGACAAGACGGTGACCAGTAACCGCAAACGGTTGCACCAGCCACCGGCGAACCCCCACGAGAACTACCAGCGCGTCGCCGACCTCTACGCCGCGAGCATCGGCGACGTCACAACCGCCGTCGGTGAGCTTCTGAACGACATGGCCGGGAAGCACCCGCTCGCCACGATAGAAGCCGCGTTCGCAAAAGCGGTCGAAAACGGTGTGCCCAAGCTGCCCTACATCAAAGCGATTCTGCGAGCACCGAGCCGGAACGCAACCAAGACGAGCCGACAGCCCAAGAAGCTCCCCACCGCAGCGGAGCTACAAGCCGGATGGGGCGGAGACGCCCAATAGCAGAAGGGGGACGCAGACCATGACAGACGCCGACCCGAACGTCGAGCAAGCAGTCCAAGCAGCAGTCGGAACCGCCGCTCTCGCGCTGCGAGATGCCCGGAACGTGGAAATCACGACGAGCGATGAATACCACACGGCCGGCGAGCAACTGCTAGACATAAAGGCGCGTCTCAGGGAAGTCGAGGCGACGCGCAAGAGCATCGTTCAGCCCATCCAGGACGGCATACAACGAATAAACGGCCTCTTCCGGCCAGCCCTCGACGCCCTCACAGAAGCACAGGGCATCCTCAACAGGGGCATGGTCACCTGGTCAACCGAGCAGAACCGTATCCAACAGGAGAAGAACCGGAAGGCCGCAGAGCTGGCCGCAGCCGAGGCCCGGAGAGTGAACGCGCGGGCGGACAGGGCCGAAGCGAAAGGCAACACGGCCCAGGCCGCGATGCTCCACGAGCAGGCCCAGGCCGTTCGCGCGCCCGCATCGGCGCCGCCCGAGCGAGCCGCCGGCACAGCTATGCGCCGGACATGGAAGGCGGAGCTCGTCAGCAAGGCAGAGCTCATCGCCGCCGTCGCCGCCGGAACGGTCAGCGACCAAGCTCTCGACGTCAACATGACCTACCTGCACCAGCGGGCCCGCGCCGACAAGGGCGACCTCCGCATCCCAGGCGTCAAGGCCGTCGCGGACGACACAGTAGTCGCCACGGCGCAGTAGGCCAGCGCCAGGAGAAGGGGGAACGCCATGAGCACACCACAACATCAGGCAGGAGACGTCGTGAAGGTCCGAACCGACGCTCAGAGCTGCCACAGCCTACGGGGGAAGACAGTCACCATCGCCGAGGTCATAACGCGGTACAGGATCGTCAACCCCGGCCCCGAGCCAGGATACAACCACTTCCTCGACGCCGCCGACGTGGAGGAGTCCATCACCGACACCGAGCCGCCGTCCATGACCATCACGGGGAAACTCGCGGACTTTTTCGTCCTGGTCACACAGGAGCTCGACCGCGCACAGGAACTCCACGCCGCCCACTGGCCCGTGACGAACCTACCAGATTGGGGGCTCATTCTCGGCGAGGAGACCGGCGAAGCCCAGAAAGCCATCATCGAATTCGAATTCAGGCGAGGGCCACTGAGCGACGTGTCGAAGGAAGCCCTCCAGGTGGCAGCTATGGCGTTCAAGCTGTGGGAATTCGCCACGCGCGGCAGCTAGGAGAGGGAACGACGATGCAGAACATCAGGGAGCGTCTACTAGCGGCAGCGGGGCTCCCGCCGGACACGCCCATACCGCCGATCGACATAGACCGTCGGAACGGGAGCCTTCCGCCGCTCCAACCCGCCAGCGACGAAATAGCTTGCCCCAGGTGCGGAGACGCCGGCTACGTCCGCCGCGACCTCCCGCCGGAGCACCCGGACTTCGGGAAGGCGCTTCCCTGCCCATGCAGTATCCCCACCCCCGAAGCCGTCATGGATAGGCTAGGCCAGCTCTCACGGATGCCTCCTACCAGTCGGGACTTGAGCCGCTTCAAGACGTGGCGAGACGTTCCCCCGCTACGTTCAGCTTTAGAAGTGGCTCGCCGGTATGCGAAGGGCGAAGGTGCCCACCCGTTTCTGACCCTCGCCGGACGGCCGGGAACGGGGAAGACGCACCTCGCCCTCGCTATCGGGTGGGAATGGCTCGACGCGGCACAGGGAACCGTCCTCTACTGGCGCGTCGCCAGCCTACTTGACTACCTCCGCGCCGGCTACAGCCGCGAGGAGAAAGCGGCCACGCCCGACACCTACTCGACCATCTACGCCGTGACGAATTGCGGCCTCCTAATCCTTGACGACCTGGGAGCCGAAGTCGGGACGGAATGGGCGACGGAGAAGCTAGACACGATAGTCGACGAGAGGTACGTCAACCGACGTCACACGGTCGTTACCACCAACGCGACGGACACCGAGCTACCCGAGCGACTGGCAGACCGCCTCCAAGAAGGGACGAAGCTAGTCCTCAGCGCGCCGAGCTTCCGCCGACAACAGCGAAGGAGACCGCAACCCTGATTCGACGAATGGCCCTGGCGGGAGTAGCCACGATCGCGCTCTGCCTACTCCCCCTAGACCGACCCATCGAAGGGAGAACCCATGAACCAAGCAGTAGCTATGTTCTTTCTGACTTCGGCCCTCTGGTGCGCCCTATTCCTCCTCTGGTATGCGAGGCTCACCCGCCCGGACTGCAACAAGTGCTCACTACGCCGGGCAGCGAAAGACCTGCTCCGAGCCTCCCAGGAACACACATCACGCGCTACTACTGCGTCGGCGACACCACCGGAGCCTACTGTGGGAACACCACCAGCGGAGCCCGTGTCTTTGCGGGTGCGGCGGCTTGCGACCCCGCACGGCTCGGCCAGACTGTATCGGTCGGAGCCCAGGCCTACATATGCGCCGACACCGGCGGAGGCGTCCGCGGGGACCATATCGACATCTGGTGCTACAGCCCCGAACGGTGGGGATGGCCCCCCGACGAGCGACCGTGCCCAGACTACGGAGACGGCGTAGCCGTCATCTGGCGGGAAGGGGAACGCGAATGAACAAGACCAACATCGAGTGGACAGACTACACGTGGAACCCCAACAGCCTGCTCGTTTGGTTCCCGAAGGTGGTAGCTCTCCGCCTGCCACACCCCAGGACAAAGATCGTAGACGTGGGGTGGGAGCAACTACAGGGGCTACTCGACGGGCGCCCCTTGGAGCCAGCAACCCGGCGCGACCTCATCGCAGCGGCGTACAAAATCGGCTTCCCCTTGTTCATGAGGACGGACCTCATCTCGGCGAAGCACCAGTGGCGGGACACCTGCTACGTCGCAGGACCCGAGGAGCTGCTACCACACATCGGCGCTCTCGTAGAAGCGGAGAGTTGCCTATTCCTCAGAGACGGGCCGTCCACCGCCATCGTCCTCAGAGAGTACGTGGAGCTCTTCGCGCTCTTCAACGCCTTCAACGGCCTACCCATCGCGAGGGAGCGCCGGTACTTCGCCGAAGGGGGGAAGGTGCTCTGCCATCATTCCTACTGGCCGGAGGAGGCAATCAAGGACGCCTTCCACGCCGACGAGCTCCCCAAGAATTGGAAAACCCTGCTACTCGCCGTCAACGGAGGGATGCCAGGCGAACACGCAGAGCTCACGGCCTACGCCGAAGCCATCAGCGCGGCCCTACCCGGAGCATGGTCGGCCGATTTCGCATACACCGCAGCCGGCAAGTGGTTGCTCATCGACATGGCGACAGCAGCCCAATCATGGCACCCCGAGGAGTGCCCCACACAGCGAAAGGAGACCCCTGAATGAGCGAAGACGACACCCCAGACCGCGAACCCTACGCGCCGGAAGCCACCGGCAGCAGCGCCCTCACCATCTACCAGCCCGAGACATCACCGGCAGAGATGGTCGCAATACGCGCGCAGCAGATGGAGCTTGTCGCCTCGATGATGGTGCCGGGAGTCCACTACGGCAAGGTGCCCGGAGCCAAGCGACCGAGCCTCTGGCAACCCGGAGCACAGCTTCTCGACGTTCACCACGGGTTCAGCACCAGCTTTGAGCTGGTAGACAAGGTAGAGGACTGGACGAGCGGATTCTTCTCCTACACCTACCGCTGCCGGCTCACACACCGCCGCTCGGGGATCCCCGCCGGCGAGGGCATCGGGAGCTGCAACAGCCAGGAGAAGAAGTACCGCGAGGCGAAGTACCACAGCGGCGACGACGCTGGCAAGCCAGTCAACCCCCGAGACATCGTGAACACCCTAATCAAGATGGCCTGCAAGCGCGCCCACGTCGCCGCGACCCTGAACGCCACGGGCATGGCCGAAGCCTTCACCCAGGACGTTGAGGACATGACCGACCAGGGCGCCGGCGGCAACGGCGGCAACGCCTCTCTCGGAGTCTGCGCCCTCCACAACAAGCCACTCAGGAAGGGCGACTACGGCCTCTACTGCCACACGAGGGTCACAGGAGCCGACGGGAAGGAGCGATGGTGCAAGGGCACCAGCGCCAAGCCGAAGAAGGCCGCACCTGCCAAGGCCGCACCCGCAGCCGGCGAGCCGGTTGACAAGGCCACCGGGGAAATCTTCCCGACCCGAGACGCTATCACGAATGTCGGGCAGCTACTCACGGCCTCGCTCAATTTCTTCGGCCTCAGCCGAGCGGAGACCCTAGACGCGCTTGGCAAGAAGGACACCCTCGACATAGCAGACCCAGGCGCCGAGTGGGAGAAGCTGATCGAGAAGTACCAGGAGCAGGGAGAGCCACCGACCGAGACATAGCCCTGGACACGGCGCACACGACGCCAGACTCCGGCCCAGATTCAAGGAAAACGGACAAAGCCATAGACAGGGGGAACGACATGAGAACCGGCTTTATCTGCCCCAACGGGACGACCGTAGCCTTTGAGACGTGCATGAGCACCTGCCCTTGGGGTGACCGCTGCCTCACCAAGAGCACCCTCAAGCACCTCTCAGCCGTCAGGCCGTGGACGGGCAAGCCCTCCACCACGCAGCTTGTCAACCCCACCCGCATCGAAATGCTGAAAATCACTCAGAGCTACGCGACGGACCCGCGCAACATGGCCTTCGCGCTTCTCGGCACACGGGTTCACCTGGGGCTCGCGGACGCCGACACCGACGTCTCCCTGCTGGAAGAACACCTCGAAGACGAGCTCGGCACCGGCACCGCGGACGCCTACGAGCTAGAGCCCGGAGCAGAGGGTGGAGTCCTCACGGACTACAAGACATGGGGCAGCTACCGCGTGGCCCGCGCGCTCGGCATCGTGAAGGTCAGGTATCCAGACCCCACCGGCGCCGTCTACAAGCGCAGCGGCCCAGGTTACACCGCCGGCCAGCCCAAGATGCTCACCCGCTTCGAGACCGACCCGAACGCCGTCTACCTCGAGGATGCAGAGTGGCAATTGAACCACTACCGCCTCCGCTTCGAGGACGCCGGCTACCCCGTCGCCCGCTTGCAGATAGAAGCCATCGTGCGCGACGGCGAGACGATGACGGCCCGGACCCGAGGAGTCATTCACCCCATCTACCTGATACCAGTCCGCACCCTCCCCGACGACATGGTGCGCACCTACTTCGCCAACAAGCGGGACGCCCTGCTATCCGCCCTGGAAAGCGGCAAGCTACCGCCGGAATGTACCACCGACGAACGATGGGACGGGCGCCGGTGCCGGTACTACTGCGACGTGTGGGCCTTCTGTCCACTCGGCCAGCAAGAACACGCAGCCTTGAGAGACCCAGAGGAAGGAGAGAACGTAGCTTGACCACTATGACGGCCAGATGCCCCCAATGCCAGGGGACTAACGTCGAGCCGAGGGATAACGAGTGGTGGTGTATGGACTGCAACGCAGCCTTCCCACTCGCCGCTGTCCAAGAGGACGAGGCCGACGAGAACGAGGAGAAGAAGGAGTGACCACGGCAACACCACCAAAGAAGACAGCCCCAGCCCCAGAGCCACCGGCTGCACAGCCCCCCGAACTCACCAGCCTCCGGCTCGACACCATCAGCAAGGTGCGGGAATCCCGCACATGGTCAGCCGAGAAAGGCGGCGTGACCACCAGCATCACCATCACCGCCCAGGTCGCGCCCCAGACCGCGCAGCGCCTCATGGAGCTCGCCGGCCAGGGCGCCCCCCTTCACGCCATCATCGCCACCGAGCAGGGAACCCTCTTTCCCAACCAGCCCGAGGAGCAGGAGCCCGAGGAGGAAGCCGAGGAGGACTAGCCATGCCAACAACCGGCACCCGCCCGTCCCAATACCCGCCCAAGTTTCAACCCGGCGACACGGCCCGCATCGGCGGCCTACACCGCCGGCCACCCACGTACTACTCTTGGCTTCGCACCGGCCGGCTGGTGAAAATCCAGGCCATCGTCGGAAGGACACCAGCCGGCCACCTCATCTACCGCATCGCAGGCTCACACAGCCGAGGAGACTGCGACATTCCGGCCTATGACCTCAGACACCCCAACGAGAGACTACGTGCCCCAGGCGGCGGCAGAAAGGCCCCCAAGGATTAGACCCATGACAGGCCAGGGAGAACACACCTACAGCGGCGTCATCCACCTCACCCTTCTCGGCGAGCCCGTCTCGAAGGCCCGCGCGAAGACGGTCAGGCTCCCCAACGGCAAGAGCCACAGCTACACCCCCCAAAAAACCGTTATGGCCGAGGACGCTTGGCGCTACACGTTCAGGGACGTCGGCGCCCCACCAATGCCACCGAACACGGCACTCGCCGCAACCATCGACCTCTACCTTTCCCGGCCACCCTCGACACCAAAAAAAAGAGTCCGGCCTATGGTCAGCCCGGACTACGACAACTTCGCCAAGCTCGTGACAGATGCCCTACAGCACTTCGCCTACGAAAACGACTCCCGCTTTGTTGATGTCCATATCCGCGAGTGGTACGCCGACTACCCCGACCAGCCCAGGACAGAGCTCACAATCTGGGTCGTCGACTAGCCAGGCGGCGTCGTCGAGCTGGCCCCGCTCATCGTGGCCTTGCCGTTCAGCCGGAACAGGTAGGCTATCGACGCCCCAACGCTGGACACCAGCCCACCTACGAGGAGCAGCAGGACGTTATCCACGACCTGATTCTGTTGATCGCCGAAGGCCGCGCACACCAGCGCCAGCCCGGTTAGGAGCACCATCCCGCAGATTGCCACGATCGCCACGTAGAACTGAGTCGCCTGTGTGTTCAAAGCTCCCTCTCTATCTACTCGTACTCCGAGCTCGACAGGTTGAACCGGAGCACCGTCCCACCGTTCGCAGCACTCGCCACGCTACCAACAACACCAGACCCCCCTTTCGCACCTCCACTACCAACAGCGCCAGCCGCGACACTGAGCGTCCCAATCGTGATCGTCTCATAGCACAGGATGATGGCGCCACCCCCACCCCCACCCCCACCGCCCCCACCGCCACAGTTACCAGCTCCATCACCGGCGCCACCATTACCACCGGCGCCACCAGCGGCACTAATCACCCCATTGTTCACTATCGTCTTCGCATATACGAGAATATGACCACCACCGCCACCACCACCGCCCCCACCGCCACCGTTCCTCACACCGTCCCCGCCGCCGGCACCACCACCCGAACCGCCCCCACCTGATAGAAGACTCGCCGCCGCCGCCACCTGCCGCACACTATCCGTCGCCGGCTGCAACGACTTGGCGATAGCGGTCACCGCAGGGCCAGCACCACCAGCCCCAGAAGCACCAGCACCACCGGCGCCACTCTGACCACCAGAACCACCCTCACCCCTGCCACCACCGCCAGCACCTCCCGCACCCCCCGCGCCTGTACTCCCAGCGCACCCGCCCCCACCAGCACCCGACCCTCCCAGGCTAACATCGGTCAGAGCTGCCCCAGCACTACCACCGCCAGCACCACTACCAGCCCCACCATCCAACCCATTAGACCGAATCTCCCCGTTGATCGTCAGCGTCCCCCTCACGTAAATACGGCGCCGCACCGGGCTCAGGACCACCCCTGCATCAATGGTCAGATTCGCATAGTTCATATCGCGCGACAGCGATGTATTCCCAGAAATGGTGACGTCGCCGTCTTCCCCGTTCCCAAACAGCGCCCGATGTCCGTAGAAGCCCACAGCAGTCCTCCCTCTCAGGTTCTCACGAAGCCACAGGTTGTACCCCGTCATATGGCGCGGGTCCCCACGCCTGTTGAGATCCGCCTTTTCCACCGCCGTCAACCCGTGCCACCCGCCCACCGCCTCTAGGAACAAGGCCCGCCACGCCAACTGAGCCGGCGTCCGAGCATCCCCGTGGGTGGGAATCGACCCTGCGCACCACCCCTTCTTGCACTTCCTGTAAGTGGTCTCCCCCCCGATAGTGCCGCTCGCGGTCAGCGAGAACAGCGGCCCCGTTACCCGCGCCATCCATAGCTCCTACTCCTCCCGCGACTCCCACAGCGCCAGAATATCGCCGGCGCTCAGAGCCGTCGGGAAGACGGCAATCTCATCGAGTGAACCCACGAAAGGCGAAAGACCATCAAGGGCAGCACGGCCAATCTGAATGACACCACCAGTTGCGATAATCTCCAGGTCACCCACCTCACCTGTCACATCAGCCTCGTCGATATAGAGATGGACGTCCGCCCCCCCCTTCGTGACCGCGACCATATGCCAAGCCGTACCCGTGATCACCACGGTTGAGGACACAACTAACCCAACCCCGCTTTTCACTAATGTGAGCTTGTTGACAACGCTAACCCCGAACGCATAGCCGTTAGCCCCGCGTGAAATGCCAACCTCCTGCACCCCATCAGCCAACTTTTTAAACCACCCCACCACGGAGAACACGTCCCCGGTATCAACAGACTCGGAATTAGCCACCTCGAAGTAGTCAGCATTGTTCTCCCATAACGAGACGGCCGTGTCGGAATCGTAGGCAATCGCCCCTGCCACGCCGTACCCAGGAGCCCCGTGCTTGACAGCCGTGTTCCCGTTGCCAGACGAGTCAGCTAGATTGCCAGCGGCCTCCCCCATCCGCCAGTAACCGGCTGGACCCAAAGCCATAACAGCGTCGTGGTACAGCGACACGGGCGGCGGCGGCCCAAAAAGCAGGTACTCTTTTACGCACAGGTTTTGCCCCGTCATGCCCAGCCCCTCCGCCCTCACCTCATACCTAGCCTTCCTCCACCAACTCAGACCCGCCCAATACGCCACCGCTGCCTGAAACAAGGCCCGGTGCGAGAGCTGCCCACTTGTCCTCTTGTCCCGCCGCACGAGCTTCTTACCGACCCGTGGCCCGCTCGGGCCACCCTGATACACAATCCCACCACCAAGCGGCCCCTTGGCCTCCATAGAGAACAGCGGCCCGGTCAGCTTCGGCATCTACAGCACCTCTCGGTAGATCCTCTCCAACTCCCCCTTGAAAGCTCGCCCAGCCGCCCGGTGGCCCAGCGTCTCACGCACGATGTCCGCCCCAATCATCGCCGCAGCCTTCCACGTCTGCCAGTCCTCGTACACTTCCCGCATCGCGGCCCGCAGATCGTCCTTGTCCGGCACCCACCAGTTTGAGCCGGCGTAGTATTCGTGTTCAACCTCCGTCGGCGCCAGCTCTGCCTTTATGAAGCGCACCCCAGGCAACGGCGCCCCGCGCGCATCCCGCAGGACTTCCCCCGTCCCTTGAGCGTCCGTCACAATGACCGGCAGGCCACACGCCAACGCTTGCACCGGCGGACACCCCCACCCTTCGCCGGCCGTCGGCAGCACGAAGGCATGGGCCGACCGGAGCATCATGGCGTACTCCCACCAGGGATACGCCCCCTCGACGAGGGCGATTTGGTCATCCAGCCGGGTCCCGACCCACCCGTGAATCTGAGTCCCAAGCGAGGAAATGTCCTCCTCACTCATCGTCTTGCAGATGAGCCCAACTTCCTTCTCATTCCCGAACTCCTCAGCGAAGGCGATCATCAGCAAGTCCCACCGCTTGCGCTTCTGCCACCACGCCGAGCAGATGAACCGGAACTTGTGCTCACCGTGATAGACCGCCGGCAGGAAGCGCGGGCTGAATTGCTCCGTGTTAATGCAGAGCGGCACCACCCGGATAAGCGACTGGACGCCCGACGCCACGAACGCCACCTTGTTCTGATGGGTCGGCACCCAGATTTCATCCATGCGGTTGCAGGCCCGCACCCACCGCGGACAGATACGATCGACCTCGATCATCGAGAAGCCGACCTTGTACTCACCCGAGTTAGCATGGAAGACAGGCGCGATAGAGTAGACGACCTGGACGGGCTCCCCTTCCGGCTCCACTTCCCGCAGCTTGTTCACCAGCAGGTCGTAGCTCGGCGTCTCATAGATAACATCGTCGGCGATGCAGATGTAGTGAACCTCCACCCCTTCCTCAATCAGCCCCCGGAACAGCGCCGTCGCCGTCTCTGCGTACCCCGTCGGGCTCCCAGTGTGAGTGTGCAACGTGAAAGGCAACCGCTCAGGCACTTCGCCCATGTCGTGACTCCCCTTCCTACTCGATTATGCCCAGAAGATAATCCTACAGCTACGCACCCGACCCCAGCTCCCACAGCGCCAGAATATCACCGGCGCTCAGAGCCGTGGCGAACACCGCGATCTCGTCGAGCGACCCGTCCCAAGGCTGGTCGCCAGCAACCTTATCCAAGCCGAGCTGAACCACGCCACCAGTAGCAACAATGGTCGCGTTGGTCACCGTTCCCGACACATCATCCCCATCAATGTAAAGGTGGACGTCTGCCCCATCCTTCGTCACCGCAACCATGTGGTAGCCAGTGTCGGTGATCGTGATCGTCGAAGACACCACATAGGCGACTCCGGCTTTCATAAACCTCAAGTAATTCGTCGTCTCAAAGAACAATTGATAGCCGTTAGTCCCACGCGAGATAATAGTCATGTGATAACCGTTGCTCGCCTTCTTGACCCAAGCCACGAGAGAGAACACATCGGCAGTATTCAACGAACCGGAATTAGCGGCCTCGAAGTAGTCCAATTGGTGCCTCGCCAGCGAGACAGCCTTATCAGAATCCCCGGCGATAGCGCCTGCCACACCGTAGCTCGCTTCCCCATTCGCCACGGCCGTATTCACGTTGCCCGACTCATCGGCAAGGTTCCCCGACACTTCCCCCATCCGCCAGTACGCCACCGGCCCCAACGCCAACACACTCTCGGGGTACGTCAGCAGCGGGGGCGGCGGGGGCGGCGCAATCAGCCCCAACAGGTAGTTTTGAACGTACATATTGTACCCCGACAGCCGCGCCCCTTGTGCCTTGTACCACCACCACGCCTTTGACGCCGGCGGCAGCGCGTTCCAATCCGACGTCGCAGCCGCGAACGATGTTCGCACGCCTTGCTGGGGCAGAGTGTTCGGGTTGACCGGCACGGTGTACGGGTAAACGGTCGCCTCACCCCGCCGCCGCTGATAGACCAGCACCCCCCCGAAATTGCCCCAAGCATCTACCGAGAACAGCGGCCCCTTTACCTTCGCCATATACAGCTCCTAACACCCGCTCTTACGACATTCATTACGGAACAAAGTGGGTGTAAAACACCGGAATGTACTCGACAATGACCAGCACCTCCCCCGTAGTAGGCGCACTACCTCCCGCTGTGTAGTACGCTCGAATCGTATTCAGCCCCACCAACGGCAGCACCCCTACCAAGGGAACACCCGTCCAGCCCATCGACGGACCATATGACGGTGTTTTAATTCCCGGCGTCGAGACGTCCAGAGCCGTCACCAGAGCATCATGATCACCATCGGGGGATGGTTGACCAACACCCACCGTAAGAAGATTCGTCCCACTTGAGTTGAAGCCTTCGGTGACCTGAATCAGCACCCTACTGATGTAGGCATAGTTAGCCACCTGCGATATCGACACGGCCAGGTCGGCCGTGTTGTACCGAAGCCACCTACCCTCAATTACTGGCGCCATCCGCACAGCTACACGCTTATCAGCTATATGTTCATTCAGAATAGCGGTACATCCGGCAGGGACGTACACCAGCGCAAGGGTGGGATCATTCGAATCGAGGACAATTCGGTCTGGGGGCGCAGCCTTGGGCAGCGGTGCAGGAGTACCCGTCACAACCAAAACCGCACCGTCGGTCTCGCTAATAGTTATACGGTCCACGCGACCATAGACACCGTCAGCGGCAGAAATGGGGACGGTCTGACCAGCTATCTCATAGGGAAGAGGCTCGGAAAAAACGGCCTTACAGTGTGTATGCACGTTTCCCGCTCTCACGTCTACGCTCATATCTGGACTAGGCGAGTGCTCTATTACCTGACAACCCCAGTACGGAGCCCAATTCTCAATGCCAACACCTATCTGGCCTAGCCTGAGCGCCTCCATCTCTACCCACATATTATTCATTTCGGACAGCGTTTCCCCCATGACACTCACTACGAAGTCCCGCAAGTCCTGGGGGGATATGGCTCCGCTGGCGTTGTCAGCAAAGAGGTCCAGAATGGCCGCTAAGCCTCTCGGTGTATTCGCCACAGCACTCCTTCCCTACGCACCCAAATGCTCGAACCCGCTATCAAACCCCACGTCAAAGCCCCCGCCCAGCAACCCGAGCATACACAGCTTCAACACGTACTGGTAGCCGGTCATGCCCAACCCGTCCGCAGTCGCCTTGTACGCCGCCTTCGCCCCCACCGTCAGCCCCTTCCAATACCCGACCGCCCCCAAGAACAAGGCCCGCTGCCCAAGCTGTGCCCCACTCTTCCTGTCCCGATGTCGCGGCACCCGCTCCACCCGCGCACCCGCATTACTCCCCTTGTAGGTGATGGCCCCCCCGAGCGTACCCCCCGCTCCTATCGAGAACAGCGGCCCGGTCAGCTTCGGCATCTTACGGGGGACTCCCCCACTCCTCAAACATCATATCTCTGGACGTGTCCTCTTCCCACACCCCTCCGCCGTTAGAGCTGAACACATGAGCCCCCCGCGGATAAGGCCCAGGAGTCTTATAGCGCCACCGGACGTAGTTATCCACGTCCCCGGCCGCAGCCTTCACCACAATGGCGTACTTCGTCGCAGCCGTCAGCGCAGCGCCGGCGCCAAGCGTCACCTCCCGCCATTCACCCCCATAATCAGTCGGGAGCGTGTCGCCGTCAGTAGTCCCCGCGCACAGGTCAGCCCCCGTCGGCAGGCCGTCACCATCCACCGCTTTCACGCCCACATTGACCGTCCCAGGACTCCCCAGACGGTACATAAGGAGCTTGACCGACGTCACGGTATGGGCGCTCACAGGCGTAAACGTCTGACCTTGCCAGAACGAACCCTTCACCGCACTCAGCGCCGGGTCGCTAATGTTGTAATACTCGTAAAGCGTCAACTTCCCCCCTACTCGACCTCATACCGCGAGAAGACCCCTATCCACGACCACCCTTCCTCGTACAGCATCCACCGCCTCAGCAGCGGCCCCCCGCAGATCGCCGCCCACTCGTTTTCGTCCATCCACCGCTCGTCGCCGAAGGCCCCTATCCGCCGCCCGATAAGCGGGACGCCATGCACCGCCACCCGCGCCACGCGGCAGGACTCGACCACGATCGCGCGAATGACCTCATCGCAGAAGTGCTCTAGCAACCCCGACGACTCGGCAACGGCGAAATGGTTGTCCTCATACGCCAGCTTGAAGGCGTCCCCCTCGACATACTCGATGTCGAGGCCGAGCACCCGAGCGTTGACCCGCGCCATATCAAGGATTACCGGGTCGTTGTCGAGGCTCACTATCTTCGCGCCGGCCAGCGCCAAAGGCCCCAGCAGAACGCCAGTCCCAGCCCCGATTTCGAGAATCGCGTCACTAATCCTTGCGTACCTGGCGACCTCAGTAATGAAGTCCTTGTGCGTACACTGATTCGCCAGCAGAAGGTCCGGCTCCCCACAGACGTTCCGGTAGAAGTCGTGCCACTTCCGGCCCATGTCTACCCCCTTTTGGTCAGCAGAACCCCCGTCGGCCACCAGTCAACGGCCTGAATGTCCGCCATCTCGCTCAGGTGCTCCAACCAAAGCGAGAACGGCATGAAGACACGGTGCGTCGGGTCCGTAATCAGGTTCACACCTTGCTCCAACGCCCCGACATACACGACAACCCTGTCCCGCGACACCCGCAAGAGCTCGCTCACGGCGCCCCGCCAGTCGTCGAGGTGCTCGAGCACGTCGGCGCAGAACGCCACATCGTAATACCCGTCCTCCATCGCCAGCCGCCGCGCGTCACCAGGGAAGCACCGCACCCGCTCTACCAAGTCAGGGTTCACGTCAACCCCGAACGCATCCACCCCCGCATCCGCGAGCAGCTTGACACCCTCACCTTCCCCACAGCCCACATCGAGCAGCCTGTCCCCATGCCTAACCCACCCGAGCTCTAGCGCCCGCTCACGAAGCTGGGGCGCGAAGTGGCGCCCGAAGACGGCCGCATACTCACCGTCGAACTCCCGACGAAGCGACCAGAGCGGCACGTAGTCCCCATTGGCCCACGCCGCCGCCTCAAGCGTCCTAGCCCAGAGCTGGACTTCCGGCCCAGCAATCATCAGCTCCCGCCACAATTGCTCGACCTGCATGATGAAGGCCCAGGACATCGTTTTCGCCGCCGCGCAGCCCGTGTGAACGACCAGCCCCACATTCGACGGCGCCAGCGGGAATTGCCGGCACACCAGAGGTCGGAGATCCCCAAGGCACGTCTCGCGCCCTTCGCACAGATAGGCGTCCATCCCCAGGAGAGGGTGATACCCCACCGCGACTCCATGCTCGGCCAGGAACGCCCCCTCACCCGGAGCCAGGGGGCAAGTCTGATGTGGCCGACAGCACTTGTGGGCGCCGGTGCATCGCTCCCAGCAATCCCCCTCCCCCACACGGCACGAGAACTCCCGCAACAGCCGATGATAGTCAAACTTCACTTTGGCATCCTCACCTTCCGCACCGGCGACCGCTCCCCGCGCGCCTTTCCTCGCGGAAAGCGGTCAACCGACGCCTCAAAAGCCTGCAAAATATGACAAAGGGCCACAGCCTGTTCCCGTTCCCTGAGCGAGACGTCAGCCCTGACCCTGAAACCATTACCATCAACGGTGAAGACTACCAACCCTACCACCCTCTCAGTCTTCGCCAACTAGCTACGCAGCGGGCCACACCCTCTAGGCGGGCGGCGGGTTCTCCCACGGGGCCTTCATCTGCGAGTTCTCGTACATGAAGGTCTTGATGTAGCGGTTGAAACCGCTCATCCCCGAGCCCGAAGCGTAGAAGTCCCAGCTCAGCTTGCTGGCCGCAGGAACGGAGGCGGTCGTACGGTACGCACTCACGCCGGCCGTCAGGGTGTTGCGGGTGCTCACCTGACTAGCCGTCTGGGGGTTCTGGGGGATCACGCGCGAACGCACGTAGGGAATCCCCTTCCACTTCGAGTACGTGATGACGTCGCCCAGCGTTCCACTAGCAGTCAGCGAGAAGAGCGGGCCTGTAACACGGCTCATTCAGTAGCCCTCCTTCCTAGCAACGTCGCACTATGCGCCGCTGCCCAATCTCAAACCCCTACTCACGGGGCTTGGCTCACGTGATTATACACCCTTGTCAATACCCCACCCCTAGACAGGCGGCGGGCCGGGGTCGCTCCCCTTGAGCAGAAACCGAGAAATGTAGAAATTGTAGCCCGACATGATGGGCTTGTGCCGGTGGTAGTTCTGGTAGTGCGCCCACCCTTGCCGCGACTCTACCGGAAGCCCTTGCCACCCCGACACGGCCATCTTGAACACAGAGCGCCCGGACTGTTGAAACGACGTCCGCGGGTTCGTCGGAGAGTAGTGCTTGCAGAGCTGGGTGTAGTTTCGTTCCCGCCGAAAGACCCCGCTCCCCTCGACGCCATAGAGCCGTGAACACGTCTCGGCAGGGATGCTCCCCCATGCCTTCAACGACCGCAAAGGCGAGGTCAGTTTCATCGCTCGGCACCCCCTTGACCCCTGTGTTATCATCGCACTATACCATGAGAGAGCTAACGGAAACCCTTCTCACAGCCCAGAAAGCGGCCCCATTCGCCGAGCCGAGGGTACGCGTCC
>Ga0315284_10000872_pt1 | contig 41313 bp, 52 predicted proteins | sample YL17G09_16_MG_FD_203696 | JGI IMG/M metagenome (GOLD analysis project Ga0315284, IMG submission 203696) | Sediment microbial communities from Yellowstone Lake, YNP, Wyoming, USA - YL17G09_16 | ecosystem: Environmental > Aquatic > Freshwater > Lake > Sediment | place: USA: Wyoming | collected...
ATCATGAAGGGGGGTATCTTTTGCGAGACCCCCCCTCCCCTTCAACTTTCTATTTCAGAACTCAATTGAATTCTTTTTTTAAAATTATCTTTTGTTACTTTTAAATAAATACCTAAAACATTCATTTCTACTATCTCATTAATTGCTAATTGGATGGCGGCCCTTTCATCTTGTTTACTTAATTCATCAGAACTCTTAGCTATTCTAGCAAGATAGCCACATGTAAAGTACCCTTTTAAAACATCAAAGGAATACCAATCATCATACTGTGTGAAAGGATTGTATGGATTATCAATAGTAGTTAACATACTTACTTCATCAGTATTAGAATCAATAATACTATCATTATTATAATCAATATTAGTATCTGTCATACTATCACATTCATACTCCTTTCTACTTTAATGCTGTTTCTATTGTAGTTATAGACACACCTATAGCATCTGCTATTTCAGATAATGTATAACCTCTATTGTATAGATCCTTAGCACGAGATCTTCTAACAGAAGATAAAACATTAGCTCCATGAGGCATAGCCCGTTGTTTAAGCTTTTTTAAATCGGTATTAAGAAGTATTTGCATTAGGGTGTTGTTACTAACAGCTCCGGCTTGAATCGCTTCCCATTCTCTATCCAATATTGAAATTTTTTGTTTACCAGAACCGACTCTTCTTCTAGCTTCAGTTAATGCTTGTCCCTTTATCTTTTTTAAGTCTGGGGCATCAATACCGGGGTTTGCTTTTCTTTTAGTGTTAATAACTTTATTTGCTAGCAGTTGTGCTTGTCTCTCTAGGGGCTTATTTCTAAAAGCAAGACTTAATTTAGATTTTAAAGAAGCAACTTCGTTTTCATATGTCTTTCTAGCGGACTCAGAATATTGAGTGGGGTTAATTTTAACTATTTCTTTTCTCGCTCTATTAGCTAAATTTTTTAAAGCATTAGCATGATCAGCGTATATTCTTTCCATTGGTGTTCCTGATGAAAGAGTAAAAGCATTTTCTGTTTCTGCCATTTTTGTACTTTTTGTTTTACGAAATACAATTTTTCCTTCTTTATTTACATATGAATTTTCTGTTTCTTCATATATTTTTTTTCCAGTTTTAGGATCAATTAATAGCTTATCTCTTCTTTCTTTAACAAAAACGGGAGATTTAGCTCTTGATACGAGAGTTGCTGCTCCACTTTTCGCTCCGCCTTGATACGTTTCTCTTAAATCTTTTATGTTATTATCAATATAAGACTGTTTATAATTTAATTCATGCTTTGGAGAGTCTATTACAACCATTGAATGCCTAATAGCTCTTGCTATTTCTTCTGGTTTTCCCCCCTTAATAGTCATATCAGTAATAAGATTAGAAATTTCGCCCATTTTTAATTGCTTAGTCTTATCATCCATTACTTCCATGCCATCATATTTTTTGTACATCGTTTTATGATCAAAATTCTTTAATCCAACTAATGGTGATGTAGTTTTAATAAGACCATGCTTATTTGGAATAACGATAACAGTATCGCCATCGAAATCTGCACCCGATAATCTTTCAGCAACTTTTGGATGAATTCCAACAGCATCGGCTGCTCTTTCTATAAGACTTCTTGCTTCGACATTTCTATTATTAACTATTAATTCTGGAATTTCAAAAGTTCCACCATGTGGATGTCTAATAAGAACAACATTTTCTCCATGACGAAAATTTGGTGCATATATTTCATTTTCTTTAATTCCACTAATTGGAAGAATTACTTGAGACATTTGACGAGGAAGTGCTGCTGCTTTTAAATGAACTGCTGCTGAATCAGCACTATCAGCAAAAGGTTTAAGAAGTGCTGATTTTACCGCGGGATTGGTTAAAGACATTATTTCATCAAATTCTTCTTTTTTTAAATCATACGCCAAATCAAGTTGCTTTTTAGCAAAACCTGTATTTTGTTTAGAAAGAATTTGTGATGAAATATTTTTTGACCATGTCTTCCAATCTCCTTCTTCATTTACTATATTTAATGCCCCTTTTTGTCCTCCAGGTTTAATAGTGGAACCAAACGGATTGTCTGGATCATCTTCCATTATTTTAAATACTTTATCGTTTCCTGTTCCTTTTGGCTTGCTTGTATTATAAATAATATCAACACCATTTGGAATACTATCAGTATACATGGCCATCCCTTTCATATAATGGACGCCATCTACTCCAACGCGAACTTGTGCATATCTTGAATTTCCTAATGAAAGATCATCGACATTTCTACGAAGTTCAATTACACCATCTTTCTGTGTACCACCATCTTCAGCATATCGAATTAAAATACGTTTACTATCGACATTTTGAATTGGTTTTAAACCATAAGCAGTTGTTCCATCATCAGTAACGTGTGCATTAACCATTGAAATTTTATCACGATTTTTATAAATTTCTGGATATTCCATGCCAGGAGGTGCGAGAACTTTCATGGATGTAAATTTTCCAGTTCCAACTTGAGGAATTTTAATATACTTAACTGTATATCCTTTTTCTTCCAAAAGAGCCACTGCAGTACCTAACTTTGTTCTAGCAATACCTAAATGTGTTTCAACACCAGAACCAATATCAATAGGTCCTTGTTTTTTTATGCCTTCTTCTAGTAATTTGGCAGTATTTGAAATAACATCTGCTCTTTCTTTTAATACTGGATCGAGTAGTGATCTAATAGAAGATTCATTACGATTCATTCTTTTACCAATTGCAACGTTAGAATAACCTTTATCTTTTAATCTTAGTGCTGTTGCAAAATCGGCTGCTCTTTTATCTGCTTTTGCGAGGGATTCTCTTTTCCTTAATTCGGAAGTTTTCATTCCAAATCCAGTAGCAATTTCAACCTCACTTAATCCTTGTTTTCTTAACGCATGAACTTGACCAAGAAAACTTGGACTTCTCTGCTCGGGATCTCCACCAGATCCCCAAGGATATCTCCCAGAATGACGCGGAGTTCCAATATGTTTTATTGTGGTCATGGTTATTCCTCCGTTTTAAGAGATTCGATTTTTTTATCAAACAAAACTATTTTATCCATAATATTTAAAATATTTTCTGACTCTGGAATATGAACAAGAATATTATCTGTTTGATAAATCCGTAATTCAATATTAATATCGATTGCTCTAATTTGATATTCTAAACAAAATAAAGCAGCATATATTTCTAATTGACTTATTGATACTAAAGTAATACCTGTTTTTAAATCATGTATTCTTAGCATAGAATGAGAAAAAGAAATAGCATCTGCTGTTCCAAATGCATTAAAAGAGTAAAATAATGGTTGCTCTGATGTCATTCTATAACCAATAGCATCATTGACATATTGATTTAAAGATTTATTTGATTTTGGAAGTTTAACTCCAAGTTCAATACATCTTCGAGCAAGATCATGTAATTGTACCCCCTTTTGAATAGCGAGGAATTTTGTAAAGGAGGAAGAAAGTTTTTCTTCATCGTAATTAATCCAATGATATTTACTAGGTGATAAAAAAGCATGTTCACCAATGAGATCTGAATGTTTGTTGAAGTTCATTTAAAATCCTTTTCATATTTTCTGGATATATAAAACTAGCATACGACATTCTATCAAGTACAGTAATATAATACGCTTGATTTGGTTGCAAAGAAGGATCTTCACTAGCTTGTTCGCTATCTTTAACTTCTAATGCTGCCCATTTATTATGATAAAGAATTAATAAATCAGGAAAACCTTGTAAATAATTTGGATCATTTTTTAATATGATACATCCAGGAAATAAAGTTCGAAGATCTCGAATTAGTTTTGATTGAAATATATTTTCTGTCATTGTTTTAACTCCAAAAATGAAAAAAAAAGAAGGGAATAATCATATCCCCTTCCATTATAGCATATGTTTTTTCTGCGATCAAGAATCCCTTTCAAAAACAATTTTTTCGCTGGTTTCTTTATTAATAATTTGTATAGAAGTAATGTCTGGATACTTTTTTAATAATTCTATACATTTATCAGAAATGAGAATTAAAGAAGAAATAGGAATCATTGCTTCTTTTTCAATATCATCCCACGAAGCATTAATGTTGTTTTCAAAACGTACTTTAACCTCCCAATGAAACTTTGCTGGTAGTTTATTAATTTCTGCTTGAAGCCTATTAGCCCAAATATCAATCGCTGTATCTGTTAGAAAAAATGCGACATATGGACCATAGATGCTTGTAACTACATGACGTAAATTTTGTATTTGTTCTGGGGTTCTCATTTTATCTCTCCTTTCAAGAGAATTTAGTAAATTTTGATTCATTAAAATTTTGTTTATTTTTTAATGCTTTTAATATAGCAATATCTATTGCTGATGCAGAATTTATATAATAGTAATATAAATTAGCAAAAGGAGTATTCAAACGATCAATACGACCTGCCGCTTGTGTCATCATTCTATATGAATAATTTAAAGAATAAAACACAGCACAATTTGTCTCGATGCAATTCCATCCTTCTGCACCAGAAATATATTGAACAATATAAACCCATTGTTCTGTTTTTGGCAATGGTTCGTGTTTATGACCATTATATTCAGCAACTAGAATATCAGGATTTCCATTCAATTCTCTCAATATATCAAGTTCATAATTAAAATTATAAAACACTATAATTTTTCTATGCTTAATTATAAGTTTTCGAATGGCAATAAGACGACGGAAATCACTATTAACAACTCTTCTCATTGTAAAACAAAACTCGCTTATATTTTTTATTGGAGAATCTTCGTACGGATTCCAACGATTTAGAACTATTTTAAATTTCTCTTTATCATATGGAACAGTAATTATTTCTGAAATTATTCCTGTCGGTCTTTGATATGCCATGGTTACTAAAATTTGTTTCTTAAGTCGTAAAAGTTTTCCTTCTTCAATGTAATGATCAACTTTTGGAAATTTAATAAAATTATTATATACAACATGCTTTCTGATAAATTCGGTTCGATTTTTATAAAAACCATTTGCAATAAATGTCGGAATGTAATCCATCCAAGTATCACCAGGAGTAGCACTTAATAAAATCCAATTATTATTTTTTACTATCTTTAAAAAAGATTTTACCCAAGAGCCTGATCCAACAACTCGTTGCTCATCAAAAATAAAGAAAGCATTTTTTACTTCAATATATTTTTTAATATTATTCCAAGAATCAACTATTAATTGAACATTATTTATACTTTCCACTCTATTAGTAGATAACATAAAATTAGCACATTCACGCTCCCAATCAAGTGTATCGCGTTTAGCCGCAGTTGTAATAATATAAAGATCTTTTGGTTTTTTCATTAGAGAAAAACCTTTTATATCATCTACAATACCAGCACATTCCTTTGTATAATAGTACATTATAGCAGTTAAAGATTTACCAGAACCGACTCCACCACACAAGATGGAGCCGGTTTTTAATTGTGTAACTGCTATTTTTTGATAATCAAAAAGGTAGATTATCATCTTCTTCTAAAATAGAATTTGAAGCACTATCAGGAACATCCCGATATTTTGCTTCGAATTCGTCTTCCACAATAGTAACATACATCGATTTAACATATGCTTTTATGCCGGTCTTTCCACTTACTTCCCAATTATAGGGATGAATAATAAGATCGACATTTTCAATTTCGGCCCAATCAAGAATATTAATAGTATCTTCTTGCAATATCGTTTTATTCTTATTTGTTATTACAAGAATTTTTGGAGGCATTTTAGCAAAATTAACAGCTATAGATAAATATGCTTGTTTATCTTCTTCTGGATTTCGAGGTTCTAACCATTTAATATTCCAGCCATCTTGTGTTAATTGGGATGCAATGTCTGGTTCTAAGAAAACACAAAAATTTCGACGACCAGCAGGATTAAATCTTCCTTCTTTTCCACTAAAATTTCGAAAACCAATTCTAGCATTTTCAATTACAATATTGTGATTCATTTTTCTCCTTTCTATTTTCGTTTTCTCATACCATGTTTACGCCTATTATGAGGCGCTTTTTGACGATCATCAGCATATGCTTTAGTACAACGAAAACTTTTTCCCATATGTTTTGATCTTCGTTCTTTATGAAGCGGTTTTCTTCTTTTCTCCTTGTCAACTCCAAGAAGATGAAGAATTTCTTTATGGATATCCATATTCTCCTTTTTAATTATGATCTGAAAGAATAAAAATCTACAAATTTAGAAATGGCACTTATTGCATCATCAACAAGTTCTCTATAATAATTTGAATCTATGTCCTCTTCTTTTTTTAAATTTTTAACTATTTCTGATTCAAGCCATCGATATTTCTTACTCCCTGTCACAGCATAATATTTATCATCTTTTTTTCGCATCAATAAACCACCATTATATCCCGATTTAATTGGACAAAAAGAACCCGCTCTTCCAATAAAACAATAATTATGCTCGTTTTGCGCTAACTGTTCATTCATATCAAGATACAAGTACGAAGTCACAGTTTTAGTTTCACACATATCATTAAATGTTATTGGTTCTTTACTAAATAGTGTTTTAAATGTATAAGGATGCGCAAATTGTGCCCCAATTGCTGTCCATTTGCCATCTTTATTTTTTGCAATGTAAACAGCATCATTTATAAGACAAAATTTATCAAAAGTAGCTTCATGTTCGAAAGTATATCCATATTGTTTACCAAATTCTTTAACGAATTCTATAATTTCTTGTGTTGCATTTGGAATCTTAATAGAATCAGTTTTAATATGGGCAACAACAAACCCTTTTTCTTGAACAGCATGCTTCAAATCGATCATGAATAAGGCGCCACGTTTTGCTACAATATTATCAACATTTCGCGGATCTTTAAATTTACTTGAAAAATTCGCTGTTGTTAAACCATATACAATATTAATAATAATCTTTAATGCATATGCTAAAGCATCAGATTCTTCATTCGATGTTAGGTATTTTTCAAGAATTCCACCCAACATTTTTCTAGCCAAATCATAATCTTGATGTTTAATAGCGATACGGGCCGCCTTAATTTCGGAAAATTTCTCAGTATACGGACCAAATAAGTTAAGAAGTTCGATACTTGTGGGGTGCATTGAAGCAACATCGAGAAGAGCCACATTTTCATAATATCCTGGTTCGGCATAGACGTAACCACCTTCTCCAGGAACTTCATTACGATAACTACTTTTTCCATTTTCAAATCTATATCCAGGAAATGTTTCACTAAGATCTGTATAAATAAATTTACTTTGGGGCTTTGAATCGTAACCAAATATAATTTTTGCTGTGTGTTGCTGAGTTGTATCATTTACAGTTAACCCACTTAAATCAGCAAGAATTTGTCTTGCTACGAAATCTTCTTTTCTAGAATTAAATACTGCTTCTTCTGATATAACATCATTATCGCAATAATCAATAACTAATGGAAGATTTTCATCAGAAACATCCTCATCAAACGGAAGTCCCAATTCTTGATGATGAATTCCGAGTTCAATTTGAAATTTTTTAAGACTTTGCTTTATGGATGAAAAATCATAAATATCAGTATAAGAAATTCCGTATGCTTCTCCAAATAAACCATTACGACTATCTTCCTCAATGATTCTTTTTGTGAGTTTATATATCTCATCATTATTATAACCAATATATCTAGCATATAGAATATGATTATCAAAACGCCGACAATTAAAACCCACAAGTTTCATAGAAAATAAAGTTTCTATTTCTTGAGAAGTTGGATTAACCATATGAATACAACGTTTATCTTCTCCAGCATATTTCCAACAAACAAGTAATAAATTTGGGAAAACTTCTACATCAAAGAAAACTATTTCTTCTTTATTATATTTTCCAGTATTAATACTTATTTCTTCTGATTTGAATTTCATTTGACTAACTAATTTTATACAATATTCGGCTTGATGTGTACTGTTACTAGCGAAGTATAATATTTTTGGACGAAGATCCGTTATATCATAATGCATTCCAGATTCATAGGCTTCTTGAAGAATGGCATCAATAAAATCTATGCTGGGCTTTGTTCCGGGATGAATCTCTTTTTTAAGATTTCTAAGAATTAAATCGCGAAGTCCTTTTTCTGTTTTAACCACATCCTTATTAATCATTTTTTCTCCTTTCAATGGTAAACCGCTTTTAATTGTGGCTATTGGTACTGTATTGCATTTACTTAATTTTCTTCGTAATGAGGATTCGCCATTAAAGACTTTTACTTCTATTCCTTCTGAATACATATTACTTAATCTAGAAGTATCGCCTTCATAAATATAATGAAGATGAAGACCACTTTGGCTTTTACTATATTCAGCATATGTTGGAGGCCATTTACTAGCCGCTTCCAGATTTTGTTCTGGAGATTTTTTTCCTTCTGCATCTTTAATATCAAAATCAATTACGATATGATTTATTGGTACACGAACATAATGCACTTTTGATGTATTAATATCTAAAAGATGCGTTGTAACCGAACTCCATTTTTTACTGGGTGTTTCTTTTTCTGTAGCGTATTGGGCAAAAAAATCAGAACCAATCTCATCAAAAATAGAAACAGTAGTATCTAAAACCAACCAACTAGGTAACTCCTCTTTGAGTTCCTTTTCGCCAGATACAAATTTAGAAATAATAAAACCAGAATAATAACTTCTAATTAATTTTCCTTCAACACGTCTTGGTGATGAAATAAAATCATTAAAATAGTTCTTTAATTCATCTCTAAATTTATGTCTGGGAAGTTTAAATTCTATAAGAGCATCATCACAATATGCTTTATACATAGTATATGCTTGAGACAAACTCATACCATTCTGATCTTTAAAAACTTGATAATTTTCTTCTACAAAATTAAAGAAAACATCTGTTTTAAACATCATATCTAAAGGTTTATATGAGGAATAATAATTTTTACCCATTTCTCTATATATTTTTAGACAATGAAAAGCAATTGCGCCCAATTCAAAATCTATTTGAGACATCAAACTAAAATATTTTTTTGTTGAGAGTTTTTTTCCAGAAGTTCTTACGTCAATTAGACGTCGAATAATACCCGATTTTGCATCTGATATTTTAACGGGTTGATTCGTTGCCATGAACAAAAAACAATTTGCTTTAGCTGTATAACTAGGCTTATACTTTTCGTTCATAGTCATGTCTTCATGAGAAATTATCGAATTAAGTTTTGTATTATCTTCAATCCTTGATAAATCGCCATCATGTTGGATCGCAACAAGGGGATTACTTCTAAATACTTCTGTAGAAAAGGCATTGGACGAAGAGGTCAAAGCTTTTGCTTCAAATGTTGTATAATATCCAATAAAAAGTTTTTGGATAATGTTTAACATTGTAGATTTACCAGCGCCCGCTTCTCCATATAAAACAATAAACTTTTGAATATCCTTTCCTTCTCCAGCAATAATAGATCCAATAGCCCATTCAAGTTTTGCTCGTTCTTCGGGCTCGTATAATGTACCTACAATTTCATCAAAAGCTTCATAAGAACCATCTTCTAAAGAATATGGTAATCGTTTACTAATGTAATCTTTTTTCTTAATTTCTGTATTTTGAAATGTAAGTTTAGTGTCAAGTTGATTTGAATTATCAGAAACACGACTTAAAAAATTTCTATATTCAACCCATGTTTTACTAGAAAAATCACTTAATAATTTAACACGAACAATTCCGATATCTTCTCTGTTTTCTACAATTTTATTCCGATATTCCATCAGTTCCTTATCAACAAGTCTTTGGACATCATATTCGTCTGTAGACCAGAGTTGTTTGTCTTCATCCCAAATTGCATAAAATGATTTTCCACGAACCATTAAATCTCGAGATCTACTTACTTTAAAATCTGGATAAATCTCGAAACCTCTAGCTTTAAGACCTCGTTCTTTAATATTATAAAAGTCCATTAACTTCTCCTTTCAAAACGGTTGCTGTTACGTTGTTACGTTTTTTTGTTGCTAAAAAAACTTTTATATATATGTATATTATTGATATACTTATATATGTTGGAGGAGAAAAGTGTAACAACGTAACAGTAACCCTTAAAACTCCCTAAAACACAAAAATTCATGACTAAAAAAATTAAAAACGCCCCTTATTTTAGTGTTACGCTTTTAAAAAAAAAACGTAACAGTGTTACACTTTTTCGTAACACCCCTTTACTTTTTTTTTAAACTCTCCCCTTAAAAATTATTTTTTTCGTAACATTTATGATAATTAAAATCAAAAATCTAACAAAAAACTAAACTTTTTAAGGGGAGTTTTTAATTAAATCCAGTATATTATTAATAATAAACCCCAGAATACCAGTCCAGAAAAATAAAAAAAACAAAGTTTGAAGAAATTTTTTGATTTTCATCTTTCTTTTAAATTTTAAATATTCACCGTATCTAATTGGTTCGATCATTTCATTTCTTCTCTTTCTTTTTTAGAATAAGAGGTCCTACCATTTGACGAATTAATTCCTTCTCCCGTCGATCTCTTATTTCTTTTAAAATGGTCCCAAAATCTTTAATGAATTTATTTTGACTAATCGGTCCAATTGTCGCCGGTTGTCTATAAAGACCATTATAAGAATCAGCAAAACCATGAATATAATCTTTTGTATATCTATTATCAAATGTGTGGGCATATGCGAATTGAATATCAAATTCACCATCAGAAGTTTTATTAATAAATGTCATTCTACCCCCACTTGGTAAATCGATTACATCGCCCATGTCCTCTCGAATTAGCTTTGCTATAGCGAACAATTCCTTAAATTTCTTATGGTGCTCTTGTGTTAACATCTTTATCTCCTTTCGAGAAAAAAAAATAGGAGAAGTAAATCAATTTTCAGCCTCCCCTAAAGGGGTGACCAGCCTCCCCTAAAGGGGTGACCGTTGAATTACTTCTTATTAAAAGACTAGATTATCTAATTGGATACCGCAAAACGCTGTCCAAGATCAGGCACTGTATAACAACACCTATGTTGATCAAGCACTGTATAACAACACTCTAAATAATCTAGTCCTCTATTATACTGTATGTAATTCGTGCGAAGTAGCACCATCAATAAGTTTCTTGAATATACGACCTTCGGCATTAGGAAGTTTTCCATTTAAATGTTTTGAAACATTATATTTACTAATTCCTAAAGCTTCTGCTGCTGCATTTTGACTCGGATAAACAATTCCTGTTGCTAAATCTTGAATTACATTTCCCGAATTACCTGGTGCTTTAATATAAATCTGAGTAGCAATTTGAGTAATTGTTGATTTCCAAACTGCTATTGCTTTTTGAGAAATTATATTTTTCCCGTCAACTAACTCGAATATACTTACACCAGCAACGGTAACTGCTATCCCAACACCAATGCCGATATATAGTTCTCGATGATCAACAAAATGCTGTTTAACCTTCTCTAACCGTTCGTTCATTTTTATCTCCTTTCAAAAGATCTATTATAATAACTCCACTCAGCCCCGCCATATTCGTCTATCCGTACATTTGCCGGATTATTCCTTTGAAGTATCATTACAGGACGTCTCAAATATAGCAGGGCATTTGGAGGAGGAAATGTTACTGATGGGCAGCCAACTCATCAGTTCATCTTTATAAAATTAGTGCTGGAGAGTCCATCCCTTCACTCACTAGTCGAGTTATTGGTCCACCAGCACTAAAACTACCCACCCATCCATCGCTTGATGAGCGGGATCTTACATATCCCCACAGATGCCGTTCGTCTAGCCAATGCTAGATATGGGCTCCCTTATGGGCATCGCGAACACCGCAGGGAATTTGTTAATTATGCAAATTAGAATTTTTTCGATATCCAGTTACTAATGTTAACGTGACTAATCCACCAATAGAACCAATTACTACGATTAAAATAACTGGACCTAATGGAGTTTTTACTTCTACTGTATATTTGGTTCCTTCACTATCTCGACATTGGTAATTCCAACTCCACCATGTTCCTGCTGCCAATGCTGCCTTTTTTGCATCCTCATCACAGGCATGTGTCTTGTCATAAAAATGATTGGATTCAACCACTTGATCAAAGGCTTTTCCTCCGAGTAACACCATCAATGTTACAATTAAGAGAAGGATAATAAAAACTGGTTTATATCCAATATTTGTACCAGATTGTCCCATCGAGGCGTTCATTATTATGGTACCTCCAAATCCCTTTCTGACAAAAGCCAACTACCCATACTTACTTTTTCGAAATTCATTTTTGTCACTAATTCATGAATTGAACTCTCCAATTCTTCAATTTGGGCCGACGTGCCTTTAACGATTATACTAAATTTTTTTTCTTCCAGTTCAATCTTCGTCAAACAAGGCATTTGCTTGTTCGATAGACGAAAACTCATTATTGCATCCATATACATCCTCCAAATAATCATATAATTCTGGGCATTCGATTTTAAATTTATTTTTTACTTCTGTTAATAGAGAATCTGACTCTTGATTTCCGTTTGCTAAAAGTTGACAAAAAACCATTCGGAATGGTTGATCATTTGACCTAGCAAATTCTACCAAATCACAAAGCTCCATGTCAGGATTCATAATTCCGGCAGCAAGAAGAAATTCTATTCCAGTAATAGAACTTAACTCCTCATCAAATATATAATGCTCTGCTTCGAGCATATCTAAAAGCACGCCACCTAACATATCTACTTTTGACTTTTTTGCTCTTTTCATTATTCTCCTTTTTTTGGATCTCCATTTAACGCCATGATGTTTAGCAAAATGACAATTACAATAAGAATTGTATTAATAAATTCATTACCAGGTAATATTAAACCTACTATTTTTACTTCCATAAGTAAAATTAAAATACCCATTGCTCCAACGCAAATACACCCAAAACCAGTTCGTAAATTATCCATAACACCTCTTCAAGGAAAATTTTTGAAAACTAATGCTGGCAGTGTCAATCCACGGTTAAATTTAATGACGAGACCACTTACGCTCCGCTTCTTTTTTAAAGACATTAGTATTAATCAACTTAATCATAATTTTCGATAATATAGTCCGCCATTTGATACCATATCTCGACTTTTCGTTGATCTCTTATTGCTTTGTTCAAAGGAAACAAACCACCTTTCCCTGTTGGCAAATATGTTCGTTCAAGAAGTTTTTTAAGAATTATTTCATTTATTTGTTTCTTCTTTTCCAATTCCCGATCTCGAGAATAAAATACTTTTAGATTTAAATTTCTGATAAAAAACCAAAACCATTTTTCTGTAAGAACAGCCCTACTTGTAGATGTCTGAAAATCCATACGTATTGACAACCCAATTAACATTTCTAACATACTACATGGTCCATTTAATGCTGATAGATCAGCAAAATTTGTGTGATTTTGAAACTCCTCACGCAAATAAATACCATCACCAGCACGATTGTCGTCATTAGGAACAAAATAAGTAAAAATATGAGAATGCAACCATCTTAGAAATATAAGATACTGTTCGTCATAAGTCTTATTTTCAACCATTTCAGAAAGAAACTGAAAATATGTTTCTTTTATTTCTTCATTACTCGCTTTCTTCAGAATGGCCATTTGGTTTCTTCACTTTCATTTTTGATTTTGGTATTTCAGGACGAATTCCTAAAATTTCTTGTTGATAGGATTTGTGCAATCGAATCACTTCATAATCAGTTTCGTTTTTTAGATTTCGGACATAAACAATATCTGGATCATCCGAAGTTACTCCAAAACTAACTAAAGCATCTGGACCAAGTAATTCATCAACATTATCAATGAGTTTCTCACTTAAATCAGTTAAAGTATCATCAATCTCATAATACATTAATGTTTCTTGACCATATCCAACTTTAGTTTTTTCATAGTCAACAGCGGTAATAATATGAGGGGCTTTAATATGATTCTCTATTGCATTTTCCACAAGAGTTGTTTGGTATTTGGATGCAAGATCAGAAAGATCCCCCTTTTCCGAAGAAACAGGACCTTTAGAAAATTGATTATATGGAACTTTTTTCAATTTTTCGCCCCCGTTCCTTGGTCTTTTGCCCCTTTTCGTTGCTTTTTCAATCATATCGTCAATTTCCTCTTTGGTTACGGGGATCATTTTTACAATTTCTTCCGTTTCTTTTTCGATTTCTTCCGTTTCTTTTTCCAATTCTTTTGTTCCTCTTTCCAACAATTCTTTTGTTCCTCTTTCCAATTCTTTAAGAATCGCTTTGTCTAATGACTTTTCTGCTTCTAAAATTTCCAATTTGTAAGCAATTAGTCCCCCTAAGAAGTAACCAGATACTCCTCCAACCAATGCCCCAAAGGAAATAAATAAAACTTTTTTAACTAAGGTGTTCATAATCAAAATCTCCTTTCACGGGATTTTTGTTATATTTAAAATGGTTATACACATAATCGTCTGGATTTGGATATTCTTTTGTTCCATCAAGAAACAAGTCCAGTCAAATCATGTCGTAAATAACCCCGTCGACATTAAAATCGAGTAAAACACGTCGAACATTATAGCCATTAACATAATCTCGATTGTTATCATTTGACGGAGAATACATATTAAAATCAACATAATTATCTCCGTGATTTTTAACCCAACCAACAATTGCGCCGGCTCTACTTCTAGGCAAAGATAACGCATCGTAAATTTCATTTAAGAATACGTGTCCACGAGCTTGCAATAAATGATTGGCAAAAGTTTGCTGCGCTTGGAGAAAGAACAAATTCATAGAATTATCTTTTTTAAATTGAGGGCTTGATTCATCAAACCAACGTCCATATTCACTCAATTCAAAACCTTCTAATTCGGTTTTTTTACTTTCTTTTCCGGCTTCATCAACTTTTTCAGAATCATTCTCCGCTACAAGATTATATCGAAATTGCTTTTCCTTTTCTACACCAATTTCTTCAGCAACACGTTTACGATATTTACTGAAACTCTCGTCCACAAGCTTGTAAGCAGCCATTAATGCTGCATTTCTTTTAGACATCATTCCATGAGAAGCAAGGATTAGACCAATTGACATAATCCCTAATGTAACAGAAGGACCATATAATTTAACAAATCCCACAGCACTCTGAGTATATGCAAGTGCCAAATCCTGTCTGAAATCATTTTCAGAATAAGTAGTTGGGGGATATTTTAGTTTTGCTTCATAAACAGTAGCAAGAATTTCTTTTGATTGTCTTGCAAGTAACCCTGCTTTTGTTGAAGCTTTGCAGGCTAACACAGTAGCAGTAACACCACCAACAATACCCGCTCCTAAAAGAATTTCAGGAGCATATTTTTTTAAAATAAGACCACTGCGTCCAATGACGTTTGTCATAATGCTTTTAAAATTACTAACGTTCATTTAATTTCTCCTTTCGAGTTCCATATTTTTACCTCTAATCTAAAACAGTTGTTTTTGGAAGAGCTAAGGTATATCCTAGTCGAACACGTTCAACATAGGCTTGAGATAGATTTTCCCACCCATATTTATTATCAGACCATTCTCCTGGCAGACCAATAAGATCATAGAAATCTGCCACGGTTACCACTCCGTAATTATCAATTAGATCTACCATATTTGATAAAACTTCTTCAGCATCGGCTCTTGTGTCAAGAATAACATCATCGAAACGCTGTCGAAATTTATTTCGAGAATCTCGTTGGCCACGATCTCTTTCTCTATTGCTAAAAGAATTATAACTTACATGTGTTCTTGATGGGTCTCGATCGCGCCCTCCACGACGAAAAGTATTTCTATTTTTATTTGATTCGCCATAAAGAAGCATTTCAATTCCTGTAGTTATCATTTGAGAAATTGTATCTTTAAATGCAGGAATTAAAACATCATAGACAATATAAGCCCCAATACTTCGAGTATCTTCGCTATAAATCATTTGAGCGAAACTATCAGAAAGAGACTTTTTCTTTTTTATAACACCACCTTTAGTAACCTTAGTGACATTTTTTTCTGGTATTAAAGCCTCTTTCCTACTCTTAAACGAATTGCTAGGATATTCTGCTTTTACAATTCGCGTTTCTATTTCTTTCTTTTCTTCCTCTTCGGAATCAATAATTTCAGACATCTTATTTCCTTTCAAGATTTTTAATCTAGAAAAAATCAAATACTATGTTATAGTACTTGATTTGATTTCCATCAACTTTTTAAATTTTTAATGTTTTCAAACCCCGCTTCGAAAGCACTGACCATCTCGACCATGTAGTCGCCGCATTTGCTCATGATCAATGATGTCAACACGAACGACCCGATACCAACAGCCGTCTTTTGAACGGGAGTCATTTCATCGGGTAAATTCTTGTCGATCACCCTTGATACAACAGCACCAACGGAAACTTCACTTACAAGTCTTACAATACCTTTTAACAGTTTCGTATTCATTTAAATTCTCCTTTTGAATGGTTTATATTCTATTATAGGAGATGTAAATTCTGCGAGCGATTATTATAAAGAGAGGACCTGGATTTAGACTTTAGGGCTATAATAAAATAAAATGAAGCATAAAGTCTGTGGACGATCCAACAAAACGTATCTCAGGCGACCTTTTTTATCCTTAACGCCAGTTTCGCAGCTGGTTATGCGTACCGGATGCTGTTTTCGATCCTGCGCGACTCCACTCTTTTATTTAACCTAAACGTTCAATCTTATCTGCTATCTCACGAATATTCTTAAGTGCCTGTTCGATGCCCATTTCTGTTTCACCCCAACTCGCAATCTTTCTTTCTTTTTTCTCTCGTTCTTCTGAAAGTTGTTTGAATCTTTCCTGTTGTTCTTCTAAAGATTGGTTTAACCATCCTAGAATAAGGTCCCGTACTTCATTATTTTTATCAAGTATTAATTTGATAAATTGGGGTTCTGTTATTTTGGTAGATGGGAGGTCGTTCATTTTAATTTCCTTTGTAAAATAACCAGACATTCAGTCCACAAATTATGGTTAAGAAAAAGACTACAAGATAAACAAGATGACGAAAATTTCGAAAATATTCTTCATAATTTTTATCAGTTTTCCATAATTCACGACAATATTTCCGAAATTCCCTAGGCGTTTCAGGATCAGTTTTTTTCATTTTAATCTCCTTTCAAGATTAATGGAACATATATATGAGTAGCACACATAGTATAATCATTAAGACAATTTTCTGCAGGTGCATTAGTTGGCAGAATTAAAGTTTGACCGGTTGCTGGAACAGAATCAATCACAAACATTAAAAACATTACAAGTAAAGCAAACAATATAATTAATATCATAAACATACATGTATGTTGAGTTTTCATTATTATCTCCTTTCAAGATAAAATCGATTTTTATTTTAATTTTTCTTCAATCCAAAGTCCAAAACCGCACCACTTACATTTCCAATCACCACCCACTATATGTTTAAATGATCGTTCTTTTTCACAATTAGGACAATAAAATTTTCTAAACATTTTATTGTTCGGGATAAGGGTAGGGATAAGGGTAGGGATAAGGAAGAGGCTCAGGATATTCGGGGCTAGGAGGCGGAGGCGTCCAGGTGGGTACGCTCTCGGGATAAACCGAATGCCACCCCGGCTCTATAACCGTCTCTTCGATATAGATCAACTCCGGAATTGAAGTCAACCTTGGAGTTATCTCATCATCAGGTCCAGGCATCGCCACTGCATCACCAGAACAAGCGAAAACAAGAATGATAATGAGAATAAAAATCAAAAACGTTGCCAAAATAGAGTTATGATCGAAAACAAATTGGATTTTCATTTTATTATCTCCTTTCTAAAATTTTATACGTATGAGTTTTCTAAACATTCTGTCTGTCTCCTTTTAAAAGAAAGAGATATAGGGCTCAGGTCGCTCAATTTCCAATGAGGTTCCCTTACATGTCTGACTTCTTTGGCATCAAATCCAAATAGGGAGGTAATCAGATTTTCCTTGGGTTAAGATAGACATTATCCAAGTGCATCTATCTATATACGTCTGCTAGCGAGTTGCCCTCAATGACCCTATATCTCTCTAAAAAAGAATAGGTACTATGTTTCCATAATACCTACTCTAAATTCCAAAAGATCTACTCTTCCACAGATAGTTCTTCCATAGCAAGTTCCATCCCATCATCAAGTAGACCACTTTGCTTGATGACCACCACGGCTACAACAGCGCCAACGACAGCCAATAGCACAACTGATCCTACCTTAACGATTTGAACTTTGTTTGCCTTTAGGACATTCATAAACTTTTCCATTTCATTTCTCCTTTCTAAGAATTTAATTTCATTATAACGTATGCAATTTCTGCGAACTATATTTTTTTCGGTTGGAGTCTATATTCCATTACTATACATGGAATTCCATTTGAAGCTATTTTTGCACTAAAATGTATATCAAGTAAACCATCAGTATCCCAACCCAAATTTTTTCCTAATTCAGTATCTTGAAGACCAATATAATGATATAATTCATTTAAAGGTTTATACATTTCAGTTAAAAGTTCAGAATTAAAATCATTCTGTGCTTTTCTAATATTTTCCATATCGTTTTTAAAATATCGACCAGATAAGGAATCATAAAAAAGAGTTTCACCTTTTCCCGTTACAATAACTTCTTTATTTTCCAATGGATCTCTAAGTAGTTTATCTTGAGCGATTGAATCTCGCATTTTTATTTCTTTATTGTGACCGACAGTTTCAATAACTTTTTCTTGATATTCCCTTAATGTCGCTTCGGTTAATGTATAAATACTCGCCAACGCAGCATTTCTTTTTAAATTTATTGAATTAGCACCGATTATACAGCCAATTGTTACTGTACCAAGCAACATACTAGGAATATAGCATTTCCAAGTTAATTTAACAATTTCTAAAGATTTAAGATAATCACCAACTTCGTTTTCTTCCTTCTCAATAAGATATAATGCTTTTGGTGTAGCTTTTACAGCCAAAATAACAGTGGTAATTAACCCCGTCACACCAAAAAACGTTAAAAGAGAAGGGGATTCTCTTGCTAATATATTTCCAATTTTTTTCATTCCAACATTCATAATTTGATCCTTCCAAGATATGGAAGGAGAGACTTCCTGTGAAATCTCTCCTTTTATTCACTTTTTATTCTTCTCTAAAATATGTTTCTTAATTCTCTTTTTATCTATTATTTTTAACGCATAAAAAGCTCCTTATTTTTTAAATAAAAAATAAATAGTAGTTAATATAATTAATTACCCCACTTACTCTTCTATTATACCATATGTAATTTCTGCGAGGAAAACTTTTATAAATTTTTCCTCTGGGGCTTTTTTTCGAAAATTAAAAAAGAGAAGGTGTGTAAAATACATCTCCTCTTTTCAAAATAACCCTTCCGAACTAAAATCGGCGTATTAATGATAACGCCTTAGTCGTAATCACATTCAGATTTTCATGTTTCAATATCATAATTATTCCTACGATATTGGTTAATGCAATTAAAACTGCTTCGGGTTCTATCCAACTAGAAGTTTTAAAACTTCGAGCTTGACATACCCCTTGCAAATTCTTTACTGCTACACCATATTCCTCAGAACAAATACTCATTTCTTTCATGGAATTTAGAATGTGATCAACCTCAGTATTCACACTTAATTTAGCCATTTTAATCTCCTTTCAAGATTATATTCATTATAACATGAGTTTTTTCTGCGAAGGAGAGTATTAATGACTAAATTGCAAAATCTTCTTTACTTTTTTTTAACGATTTATTATATTGAGCGGTTCCGAGACCAAGTAATACTCCCAGAAAAGTATCCACAGCTAAAATTGTGCCCATAATTTCTTTTCCATAAGGAAACCCCCAAATTTGAGCGAGAGTAAAATATAGAGTTCCTAATGCTGGTAATGCATACTGCGCGAGAAATTTTAAAACATCATAAAGTTTGTTCGAGAGTTTCATTTTTAAGTCTCCTTTTACTTTTGTCAATGAAATAGTCTGTTTTACAAATTCGAAGTCTTTTAACTTCTTCTATTAATTTTTCTATAGAACCGTTTCCGTTTAATTCTTTATATGGTTGATACAAATAATTACAAAGATTTTCGTATTCGTCGTGTGTAATTTCACCTCTTTCAATATATTTTAAACATAAATAAACAATTCTATCATGTGCAAGACCCATAAGAAGTTTTCTATATAAATCTTTTGAATCCAGACGTTTATTAACATAATACCAAAATCCTGAAGAAGCAAGAACTGCCGTTATAATCCCAATAAATAATTCTAAATGATCAATATCCATTTTATTACTCTGGTCCAACTGCTGACCACGCAACATTAACCTGCAAAGATCCACTAGTTCCTGGACGATTTACTCTAACAGATACCTGAGTTATACTTATGGCTGTTACAACAATATTGCAATCTGCACCACCAGGTTCAATTGCTTGACAAAAGACTAACGGGTTATAAGCAAATGCTACAGGAAAAGTAATAGTTATATTACTATACGAATTTCCATTAGATATTATTGCTGCTTTAACTCCAACTTCCATTTTGACGTTTGTTAATGTATAATCGGAAGCACCACCTTCTGCATCATCCCAATGATTTGCTGAGGAACCTTGCCGTTTACCAAGTGTGGGAACTCGGTATTCAATCTTAGAATCATCAACAGAATTACTAGCAAGTTTTGCTTTTGTGACTGCTGAAGCAGCAATACCATCCGTTACAACTGGAGTATTAACTACTTCTGAATGATCATGATCATTGATCTGATTTTGGAGATCACCAAATTGTTCTGAACTTAATTCATTCACAACGAAATCAAACCATACATGCCATTCCGCGTCCCATTGAATTAATAGTTCTTCAACAGAAACAACAGTAAGTGGACCAGCGACAAAAGGACAATCATCGGTACCTACTTTATTTGTAATGTTATTTTGTACAATTTCTGTAACGGTAGCACCAACAAGAATGTGGGCAAGAGGATATTGATGAATAGTACTAGTATTTGTCAAAGTTGGTGGTACCGGTTCTGATGCTGGAGTGCCTTTAACAATTTTTAAAGAATTAGCTCTAGTATCAGTTTCGGCATTTATTTCCAATGCAACAATATCTATTCTAAGAAGTGTTGCGTGTGCAGCATCTACAGTTAAAGCCGCTTCAGCATCATTAAGTGTCCAGGTATGATTAAACCAAGCTCGACCTGTCCCAACATGAACCACCATTCCACCATATTCCGCAACGATTAAACTATCACCAATTGTCGAAAAAACACCATCTTCAATCACTCCGTCAAAAATACTAGAAACTTGGACAGCATCGTAGAGTCTGTCAGAATCAACGGAATTATAAAATCCATACGTTAATGCCATATTTTATCTCCTTTTAATTTGTAATCATTGTAAATTTAGGATATATTTTAATACCAGATGGATCTTGAGAACGAATTAACTCAACTAATCGAGCCTTTCCTTCTTTTCCGTATTCATTAGCAATTTGCAATATATCGCCCATAAAGAAATCTTCACCATAAATATATGTACGAGTAATATCAGCTTGTCCATTAAATTCTTCTAGAATAGTATTTTGAGCAAGCTCTTCCATTCCTCGTTGAGCTAATAAAGCATCATATTCTTCATTGCTAAGAGATTCTCCATCAGTTGTTCTTGTTATATCACTAGCATCGGTGAATATTTCTCGTCTATTTAAATCTGAACCACCATCTGGAGAAAGAGTTACAACAACCCCTCTACGAACATTCCCTATACCACCTTCTCCAGCAACTAATGCTACAGTTTTAAAAAGATCGGTTGATGAATCATAATCACTATTTATTAGATTATCGAAATTAGGAGAAAAGACCACATATGGATTAATCTCTTGATCATAAGATCTATCGATACCATTATATAAACTAAATTGAAGTTTTCCTAAACCTGTTAAAATAATTTTAAATCCAACATTTCTTTCTATACAAAGATCTAATATGACTTTATAGAGACTTGTTCCTGTAAATTGACTACTTATTGTCAAATCAGTAACAGAAGGATCTGTAGAAACTTCGAATTCAAGAAGAGTTATTTGTCTATCCTCATCTGTTGGATCTATTCCATTTTCTGTAAGTAATTGTAAAATACCATCTTGAAAATCACCAACCAAACTAGTTAATGACCAAATAATACGTCTATCAAGAATAGATTCGAGAGACCGTCCTTTAACAATTATACTATTTCCTTCTTCGATACTAGATCTAATATGTATATTTTCAATAACCATAAGATGTTCTGATTCTGGAAGTGCCAAATACGATCCTTGATTTAATAGTGTTATAAAAGTTAAATCTGGGGATTTAGAAAATTCAAAATCTCCAAAATCATAATATCTATCCGTCCAAATAAGGGAAGTGAAAGTATCTATTATTCCAATAATTTCAAAAGAAGAATTTAAAATAGTTAGTTCCATATTTTAAACCCCCTCATAAGCAATTTTATTAGTTATTTCAAATTGAATAAATTCACCACCAGTATCTGCACTAAAAGAAAAAAGATTATCGCCTTTATCTATTTCAAACCAAGTAGGACTTGTACCCAAAGCATTGATGATATTTGTGGTATTGCCGTCTCTAATTAGAATAGCATATTTATTTCCTTTAACAGTAGATATAACAATTTCATCTCCAGCACTTATAGGATCTCCAGTTAAAGTTTCAAGTTTAACCGTATCAATGAACATTGTCTCAAAAGTCTCGGCATCCATTATTTCTATATTTGTTGCTTCTCCGGTAAAATGAAGAGACATAATTATCCCGACCGGAGCATCCCCAAGATAATAAATCGTTTTGATATCTGTAAAATTAATTGAACCAAATTCTATTAATTTTTCTGAAGCTGACTCATTAGAAAAAGGCAATTCAAATACTGATTCACTAGATCCAAATGTTGTAATTTGTACATCAGGAGCATACAAATATGGATCGGGACAAATAATAGAAATAATCGAACCTTCATTTGAACTAAAAATATTTATTTCATTAGACTCAACATATCCATATGTTTCACAAACACGATTATCCGTCTCAATAACAATCTTAATTTGCCTTTTTATAGGAAAATATTTATATGATTTTTGACGTAGATCTTCTATTGACGTTATTCCATATTTTTTAAATATAAAAGAAAACAAAATATTTCTTGTATTAACTCTAGAAGAATTATATAGTGATCCGTCACTTCCAGATATTTCCTCTACATTAATATTTGCTTTTCCTGGATTAAGCCCATCAATACTTTGGATGAGGAACCCCGATTGCTCGGGGAACCTCAAATCCATAGTAATAGTCTCTTCCAGATAGTTAGTTATTTCTACAGAATTAATCATGCTTTAAACCCATCCTTTAGAGATTATTATCCGCTTGTTTTAACCAAGCCTTTCAACATTAACATTTGATTTCTTGTCTGCCTATAAATTTCTAATCTTGATAAGGCAATTGGAGAGTTGTTAATTTGAGTAAGAGATATAGAAGAACCTTGTCGATCAGTAATCCTATTCGTCGGATCCTCACTAATAGTATTTTGTGATGCTAACCCATTTGATATACTAGAAATATTATTTGCTACTCCAGATACCATTAAAGTTTTATTATTAAGAAGGCCGGCTATTTGTTTTCCTCCAGAAATAACCTCTGTTAAATCAACAACTGGACGAATTGTTGGGGCAAATTCCATATTTTCCCCTAATGAATCTTTAATGCTTTTAACGGCACCGGTTATTCCAGAAACAGCTTTACTACCCATATTAATAGCGGCTTTCTCAACCATAGTTACCATATTAATTATACCATTAGCAAATCCTTCCCCAGTTAATTCGCCAAATATAGTAAAAACTCTTGATGGTGAGAAAATGCCAAGTAGTGTTTTAAGTGCATCAATTGCTCCACCAGCTAACTTACCAATGGCTTTTGCAACGCTGCCTACTCCACTAGAAAGACCATTAGCAAGACCTTCAACAATTGCTGTAGCAAGTCGTCCAATCGCTGCTTGTAATTCTGGTACATTCTCATCAATTCCATCAGCAAGACCATTAATAAAGGAAATGATCAAATTAAAACCGGAATCAATAATATCTGGCAATTTATCAGCTACTGCATCGATAAAATTAGTAACTATCTCTATTGCTACCGTTACTATCTCTGCTATATTGTCTCGAATACCTTTTAAGAGTCCCATAATAATATCAATACCAGATTGAACAAATTCGGGTACTTTTTCTGCTAATGATGATAATAGTTCGCCAATCAAATATAGTAAAGCATCTATAAAATCTGGAACAGTAGTTCTCATTAGAAGAATTAACCTTTTTAATACAGTATCTAATAGTTCTATAATTACCGGAATATTATTCGTAATAAGATTAAGTACCATGGTTATTAATGCTTGCAAAGCCAGTTGAATTGTTGGCATTCCTGCAGTGATCATTGTAGCAAATAAGAGTAGTCCTCCAACAATCGCCGCAATAACTAATGGAATTACTCCGAGTAATATCGCTATCATTGCGACTATTGCCGTTGCTCCAGCAGCCCCAGTTACAGCCAAACTAGCTATTCCTATAGATAAAGCAACTACTCCAGCACCAAAAATGCCAATAGCTATACCTATTAATAACATTGCTGCTCCAAGAGCTAATAAGACAGGAACAACCGGCGCTAAAGCATAACCCGCAATACCAAGAATAAGAAATATAGCAGCTAATGCCCCAAGAGCGATTGCTATTTCAGAAACTTTCATACCACCAAGCACTTTAAGAACACCAGTTAAAAGAATAAGCGCTCCAACAATTATAACTAATGCTAAAGCACCAGGTATTGCTCCTTGCAAAGATGTCATAGCAAGAACTAATATTAACATTGCTCCAGCTAGTACTGTAAGACTTTTGGTAATCTCCTCTGAACCCATTTTGCCCATTTCGCCTAATGCCTTGGCTAAAATGACTAATGCGGCGGCTACTATCACAAGACCAACAGCTTTCATTAAAGTATCTTTAGGAAGTAAATTCATAGCCGCGCCAATTATAACCAAAGAAGCAGCTAGTGCTGTTAATCCTTGAGAAATAATTTCGGGTTTCATACTACCCAATTTGGTTATTATACCAACGAGCAATATTAATGCACCACTAAGAATAATTAAGCCAATTGCTGAGGTGATTAACGATTTACCACTATCAGATAACCTAGAAAATAAAGCAATTTCTGCAAGAATCGCGCCAATAGCGATCAATCCTTGTTGAAGGACTTCGGGTTTTAAATTACCAAGTTTTCCAATAGCCGTAGACATTAACATAATAGAAACAGCAATTCCAAGCATTGCTATACCAATTCCAGCATTTAATTTAACACCGTTCATACTTTTTACAAATAGAACCATTACTGCAATAAGAGCTGATAAAGCAGTAATACCAGACATTAGTTGGTTGGGGTCTTCGCTAGCTAATATCTTAAGAGTTATAGCTAAAATAAGCATAGCAGCAGCAACAGCAATCATTGCGGTAACTGCTCCAACCATCGAGGCGGCGCCCTTAGGTCCACCAGAAACTTTCTGATATACCGCCATAGCAGTAAATAAATCAGTAAATAAGGTTGTTATTGCTATTAAAGCAACGGTTAATCTCTTCGAATCTATTAAGGATATTAAACCAAGGGATAACGCCAAAATCCCTATTGATATAGCAATTTTTTGTAAAATTCCTGCTCGTAAATTTTCTTGCATGGCTTTAAGACTTCCGGTTACACCATCTAATATTTCTGTAAATGAACTGGTAGCACCTTTAACACTGTCGGCTATACCTTTAACAGTCCCAAACAACCCCTTGAGACCATCAAATACTGTACCACCCTTTCTAATAAAATTAATAATGGTTAAAAGTAACCCACCAGTAAGAATTCCATTTACTGCATCGGCAGATTTATCAAAAGAAAATTTACTAAAGTCTATTTTACTAAAAGCTTCTTTTACAAGTTCAAAGAATTTAACAATAGTCTCGCCTATAGTAGAAGCAGAACCAAGAGATTTTTTAAATCTTTCTTTTAATTCTTTAGATAAAAAAGCTATAATCGGATCGAAAATCGCCCCAATCGATTTTGCTAATTCTTTTAGCGGACCAAATCTTACTTTTATTCTTTCGCCTAATCCGCCTAAAATTCTTCCAATTTCGGCAATAAATTCACCTAAACCTTTTAGAAAATTAGTAAATTTTCCTGTTATTTTTTTTATAAATTCGGTAATAGCCTCGACATCAATTCCTTTAAAAGATTTGAATGTTGTAATTAAATTAGCGACAAACTTTGTTACCACACCAGATATGGTTTTAAATACCCCAACAGACTCTAGTGCCATTTTAGTGGAATCGAACATACCTCTAAGTTTTTCACTAATAGTTTTTATACTAAGAATTAATGCGCCAATAACAAGACCAATTTTTTCAATTCCTTTTCTAAATGAATCGTTTGCTTTTATTGTACTTCTAAGTTTTGTTAAATAATCCCCAACTCTAACAAGAAAATTTAAAGCGCTATTAGCCGCAGGCGCAGCCATCGGTTTTACAAGCTTCAGAAAACTATCTAGTAAACTTTCTATAGCCATTTTAATAATGTCAAAAATAGAAAATAAACCTCTGAAAATTCTTTTAACTTTGTCTGCTGTTTCTGCGCCTATATTTAACTTTTTAGCAAATTCCCCAAGTGTCACAGTTAAAAGCACTAATCTTATAGGAAATATAGGAGGAAATACTTCTTTTAAAGCATCTCCAATGGGTTTAACAATGGTTAATATACCAGAAAATGCCGAACGCAAAGCCTCTATAATAGCTAAACGTCCACCCAAGTGTTTCCATGCTTCAAGAAAAGTATTTCTTGCTTCTGACGATTGTCCAATTAATCCGCCAAGAGTATCACTCATCTCAGTAAAAAGTGCTTTTGCTTCGTCAAAATCTCCAAGAACTATTTGCCAACTTTTTGCCCACCCAGAACCAATAGCTTCTTGCAAAGTTTCTTTTAGTTGGGTGATGGTTTTTACTTTAGTGGCAGCATCATTTGCTACCTGACCAAGTTTTATAATTGCAGTAATTTGGTCTTCCGTATATCCCATTGTTTTCAGTTGTTCAGCATTCAAGTCGCCAGTAAATTTCGATAAAGTCTCAGTTAAAATCGAGGAAGTAATCCAACCTTTAGTTAATGAATCTCTAAAACTTCCCTCATCTTTAATTATCTTATCAACAGCAACTCCGTGCGCACGCGCGGTCTCTTTTAATGCGTCTTGGAAAATTTGACCACCCATACCAGCATTAACTACTGAATTCCAATCCATTAATTTTAATGAACCTGTAGATAGAGCTTGAGATAATTGATACATTGCTGTGCTGGCTTGCTGGGAATTTGATCCTGAAATGGCAGCTAAGTTTGCAATGCCTTTAATTGCGGCCACTGATGTGTCCAAATCAATTCCAGCAGCAGTAAAGGTACCAATATTTTTGGTCATTTGGCCAAAATTGTAAATCGTTTTATCGGCATAGGTATTTAATTGATCTAATGCCGCATTAACATCATTAAGGCTTGTTCCTTTCGTTGAAGTGTTAGCTAAAATTGTTTGAACAGCATTAATCTGGATCTCATATTCACTAAGACCTTGCATTGCGGCTTTGATTGGAGATACAAGATCCCATAATTTTTTTCCTAAACCAATAACTGAATTTGTAATATTTTGTATGGCTGTAAAACCCATAACACCGAGAGTAGAAAATTTACTAGATATATTCGCAACACCTTCACCAATTCCAGCAATCGGAAGGCCTCTTAACAAATTTGATAATCCCCCAAGACCTTTGCCATATGATTCATTAAATTCTAATCCCTTTTTCAAAGTATTAATAGAATCTAAAGAGGTTTTTACTCCACTCTCGAATTGCTGATTATTAAAACCCATTTCAACAACGCGTTTATCGATTGTATTGCTCATAATTTAGATACCTCCTCATATAAGTCTTGGACAATTTTTTCAAATATCGGTTTCATTGCAGGATTAATATAATCAATACCTTGAATATATCCACCATATTGTGTTCCGTGACCATATTGTATAAGTATTGCGACGGGTGCTCCATTTTCAAAATTGCTATTTGTCCAACTTATACTACATCCAAATTTATCAACTGAAGTAAAATAATTCCAAGAGGAAGCGGTTAATCCCGTGTCTTTTGGTGTAGCAGAAGAAAGAGCAGAAACACCTATTGGTCCGTATTTCTCTAAAATTCGCATAGCATTTAATCTTTGTGCGTGATTAAGAAATCTTTCTGTATTACTAAAATTTCCTTTATGTTTAAATGTAATAGTCATATATCACCCCGTAGTATTAAGTTGACTTCGTCTAATAGCATTAAGTTGGCTATTGCGTTCATATAATTCTTTTTTACCAATTTTCTTTTGGGGTTGATTTTTAATATTACATACATTAATAAGGGTTAATAATCTATTAAGATGCCATTTTTGACATTCAAATGGAATGTTAAAAGTGACCATCCAATAGTATATAATTTCGGCAGTAATAACTTCTCTACTAATTTTTTGTGTTTCGTTTTTAGAAAAAGTTGTTGCTGTCATAGGATCTTCAATATACTTACTCACTTCTTTAATAATTTCATCTGTGATATAATTGTAATTAATGTCTAAGACATTCTGCGTTATCGTCATGCATCGAATATAATCAATGGATTCCCAAAAAGTTTTTTCTTTATTAACTAAAAAGGGTTTCTTCCATTTTGACTCCCATTTCGCTAAGGAGACTAGAGAATGTTCTAGTTGCAGTGTTTGTTCTTTTGTAATGATGAATTCGTCTTTTAGATCATCATATAACTCTACAGATGGAATTGTGATCTGCAACATCTCTAATCTCCTTTAGGTCACCGTGGATCCCTTGGCTTTTTACTTCATTTGCGGTATAATACCATTAACAAATGCCGCTGCCGCATCAGAATTTGTAGCTAATTCCATAAACAAAATACTATAAGCCTCGGTCTCAGCAAACGCTTCCCTAAGTTCTGGACTCTTCATAAATCGTTTACCATCATCAGACTTTACCCCATAGGCTTTTAGAATGAGTTCTTTAAATAGTCCAATGATTCTTGAATTATCTTTTTCAGCAATGATCTTTTCAATATGCTTAGAAAAACCTCCACTAGAAGATAATTCCATCTCGGTAAGTTCTGCTTGGGTTAAATTAAAACGAAAAGTTTCAATTCTTTCATTACCATCATAATCAATATAGGTAACTATCTTTGCTAACACGAAAATCTCCTTTCAAAATTTTGAAAATTTAAGGGGCTTCAACGTTTGTCAAAGCCCCTCATCTAAAATTAAACTACTATTATTTCGATGGAGTCATCGTACTAATGACGTCATCTGGTAGAGGAAGAACTGCGGGAGTAGCTTCTACACCATAGAGAAGTTCTTCGAGCGCAGCAAGACAATCCTCGTCGGCTTTCGTCGAATCAATAATAATCACAGATACCGGACTATATCCATCAGCCACGACAGGAGTCGTTTTAACTTCCCAACTAAAGGTAATAGCCTCAGGCGAATCGTTTACTGTCTGATATCCTTTTTCGGAAGGTGCGGCCACACAACCATAAACTAGATGTAGTTTATATCCAAGACTTTGACCAGCAACATCATTCCCCAAAAGTGTACGATAGCACAGACCAAAGAGTGAACGACCTTGCTGTCCAAGAACCACACCAGAAGCAACAGGATCTGCTTTCGATCCATCGCATTCAGCAAATTCATCTGGATAAGTAAATGCTTCGATCGTCGCCCCAAATTCTTCTGCAGAGATCATATTCAAATATTTAATATTATCCGCAAATAGGGGGGTTGCTTCAGCACCAGAAGGACTTTCAGTAACACCAGTTAGACCATTCCATGCAACACCCAGAGGATAAGATCCGTCATCGGGGTCCATTACATACAAAACTCCGTGATCAACACCCGTTTCATAAATACGTTTTCCAGCATCATCCCACACAATTAATTGTGTCATATTTTATTTCCTTTTTTTTAAAAATAGATATTAAAAACATAATGATTTAAATTATCTGCCGTAAAAAATCGATCAAACGAACACAACGGCAAAAGAGCAATCGTAGCAGGGATAGTACTATCAGGATCTCGATCTATGATCGTTACACTGTAGCGTACCCCGAGTGTATACGGATTATTATCAGCGAAATCAGATTTTATATGACTAAGTTCATAAACAATACATGGATATTTCATCGATAAACTTGATGGTGGTTGAAAATATACATTATCTGATTCAAGTAGTTCTTCAAGAAGATCTTGAAGAGCTAATCTACCAGTTAATTCTTCTGGAATCGGATCTTCTTCACCCATTGTATACTCCTCCTACCGTTAAAATAAGACGAGGTCTTTGAATTTCGGCAGAAGTAATTTTCCACTTAGTATTCATCCATGTTATATAACGAATATACTGAATATTTTTATTAACGAACTCGTCAGTAAGAATACTGAATCTATTACTAATTGTGAAATTATCATTAAGATGTTCGCTATTTTCCATCCGTTGGGTGTTACGGAGAATGTCTCCAATACAGGCACGCTCCGTAACAACCTCTGTCCACACTCCGGCAAGAGTTTCCTCAGTTGTTACATAACCAATCACTCCGTGAAACTTTGCCATGTATTACTCCTTTAAAATGGGCCGACAACCTGTTCCTGCTCGACAACAAGAGCTGACTTCGGAAGAACCAAAGCGCCGGAAATGCGAGTTTCGAGCAAATATTTGTATTGGTTGTAGTCGATATCAAAATCATCGAACATACTAACCTGACCACCCTTATCGGCACCCAAAACATAATCCTTAAGGTTTACAATAATCGCCTTAAGATCATACATTGTTTCATCTACTTCGTACTCAAGACCATCCATCACTGGAACTTCTACAATCTTTGAAACACGAAGTGCTGCAGCAAGTTCTGCTTCGGTGCTATACATACGTCGGTCCATGCCATCTTTCTGTAGAAGCAAATCAGTAAGGAAAGTAGTAGTCGTATACATTACAGGACTACCAGATCCTTTATAGTTACTGCGACCACGAATAATGGCTTCTTCAATCTCAGCAATAGTGGCATCACTTTCAACCTGCACACGATGCGTATAGAATTCGTCATCAGTATAAATTGGACGAACATTCGTTTCGGTGATCTTATCTAGAGATTCAATAGCACGACCATCACCAACTAGTACAGCACGAGCGATTTCCTCGTCAAGCATCATACGCATTTCGCTCTTTAACCAAACAACAACATCCATATCAGTAATATCAACGATGTCGTCACGATCCAACTTCTGTTTCTTATAAATGGTCGTAGGAGTTGTAGTTCGAGTTAGAAGAGCAAAGACTTCCTCTTTCTTTAATTCACCCTTAACATAACCCAAAGCACGGGCAGTCTCCACAGTAATATCAGCAGAAGAACTCTTAATACGAGAAAATGGACTATGACGAGTACCACTAATAACACCAGCAACCCATGCCATTTCACGAGTAACAAAGACTGGTACATTACCAGTAACAGACTGAGCATCAGGAAATAGAACATCAATATTCTCAATCCCATATTCTTGTTGGTGCTTTAAGAAAGATTCCTTAAAAGATCCCATTTTCTTTGCATCTTCAACAATAGCCGTAAATTGATCATGAGTAAGACTGTTCTTTTCCCCTTCGTAAGATTCTTTTCCTTTTTTTTCAAAAACATTATGTTTCATAGTATTGTCTTTATCTCCTTCTTTATCAGAATGTTCTACATTATTATCTGTTTCTGCCATCACCTGACTAACAAGTGCATAAACGACGGTTTTTTGTTTCTCACTTAATGTATTAAAGACATCTTCAACCGTTTCTTCTTTATCACTAGCATCTTCGTGTTTTAGAATGTCTTCTTTCTTTTCAAGATCAAAACTTAAACCAGTATAAACAATTGCTTCATCCTCAAGATCAGTAGTTGATCCATCTGAATGGGAAACAGTCAAGAAATCAATTATTGCTCCTGGATTAGCTCCAGCTAAAACAAGACTAACTTCACGAATAATTCCATGAGCAACCGCTTTTGCTTTTTCAACTAGACCATTAGCATAGATCGATAATGCAGTAATATCGCCATGTTCAACTAAAAGTTTAGCATTCTGTCCAGTTGGAGTATCATTAAATGTACAAAAAGCATAAACACCATCGTCTCGATTTTCAAGTACTGCATGACCAAGAACATTAAAAGATTCACCATGGATGTGTTGCCACACCAACGGTACCGTTTCACCATCATTATCTTTAAATGCGTCTTTTAAAATAATACGTCCATCAGCGCATTTAAGATTAACCTTAGTAACATAACCTCCAAAATCAAAATTATTTGGTTTCATCTAAATTCCTTTCATTTTTTTTAATATTATCTGAATCTGGTGGCTGATTTAAATTTTTATTTTCTAATTTATCAGCACCAGCTTGCTCACTTGGTTTGAATCCTATAATTCCACGAACTTCATTAGGAGAAAGAATGGCATTTCGAGTAAATTTATCAGCAATTTCCGCAATTTGGGACGTTGGAACTAAACTAAATGGATCTCTAATATGAATAATAGATTGTCCCTGTGTCCGTGCTGTTTTTGTTAAAAATACTCGTTTCATTCCATCCGTAATGACAGAAACAATAGGTTCAATAGTACGATTGTAATAATTAAGCATGGCTTTTTCATCAGCTGCTCCATCGAATATTTCCTTTGTCAAACCTAACTGGCTATATAGCATACTCGTTAAGTATTCAATTTGCGCCATTAAATTATTCTCGGCAGGACGATTTAACTGAGTTACCTTTTCTGTTCCATCAGTATATGCGATCCCATATTGTGAATCTTTTAATTGCGATTCGATGTCGTTTCTTCTCATTTCAGCTTGCTGTTTTCTAGCCGCGGTTTTAATTACATATGGTAATTGAATTATCAAATCTAATTTTCCTGATCCACTTTGGGTATCAATTACATCTAATAAATTAAGTTTAGTTATTAATCGCTGCAAAGTGGAATTTGATTCGTTCATTACCGAATAAAGTGGATTCTCTATAACTGCGACGGTAGTTTTGAGAAGAACAATATCTTCTTTTTGTCCACGTTTTTGATTATAAAGATTAACACGTACATGTTCTGGATACCACTCAATAATTTTTCCAGTACGCATAGTTAAAATATCATAAGAACCACTAATTAAAGGATTAATTGTAGTATCAACTGGAACGATAGCAACACAACCTTCATCACACATAGACATAACTACGTCTTGCATAAAAGCTCTGGAACTTTGATCTATGTTGGCTTCGAGAGTAAGACAATTATTTAAACCAGACATGATAGATTCTAGATAACTTCCATTTCGATCAAGACGAACATGTTTGATAGGAATAGCAGAAACATCAATTCCTATTCTAGTATAAATTGAAGAAACAATTGATCGTTCATTTCCCCATCGTAAACGAACACGATCGGGTCTGATACTAGAACTAGGTCCTAAAGGTGGCGATTCATAAGAATCAATATTTCGAAAAGCATTCCATGCATTTTTAAATCTATCACCTAATGATGTATTTGGCACTATGCATTACCTCCTTTCTTCGAAAAGTTCAAATTAATTCTCGCCACCACTACCAACAAAAGATTCAACGGCAACGCGAACCCAATTTTTACCAGAAACGGTATTTGGGGCAAGAGTAATGTATAAATAATCCTCATCAACCATTAATGCACCAGAAACACCAACTGTGCCATCTAGACCCTCCGCCATTTCAGTTACACCTTCTCCCCAACTACCATTAGTTAATGTTTCATTAAGGCTAATAAGATTACCTGCTTCTCCAGCAGTAACTGCTGTTACTTCTATAGTAACTGCACCTTCTCCCATAATGGCATCAACAAGTTCGGTACCACTAGTAGAAATTGCTAATAGAAGTGCTGTAACAGCACTTTCTGGTTCGCAATCCGCACCATCTACTAAATGAACCCCGTCAAAAACATTAGTCTCAGCAGTGAATACTTCTGTCGTAGCAATAGTATTTCCAGGAGTTCCACCAACAAGCGCCGTAATAACACAAGAGTCTGCTTGTCCCCAGGTACTACAACTAACCAAAGTATGAGCAATATTAAATTCGTCTGTACCATTAATTGCTGCTAGAATATTTGCTTGGGCTCCTGCTAAATCGGCACCAATAGAAATTTCACCATCAGCAGTATCGGTTCCTACAGGAACAAAAGTGTATACTTTAGTTCCAATAGTCATTTTATCACCGCTTGTAGGTTTAGTGTCCACAGTCAATTCTCCAACTGCTTTTGCAGTATCTGCTTCAATATCTACTGCAATATGTCCTGGAAAAGTTTTTGTCTGTTCAGCATCTGCTAGAAATTCATAAGTATCAAGACCAATTAATACTTTTTGGCTATCTTTAACCACACCATCTAGAGTCAATAATGCCCAAGCATTCACGGCATTTGATGGACTGCTCATACTTTTAACTAAACTATCAATAACTGTCTGAATTTTTGTTCCAAGATCTACTGCGAGACTACGAACATCTGTTACATTATTTAAAACTTTAAGTTCTGTTGCTGTTAGATCATTCACTAAAATCCTCCTTTAAAAATATATTTAATAACCAGCTTTTGAAATTTCTTCCATAGTTCTATTCATACCTGCCATAAACATACGCTTTTTTGCAGCATCAAGAGAACTTTTTGAAAAATCACTTATAGTTACTTTTTTGATGGAACGTCCACCATCCAAAACAAGAATTGGCATTTCAGATAGAAATCCCGCATCCGACTCATCTAGAAGAATATTAAAACCTTTTTTAAGTAAAGCTTTTTTATATGCTTCAAACTCAATAGTTTTTCTTGATTTGACCACGCGAGCATTTTCTTTTTTATACCATTCTAAAGCTCTAGGATCTTTAAAACTTCCAGAAAAACCTTTTTTACCACTATTTTTAAGTGACTCATTTAAAATATTAAAGGCTTCTTCTCTACTCGGAGATTTCAAACGCTCTTTTGCAGACGATCGAGATATAGTATCGGAAGCAAGTTTTTTAATAAAAGCAATCTTAGAATGTGCTCCTGCTCCAAGTATTGTTAAATAAGTATCGTTATCTTTTTTGGTAAAAGAAAAATAATTAGTTCCAAACTCTCCACTATTCTGTTTATTCTTATTATATATCCGTTGAAGAATAAAACCTTTTTCGATTGATATCCGACCATCTTTATCGACAGAATATCCTTTACCACTATTTTCTTTACTCTTTCGAACGCCCCATTTCATACCTTTAACGCCAACATGTTTTAAATAATTTTCTATTTTAACTTTCACATATGTTCTCCTATTCAAATGCTTCTTTATTTGCTTTATAAGCAACATAAGCATCCATTAATGCGGAAACAGGATCGATTTTTTGTTCATATCGTCTTTTTAAAAGTTTTCTGTTACCATTTGTGTCTTCCAGAGTAATAGCATTACCCATTGCGAAACTCATAAGTTCCTGGTCAAATATCAACATTCTTTCTTCTGAAAGAGTTTTTAATTCTCCAAGTGGAACAGATTCTGTTTTGGCTCCTTGAATAACCTTTTCTATCGCATATGGTCCGTTCTCCTTTTCCCATCTTTCAATAAATTCTTTAGCATTATAGGGATCAAATCCAACAGAACGAACATCATAACTTGATGAAATTATAAAACTATCAAGATCTTCATATACTTCCATCATATCTAGAACTGTACATTCAAGTACCTGTAAACTAGTTTCTTCAATAAATTGTTCATACTTAGCTCTCATAGCACCAGGTAATTTCTTCAATGTTAATGAAGAAATATAACACCGAGTTTTTATTCCAAAAGAACTATTCGATAAAGGAAATAAAAATGTAAATGCACAAAAATCGTCCCCTTGAGAAAGATCAAATCCAAGAGAACATGGTTGAGACCAAAAATCTCTGCGTCTATGAGGAAGAGTTTCTTCATAAGTAAAGAAATATGTATATCCTTCCATAGGAATACCAAATCTTTTTGCAAGAATATCATTTCTTGCAGCTGGTATTTTTTCTGCTCTTTCAACATCTAATTGATAAGTTTCATAAGTAACAGTTATTCCTAAATTAGGATTTGCTTTTAGCCACATTCTTGGATTATTTACTTCTTCAATTTCGTCAAGTTTATAATACCATATGGAAACATGGGGATTTATATATTCACCTTTTAAAATATCCATTAATTCCATTTTAATTGTGTCACCACTACTATTACGAACCGTTCCTTCTGAACTCATAGCCACAATCAAATAATTATCAAGTTTAGAAGCACCTTGTTCTATAGCGCCAACAACGTCTTCGCGAATATCACCAGATAACCATTCATCAATTGTTGCGATCATTGGTCTTAAACCTTGAAGTTTATCAATAGCCATTGGACGTATTTCTAATAAAGATCCAGTAAGAAAATTCTCAATTCCTTTTTTTGTAGATGCTAATTTTAGACGATTTGCTCGTGAACCAGTAGTATTTTGTAAAGATCCTTCTGTTAAGAACTGAAAAAGAGGTCCTCTCGCACGAGTAATGGCTGTTCGTATTGGAGATAAAACTTCTTCTGCTTGTTTCATTGTTGGAGCAGTAGTAATTTGATGAGTTGTTGATGTATCTACATTTAAAAAATAGTTTTGTATACAAGAAGCATACATCGATTTGGCTGCTCCACGAGCGACAATTAAATATTGTTTGTTGATGAGCCGTTTTTTTATCATTTTACGAACATAACGACCATTTCGATTATCTGGTGCTGGTTCATAAACACTTCTTTCAACGAAATAATACCAACCAAAAATTTGTTCAGCCCAGAGTTTAAAACTATCAAGCAAAATCAAATTACTACCATCCGTTAAAGTAAGTTCCTTTTCACAATAACGAATAAATCCCTCTACCATGTCCTCATCATAAAAGACTCCAGGATTTTCTATTAATTGATCAATCCTATTCATTTCAAGAGAAATTTCTTTACAAACTGGAATCTCGCCTTGTATTACTTTTTCACGAAATCGTTCATAATATTTGGGAATGGCAGTATTTGATAGGGGCATATTTTAAACCTTAATTGCCTTTTTCGTATAAAAATATAAACGCTGTAGCCACAGCACCAAGGAGAACAGTAACTTTAAGTTTATCAATTTTATATCGTTCTGTTTGTTTATATACTGCTAGTTTTTCTTTATTTTGTTTTGCTGCTGCTATTTTTTTTACAAGTTTTTGGGCTTTGTCTCGATACTTAGCTGCTTTTTGAGCCATACGATCTGCATCTTTATTAAATCCAAATTTTCGAAAAGCCGAAGATTTTGTTCCTGCTTTGCGACTAGCCCGGCTATTATTTCGAACACCCCACTTCATACCAAGAATGCCAACATGTTCGATATATTTTTCTTCATCAATGTCCATTATATTTCTCCTTATATCTCAAAGTCTACTGGTAATAAATTCTTATGTTTTTGAACAACTTCTACTGCTTTTTGGATTCCTTTTGCTACGGCAATTATGGTGGTGGCTGATGCTGCTATTTTTCCAATTGTAGCAATGGTTCTATCTATTGCTTTTGCACCGCGGGCAACATGCCCGGGATTAAGATCTTTATATTGTTTTTCAAGACCAAGACGAGTTGCTACTTTTCTTATTTCATCATTACTTAATTCGCGAAGTTTCTTTTTTCTCAAATCTCGTGCTTCTGAATGCTCAGAACTGGTTACTCTAGCACGTCTTGTTCCCCATTTCATACCAAGAACGCCAACGTGTTTTAAAATGTCTTTTTCTTCCATATTATTCTCCTATTCTACTACTGGAGTTTCTGTTTGGACTACCAAACGCCAACTAATTTCTTCAATTTGTTTATTAATTGCTTCTATTACAAAAGAACTTGGCGGATCAAATAAAAGACGAGTTTTAAGAACTATATAAGTTTTTGCAGCTTGAACATTTATACCTTCACCAAGATACTCTGACCACTCTGCAGAATCATCAGTTACAACTTCAGTCTCTTCTGATCCAACACCAAGTTGCATCAAGGACATTATAGAGGTATTAATCCCCATAAGAATGTCAGTATCAAAACCTGTATATTCAAGTTCTACGCCTAATGCTCTTTTAACAGTATATAATATACTATCCCCTACTTCAATTGGCTCCGGTTCGGGTTCGGGTTCGGGTTCGGGTTCGGGTTCAGGCATACAAATACCTCCTTTCTATTTTATCGCCAGGGAATAGTATCACCAGGATGGCGAATTACTGGTGGTTTTGCAAGCAATGACTCATCCCCATAATGAATTGCAAGATGAGTTGATGGAGTTGTAGAAATTAAAAAATTGGGATCATAAATAATATCTTTTCCATTCGCAATATCTTCTTGAGTAATTGGATTCATGTGATGAATAAGAATTTGTGTCGTTATTAAATAATCTTTTATTCCAAGATCACAGCCCTCATCTCTAATAATTACTTCATCTCGACTTTGTCTCCATCGTCTTGATTTATATAACATTTGATTTAAATATCTATCATAACCAAAGGTGGATTTTCCAACAACCCCTTTTAAACGAAGATATTCATATCGTTCTTTAAATGTTTTTAAATTTTCTAACTCGCTATAAGATCTAACCTTCGAGATCATCCGTATTAACATTCTCCTCTTCTCTTCCACTATATGAACGCATAGCATTCAGAGCATTTAGATAAAGTTCTTCTATTTTTTTTGCTGATTGAAGAGCTTCTGTTTTTGCTTTTAAAAGTTCATTCTCTCTAGATAGTTTTTCTTTTTCTAAACGCTCTGTTGTGGAGGCAAGTTTTAAATAGTGCGTAATAACTTGAGAAGATGCTGATCCTTCAGAAAGTTGCTTTTCGGCTAAATCAACAGCAAGATTTATTAGTTGATTTTCTCGTGCTTCTACTGTTTTACCAGGAGCACCGAGACTCTTTGACCGTTTAGTAACCTTCTTGGGTGCGTCCATTTATTCTCCTTCTTCCTCATTATTATAAATTGGTCCACTATATAAATCAGTACTATTTAATGATATTGGTTCTCCCCCAGTAATATTAGATATAACTTGAATTTTTATATCATTTTTTTCATAATAAAATCGTATCCACATAGAACCTATAGGTTTTGGTGGTGCCCCCCTTGTTACTTCCCAACCAGTTGATCCATCTCCATAAGCTTGTTTATATCCTGGAATTCTAATATGATGTTGCAAATCAAAATATAAATTTCCATGCATATTTAATCGTTCTCTGGATATTGTTAAATAATATTGATTATGACTATGACCATTTACTACTATATTAGCATCTGGAAGATAAACTGCTTGACGATTTGTCTGTATTACGCCCCTTGTTACTGGTGCATCTCCACCAGATCCATGAAAATATTTTATTCTTTTACTTACTTTTGATCCATAACAATCAAACATTAATCTAATCCAACCACCATATCCCCCATGTACTATTTTACTACTTGTTTTATCGTTTAATGTAAATACTAATCGATCCATAAGTCCAGTATTTGCATTTTTAAGAACCGCTATTTCATGATTACCATCAGACATTACATCAATTAAATGTGCATATGGTAATAAATAGTCTCGACTATCTTGTACTACAAAATCATAATAATCATCTCTTCTATATTCTGGTCTTAATTCAGCCATAGATCGACGAGGATCAAAATGCCCTTGCATAGCATCAAACCAATCTCCTAAAATCATAATATGGGCTTTTCGATCTTTTGCTTCTTCGAAATGGCTAGTCATTAATTCGCGATTACAATAAAAAGAATCAAAATGATTATCTGCCATCAATAAAAACCACTTGTCCCAACCCGAAACAACATCAAAATAAATTGAGGTAACAACTCCATGTTGACTTATATTACGTTCTTCCATTGTATTTTGTACCTCGTGCTTTTTAAAATAAAATCCAAGTACTATTATAAGAGACATTTAAATATTCTAAATCTCTAAAATCGGATGATCAGAGAGATCTCTTGAAAGGAGAAATGGTGGATAGCCATATTTTTTAGTCGAATATTTTAAATGTCTCTTATAATAGTACTTGGAATTTTTACTTATATGAAATGCATTACGCTTACTTTACGTTTTATCCTTTTGTTTTCTTTTTAAAATAAATTTTATATTAATAAAGCAACTCTAAAAGAAGTAGATTGATCATACTCATGAGTAATATTCAAATTTCCACCTGAATTTTGATAAATTCCTCCACGTAGATAATCGGTTGCTACGCACCAAGCCAAAGTACTTATAGAAAAACCTTGCAGAAGATTCGCAGCAGGAGAACTAAGTACTGCTTGATAAGAGGCGGCATTTTTAAGTATACAAAGAGATCTTGTTCCTGTAGTATTTAATGCAAAAACAGCGTTAAATGTAACTATATATAATCCATCTACTGGTACAGTAATTCTTTCAGTATTAACTGACATACTATGCATATTTAATGGATCATATATTTCTTCATCAAAAGTTGGAAATAACCAGTTCCCACTCGAATTATGTGTAAAATCTGTTGAACGATGGACTAGACACCAATATTGTTGCTTTCCCCAAACACCATCACCTCTTAGAAATTTAGTAACATCATTGGGTGCTCTAGGTGTTAATCCATGTTTGGAAGTACTTACATCCAAATCCGTATTATCATCTGGAGCGGATAAATCGTCTAATTTAGGAACAACGGGTGCTGCCCACGCAGCATCGCCTCTTAGAAATTTAGAAGTATCATCAGGTGCTTTAGGTGTTAATCCATGTTTGGAAATGCTTACATTCAAATCTGTATTATTATCTGGTGCTGCCAAATCATCTAATTTAATTGGATCTCCTCCAGTAAGTTGATGAGTGGTATTATGCTCCTCTGGTGTAACTTTTCCATCAGCATCCGCATCATAATCAGACTTTAACATATCACCAGTACCCAATGAGTCAATTAAATCAACATACTCAGAATAAGTTGGATTGTCCGCATTATTAAAATAACTTTTTAAAGTAGCTTTATCTACTACTGGCATAGTATTCTCCTTATTTTGTTATAGTTTGCAAATACTTTTAGAAGATATATTAAGAGTTTACCCCCACACCAATAAAATTTTTAATAAAGAATAAAGCGGTATAACTCTTAATACATCTCTTAAAAGTATTTACCATAAAATTTTTAAAAAGTTTCCTCCAAATATCCCCCCGGAGATTTTTTTAGG
>Ga0315284_10000873_pt1 | contig 41303 bp, 39 predicted proteins | sample YL17G09_16_MG_FD_203696 | JGI IMG/M metagenome (GOLD analysis project Ga0315284, IMG submission 203696) | Sediment microbial communities from Yellowstone Lake, YNP, Wyoming, USA - YL17G09_16 | ecosystem: Environmental > Aquatic > Freshwater > Lake > Sediment | place: USA: Wyoming | collected...
TCCAGCTTAATCCAGTTCAACTGAGAACCACGATCGATGCGAAAGTAGCCAAACTTTGGAAAATCTCACGGTAACATTCCGCTTTGAGGCAACGATACCCCTATAGTAACATTTTGCTTTGAGGCATTACGGGGTCTATGGGAATTACCGTAACACACCCTCACGTGTAGGGGCGAACTACTTGTTCGCCTGGGCAGACACCCAGATTTTCCTCTACATCATGGCAAATCCCGAAGAACCGTCCCGCAGGTTCAGAACCTACGGAACGGTTGGCATGTTATATCGCTTCATGGGATAGCCTGCATTTTACCTGTGCAGGATTGCCTGGATATATCACGATTTTGATTCTGCGATTTACGCGGTACAATGTAATTCAGACAGGAGTTGTCGAGTATGTTCAATTTGGAAGGTCCCGACCGTCGCAAAGAAGAGCAGCGCCTCCGGGACGAAGGCCGTCTGCCGCCCGGACAGGCGCTGACGCTCAAGTTTCCGGTGCTGCATTATGGACCGGTGCCGCCCTTCAACCCGGCAACGTGGGATTTCCGCATCTGGGGCGAAGTGGAGAAAGAAGCCCGTTGGACGTGGGACGAATTCAACCGGCTGCCGCGCAGCAAAGCGACGATGGACATCCACTGCGTGACGCGCTGGAGCAAGGCCGACACCCTCTGGGAGGGCGTTTCGGTGCGGACAATGGTGGAGAATGGGTTGATCAAGCTAAAACCGGCGGCGCAATTCGTCATGCAGCACGCCGAGTACGGGTTCACGGTCAACCTGCCGCTGGAGGTAGTGCTGCAAGAAAATTTCCTACTGGCGACCCACTTCAACGGTGAACCGCTCACGCCCGACCACGGTTATCCCCTGCGAGGCGTGGTGGGGGCCATCCCCGGGCGGGACAATATCAAGACTCCCTATCTTTGGAAAGGAGCCAAGTGGCTGCGCGGACTGGAGTTCATGAGTCGCGACCGGCTGGGCTTCTGGGAACAAGCCGGCTACAACAACCGCGCCGACGTGTGGAAAGAGGAACGTTTCGCCTGAGCTTTTGCAACTACAGAGTACTGCGTAAATATCTGAACCAGAATCCCGTCATTTGTGAGTAATTCGATAAAAGCCAATTCAGAGATTTATGCAAGAAGCAGTAAATATCTAACGTCTGATACGAAATGGTCAAAAACGCTACCACCAAGGCGCCAAGACACGAAGAAAGGTAGGAATTGCGTTGGAAGCAAGAAATCATTGCCAAATTCGTGCCTTCGAGCCTTTGGGGGTAGGCATCTACAGCCTGTAGAGACCTTTCTGTACGAAATTCCAGATCAGGCGTACCTAATTGACTGCAAAGACACGAAGACTAAAAAATCTTCGTGTCTTTGTGTCTCGTGCCCCCGTTTTGTGGGGGTGGTGGGAGTGATTTTGACTATGGGCGCGTGCCCAGTGTGACGGTAGCGTCCACTTTCTGGTCGCCGCGCAGGACGGTCAACGTCACCGTATCGCCGGGCGACTTGTGCAGGACAAGATAACGGATCATATCAGCGAATACCTGCACGGGCTGACCATCCACGGCGATGATCAAGTCACCACCGGAATTCAGGTTCGTGATGCTGGTTGGTTGCGTCCCGGCGCGCAGACCGGCCTGGTCTGCCGGCCCGTTGGGAACGACACTGGTCACATAGGCACCAGTCGTATTCTTCAGGCCAAGCTCATCAATAACCTTCAGTGGGAGATTATCGAGCGTTGAGACGCCCAGATACGGATAATCAAACTTTCCCTTCTGGATGAGTTCCGGTATGACGCGCTTGACGACATTGACAGAGATGGCATAGCCGAGGCCGGAAGACGTGCCGGTGTTGGGGTCAATCTGGATGGAACGATTGACGCCGATCACCTGTCCATCCAGGTTCAGGAGCGGGCCGCCGGAATTACCGTGGTTGAGCAGGGCATCGGTCTCGATAAAATCGCCGGCAGCAAAATAAGCCCCGCCGGTAGACTGAGCATTCGAGTCTTCACTGCGGCCCAACCCCGAGATAATCCCGGTGGTCATTGAGCCGCTTAAGGTGAGAGGATCGCCGATGGCCACCGCGATCTGCCCGATTTGAAGAGAATCCGAATCGCCCAGGGCGAGCGGGTGGAGTTGTTCAGCGGGGACATCCACTTTGATGACGGCCAGGTCCGAGTTCGGGTCTGCACCGACGACCGTGCCGTAGGTTTTGTAGCCAGTGGGGAAGTCCACTTCCACCTTCGTCTCGGCCTCCACCACGTGCTGGTTGGTGACGATATACCCGTCGCTGCTGTAGACCCAACCGGAGCCGAGCGCATTACTGGTCTGAATGGTGACCACGCCGGGCCTGACCGCCTGATAGAGCGACACGAGCTTATCCTGCTGGTCGACCAGGTTCACGGCCTGCGCGACCGGTAATGCCGTGGACGTGGTGGGCGTCGGTGCGGCGGTGGTCGGAACCAGACCACTCAACTGACAGGCCATCAGTGTGGCGGTCAGCAGCACCACGACTACCGATAAAATGACTTTCTTGTTCATGTTTTCTCCATTCCGGGCCATTTACTTTATAGTAGCGACTTTCGCGGAGCACTCTTTAGGGCAGTTGCTTTCAACGACGGTTAAAGCTCTTACCATCCACTTACTTGAGTCGTGCAGCTTCTTCCAGCAGGGATTTCTGGCGGGCATTCAACCTCTTCGGGATTTGCACCTTGACACGCACGTACAGGTCGCCTTTTATTTCCGAGTTTTTCAACTGCGGCATCCCGCGCCCGGCCACCCGGAAGACCTGCTCCGGCTGGGTGCCGGGGGGGATGGTCAGGAGCACATTGCCGGTCATGATCCCGACTTCCACCTCGCCGCCTAAAATGGCTTTGAAAACGTCAATCGTGACCTGGGTGTGCAGGTCGTTGCCATCGCGTTCGAAGACCGGGTCCTCGGCCACGTTCAGGACGAGGTACAGGTCGGACGGACTGCCATCGGCTCTGGCCGGACCCGCAGCCGGTACGCGGATCTTGGTACCGCTGCGCGCCCCGGCAGGGAGTTTTACCTCGACGCGGCGGTTGCCGGTCTGGAGGGTGCGCGTTGTCCCGCTATAAGCTTCTCTCAGGCTGAGGGTCACCGGCTGCTGGATGGACGGAGTCCGGCGCGAGGTCCGGTTTCGTACCGCCTGCCCGACGTTCATTCCGCCGAAGATGGCGCTGAAAAAGTCCGAGAATGCGCCTTCGCCGCCGAACAGGTCGTCCATGTTGACTTCCCGGCCGCCTGGCTGGGCGGTCCATTGACCCCAGTTGAAGTTGCCGGGCGCGCCGTTGTGTTCCCATTGGGAATAAGATTCACCCAACTGGTCGTAGCGGGCGCGTTTCTGCGGGTCGGAGAGCACCTGGTAGGCTTCGTTCATCTCCTTAAAGCGCTCTTCGGCCTGCTTATCCCCGGGGTTGCGGTCGGGGTGGTACTGCATGGCTAGTTTGCGGTAGGCGCCTTTGATCTCGTTGGCGCTGGCGCCGCGCGGGACGCCCAGGATTTTATAATAATCTCGATATTCCATAAGGCACTGCTTTCATGTGATAGTATTCTAGACCTCGTCAGGGGGCAGGTCAAGCGTTGAGGGGCAGGTCTAATGGAACTCTAACATGCTGTTGGCGATTTGGGCTGTCTGGAATATACTTGTCAAACACTCGTTTGGGAGCTTTTATGAAATCCATCTGCGTTTACTGTGGCTCTGCCAACCAGGCCACCCGGAAATATTTCCAGGCTGCCCGCCGGATGGGCGAGACGCTGGCCCGCTGCGGCCTGACGCTTGTCTACGGCGGCGGCAAGACCGGGTTGATGGGCGCGTTGGCCGATAGCGTGCTCGAAAACGGCGGCCAGGTGACCGGGGTCATCACGGAGGGGATGAATACGCCCGAGCTGGCCCACACCGGTCTCACCCGCCTGGAGGTGAGTACCACCATCCACCAGCGCAAGGCGCGCATGTACGAGCTGGCAGATGGCTACATCGCCCTGCCGGGCGGCTACGGCACATTGGACGAACTCTTCGAGACGCTCACCTGGGCGCAGATCGGCGAATACAGTAAACCGGTCGGTTTGCTCAATGTGGACGGCTATTACGATCCCCTGCTGGAAATGCTGGAGCGTGCCGTGGCCGAGAAATTCCTCTTCCCCGAACACCGCCAGTCTTTGCTGTGCGAGACCGACCCGCAGAGACTGCTGGCGGCGATGGAAAAGTGCCGCTACCCGCGCGAGGCGGTCCAGAGGTGGATGAGGCAGGAATAGTGCTTGACAGACGTGCTATACTAGATTCACTTGTTTTTACCCTGTGCCGTCTAAACGCCTAAATGGTTCGGTAATTAGACGGGCCGCCTATAAGCTATTAGACGGGCCGAATAACCACATGTTATGCGTACTGATCCGGGAGCGGTGCGGGAATCGAGCTGAGCGATCATGAGCGTCTTGCGACACACGTGGCGAGGGCGCCGCATCATCCGGCAATTCGTGATCGTTATGCTTCTCCTTGCCGGCCAGATCACGCTGGCGTCGTGTCGGCACCCTGGAGCTCAAGCCCGCGGGCTAGCCCGGCAGGGTGTTGGCTCACTGCGCGTCGGCATGACCCGAGCACAGGTCATCGGAGCGCTCGGACAACCACTGTTTGCCGGTCCAGTCGACGGTAAGGACGTTCTCACCTACGCCTATGCTGGAGAATGGTACGTCGGCTCCCGAACGCTCTGGCATGGCGGCGGGCTGGGGTGTGTTGTAACGCTTAGCGATGGCGTCCTGGTTTCCGTGTACCTGTCCAACTCAAGCGTTTGCATACAAACCTTTATCTGAGATTCCAAATCATGTCTTTAAGAAGGTGAAACCTATGGAACAAACAAAATCTAACTTGAAAAACTACTCTGCAAGAAAATATCCAACAATCGGTGTATGTGGTCTTGATTGTGGCTTATGCCCAAGATACTACACCCAAGGGACATCGAGATGTCCTGGATGTGGAGGTCCTGATTTCTTTAGTAAACACCCATCATGTTCCTTCATAACTTGTTGCGTCAAGAAAAAGAAACTTGAAGTTTGTGCTGAATGTTCAGACTTTCCATGTTCTAAGTTCAAAACTGATGAAGAATATCAGCAATTAAAGGAATCTTCTTCTTACCCGTCGAATAAAGTAGTTATGCTAAATTTAGATTTTATAAAAGAACATGGGATTAACAAATTTATAGACCAGCAGAAAAAGCGAATTAAGTTACTTGAAAGAATGATTGACAACTTTGATGATGGGAGATCAAGAAGCTTCTTCTGTAAAGCAGCATGCCTGCATGACTTAACAAGTTTAGAAAGTGCATTGAACGAAGCAATTCAGAAAATCAAGACAGACAATATCAAACAGGATGATACAAAAGTCAAAGCGAAAATTCTTAAGGAAATCCTCAATCAAGGTACCTACGCTCTGCGCGTGCGTACGGGCGGTGTGCCCTGACTCTTGGGCAGAAAGCTGTCTGCCGCATCTCGCCGAGTGGCCACGGGTGAGCTCACGATGGACAGACTAGAAGAAGGAGCCGCATAACAAGGCGATGAAGCTGACGAGGCGCGGGTGGAGCTGGAGTGCGGCGTGGTGGGCGGACTGTTCCGCGGTCGGGCTATTATCGTGGGGGTGGTCAGAGATCGCGCGCCTCGCAGCTTATCGCCAGTGTTGGGCCGCTCGGGTAACAGATCACGAGATTGTCATTTTAAGCGCGTTCTTCGTACTTCCGATTGGGCCAACAGCATAGGTACGAAAGATAAAGGTAAACATTGCCATGACCGATACCACTCAGTAATCTACAGGCAACAGCCTTAGCGAAGAGAAAGCAAAATACCTCAGGCAAAGATTCGAAATTGCTTTGAACAAAATACGCCAGAATAGAAATGAAAACAGGCGAAGAGCCACCTATGTCAGAATAACAGGCATCTCTCTCACCGGAACTGCTACATTGTTGCTTGGTCTGCAAATTGTTGGGTTTGCAGAATATCTTAAGCTAGCAGCGTTCGTATTTGGCTCGCTTGCTAACTTGCTTAATGCGCTTGAGCCGTTTTTCAATTATCGAGCGTTGTGGATAGAACACGAAGAGGCAGAGGGAAAGCTATATCGCCTAAAGGATGAGATAGAATATTATATAGTTGGGACTACATCCGAAAACATAGATTTAGATATGCTAGACGGTTTCCTCAAAAGATATTTGGAAATCTGGAACAAGCTCAGTAAGGCATGGATAGATAATAGAAGGCGTGACATGTAATACAAACCAGTCAGAGCCAAAGGCGTGAACGCATGCTTGCATAATAAACACATCAGGGACGACATGGCATCGTCCCTGAATAAAAATTGGCGTGTCAGTGGAGACTATTGTTTTTCATATGGTTGGCCGTCTGCCGCAGGGGGATGAACGCGGCCAACCACACCGGCCAACACAATCATGGTCACGATGTATGGAGCCATCTGTAAAAACTCGGTTGGGATAGGGATACGCAAAATCTGCATCTTGACTTGCAGCGAGTCGGCGAAACCGAAAATAAGAGAGGCTGCGAATGCCCCAACCGGGTGATAATTGCCGAATATCATCGCCGCCAGGCCAATAAAACCCTTCCCGGCGGTCATGATCTGGTCGAAGCGTCCCACTGAGCCGATTGTAAAATAAGCACCGCCGATCCCGGCAATCACTCCTCCCAAAATGACATTCACATAGCGCGTCAAATAAACATTGATACCCAGCGTGTCGGCCGCTTTTGGATGTTCACCGACGGCCCGGGTGCGCAAACCCCACGGAGTGTAGAAGAGAAGTACATACAACGCTATGACCAAAAAGATCGTCAGGTAAACAATGGGGGTATTCTCGAAGAGGACCGGGCCCAGGATCGGGATTTTCGATAAGAGTGGTATGGAAACAATGGGGAATATACCCGAGTTGTTCAGTAAATCAATATTTTTCTCCAGGAAGCGCGAGGCGATAAAACTGGTCGCGCCCGTCCCAAAAATATTGATTGCCACGCCACTGATGATCTGGTCTACCTTGAAACGGATGACCAGCACGGCGTGGAGGGCAGAGACAATTGACCCCATCAGGATTGCAGCCAGCAGACCTATATAGAGATTATGCGTCAGGGTGGCCGCGACTACGGCAGCCTGGGCTGACATGAGCATAATACCTTCGATGGCAATATTGACCACGGCAGAACGTTCACAGATGACCCCGCACAACGCCGCCAGTGCGATCGGGGTAGCCCGAACCAAAGAAGTATTCAGCATACCTACCAGGTTCATTGATTGGCCTTTTGTGGCCCATATCAGGAAAGCGGCGACAAAACAAAAGGCAACAATTCCAATCAACGCGCCAGTGGAGCGAATCCCACGCGCCAGTTGCCATGCCCCCAGAAAAACCGTTATGATGACCAGGATATAGATGGCAGGCTGAACCGACAAGACCAGATCCGGGACGGGGACAACATTTGTATCCCCAATCGGCGTAAGTCCAAATGTGGCTTGCTGTCCAGACTCCAAACGTAAGCCAAAAAGGAGCAGAATTAACAGACCGGCTCCAATCAGTAAAAGACCCGGTACCAGGCGGGCACGCGTATATGATTTTTTCCAATTTTGTTGGACTATTTGGGTTGCCATGCAGTCCTCATATGATTAGAGTTTCTGGAAAACGTACAGCATGATTCTTACTTACCCCATCCTCGGGTAAGCACGGTCGCTTCTGTGCGCGCAACGCGGATACGGTAAATCCAACGGATGACAGCCGGCGCGGCGACAAAGATGATCACCAGACCCTGGATGATGGAAATGATGTCAATCGGGATACCCGCCATGGATTGCATCCTGGTGGCGCCGCTGCGTAACGTGCCAAATAACAAAGCCGCCAGGACGACGCCGAAGGGATGACTCTGTCCCAGCATCGCCACTGCAATTGAATCGAAGCCGTACCCCGCGGAAAAGCCCTGCCCTACCCAGTGGTCAATCCCAAGCACCTGGCTGGCTCCAGCCAGTCCGGCCAGTGCGCCGCTCATTGCCATGACCATCACAAAATTGCGCACGACGTTTATGCCGGCATAACGTGCTCCATCCGGGTTGGACCCAACGGCGCGGATTTCCATGCCGAGGGTTGTCTTGAACAAGAGCCAATAGACCAGGCCTGCAACAGCCAGAGCCAGGATAAAGCCCCAATTGAAGCGTAATGGTTCTGGGAAGAAACGTGGCAGCATCGCCGACGCCTGGATCACCGGCGTGAGGGGTCGGTATCCGGGCGCTTTCATCGGTCCGTTCAGCAGCCAATCACTCAGACGAAAGGCAACATAATTCATCATGATGCAATTCACCACTTCATGCGCACCGGCAACCGCCTTGAGATAACCAGGAATAGCTCCCCAGATGGCGCCCGCAAGTGCCCCGGCCAGCAGCGCCAGTGGTAAATGGATAAACCAGGGAACGCCTTTTAAGCTATAACCGACAAAAGCGGAGGCCAGTGCTCCCATGAAGAATTGCCCTTCGGCGCCGATATTGAACAAACCGCATTTGAATGCCAGCGCCACGGCCAGGCCGGCAAAGATATAAGGGGTTACAGTCGCCAGACTTTCCGTGAATGGATAGATAGCCAGTAGAAGCGGCTTACCATCGCCCGTTGTAAAGTATGCCACTATCCCTTGATAGATTTCCACTGGACTTCCAAGCGACCCGCTGAACAGCGCCCCGTAAGCAGTAATGATCGCCTGCCCGGTTGCCAGAAGCGCCTCGAGGGGGGCGTGAAAGAAATTTCGGTAGGCGGCAATCACGGTGGCATCGGTGATGACGATCACGACCGCCCCGATGACCAGACCGGTAAACACAGCCAGGACCGGGATCAACAGCGTTTGAATAATTTTTCTACTGAAACTTGGCTTGTTGCTGGATTCCGGGGCCATTTTTGGACCCGCTGCCTGAGCGGCATTTTTTGGGGTTGTTCTGCCCTTCAAGGTAAACTCCTTCTAGAAGACTCGCTCCACCTCTGTTTCCTTATCAGAGGTTGGAAGAGTCTCGAAAGCTTCAGATGGTTTGACGCCTGCCATCAGCAGACCCAGATACTTTTTGCTGACCTTTGCCGCTGGTACGATATCTACGATTTGCCCCTTATACATCACGGCAATGCGGTCAGAGAGAGCAATGATTTCATCAAGCTCCGGAGATACCAGGAGCACAGCCGTCCCTTCGTCTCGCTTTTCAATAATCCGACTGTGAATATATTCAATCGAACCGACATCCAGTCCACGCGTCGGTTGGGAAGCGATGAGCAATTTGATCGGTCGTGAAAACTCGCGTGCCACGATCACCTTCTGCTGATTACCCCCGGAGAGTGTGGAGACTGGAACAAACACGCTTGGGGTATGTACGTCGAATTGCTCGACCAGCCTTACGGCGTTGTCGGTAATAACTTTTCCCTGTAAGACCAGTCCCTTTGCAAATGGAGGCTGGTAATACGTACATAGGACCATGTTATCTTGGACGGGGAAAGAAAGGATCAGGCCATGCCGTTGGCGGTCCTCCGGGATGTGGGCTACCCCTCTTTCCAAAATGTTGCGGGGAGTTGTATGGCGGACGGGTTTATCCAGGATACGGATTTCGCCGCTATTCAGGGGCAGTAAGCCGGTAAGCGCATAAACCAATTCTGTCTGTCCATTACCCTGTACACCCGCAATTCCCAACACCTCTCCGGCGCGCACTTCAAAAGAAGTTCCTCTCACGGTCAGGTTCTTACGTTCGTCGTGCACGTGTAAGTCCTTCACGGCCAGCACTACTTCCTTTGGCGAGGCAGGCTTCTTTTTTACCACCAGGTTGACCTCACGTCCCACCATCATGGCAGCCAATTTTTCTTGAGTTGCATCACGCGGGATTGTCGTACCCGCTACGCGGCCGCCGCGTAGAACGGTGATACGGTCCGCGATCGCCATGACCTCTTTGAGCTTATGAGTGATAAAGATTATCGACTTGCCTTTGGCAACCAGGGAACGCAATATTTTAAACAGCCCATCCACCTCTTGAGGGGTGAGAACGGCTGTGGGTTCATCCAAAATAAGAATCTCTGCTTGGCGATATAAAACCTTGATAATTTCAACTCGTTGCTGTGAACCCACCGGGAGATCACCAATATAAGCCCGCGGGTCCACGTCCAGGCCATATTGCTGAGATATCTCACGGATGCTCTTTTCTACCCTTGCTCGATCCAGGAAAACTCCGGCGCGCGTGGGTTCTACCCCCAACATTACGTTTTCTGTGGCTGTCATCACTGGGATGAGCATGAAATGTTGATGAACCATGCCGATACCGCGCGCAATGGCATCACTCGGACTATGAATGCTCACCTCTTCCCCCTGGACCAAAATCTGGCCCTTATCTGGTTTGTAAAGGCCGTAGAGAATATTCATCAGGGTCGTTTTGCCCGCCCCGTTTTCGCCGAGCAGGGCATGGATTTCACCCTTTTCCAACGTCAGGTCAACTGAATCGTTTGCCAGTACACCGGGAAAAGTTTTCGTGATCCCGCGCAATTCCAAGACAGGTGGCATGAAGATTTCTCCTGCTGCGACTATACTTTGCTGCTAACCACGATGTATTTGGAAAAGAGGCCGGGGAAACCCCGGCCTCTTTTCTTAAACAAGGTTATTTACTGGCCAGCCAACACGCCATCTACAGTGAGTGTGCCTTTGATTAAATCTTGCTTGGCCTGTGCGATCTCGGCCTTCAGGTCGGCGGAAACCTGGCTGTCAAAATCATGGAATGGGCCAAGATCCACACCGCCATCCGCGATGGTGTAATTGACCGTTCCACCCGTGAAGGTACCGTTGACGACATCCTGAATGGTTTTGAACACAGCCACGTCAACTTTCTTCAAGACGCTGGCCAGTTCAACACTTTTATACTCAGGGGCTGTATCGTACCAGTCGGCATCCACGCCGATGATGAGGCACTTGCCGCTCTCCTGGCAATATGCCGCGGAACCCAGACCAACCGGACCGGCTACCGGCATGATGATATCAACGTTTTCCTGCACCATTGAGGTGGCAAATGAGCGGCCGTCATCGGTGGAATTGAAGTTACCAGTGAAGAGGCCTTCACCTGTAGCATTGTCCCAGCCTATTACTGCCACGCTGGTGCTGTGCTTCTGATTGTAATACTTGACACCGGCTTCATAGCCTTTCATGAAGATGGTAACGGTCGGGAGCGCAATGCCACCAAACGTGCCGACCTTGCCAGTCGTGGTCATGCCGGCTGCCAGATAGCCAGCCAGGAAAGCAGCCTGGTCCGTCTGGAACATGAGGCCGCGCACGTTGGTCAGATCCACATCAGAACCGCAGTCTGTGCCGACCACAGCCCCGGGCCAGCAATCCGGGAAGCTGTAGTCAATGATGGCGAACTTCTGGTTGGGGTTGGCCTTGGCTGCCGAGGCGGTATCCACACCCAGCAAGAAACCTACCGTGACAATCAAATCCATTTTCTCGCTGAGCATCTGCTGAATATTCTTGGCATAATCAGATTGCTGAGTCGATTCCAGATACTTGCCATCCACGCCCAACTGCGCTTTAGCATCCGTGACGCCTTTCCAGCCCAGAGCATTGAAAGACTTGTCGTCCACACCGCCCATATCGGTCACTTCGCCGACTTTGATCTTGGGAGCCACAGCAGTTGGTTTGGGGCCGCAGGCAGTGAGCAGCAAAATAGCCACTACCAGAACAGCGAAAACGGAACTCATTTTCTTCATATCATTCTTCTCCTGTTATATTTTGAATATGGACAAGCAGGCGTTTGCAAACAAACGATTCGTTTCTTGCAGGTCGCACCTCCTTTTTGTTGTAAGGGCTTGATTATATAGATACAACTCTCTATATCAGTATACAGTGTCTTAATATTTTAAACAAGATGAATAATGGCATACAAGTGGGGTGCATTTAATTCGGGGGCGAATGATAGACTTTCTGCATATCAACGATCCTTTCGGCATGGCCTTGAAAGCGCGTGGTCTTCCATCCGTTCAGCCAACGCTTGGCCTCGAGAGTTCCTTCCCCACGTAACCATTGAGAGGCCAGCCCCAAGTGTCTGGTAGCAAGGCGCCAGTCCACCGTCTGGTGACTGTCGCTGGCGCGGATGCATCTGCTCGAAGAGCCGCCAACGGGGGTTCGATTTTCTGATCAAATGGTTGCCTGAACCCCACCGAAATTTTACCGGAAATAATTCCTCTACTTCTTTCCCATCAATTCCAAAGCCAAGCTCTGGAATTTTTGTTTGATTTTCAGCGGGTCAACAGGCTTGAGCATTTTCACTGGCCAGCGCTCTATTTTGTCCGGGAAAGATTCGGCGCGGTTGAGTGCAATGGCGAACCAGTACAGATCAAAGCCAGGGTCTTTCTGCGCAGCCTTTTCCAGCAGCGGCCGGAGCGGTTCTTTTTCCATGATGAAATATAAATCCACGGCATCGCGCGGCTCGGCGCGGCCAAAATAAGCCAGCAATTTATCCACGCGCAGATCGGCGTAATCGTTGACGTATACTCCCAACTCAGTCAACACGGGCGGCTCAAAACGATAGGGCGAATCGAACGCCATGTCCACCTTAAGGCTATCCTGTCCCTGGATGACGAGGAACTGCGCAAAAGATGAGAAACGCCGCACCACGTTAACTTGTAACCCTCGTTCCACACAGGTTTTTTCGACTTGATAAGAGGTTGGTAAGACAAGTCCGTCCACACCGGTGAAGATGTCTACGTCGAACGAAAGGCGATGGCCGAAATAGTATTCGGACAGGGCCGTACCGCCTGCAAGGAAGAACTGGGACTGGTCAGGTAAAGATGCAAAAGCCGATAAAAATGCTTTCTGGATCGGTGTTAAAAGCCCCAATCCCCGCAGCTTATCGGGCATATTCGCTCCCTAGGAATCGCTTCCACAGACTGTACAGGTCAGGTGGAAGGTTCAGATTCTCCAGTTCGCGCCTGACCTCCTGCAAATCCAGGGCGCGAACGTCCTCCATCCGTCCGTATGACAGGGTTTGTTTCAACAACCACCTGCGCTGGAACGGGTCGGAGATGTCAACTTTGTCAGTGCTCCAAACGATGTAACGCGGCACGTTGGCAGTCATAGAAAAACCTCTTACAAAATTACTATACCACGATTTTATAGAAGTGTGACCGCTATGCTATAATCCCCCCGAAAGGTCCAACCCATGCTCGAGAAATTTGTCAAAGTCTTCGGGGGCGACCCCAATAAACGCGAAATCGAAAAGACGACCGACATCGTGGCGCAAGTCAATGCGCTCGAAGTGGAATTCGAAGCCCTCAGCGACGAAGCCCTGCGTGCTAAAACGGACGAGTTCCATCAGCGACTGGCCCAGGAGTTGGAAGGCGTCGAGGATGCGGAAGAACTCCGCAAAATCGAGCAGGCCGTCTTAGACGAAATTCTCCCCAATGCCTTTGCCGTTGTGCGCGAGGCCGCCAAACGGACCATCGGCCAGCGCCATTACGATGTGCAGTTGATTGGTGGGCTTGTCCTGCATCAGGGCAAGATCGCCGAGATGCGCACCGGGGAAGGCAAGACGCTCGTCGCCACGCTCCCGCTCTACTTGAACGCGCTGACCGGCCGCGGGGTCCATCTGGTGACGGTCAACGATTACCTGGCTCGGCGTGACGCCCGCTGGATGGGCGCCATTTATGGGTTCCTCGGCCTGACAGTCGGCATCTTGCAGATGGCGGCCGCCACTGAGAACGGCAAGAAAGCCTTTTTGTATGACCCGCAAAGAGCGTCGCCACGCGAAGACCAGCACCAGATGCGCCTGGTGGAGCGGGTGGAGGCCTATAAAGCCGACATTACCTACGGCACCAACAGCGAGTTCGGTTTCGATTACCTGCGCGACAACATGGTCTACCGCATGGAAGATAAAGTCCAGCGCGGCCATCACTATGCCATTGTGGATGAGGTGGATAACGTCCTGATTGACGAGGCCCGCACTCCGCTGATCATCTCCGGCCCAGCCTCTGGCGACGTGGAATGGTACGGCAGGATGGCGGCGCTCGTGCGCCAGTTGAAGGCCGAAGATTATGAGGTCAGCGAAAAAGACCGCAGCGTGGCCTTGACCGAGATCGGCACCGCCCACGTGGAGCAGTTGCTCGGCCAGCCGCTGCGCGACCCGGACCGCCCCGAAGACGTAACCCCCGAACAGGCGCGCCTGCTCGGCTATCTGGAGCAAGCCCTGCGCGCCCAGCACCTGTTCAAGCGCAACAAAGACTACCTGGTGCAGGGCGGCAAAGTCATCATTGTGGACGAGTTCACCGGGCGCCTGATGCCTGGACGCCGTTGGAGCGACGGTCTGCACCAGGCGGTGGAAGCCAAGGAAGGCGTCAAGGTGGAGCCGGAGAACGTCACTTACGCCACCATCACCCTGCAGAATTATTTCCGCATGTACAAGAAACTGGCCGGCATGACCGGCACGGCGCTGACCGAAGCGGAAGAGTTCGACAAAATCTACAAGCTGGCCGTCCTGCCTATCCCGACCAACCTGGAATACCAGGCCTTCGGGTCCGGTGCGCCGCTGGTGGAGGTCAAGGCCAAAGACGAAGATGGTTACGAATACGCCTATTTTGCTCGCCGGGACACCCCCCCCTCCGCCCCCCCCATTTTCGGAGAAAATGGGGGGGAAACGGGGGGGGCCGTCTTCTGGCGGCGTAAGGATTACCCAGACGTTATCTACCGCACCGCGGAGGCCAAACTACGCTCCATCGTGCATGAGATTGCCTTCTACCACGTCCAGGGACGCCCGATGCTGGTTGGCACCAGCTCGGTCGAGAGTTCAGAGCGCCTGTCGAACCGGCTACGCGCCGAGCCTATCCGCCGCTTGATGCAAGTCCTGCTCATCCGCAACGCCTGGCTGGAAGCCAATGACCGCTTCGAGGACGGGCGGCTCATCCCGGAACTCCAACCGCTCAACAAGCCAATCGAACAACTCCGCCCCGAAGACCTGCGCCCGATGGCCAAGGAGCTTGGCCTCTCGCTCAACCCGGAAGACCCGGCCAACCTGTCTCGCCTGCTGGGAATCCTGAAGCTGGAAGAATCCGATGAAGAACGGCTGAAATCGGTACTACAAGGAGGCATCCCGCACCAGGTGCTGAATGCCCGCAAGCACACTGAGGAGTCCATGATCATCGCCGGGGCGGGGGCGTTCGGCGCAGTGACCATTGCCACCAACATGGCCGGGCGCGGCGTGGACATCAAACTGGGCGGCGACCTGGCCGAGGAGATCTTGAGCGGGGTCAACCGTATCCTGCGCAAAGCCGGGCACAAAGACCCCTATGACATGCCTCTGCAAGAGCGTCGTGAGGCCCTGCAGAAAGTGGATCCGTCGCTCTATGGTATCTACGAGACCGAAGCGAAATTCTTCCTGAAACATTTCGAGGACATGGAGCGCGTGCGCGAACTTGGCGGCTTGCACATTATCGGCTCCGAGCGTCACGAGGCCCGCCGCATTGATAACCAGTTGCGCGGCCGCGCCGCCCGCCAGGGCGACCCCGGTTCCTCGCGCTTCTATCTTTCCCTCGAAGACGACCTGATGCGTATGTTCGGCGGCGACCAGGTCAAGAATGTGATGGAACGCTTCAGCATTGACGAGGATTACCCGCTCCAGGCTCGCCTGGTCAGCAACATGATCGAACAGTCACAGCACCGGGTGGAGGGTGCCAACTTCGACATCCGCAAGCACACCCTGGAATACGACGACGTGCTTAACGCCCAGCGCCAGCGTATCTATTCCCAGCGCGACCGTGTCTTCGAGAAGGAGGACCTGGTCGAAGACGTGAACGAGCTACTGGCGCAGGAAGTTCATCGCCGGGTCGAGGAAGCGCACCAGACCGAGGAATACTGGCGGTTGCTGGCCTGGCTGGAACAAATCCAGCCACCGTTCAATGCCCCAGATGGCATCTTCCCGCCTTTTACCTATAAACTGTTGTTGGACCAGCTTGTTGCATCTGATTCGGACCCTCACCCTACGGGTACGATGTTGGCAGGTTCAGGGCAAAGCCTGGAAACTGCCCTGGGCGATCTGGCTTCACGCGCCCTTCAAGCCGATCACGACCACTTCCTGGGCACCGTCCTGGACCTGATTGACCGCTCCGGCGTGAGCCTGAAAGAGCAGATTGACGATCGCACCGATTCGCTCGATACCGCCCTCGACGGCCTGGCCGAGGGCATCGAGAACGAGACGCGCCGTCCGAGCGTTGTCTTGGAGGAGTTCTCCGGGCTGGTGCGCGTTCCTTTCCGCCTGGATTCGACCCAATTGACCCAACTGATTGATGACCCGAAAGACCTGGCCGGCGACTTGCGTTCCCAGGTGGAGACCTACGTCACTTCCACGACGATCATCCGCCTAGCCAACACGATTGAATTCCGCCTGGGCGAATCACTCGGATTGAATCCTGCCGACTTGCAGGAGCTTGACTGGAACGACGTGGCGATCCAAATCGAAGAGCACGTTCGGCAGGCATTGGCCGCGCGCGAGGAGAAATTACTCGGCGAGGAGGGCCAGATTACCCGTGACTTGGAATCTGCTCTACAGCACCTGACCGAACGCGACGACCAGGCCAAGCTGCGGCTTCTCGGCCTGATGGGGCAGGGCACGAGCACTTCCTTCGATGCCAGGACCCATCGCCAAGTGCGGCGGGTTTTCACCCGCCTGCACTACGTTTACCTGGCTGGAGAGATATTGCGCAATTCCGACTCTGCCTCTCTGGAAGACGAGGTGCTGGAGCACCTGCAAAAGGCACAGGAGGCGCAACGGCGCTCCTGGGGCGAAAGCGAACGCCTCCGGCTGGGAGAGAATGCCCTGGCGACTTCTGCTGATGAACTGGGCCACCGCATCCAGACGCAGATTTATCGTCAGGTATTGCTCGGAGCGATTACCGAACTGTGGGTGGATTACCTGACCAGCGTGGAGGCGCTGCGCATATCTGTCGGGCTGGAGGCTTATGCCCAGAGTGATCCGCTGGTAAAATACAAGAGCAAGGCTTCCGAAATGTTCCAGACTTTGCTGTCTGACATCCGTGCCGCGGTCATTGGGCGAATCTTCCTGTATCAGCCACGCGCCGCCGCGCCCCAAGTCGAAACGGCAGCAAGTTCAAGGTCCGAATCAGCAGCGGAGCCGGTTCCGGCGCAAAATCCTGAAAAGAAACGGAAACGTCACAGGCATTAGTCCAGTGGACAGTTCGAAAGATTTTTACCGGTCGCTTCCCAAGGTGGAAGCCAGAAACCGGTTAATGAACTTTAGATAGATCAAATCTAGCCTACACCCCTCTCCTCGCGAAGCACCCCCGAAGGGGGCAGGGAGAGGGGACGGAAGTGAGGGAATGCCAACAAAGGAGCAAATATGTACCACGATTTCTTTAAATCTCGCGATATTCTGAAAATTGGTGATAAACAATATGTTATCTATCGTCTGGATTCGCTCGAGAACGTCGGGCTGACCAAACTCCGCAAACTGCCGTATTCTATCCGTATCATGCTCGAAGCAGCCTTGCGCCAATGCAATGACAGCGAAATCACGCAAGAAGATGTAAAGAACATTGCTGCGTGGACACCGGCCCCCCCCGCTCCCCCCCCATTTTCAGTGAAAATGGGGGGGGCTGGGGAGGGCCGTCCCGGCATTCCTTTCCTGCCAGCGCGCGTCATCATGCAGGATTTCTCCGGACTCCCGGCAGTGGTTGACTTGGCAGCCATGCGCACCGCCATCGCCCGCTTGGGCGGTGACTCGAAATCCATCAACCCGCTCGTGCCAGTAGACCTGGTAATTGACCACTCGGTCCAGGTGGATTTCTTCGCCACTGCCGACGCCCTCCAGCGCAATGCAGAGATGGAGTTCCAGCGCAACCGCCAGCGTTATGAGTTTCTGAAGTGGGGACAAAAAGTCTTCTCGAACTTCCGCGTCGTCCCGCCGATGACCGGCATCGTCCACCAGGTCAATCTCGAATACCTGGCGCAGGTTGTTTCAACCAAAAAAGTAGATGGCGAATGGTTCGCTTTTCCCGATACGGTCGTTGGCACCGACTCGCACACCACCATGATCAATGGTCTGGGCGTGGTCGGCTGGGGCGTGGGCGGCATCGAAGCCGAAGCCGTCATGCTTGGCCAGCCGATGGACATGCTCCTCCCGGACGTGGTAGGCTTCAAGCTGTACGGCAAGTTCAAGGAGGGTATTACCGCCACCGACCTCGTCCTGACCGTCACACAGATGCTGCGCAAGAGAGGCGTGGTGGATAAGTTCGTCGAGTTCTTCGGCCCCGGCCTCGGCAACATGTCGTTGCCCGACCGGGCCCTGGTTGCCAACATGTCCCCCGAATATGGGGCGACGATGGGCTACTTCCCAGTGGATGCCGAGACACTGCGGTACATGCGCCTCTCTGGCCGCCCGGAAGACGTTATTGAGCGGACGGAAGCCTACTGCCGTGTTCAGGGCTTGTTCCGTGATATAGATTCTCCCGAACCGGAATACACCGAGACGCTCGAATTGGACCTGGGGTTTGTTGTGCCTTCTCTGGCCGGACCCAAACGCCCGCAGGATCGCGTTGCGCTCAACGAGATGAAGACAGTGTTCCAAAAGACGCTCACTGCCCCGGTCAAGGAGCGCGGTTATGAACTCGAGCCGGAAGCCGTAAATCGAAAGGTAAAAGTCGACACCAACGGCGGCGCAATCGAAATCGGTCACGGCGCGGTGGTCATTGCGGCCATCACCTCCTGTACTAACACATCCAACCCGTCGGTGATGGTGGCGGCGGGTCTGGTTGCCAAGAAAGCGGCTGAAAAAGGCCTGAGTGTCAAGCCCTATGTCAAGACCAGTCTCGCGCCCGGCTCGCGCGTGGTGACAGAATATCTCAAGAAGGCCAATTTGATCGAACCGCTGGCGAAATTGGGCTTTAACGTGGTTGGCTACGGTTGTACTACCTGCATTGGGAACAGCGGTCCGTTGCCAGGGGAGGTTGCCAAAGCCGTTACGGGGTCCAACCTCGTTGCGGCGGCGGTCATCTCGGGTAACCGCAACTTTGAAGGGCGCGTCCATCCTCTCGTCAAAGCCAACTATCTGGCTTCGCCCCCTTTGGTCGTGGCGTATGCCTTGGCCGGGACGATGGATATTGACCTGTCCAGCGAGCCAATCGGCACGGGCAAAGACGGGTCGGTCTACCTCAAGGACATCTGGCCGACCGCACAGGAAGTGGCCGATGTAGTGGAAGCCAGTCTGAATAAAGGCATGTTCGAGGAACGCTATGCCAGCGTGTTCGAAGGTTCCAAGATGTGGAAAGACATCAAGGTTTCCGGAGGCGAGTTATTTCAGTGGGATGATTCTTCCACTTACATCCACCACCCACCCTTCTTCCAGGAATTGACGCTGGACGTCCCCTCAATCAAGGACATCCAGAACGCACGTGTGCTGGCCCTGCTGGGCGACTCGATCACGACCGATCACATTTCTCCTGCCGGCAATATCGCCATGGATAGCCCGGCTGGAAAATTCCTGCAAGAGTGTGGCATTCAACCCCGTGATTTCAATTCGTATGGGGCACGGCGCGGTAACGATCTGGTGATGACACGCGGCACGTTTGCGAATATCCGGTTGAAAAACCTGCTGGTTGGTGGCAAAGAAGGCTGGTACACGCGCTATTTTGGAGCAACCGGCGAGGAAGTAGCGGCAGGGGAAACCACCATCTTCGACGCTGCTGTGAAATATCAGGCGCAAGGAATTCCTACGATCATTATTGCTGGCAAGGAATATGGCACCGGCTCCAGCCGTGACTGGGCGGCCAAAGGTCCGATGCTCCTGGGGGTAAAGGCTGTCATTGCAGAGTCGTTCGAGCGCATCCATCGCTCCAATCTGGTTGGCATGGGCGTTCTGCCGCTGCGTTTCCTGGACGGTCAGAATGCCGAATCGCTTGGATTGAACGGCACTGAGGTCTACAACATCGAAGGCTTGAGTGTTAAAATGCCGCCTAAAAGTGTTGTGACCGTCACAGCCAGGAAAGCGGACGGCTTGGTTGTGGCTTTCAAAGCCGTCGTTCAGTTGAATACGCCAGTCGAAGTAAATTATTATCGGAACGGGGGTATTTTGCACACCGTTTTGAGGAACCTGGTGAAATAAATTTGGGGTAACCCGGCGGGTCACCCCAGCACCAGGCCACTAAGATTTTGCACGCCTTCCGTTATTCTGTCTTCACGCAGAACGCAGGGTATAATCTTGCGGTTTGAATTGTAATGTAGGATTCCAATACCAGTTTTACTGCTTCTTGCATAAATTTCTGAACTTCCTTTTATCGAATTAATCACCAATGACAGGATTTTGGTTCAGATATTTACGTTGTACTCTGTAGGTCCCTATAATGACACAAGTCTCTCCCCACAAAAAATCAATCTGGTCCATAATCTTGCTTGCTGTGATCTTTTTCCTCGCGTTGGTGGCGTTGATGGAACTGGTGGCCCGTACCTCTTGGTTCGGACAGGTGTCGCCTTATCGGTCAGTTGGCAATTATCACTATCAGTTTGAAATTAAATGGTTCCGTTTGCAGGACTATGTGAAACAAAATGGGGGCGTGGATATCATTGTTCTGGGCAGTTCACTGGTCAACACAAGCATTGATCCGGACATTGTTTCGCAAACTTACCACGAACAGACTGGTGTCAGCCCGCGCATTTTCAATTTCGGCGTCGAAGGCATCACGGTTGCACCGAATTCGGTCATTGCCAGTCTTTTAGTGGAACGATACCATCCTGCCTTGCTGATTTACACCACCGAAATGCGTGATTACATTACTGGAAATGGACTTGACTACGAGATGCGTTTCCTAAGTGATCCCTGGTTCCGCTATCAACGCGGCGACTTCAGCTTGTTCGGCTGGTTGGTAGACCATTCCGCGGTACTCCAGCATTATTTGCCCTACCGGAACTGGATGCGCTCGGATTACTCTGAGACAATGGCCCTTTACATCAAGCGTTATCAAGACACTTCTGCCAGCGGTTACGAGCCGGATAGCATGATAGGTGTTAATGTTGACGTTCCGCCCGATCCTAACGACTCCGAAGAGGCACAATACTTTAATGCGTACGGCAACTACCAGATTGCCACTTCACGCTTGGACAACTTAAAGAGCATTCTTGATTTCAATCAAAATCAAGGAACGACCGTGCTGGTGGTGGAAATGCCCGTTCACCAGACATTCTATGCTTATGTCGGTGGAGAGGAAGTCCATATACAATTCCAACAGACGATTTCGTCACTTATCGCAGCCAATGGTGGTACGTTTCTTCCCGCTGAGGCCTGTATAAATACTATTCCTCTGAGTGGACGCTCCAACCGCTGGCATTTGAATTATCTGGGCACACCGGTTTTTAGCAAATGCCTAGGCGAGCAACTCGTTGTCCTGGCTGATCAGCAAAACATAGATTTTAACAGCTCGAACACGGGCGGCTCGAGATGACCATGACTTCCCTCGCTTTTGCCGTCTTTTGTGCTGTCGCCATTCTGGTCCATTGGCGCTTGCCGCAGCGTTATCGGACCCTCTGGCTGTTCGCGGTTTCGATAGCCTTTATCGTCACCTGGTCGTGGGAATTGGCGGGGATTTTCCTCGTCGTGGCGACGGTCAACTTCTATCTGGGACGATGGCTGGCGATTGCAGAACGCAGGCGGCGTGTCCTGTTGTGGATCGGGATCGGGTTCGATGTCGTGGTATTGATGGCGCTCAAATATAGCGGTTTCTATATCTCCGCGCTGACCGATTTGTTGGAACGGATGGGAGTCCATACAGGAGCGGGTGGCCTGCTTCTACTTGTCCCGATTGGCCTGTCTTTCATTACCGTTCAGATGATCTCTTATTTGATAGATACCCACCATCGGATACTCAATCCTGAAATACGCTGGCTGAATTTTGCTCTATACGTCGTCTATTTTCCCAAAATACTTTCCGGGCCGGTGGAACGGGCGCGCACCCTCCTGCCAATGTTCAAGCAGCCTAGACCCTTGGACGCTCGAACGATGGAGCGCAGTTTCTGGCTGATCGTTATCGGAGTGGTGCGCAAACTGGTGCTGGCCGATACGCTTTCCGCCGTCATCCCAGGAGCAATTTTCCTGCACCCCGAGAACTATCCCAGCCAGAACCTGGTAGTGTATTTGCTCGCGTATGCCTTCGTCATCTACAATGATTTTGCCGGATATACAAGCATCGTGCGCGGCGTCAGCGGTTTCTTCGGGATCGAACTGACCAGTAATTTTAAATTGCCATACTTCTCCAGAAATATCGCTGAATTCTGGGAGCGCTGGCATATCAGCCTGTCGAACTGGTTGCGCGATTACATCTTTTTCCCAGCTTCGCGGGCATTGCTGAAAAGAATCCCCAATCGATATCATGCAGTCAATCTGGTCATACCGCCCATTGTCACGATGTTGGTGAGTGGCATGTGGCATGGACTTGCGCCGAATTTCCTATTGTGGGGCGCATTGCATGGTCTCTATCTTCTTGTAGAGCGCATCTCGATACTGCGGTCTCCCAGGAGGTTGCCGGATGAGTTCCCAAAATGGCGGCAGGTGCTTTCAGCGTTGGGGGTATTTGTCCTGATTGTCCTGACATGGATTCCATTCCGCATGGATTTGGCCACTGCCGGGCATTACTTGTCCAGGATGTTTACGTTGTCTGCCTGGATAAAGCCTAATTTCTGGCTCTTGCGGATGTACCTGATCGGGAAAGTACAAGTGAATAGTTGGGTAGAGTTCAATCTCCCGGACATTCGGGTATTTATCATGCTCATCCCGGCCCTGCTGCTCGATTGGAGGCAAGCCCGGTGCAAGGACGAAACATTCTTCACCCGCTGGCCTGTCTGGGAGAGTGCCCTGTTCTTGGCGGTCTTGGCCCTGGTGCTGATTCTGTTCTCACTGGCTTCAACCGGTGCGCCATTTGTCTATCAAGGATTCTGATATTTACGAACAGACCGGCACGAAGGTGCCGGCCTGCATCTGAGCACCGAGGATTTCCTCTGAGCCTACTTGTTGACAGCCTAGCGCTCTACCCGTGGTTTGGCAACATTGACTTTCAATTCGTGCTCGGCCAGGGAATAAGCATTGTACATGCTGATGGCCTTCTCCGCTTCGGTTTGATCGGTCATCGTGACAAAAGCAAAGCCTTTGGACTGGCCGCTATCCCTGTCTTTGATGACATCCACTGCGGTGACGTTACCGGCCTGTGCAAACAACGTACGCAGTTCGTCTGCGGTGGTTGATTTGGCCATGTTTCCTACATAAAGTTTGACGTCCATTTTTCTCTTCTCTCTCCGGCAAGTTGCCGGTGAACAAAAAAGTCGCCACCCAATAAGAGGGTCGGCGGCAGAGTTACCACGCAAATCCAGTTATTTACACCTAACTCCAATAGGATTGTACCATAGATACGGCTGGCAGCCGGGACGCCAGGAAACTCGTTCGGCGCCTGCCAGGTTACTCCTGCCGAATGAAAACGAGCAGACCGGAACATCAAATACCGGTCTGCTGCTCCTAATGTTGCTGCATCTTTCCAAAAAACTCATCCTGTAGCCGCTTCGTTTCCTTATCATCTTTGATCGCCTGGATGACTTTCGCCAGGGCGTGGGCGCGATCCGCGAACCAGCGTTCACCTTTCTCGGCCGTGGCGGGACGCCCGTCGCCGCAATAATGCGATGGATAATCTGCATACCACCAGATGCCCACGTCCGTGCCCAGGTCGCGCAGCGGCTTGAGTCGTTCCAGCGGCATGCCCTCGCCGTCGGTAGGCATGGCCTCTCCCTTGACCAGTTCCGGATGAGTGGCGAGGATCATGCTCGTCTCGCGTTCCCCGGCGTGGCTGTCCACGGTCGTCTCCCACTGGGAGGCGGTAGCTGCCTCTTCGGCAAGATACGCCGGTTGCGCCACGTAGACTACGTAATCGCGCCGGCTGGCAAGCTGGATCTGCGCGAAGTAGTGGATCAGGTGGTCGTTGCCGCCGTGAGAGTTGACGATGACGATTTTTTTCAACCCGTTGCGGGCGATCTCGCGGCAGGCGTTCTCCAGCAGGCGGATAATCAATTCCGGCTCGATGCCGATGCAGCCGGGGTAATGGCGCGCTTCCAGGATTTGAGTATAAATGAAGTCCGGGAACACCACCACCGGTTCAAGCTGTGCGGCGCGGTTGCACAGTTCGCGGCCGATGTACATGTCTGTGCCGAGTGGCAGGTGATGCCCGTGACGCTCGATGCACGATAGCGGCAGCAGGCAGACGCCTCCCGATTGTTTGACGGCCTGCTGGAACAGGTCGCCGGTTAATTCTTCCCAACGCATAATCTTATCCTTTCTCCAAAATGGAAATGCTTTCGATGGAATAGGTCTGAGGAAACAAATCGAACGGGGTGACCTGGGTCAGCCGATAGCCACCCGCGATCAGCCGGGCCGCATCCCGCCCCAGCGTTGACGGGTCACACGAGACGTAAGCGATGCGTTCCGGACCCTGGGCCAGCAGCGCCTCTGCGGCGCGTTTCTCCAGCCCGGCACGCGGCGGGTCCACGATGACGGCTTCGGGAGTGACATCCAACGCTGGCAGCACTGCCTCTGCCGGGGCCTCGTAGAGTTCGACGTTCTCGAATTCAGCGAGATTTGCCGTGAAGTCCTCGCACGCCGATGGGGATGACTCAATCCCGATCAAACGTCCCACGCGTGGGGCAAAGAAGGCGCTGAACAGCCCGACGCCGCAATACACATCCAGCAAAGTCGTGTCTTGTGTGACTGGTAGATTGTCCAGCAAGTGCTCCACCATCTCCCCGGCCATCCCGGTGTTGACCTGGAAAAACGAGGCGGCTGAGACGTGGAACGGCCGGTCGTTGACCGAAACGACCAGGTCTTTATCGCCGGCCATCACGACCATGTCGCCCTCGGTCAGGTGTACCACCGACAGGTCTGCTTCGAGTTCGAGTTCGGGCGGTTCGGGGTTGCCGGATTCCAGTACTAGCATGGTCTCGTCTCCTGCGCCCAGGCGCAGGGAGACACGCTCCAGCTCCAGGCCCGGATCAAATTCCAGCCTGGGCCAGACCTCGTTCAGCGGCGCTTCGGGGAGATGACATTCGGTGATGGAGATAATACCCTCACTCCTCGCCCTTTTCCCTACCCCCTTCGGGGGTGCTTCGCGAGGAGAGGGGTTGGGGGTGAGGGAAACGTATCCCAATTTCCCCTCGTGGGTCAAATGAAACTGGATGTGGTTGCGGTAATTCCACTCGTGCGATGAAGAAATCATCGGCTTCACCGGCGGATTCTCGATTTTGCCGATGCGCGCCAACTGATCGCGCAGGATCTCGGTCTTTGCCTGGAGTTGGGCTTGATAGGGGAGATGCTGGTAATGACACCCCCCACATATCCCAAAATGTTTGCATTTCGGAGAGATGCGCGCCGGCGACGGCTCCAGCACTTCCACCAGTTCGGCGCGCACGTGTCCGCGCTTCTCCTCGATCGCGCGGGCGCTGACCGTCTCGCCGGGCAGCCCAAACGGGACAAAAACGGCGCGTCCGCCTGCCCCCGTCAGGGGATCGGGGAGTCGTCCGAGGGCATCGCCGCCGTAGACCAGTTTTTCCAGTTTAACGGTCAGCAGGTCTGAGGTCATGAATGAAGTGGGGGTGAGACATCCACCTGGTGAACATCTCGCCCTAACAGGTCTATTTCACGAACAGGGCCAACAGTTGGTTCTGGAAAATCGCCAGCACGACCAGGATGGCGAAGAAAATACCGGCCAGGATGCCGATCCGGCGTAGTTCGCGCTTGGTCGTGCTGTAATCCGGGTTAAATTCGGTCGTCTTCCCTGTCAGCGTGGGAAGCGGGCGGGGAGCCTGACGGGATACCTGACGCTTGTGTTTCTTGCTCATAAATTCTCCTAAGGGTTTTGAAGTTTCGCAAACACCACGATGCGTTTGTTATCAACCATGTACGGATAACAACTGATCAGCGTGACGGTCGAATCGCTGGTGGGGTTCATTACTTCCACCTGGGTCGGGAGGACAATCTGGCTGCCGGTCACGGTGTAAATGTATTGTCGCTGCGCGGTATAGAGCAGCACCTGGTCGCCGGGCTGGAGACGGTCGAGGTCGCGAAATATTTCGCCAAAAACGTCATCGTGAGCCGAAAGGACCACGTTACCGGTCTGACCGGGATTTGACGTGTCGACATGCTGGCCGACGCCTTTTTTCAATTGCTCCCAACTGTCACCCTGCACGATCGGCGCGTCCACGCTGATGGCCGGGATCTGGATGCGCATCGCCTGGGCTGGTCCTGGTGTGGGGAGGGGCAGGTTGGCGATGGACTGCACCAGCGGGCGCAAATGCTCCGGGATTTCGTCCTCATTGAACCGCGCTCCACCTGGCATGGAGGGCGGCGTGTGCCCGCCGGGCAGGACGACCGCCGTGATAAGCGGAGTGGGCGTCAGCGTGTCCTGGAGCAGGGCGGCAGACACTTCCTGGTTCAACGTTTGCAGCAGGCCGAACCAGTTGAGCACCAGCCCGACCAGGCCAAGCACTGCCAGGATTTCAACGCTCAACAGGATGCCATCATACCAGCGTCTGCGTACCGGGCGCCGGGCGGAGCCATCGAGACCCTCGTCTTGCATCTCGACCGGAGGCTGGATGCGCCACTCGTCCAGGGCAGACGGCGGCAGGTCCGGGGAGAGCGAGACGGCCCGTCCGGTGCGGCGGAAGCGCTCCATGCGCTTCTGGCGTGCGCTGTGGCGCTTGTCGAGCAGCAAGCGGCGCAGTTCCTGCTCCGACAGTTCTTCGGGGCGCTTTGGGTTGGTCACGGGCGTGATTATACCGCACCTATGCTATCGTTTTTCGATGGTGAAATTGGACCTTGCCAGCCTGCTCAATCTGGTGATTACCTTGACATCGTCTGGATGGCGAATATAATCAGCCCATATCCACGACATACCCGGAGGCGAGTAGCCATGCAACTGTTCTGCGACCTGCCGGTCGGTGCGAGGCAGGCGGCCAGGCGGCGAAATCCACTCCGGTGCCTGCAAGACGGATGGTCAATCTGTCCCACAGGCAGTTGCTCTCGCAGGGGCAGTAAGACATTTTTTCAAATTGTCTTCCGCCGCAAGAGAGCCGGGGAGCGCCCGTTAGCGCGCAAGCCGAGACCCCCACCCGGCCACCCCCATTTTCGAAGAAAATGGGGGTGGCGGTCCGCAGGACCGGAGGGGGTAAAAGCAGGTGGCACCACGAGTCGCCCCCATGTACCGGAACAGTAGTTCCGGTGCTCGTCCTGCAATGGAGTGGGGGCGTTCCCATTTGCGAACAGCCAAAAGCAGGTAGCCAAACACGAGTTCGGAGGTGCTTTGTGTTAGATATCAATCTCATTCGCGAACAGCCCGATCTGGTCCGCAAAGCCTTGCGCGACCGCCAGATGGACCCGTCCCCGGTGGAGGCCATCCTGCAATTGGACGAACAGCGGCGGGCGATCCTGACCCATGTCGAAGCGCTCAAAGCTGAACGCAATACGGTCTCGAAAGAAATCGGCCAGACACTTGCACCGCACGCAAGTGCAGGTGTGAAGGATGCGGCTTCTCGTCAAGCCAAGATCGAGGCCATGCGCGCCGTGGGCGATCAAATTGCTGCCCTCGATAAGCAAGTGGCTGAGGTCGAGGAGGAGCTAAAATCTGTCACGGCGGCCATTCCGAACGTCCCGGATGGACGCACGCCGGTTGGCAAGGATGAGAAGGAGAACGTCGTTCTGCGGACGGTTGGACAGCTCCCCGAATTCGACTTCCAACCGAAAATTCATTGGGACTTGGGGCCGGCCCTCGGCATCCTTGACTTTGAGCGCGGCGTCAAGATTGCCGGCTCGCGCTTCTACGTGCTCAGCGGAGCCGGGGCGCGCCTCCAGCGGGCGTTGATCGCCTACATGCTCGATCTGCACATTCGCCAAGGTTACACCGAACAGTACACACCCTTCATGGTCAAGGCGGCCACGCTTTTCGGCGCGGGACAACTACCCAAGTTTGCCGACAACCTGTATCACGACGTGGAAGAAGACCTGTGGCTGGTGCCCACCGCCGAGGTCCCGCTGACCGGTTTGCACATGGACGAAATCCTCGACGAGACGAAGCTCCCCATCCGCTATACGGCTTATACGCCCTGCTTCCGGCGTGAGAAGATGAGCGCCGGGCGGGACGTGCGCGGCATCAAACGCGGCCACCAGTTCGATAAGGTTGAGATGTACATTTTTTCCAAGCCGGAAGAATCGGACGGCCTGCTCGAAAGGATGCGCGAGGATGCTGAGGCGACCTGCCTTGGCCTGGGGCTGACCTATCGCGTTAAGCGATTGTGTACCGGCAATATTGGTTTTGGCGCAACCATGACGTATGATATCGAGGTCTGGTCGCCGGGATTGCAGGAGTGGCTGGAAGTCTCGTCGGTGTCGAATGATACCGATTTCCAGGCACGCCGGGCCAATATCAAATATCGTCCCGCTGACGGTGGCAAGACACGCTTCGTCCACACCTTGAACGGCTCGGGGCTGGGCATGCCGCGCACCTTGATCGCCGTTCTCGAGAACTACCAGCAGGCCGACGGGTCCGTACGCGTGCCGGAAGTCCTGCGTCCGTGGATGGGCGGTGTGGAGGTGATCCGTGCGTAAGTCGTTCTGGAGTGAACAATGACCATCGGTTCTTACTTCATCAACATTGACTTGGTCATTGAGGGCATCGCCCTGACGGCCATGCTGGTGGGCTTGCTGGTTGTCCCGATCCTGCCGGGTCTGGTCATTATCTGGGTGGCAGCCCTGGGTTACGGGCTCGCGGCCGGGTTCGGGATACTGGGCTGGGTCATGTTCGCCCTCATCACGGTATTCATGATTTTTGGCTCGGTGATTGACAATGTACTGATGGGCACACGGGCGCACAAAGAAGGAGCCCCGTGGTGGGTCGTCCTGGTTGCGATGGCGGCAGCCATCCTGGGCAGTTTCCTCATTCCAATCCCGATCATCGGCGGGATCCTGGCTGCTCTGCTGACCTTGTTCGTGATCGAGTGGATCCGCCGAAAGGACTGGCGAAAAGCGCTGACCTCCATAAAAGGGATGCTGATCGGTTGGGGGTGGGCGTTCGTGATTCGGTTTATAATAGGAGTGGTCATGATAGGCCTGTGGATGATCTGGGCCTGGACGTAAAGTATCCTTTCGTTCATAAAGTAAGGAGGAACTATGCCTGATATCGTGTACGAAATCATTGATGTGCTTGCCTCGATTCTCCGCCTGGTTGGCATGGCGGCCTTCGGGGTGGGCATCGGCTACCTGGCCGTGGACTTGCTGCGCAAGTCGCAAGCCTGGCCTTTGCAGATGGCTGTCTTCCTGGGTCTGGCTGGCCTGATGATCGCGATGGTGGTCTTCCTATCCTGGGGCGCGCTGGGCGCCTTTGGCATCGGCGTCGCAGTGGCCATCTTCGTGTGGGGAATGCCTAAGAAAAAGAAAGAAGGCGAAGAATAAACAAAATCGTCCGGCGGGCAACTGCCGGACGATTGCTGTAAACTGGGGCAACGAGTGGAAATTTTACTTTGTTCTTCCACTTGCAAATTTCTGCCGCAGCCTTCGCTGGGGTTGACGGCTCGCCGGTCTCCCCTTCGGGGATAGCGTCGAGAGGTGTGCAGGCCAGGTACGGCGCGGCTCACGTGAAGCAAAAGCGGGCCTCCCCTTCGATGGGGATATTTCCGGAGCCGGGATATCATAGTCGAACCCCTCCAGGGTCTGGCGGGGCAGTGGTTTCCCCATAATTTTTTCCAGCGCACGGATCACGTCCTTGTCATCCGGTGTGACCAGAGTGAAGGCGTCACCGGTGTGTTCGGCGCGGCCGGTGCGCCCGATGCGGTTGATGTAGTCGTCGGCGGTGGCGGGCATATCGTAGTTGATGACGTGCGAGATACCTTGCACATCCAGGCCGCGCGCGGCGATGTCGGTGGCGACCATGATCTGATATTGGCCACTCTTGAAACCGCCGAGGGCGGTCTGACGCTGGCCCTGGGTGCGGTCGCTATGCAGGCTGGTGACTTTGAAACCGGCTCGCTCGATCTGTTGTGACAGGCGATGGGCGCGGTGTTTGGTGCGGGTGAAAATCAGCACGGAGTCAGTGTCAGTCTGTTTGAGCAGGTCCAGTAACAGGCACGTTTTCAAATGCTGGGGGACCGGGTAAAGGGCGTGCGTGACGGTGTGCGCCGGTCGGCTGAGACCAATGGCAATGCGTTTGGGGTGATGGAGCGTCTGGCCGGCCAGTTGTTCGATTTCGCGTGGGAAGGTGGCCGAAAAGAGCATGGTCTGCCGTTTGGCGGGGATGTGCTGGAGGATGCGCTTCACGTCGGGCAGGAAGCCCATGTCGAGCATGCGGTCGGCCTCATCCAGAACGAGGATTTCCACGCCGTCCAGCCGGGCATGACCTTGCTGGATGTGGTCCAGCAGACGGCCCGGACAGGCAACCAGGATCTCGACCCCGTCGCGCAGGGCAGAGGTCTGGGAGGCGGCGCCCACGCCCCCGTAGATGCTGGCGCAGCGGAGTTTGGTACCGGTCCCGAGGTCCCGAACCGCTTCGTGAATCTGTTCGGCGAGTTCCCGCGTGGGGGTGACGATCAGGGCCCGGGTGCGGTTGCGCGGACCGGTCAGCAGTTTATTTAAAATGGGCAGGACGAACGCGGCCGTTTTGCCGGTACCGGTTTGGGCAGTGCCGATCAGGTCGTTCCCGGCCAGGGCGGCCGGGATGGCAGCGACTTGAATGGGGGTCGCCTCGGTATAGCCGAGACGGTTGATCCCCGCCGACAGGCGTGGATCCAGATTGAACTGGTCAAAGTTCACAAGAATTCCTTTTCTTCAGAAGTCAGACAAGTGTTGGGGGGATCGAGCGGGGCTCAAACGTACAACAGCAGCGACTGCTGAACTAATGCGATTATAGAACAGTACCATAACCGATGATAGCGGGGATGTCAAGGATGCTGACCAATTCCATTTGTGGCTTACAGGTCATAATTATGGGAGTTTTGGCGAAAGCCGGGGACGCAAAGCCATGGTCTAAAGCCGCGCCAGCGGAGACTCGACGCGTATCAACGCCTCGATCAGCAGACCGCAGGCCACCTGCGCTTCGTTGTTTATTCTCTCCCCCAGACTCGAGTGTGTCGTCAAGCTTGTGGATTTGGTCTCTGAATGAATTGCCGATATTGCTAACCTTCCTCGGTGATTCGGAACACTTTGTCGTTGGGATGCACTTGTTGGGTGACCTTCATCGCTATGTCATCTCCTGCCTTGGCCTCGCTGATGGCCTTGTGCTCGATTTGCAGAGAGGTCACCTCTTGCTTGAAGTCGGTTGAGTGGCCCAGGAAGTGCACTGTATCACCTACCCTGATCGTCTCAGTCAGGGCAAGTGCGGCCACGTTGATGTGGTCGAAGAAGTGGGTAACCTTCCCAATTTGTACGCCAGACATCGTTCCACCTCCTTTCGGCATATGCCTGGAAAAATCACTGTGCTTTGTTTGTTATTTTAGCACAATTAGGTAACTTTGAAACAGTCCTTATCCCTGCCTTGTGCGGACCCGGCCTCCCCTATCGGGGGCACGTGCTGCGCCCGTCGAAGATCCCCGACAGGGGGCAGGGACTCGACCCGCCGCACGACCGCCGCGGGAGCAACGTCCCGCAGGTTTGTGCGATGGATGTTGACCGATCGAGAAAACCTGCGGTACGATTTAACCATCAACCGCCTCATGCAATAACGATTGATACAACCCCTCTGTGCTTACCGCGCGGGGAGCATCAACCGGGTATAAATTTGTCCTTCTGTTTCTTTTCGTTTTTTAGTTTTCGTTTCTCCTTTGGGTTGAGTTTGGATTTTTTCTTCTGTTCTTTTTTGCCTTTATCGTTTTTTCCACTACCGCTCATGGCTGCTTCTCCTTTTTCGCGAACAGATTTTGTTGAAACGCCCTATCAACATAGATAGGAACATCACCGCACGACCGCCGCAAATACAACGTCCCGCAGGTTTGTGCGATGGATGATGGCCGTTCGAGTAAACCTGCGGGACGATTTAACCATCAAACGTCTCATGCAATAACGATTGAAACAACCCCTCCCCCTGCCTTACGGACTCGGCCTGCCTCGCCCGCAAACCCTCGACCCGCCGCACGACCGCCGCGAATTGTTCTTGCTCGGGTAGTGGGGGACAGATAATTTTGAATTCTTTGAGCTGACCAGCATTCAAAATTCCCATCGTTCCGCCATGTGACAAATCCAAGAATTGTTTTTGAACTGATGAGAGCTGCAAATATTGAGCAAGATAAACTGAATTCAATTTGTCTTTTCGTGGAGAGATTTTTAAAAGTCGTGGATTGATAATTCCAGGCTTGATACCTTCGGGCACGATTATGGTTTTTCCAAAAGTTCCGACAAGGCTAATCAAAACATCGTTTGTTTTTACTTCATAAGCCTTGAAATCTTTTTCAAACATTTCTTTGCTGATGTAATAGTCGCCAATGGCAAAACTACCGCCGATCACCTGTTCTTGCCCATAAATTCTGTAACCGCTTTTTGTATAAATTTCTTTTTTCAATGATGAGCCGAAAGGACCAGCCTTAATACCGTTACTCGACTCACATAGTTCTGCTAAATAAAAAACGTCCCATCCCTTTGGATTACTCGCAGGGTCTCCAAACATCTCCAAAAACACGGACTGGAGCAGGGAGGCGCTGAGGGTATCGCTGAAGCGGCGCAGGCGGCGCAGGTGGTCGGCACGCGAGAGCAGGTCGGCGATGCGGCGTTGTTCGGGCAGGGGCGGAAGGGGAATTTCAGTATTCAGAATATCTTCGTCAGATACGGCGGGATAACCTGCACCGATTGATAACTTCGTCAAATGCTCAACAAAATGACCAGTTTGAGTGAAGTAAAACAAGTAGTGCGGGTCAAGTTTCGTTTCGTCTGTTCGCAATACGCAAAAACCAGTTGAAGCAATTTCATTATCATATTGTTCTGGCACAATTGCGACGCCATTCAAATTTGGGCGAACAGTGGCGACCAAAACATCATTGACTTTGATTTCTTTTCTGGCTCGACTTGGCGCTTCATCAACTGATAGAAATTGTGGATTGATAATTCTTTTGGAATCTTTATCAACCGATGAAATATCAATATAGGCAAATGAATTGCGCCCCAATGATTTTGGGGTAATTTGCTTTGTCTTTTTTACAAGTTTGCGAATTGGAGACAAAGTCATTTCAGAAGTTGCTCCAACGCTTTGATTTCCTCCGCCATGGCCTGCTCCAGGCGCGACAGGCGTTCGAGCGTCACTTTTTCTGTCATTGCGAGGAGGGCGCTCTCCCCGACGAAGCAATCCCCGCGTAACAGGAGACTGCTTCGTTCCTCGCAGTGACAGATTGCCCGTAATTCATCATCCATTTTCCATACTCCATTCCTGCTATAATACCATCAGTCAGCGACCTACGGCTGGCAAGGAGAGCGATATGTTACAACAAATTACCATCCAAACGCCAAACGCCAAGCGTCTCAAGCCATTGCTCAAAAGCGCCATTCAGAGTCAACTGGATGATATTGAACATGGCCTCCAATTGACGCGCGCCAGACTCGAAGCCTTTGAAAGGCAATACAACATGAGCACCACTGAATTCCTGCGCCGCTTCACTCCCGATGACCTGGGCGAAACGCTCGATTTTATTGATTGGCAGGGCGAAACCAAAATGCTGGCATTGCTCGAAGAGAAAAAGGTGGTTTTTAAAGAAGCGCAGGTCAAATGAGAGTGCGAGGCGGGATTGCAGGTTACTTTCGGTATGTCAGCGGTATCCTTGCGCTTTCGCCGGCTGTTAAATCGCAGGATGTTCATACCGAGAAGCGCACGCCTACTGAAGGTTTTCTGCGCGGTGACGTACTTTTCAAGGACGGCTCCCGACTCCACCTCAGAGAACTCGTTACCACCGAACCGAGCGTTCAACGAGTCAGTTACACGTACCCTTACCAGAGCGCTGACGGGATGATGGTTTTCCGTTACGACGATACGGATCATTTTCCCAAGTTGCCGTCCGCGCCGCATCATAAACATACTGGGGAGAAGGATGTCATCGCGGCGAACGCTCCTGATTTGCAGTCTGTGTTGAATGAAATCGAAGCGATGATGCAGGCATAACATCCTTCATCTTTTCCCAATTATTTTCTTCAATTCATCAATTTCCTCTACCATGACCTGCTCGAGGCGCGCCAGGCGTTCGAGCGTCCCACCCGGGGATTCGTGATAGGTCTCGTCGTTGTCGACCTGGCGGTAGCGGCTGGCGGAGAGATCGTATTTGTTGGCACGCACCTGCGCCACGTCCACCCAGAATTGGCGCGTGAGACGATCGATTTCAGATTGCGGATTTACGATTTTCGATTGCAGTTCGGCGTAGCGTGCTTGGGCTTCGGCAAGTGCAGTATGAACCGCTAAGCCCGCGAAGGTCGCCAAGTTTTCTTTTTGGTTTTCCTTCGCGCTCTTTGCGCTCTTCGCGGTTAATTCTTCTGGCGCAATCACACTTTCAAATGTCAGCTTGTTTATCTCTGCATGTAATTTCAAGCGTTCAGCCTTCAACGGAGTCAACTGCTTGCGCAACTCCACGATTCTCTTTTCTCTACTCTCTATGAACTCCTTATCATTCCTCTTCTTCCAGCAATCTACCACATCGGGAATGTCGTTCTCGGCCACGGGTGTGCGCTTGTCGTCGAGCGAGAACCCATCGTGTGCCATATCGTAGAACCAGATGCGCTCCGTCCGGCCGCCGCGCGTCAGGAACAGGATGGCGGTGCTGACGCCGGCGTACGGCTTGAATACGCCCGCAGGCATCGAGACCAAGCCGTCGAGACGGTTCTCCTCGATAATCTTTTTGCGGGTTTCGACGTGCGCCCGGCTGGAGCCGAACAGCACGCCGTCCGGCACGATGACGGCGGCGCGCCCGCCCATGTCCAGGGCCCGCAGGACGAGATGCAGGAAGAGCAGTTCGCTCTTGGTGGTGTTGTCGGGCAGGGTCGGGTTGACGTCGTTCCGGTCCACCGCGCCTTTGAAGGGCGGGTTCATCAGGATCAGATCGTACTCTTTGCTTTGCTCGAAGTCCTTCGAGAGCGTGTCGGTGTAAAAGAACTGCGGCGACTCGAGGCCGTGCAGCATCAGGTTCATCGAACCGATGCGCAACATCGTCATGCCCGAATCGTTATCGAACCCGCGGAACGCCTTCGGCGATTGCAAAGCCTGCGCCTCCGCCTTCGTCAACTTATCGCCGATCAAGTGATGCGGGAAACCCGTCTCGTCGTATTCCAAAATCCCAGGCGAGGTGTTCGCCTCCAGGATGTACTGGTAGGCGTTGACCAGGAACCCGCCCGTGCCGGCCGCCAGGTCCCCGATGCGATCATGCGGCTTCGGCTCCGTCATCTGCACCATCATGCGGATGATGTGGCGCGGCGTGCGGAACTGTCCGTTGCGCCCGGATATGTTCAAATGGCCGAGCATGTACTCGTATAAATCACTCTGCACGTCCTGGTTCTGGCTGGAGATGTCCATCTGGTCGATCAGCTTGCACGCCTCGATCAGCAGCGACGGCTTGCTGATCTTGCACTCGGCATTGCGCATGTACTGCCCGAACGAATTGATCTCGCCCGAAGGAGCCAGGCTGGCGATACTGGGGAAGACTACCTTCTTAAGATGACTTAACGCCTCCTCAGCCTTCAACTGCGACCAATAACTCCAGCGCATCTCTTTCTGGATTTTGGCCTGATACCGTTCCCCCTTGCGTTTTGCCTGCCGTTCAGCCGCGTTCTCGCGGTCCTCCAGTTGCTTGAGGAACAGCAAATACGAAAACTGCTCGATGGCATCGAGAGGATTGGCGAGGCCGCCGGTCCAGAATTTATCCCAGAGCGAGTCTACTTGCGAGCGAAGTTTGGGGTCGGTTAACATAGGGTTCCACGAGTTTCAAAAGAGGTGACAAATGGTCCTTGACAAATGTACATAGATTTCTATATACTGTATATATCTCATCTACCATGTGTAGAAGGAGTAACGGAGCCGTCCCTAACTAAGGGCGGCTCCAGCCTTATAAGCCTCATATTCCTTTTGCAATTTGCGCTTTGTGTTCGGATATGTCAGGGGATATGCTGTCCACATCAGTAAATAATTGTTGCGTTTTGCAAGTACGACCAGATAGTCTTCGTCTTCCAAAGAAAACCAAAGACAAATGCGCGTTTCGCCGTCGCGTTCATTTTCCCAAACCTTCAAAGTGGGTTCTTGTTCCCCTGCTTCAATTATCGGGCGTGGCCACTTAATACGCTCGCACCGTCTAAGATCGGGTAGACGGTCTGGCTCATATTTACCCTCTGAAACCAGATGCCAGAATGTTGCTTCTTTGCCTTGAATTACTGGGTGACGTTTCAGACTTAGGCGCACACCTCGAAAAGATGGTCTATTCTCTACGAAGTCTTGCCTGAAAAACTCATAAATTGCTTCAAGATATTTCTCCCAATTTCCGTTATAGTCAACAAGACGCACTAAATCAGGAAGCCAAACAGGTTTATTTTGCATATTCCCGCCCCCAATCTGGCTGCCAGAGAAATAGATTTACTTTGTCTTCCCGATACAAAGTTTTACTGGTCAACCGATAGCCTGAACGCTCTTGCATTCTCTGGATAAAAGCCAATTTCGCCTCGCTGGTCCGCAGGTTCCGATTTACATAGGCAACCGCCCCGATAAGTAAGTCTGCTAACTGGAGTTGCTCGACTTCTTTAGAATCGACAGCCTGAACTCTTTCAACGACTTCACGTCTGAAATCATACATGTTATTACTGAGCACTTCATGTAACTTTTGTATATGCTCTACTTTACTTTGTGTATGTGTATCCTTGAAATCTAAATATATCCGATAGCGCGAGTGAGGAAATAAGATAACTTTTAGCATGTCAAAGTACATCTTATAGTACCAATCATCATGTGTTTGATTGCGTTCGGCATGATTCAGTTTGGTTTTGTCTGCAATTAGCCCTCGAAAATGTAAGTCGTCATCATCAAAAAAATAATCCAGTACATTCAAATAAAAATCTAATTTAGCGGGAGATACTTTCACCCACTTGATTTCAAAATTTGGCGGTAACCCATGCTTTTTTTTGAGTTCACGGATTCTGACAGCAATCTCTCGCGTTTTTTCTAACGAACACCACACCGCACCTAATACCATGATTGGCAGGCGGTCGTTTTCCAAATGGCAACTTTCGTCGCAGTATATGTTGAAAATCTCGCTCATAATTTCCTCATCAGATTGCAAGGCGGTTTGCAAATTCTACCATTTCAGTCACTTCTTTTTCGCTAAACCACTTTTCTACAGCATCCGCGCCAAAGTTCGTCAGCGGCGGCTCATACAAATCTGCCGTCTCCAGTTTTCGTTTCTCCAAAAATACACTTTGCACGGCGCGCAAAAAGCGTATCTGGTCGGCATTGTATTGGTGTTGTGTAATATAACCTTCAAACTGCCTTTGCACAACATCGTGATAATCGGGCAAGGCATCCAGTTCCAGCACCTGCCGCGCGAAGTCAAGGAAACTATCCACTTTCAGTCCGTCAAATGCTTTGCGAATGTTTTCGGGCGAAACTTCCAGGTCACCTTCGCAGAGTTCCTTGTGCAAGGTGCGCTCGAGTTCGAGCAATTGCTCGTCTGTCACGGTCTCACCGCGTTGAATGGACTGCACCGTCGGGTGGCTGGCAACCAAATCCAGGATGCGCTTTTCCACCAAACGGCGATATTCTTCCACGTACATTTGCTCGCCGCGTTTGGTCAGCATGATATAGCCGCGCACGGCGATGAAGTCACGCAGGTAATCAATCACCAGCGGGTCCTCGCGGGCTGATTTGTTCTTCATCTCGCGCGCCAGTCCATCGCGGATTTCGTTCAGCTCGTCGAAACTGGCACTTTCCAGAGTCGGCGGGATGCACTTGCGGCGCAGGTCAATCTGGCGTTTGTCCAGAATATTCTCAGAGAGTCTCATCACATCTTCGGCGAGAGATTGGGCGATTTCGCTCGTATCCTTGCCTGTACGGCGCGCTAATTTCAAGCGTTCCATTTTGCTGGTGAAGGTCTCGGCGGCTACGTCCACGTCCGCGGCGTAGCGCAGGTGCGGTCCAACCCTCTCGCGTAATTTCTTGATACTGCTCGGCAGGAGATAATTCCAGAAGCCATCCTGCCACACATCTTCAATCTCTGGCATTGCACGCCTCACTAAAAGCGACTCAGTTGGGATGCGCGCAATCATCGTGCGTAAATCTTTAATCACGCCCTGACATTCGGGGTTTTGCTGGTCGTCGAGATAGGTTTCCAGCAAGTTCAAGCGCGTGTTGAAGACCCGCACCATCACAGGCGTGGAGTTATCGGGCGCTTCTTTGGCGTCGCGGCTGAAATTGTTTTCCCAGAAATCAATGATAAGAAATTCTTTCTTCTCGAAATTGGGAAGTAATTCCAACTTTTTGCACGCCTGCTGACTGCGCGTGCCGCGCCCGATCATTTGATGTAACTTGATCGGCGACTGCACAGGCTTCATGAATACGAGATTGACCGCTTCGGGAATGTCCACGCCTGTATCGAGCATATCCACGGAAATAGCGATGCGCGGCATGTCTTCTTTCTTGAAGGCTTTGAGATAGGTGCTGCGGTAATTCGATTTGTACGTGATGACACGCGCCATGCCGTGGAACTGCGGGAAGACCTGGCTGAAGGCTTCTTCCAGGCGCAGGGCATGTTTCTTGGTCATGGCAAAAATAATCGTTTTGCCTGGATAAGTTCCCGAAGAATCTTTGTAGACCACATCCATGATCTCCTGCCACTGGCGGCGGAGCATGTCGGTGACGGTCACTTTCTCTTCGAGTTCCGTCCCTTCGTAATTGATCTCGTCGGGGTCGAGTCCGTGCTGGATGAGCAGGTTGCGCTCTTCTTCGCTCAGGTTCGCGGCGTGCAAGCCCTCGCGTTGGAAGCGGGTCTGCGCGGCGTATAGGCTGTAACCCACAAGATATTTGTCTTTGATTGCTTGCTCATACGTGTAAAGGCAGGTGGGCTTGTCATCGTGGCAGTCAAAGGCTTCAAAGGTATCGCGGTCAATATAACTGGCGGGTGTGGCGGTCAGTCCGATCATGCGCCCATCGAAGTATTGCAGGATTTCACTGTAACGATTGAAGATCGAACGATGGACTTCATCGAAGATGATCAAGTCGAAGAACGCGGGCGAGAACTGCTCGAAGATATTACTGAGAGTCTGCAATGTCACCGCGTAGAGACGTTTGCTCGTGTCCACATCCCAACTGTACAAACGCGTGCAGGGTTCGTTCGGCAGGAATTGCTCGAAGCCATCGGATTTCGCCTGTTTTACTAATTCGTCTCGGTCAGCCACGAAAAGAATACGCTTTGCCTGATCAGCACGCATGAACACATCAATCAATCCCATAATGGTGCGCGTCTTGCCCGTCCCGGTTGCCATGACGAGTAAGGCTTTGCGCTTGCCCTTTTCAAACTCTTCGCTCACGCGGCGGATGGCTTCATGCTGGTAAGCGCGGTCAACGATGGTATTGTTGATTTCTGTCGCGCCGAGAGGTTTCCCATTTTGGTGGATAAATAACTGGTTCTCCAAATCTTGGTGTGTGAAGAAGCCATTGACCAATCGTTTGGCCGCAAAACCAACCTCCACGAAATAGATGTCATACCCGTTGGCTAAGAATCCAAACGGGCGGAAGGATTGGTGCTTTTCGATTTCTTTGACGTAATACTCCAATTGCCCCTCTGCCATTCGCACATCCACCGTGGTCTTCTTGGCTTCGACCACCGCCAACACTTCCCCGTTCTCGCGATACAGGCAGTAATCCGTGACCCCGTTCCAGGGTTCGGCGACGTAGCCGTCTACGGGAATCTCGATTTTCACTTTGGAATGGTCGCGAAGATACCAGCCCGCCTTTTCCAACTGCGGATCAATCATTTCCTTGCGGGTGCGTTCTTCGGAGATTTGGCGCAAAGTACCACCTCGGGGTTGGGTTATTTCTTTTTATCGATATACCTCACACCCTCGATGATTTTGAAATGTACATCCTGTGTCCAGAGTGTGGCATTGTGCGCGCGGGCGGTGGCAAGGATAATGCTATCTGCCATGGGGAGTTTCAACTCATAAGAAAGTTCTGCGGCAACCAGCGCAAGGCTATCATCCAAATCAATCACAAGACCTTCTTTCATCAGCGCAATGGCTTCCAGCGCATCATCCCTGTTTTTTTCAAGCAGGATGCGCTTGAATACTTCGAAGAGGCTGACGGTCGGCACAAGCACTTCTCCCGCGTTTTCGATCACAGGCGCAAAAAACGCCGCGTTGTTTCCGCCAATGAAATACTCCAGCCAGCCAGACGAATCTACAACGTTCATACGCGGTCTTCCTCTTCGCGCTCGATGTCACTGCTCATGCCTTTCAAAAAACCGCGCGCCTCTTTGATGTCGCGCACCGGCACTATTTCCAGGCGGCTGCCATAAATGATGAGCCGCACCTTTTGCCCTGGTTTAACATTCCACTTTTCCCGAATAGCGCGAGGAATGACCATTTGATATTTTGATGAGATTGTCACCGTATCCATATCTTACTTCTCCTTATCGAAACCGAAATAGTAAGATAATTATATCACCACTTGTCGCCCGGGCCATTCCGCCGCCTTGTCAGTGTGCACGCAAAGACTGAACACTGATCACTGGTCACTGATTCTCATCTCATACACCCGGTACCTTCGCAGCGGTGTGGCTTCCAGTTTCTTGATGGCATTCACCATCGGCCAGTTATCCTCCAGCACATAATTGATCTCCATCCAGATGTCCGGCGCGTAGAGCGTTTCGTGCATGGCGCGGTAGATCAGGCTGTCAATCGCCTTGCCCTGGTATTCCGGGATCACGCCCAGGGCGAACATGCGCTAGCTTCGCGGGCGCGGGATGCCCCGAAATAGTTTGATGAACCCGAACGGGAACAGATGTCCATTCAGGCCCTTGAGCAGGGAGTTGACGTCCGGCAGGGTGATGGCGAAGCCGATCGGTTTCCCGTCCGCATTCTCGGCGAAGAGCACGCCTTTCGGCTGGAGCACCGGCTTCATGTCGCGCGCCATCGGCTCATACCATTCACGAACACAGATGGCCGGGTTGTCCAGGAAGCGGCTCAAACGTCGGGTGATGCTCAACAACTTCGCCGAGCCAGGGATCTTGCCTGCGATCCTGCTCAAATACACCGAGC
>Ga0315284_10000875_pt1 | contig 41286 bp, 41 predicted proteins | sample YL17G09_16_MG_FD_203696 | JGI IMG/M metagenome (GOLD analysis project Ga0315284, IMG submission 203696) | Sediment microbial communities from Yellowstone Lake, YNP, Wyoming, USA - YL17G09_16 | ecosystem: Environmental > Aquatic > Freshwater > Lake > Sediment | place: USA: Wyoming | collected...
TCATGCAATATCTGGACAATCACAACCAGAACCCGCGCGTCTTCACATGGAGCGCGACTGTCGAAATAATAATGGCCAAAATATCCAAATGTAAAGAAGCGTTAGAGACACTACACTAGGCTGTCCGACTATCAGACTGTTAGACTGTTAGGCCATCAGGTAATCACCCCTGCGGCTTGACAGGATTCGCCGCTCAGGTACACTTAATCCTTCATCCTTCATCCTTGATTTTGGCTGCGGCTTGACAGGAATCGTGCGCCAGCCACGATGCCGCGGCGATTTCGATACTGTGGTCGTTTCGGACGCGGTTGTTAAGCGGAGAGGTTTTGGGCGGTGAGAGTTTGGACGGTGAAAGCAAACCAAAAACAAAAAACAAAAAATCAGATTTCCTTCCCCTTTCCTTTTTTGTTCGTCCGTTGTCTTTCATATCATCTGCGGCCATCTGCGGTTATCTGCGGCTAAAAATTTTTTCAGAAAGTGCTTGACGATCACCGTTTGACAGGGTATACTTCGCCGTGTGGACACATAGGCTTGTGTAACAGAACACGGAGCATGGTGTCCACGCGGCAGGGATTAGGGATGAGGGATTAGGGAGGAGGGAGGAAAATGGGGAAATAATTGTACCAGGTACAATTTATTCCCGCGCTGGGCGCGGGTTTCGGGGCGATCCGTCGAATATGAAGCAAACGAAGAACAAAAAAATTTCTCTGCAGTCTCTGTGGTCTCCGTGTTCTCTGTGGTTGGTGGGACGTTCCCCCCGAAATTTGTACCACCTTGAATGAAAGGGTCTTTGAGGCCATAATGTGCCAGGAGGACCTGATTATGAAGAAGAGATACACGGAGGAGCAGATCGTACGGATTCTAGAAGAGGTGGCGGCGGCACGCTCGGCCACGGAGACGTGCCGCAAGTATGGCGTGAGCGCATCGAGCATCAGCCGCTGGAAGGCGCAGTACGCCTCGATGACGGTGAGCGAGGTGCGCAGCATGCGGCAGATGGCGCAGGAGAACGCCCGGCTCCGCAAGATTGTCGCCCAGCAGGCGATGGACATCGACGCGATGAAGGATCTGCTGTCAAAAAAATGGTAAGCCCTTCCGCCCGCAAGGCGGCCGCCCGGACTCTCAAAGAGGAGCGGAAGCACTCTGAGAGAAGGGCGTGCAGGGCAGCGCTGATATCGAGGGGCGCTTTTCGGTACGCGCATCGCCTCAAGCCCGGCGAGAACGAAGTGCGCCAGGCCATCAGACGCATCGCCCGGGAGCACCCGCGCTATGGATACCTGCGCGCGTGGGCGACTCTGAGGCGGGAGGGCATGAAGGTCAACCACAAGCGAGTGCATCGCGTCTGGAAGACGGAGGGGCTCTCGCTCAAGCGCAAGCGCCCCGGGAGGCGCAGGCACGAGAGGAGCGAGATTACGCGAAAGGCCGAATGGCCCAACCACGTGTGGAGCTACGATTTCATGGAAGACCGCACGGAGCGAGGCCGGCGGATAAAGATACTCAACATCGTGGACGAATACACGCGCGTTTGCCTTGCAAGCCGGGCGGAGCCCTCCATGGGCGCGCGCGGAGTGATAGAGACGCTCGAACGCCTGAGCCGGACGTGCGGCATGCCGGGCCACATCAGAAGCGACAACGGACCGGAGTTCGCGGCCAAAGCGGTCAAGAGATGGATCGAAGAGCGAGGGGCCGGCACGATATACATCGAGCCAGGGAGCCCCTGGGAAAACGCCTACATAGAAAGCTTCAACGGCAAGATGAGAGACGAATGCCTCAACATGGAGATATTCAGAAACGGTCAAGAAGCCAGACACGTAATCGAGTCCTGGAGAAAAGAATACAACGAGCGGCGTCCGCACAGCGCACTGGGGTGGCAGACGCCGAGCGAATTCGCGACGCGCGCTGCAAGTGTCGGTCGGGCTACGCCCTCCCTCCACTTGCAGCCCCCTGAACAACCTGATACTCTTTCATCACAAGTGGTATAAAAAATGGGGGGTAGTCAGGTGTGGCAGCAAGGCGTGAAAGTGCCGGGAATTTCCGGGACAGCGGCGTTTTGAAAGTCGTAAGGCATGTTGCGGCAAGGGGTAATGAAAACGCGCGAAAGTGGGAGAATCCGGTACATTGTGCCACATTTGTGCCAAAAATCCCGGAAAGTCTCACAAAAAGGCGCGCCGTTTCGGAACGGAATGGGGGCAAACCCGTATTCTACGAGCCGGGTCGATCTGAGTTTGTGGACCGGGTCCATTCCACGGGATGGGCGACCCTTCGGGCCCGGGGGGCAGACCCCAGCGCGCCTGATGGCGCGAGAGGTTGGAGTAGTAGAACAGGTGAGCAGTAGCACGGTCGTTATTCTCTCCTGTTCAACTTTCAACTGTTCAACTATCTGGCGCGAAGCGCCTGGCGTCCCCGATGGGATCGGGGCAGGCTTTGGCGGTTAAGAAGCCCGATTTCTCTTGCGGGCGCGCGACAGAATTTTCAAAATTTGCACAAATTATTCAGGTTTCCTCTTGACTGTCTCTTTATATGTTATAAAATATAAAGCGTATGCTGGTTTTTCAGCACTTTTCGATGCGCATAACAGCACATTCACACAGGGGGGAAAAGCATGAGGCCGCTCATCATTATCGCAGTCCTTTCCGTTCTGATTGTTCCGGGATGTGGGAAGAAAAGCCAGGACCAGGCGCAAACCGGCGCCGCTCCCGCCGCGACAGCCGGCAATCAGGCCGCGCCCGATAATTCAGCCCCGGGCGCGACGCAGCAGGCTCCAAGCCGAATATCGCGCGTCGTTTTCTCCGCGCGGGAATACACGACCGACGGGTCGATAAGCACGTATGACATCTTCATGATTGACGGGGCGAACCCGTCTCCGGTGCGGCTGACGGCAGGCGGGGCGAATGACAGGCATCCCGTCTGGTCGCCCGACGGCAAGCGCATTGCGTACCTTGCGATTACCGGCGCCGGCGCGGACATCATCGTGATGGACGCGGCGAACCGGCTCGCCACGAAGGTGAACCGCGCGCCGTTGCAAAACGTGACGCCGGCGGTCTTCTTCTGGCCCGCGCCGGACAAGTTCTATTACGCGACAAAGACCAACAACGGGACCGCGTGCTGGGTCCTTGACGCCAATACCGGCGCGACGGGCATGGTGAATGATTTCACGTTCGGCATTACTCCTGTCGCGGCTAACGACGTTACGACCGGCGCGGTGTCTTTGTCAAGCGACGCTTCCTGCATCGCGAAGATCAGCGCGGACAGGAAGAAGGTTACGTGCCTCGGCGCGAACGGCGCGATGCTGGGAGAGATATCCCTGGCCGAATTCGGCGGCAAGCCGGTTATGCTCGGTTCATGGTCCCCGGATAAAAACTCGCTCCTTATTTTTGACACCGGCGCTCACCGGATATATGTGGCCGACGTGAAGACGGGCCTCCTGCGGGGCCTGGCCAGCGGCGACACGGCGGCATGGTCGGCTGACGGGTCAAACGTCATATACACGTCGCCTGAGACGCAGGCGGATTTGCTGGATGCAGGCCAGCACAAGATGGTGCGGAGCAGCGACATCTATGTGATACCCGCCGCGGGCGGCCAGGAGCGGCGCGTCCCGATGAAGACATGCCTTGCGGAAACGGTTGCCGTTACACCGGCCGACGGTCCGTCCGGTCTTATTGATTTCGCAAGCCTTGCCGGGCCTGTGGCTCAGCCCACCGTGACCACGACAACCGGCACGACGGCCCAGCCGCCGCAATTCACGGCGGAGCCTGCGGGCAATTTTGCATTGCTCGGCTCCTTTGAGGCCAAGAGCGGCTTTATCCGCCTGAAGTCGGCGGGCTCGAGCAAGGCCATTGTAACCGCTAACCAGGTTCAACCCGGCAACACCAATAGCCGCGAGATAACGACGTTCACCATCCAAAACGGGAAGTTTGCCGAAGCCGGAAAGGAAAACGGCACGGCGGATGATGAAACGAAGTATGAGATGAAGTTCACGACTGCGACCTTCAAATCGCTCAGCGCCGCGGAAAAGTCCGCGACCGTTGGCGGGGACCTTGCGGCGATTTCAAAAGTGTTGTACGGCGGCGAGGCGAAGATCGGCGACAGCACGAAGAGGCTGATAGTCTATGCAACCGTCCAGGGCGCCAATTGGCAGACGTATGCGGCGTTGTACCATTATGACGGCCACGATTGGAAGCAGGAGGCCACGAGTCCGCTTTCAAGCGGCGCGGGCGCGTTGCCGTCGGTCAATGCCGGCCTGAAGGACATGGACGGCGACGGCCAGCCGGAACTGCTTATCGCGCACAATACGCAACTCGACGGCGCGTTGTACGAGACCCTCAAGGTGTTCAAAGTCGCGTGGAACTGAAATCACTGGCAAGGCGCGTCGCGGCGTCAGTGCATTTTGTAGACCTTGCGAATAGTCTCGTGGACGGTCCATGTGCACTTCATCCCCTTGGGAAAAGTAACAAGGTCGCCCTTGCCGAATGAGACCGTCCCGCCGGGATGCTTCACCGAAACCTTGCCTTCTTTGACATAAAAAGTTTCGTTGCAGTCGTACTCCCAGTCGAACGTTGACGGCTTGCATTCCCACGGCGTCCACTTGTCCACGCCCAGCGTCTTCAGTTCTTCCGCGGCCGGTTTCTTCACCTTGACTTCCATGGCAGTCCTCCTGTTGAATTTGGCAAATGACTTTGTCATTTTAACAGACCACGTGGGGAATGGTCAACGGTCATGCCGCGCGCGGGGCGCGAGTGGCGGTTGAATTCGCTTGACTTTGGGGGGCGGGATTATATATTGGCGAAGACTTCTTGCATTGCGGGATTGAGAAGATGACTGAACCGAAAAAGAACCGGAGCGCGCTGGAAACCGCGCGGAACGTGCTGCGCATCGAGGCGGAGGCGCTGGCCGCGATTATCGAAAGACTGGACAAGTCGTTCGAGGACGCGGTTGACGCGCTGCTTAACGCGCGGGGCAAGGTCGTTGTTACCGGGCTTGGCAAGTCGGGTATCGTGGCCAAAAAAGTGGCCGCCACGCTTGCCAGCACGGGAACGCCCGCGGTATTCCTGCATCCGGTCGAGGCGCTGCACGGCGACCTCGGAATCGTGGCGAAGGGCGACATTCTGCTTGCCATTTCCAACAGCGGCGAGAACGACGAGGTCCTGAACCTGCTGGAAGCCGCGAAGAATCTCGGCGTGAAATCCTTGTCGCTTACGGGCAATCCGCAGTCCACGCTTGCGCGGAACAGCGACATTACGCTTGACGTGAGCGTCGCGCGGGAGGCGTGCCCGCTGGGGCTTGCGCCCACGGCCAGCACCACTGCGGCGATGGCGCTTGGCGACGCGCTTGCCGTGGCGCTGATGGAAAAGCGCGGGTTCAGGAAGGAAGACTTCGCGCAGATTCATCCGGGTGGGCGGCTCGGGATGCGGCTGGCATTGCGGGTGCGGGACATCATGCGCACGGGGGCGGCGATTCCGACGGTCCGCAAGTCGCAGACGCTCGCCGACGCTTTGCGCGAAATGACGGAGCGCGACAACCTCGGCGTCACGCTTGTCGTGGACGACGGCGGCATCCTTGAAGGCGTCGTGACGGACGGCGATTTGCGCAGGATTTCGCGGCGCGAGGGACGCTGGGAGGAGAAGGTTTCCGGAAAGGTTGAGAATTTCATGTCGCGCAACCCCAAGACCGTTGACGCCGACGCGCTTGCTTCAGAGGCGGTCCAGATAATGGAAGTGAAGGGCATCACGTCGCTGGCGATAGTTGACGGCAATGGGAAACCCATCGGCATAATTCACCTGCATGACATCCTGGGCAGGGGCAAGTTCACTGTTTGAAAACGGAATCCGCGAAATGAAGAAAAGAATTTTCAGCGGCGTAAAACCCACCGGGCACATGCATCTTGGCAATTATCTGGGGAGCATAAGGCAGTGGGTGGCGCTGCAGGACAAGTACGACTGCATTTTTTCGGTGGTTGACCTGCATGCGATAACGGAGGACTACGATGTAGCGGACTTCGCCGACCTCAACTTCGAGATTGCCGCGCTGTACATCGCGTGCGGCGTGGATCCCGCGAAGGCCGCGATTTTCATTCAGTCTCATGTCCCCGAGCACGCTGAACTGGCGTGGATTCTGGACACCATCACGCCGACTGGACTGCTCAACCGCATGACGCAGTACAAGGACCGCGCGGTTGAAAAACAGGAGTCCGTGAACGCGGGGCTGTTCAATTATCCGGTGCTGATGGCCGCGGACATTCTGCTGTACAAGGCTGAGGTCGTGCCGGTGGGCGAGGACCAGTGCCAGCACCTTGAGTTGTGCCGCGACATTGCGCGGAAGTTCAACGCGCGGTTTGGCCAGACTTTTCCCGAGCCGCAGACCATCCTGAACGAGACCCCGCGCGTGATGGGGCTTGACGGCGAACGCAAGATGAGCAAGTCGTACGACAATTGCCTTTACCTGCTCGACGCGCCGGATGCGGTGGAGAAAAATATTCTCGTTGCGAAAACGGACCCGCAGCGCCTGCGCCGCACGGATCCCGGCAGGCCGGAGATGTGCAACATTCACCTGCTGCACAGGGCGTTCTCCAGCCCGGAAGAAGCGGCCACGGTGGACAAAGGTTGCCGGAGCGCGGCCATCGGATGCGTGGACTGCAAAAGGATGCTGATAAAGAATCTGAATGCGTTTCTAGCCCCGATTCAGCGCCGGTACACGGAACTGCGCAAGGACCCCGGAGCAATGCCGAGCATTCTGCGCAAGGGGGCGGAAAGGGTGCGGCCAATCGCGCGCGAGACAATGGCGGAAGTCCGCCAGCGGTGCGGGCTTGTCCCGATGTGATGTGCTCGTATGCGCAACGCATCCCGGCGGCAATCTTTTTCGCGTAACCGGCAATATAGTCATTGTTGAGTTTTTCCACGTCATCGACGGGAAAACGTAAATTATATTTTACAAATTTGCGTTTTGCCCGCTTAGCCGGGAACATGCACAAAAACCAATCCTTCTAATATGCTAACCAGCCAATGCTTACGGACGGTAGTCGGGCGCGCATTCCAGGCAAAAGTCCAACATTTGTGGTATATTGTTTGCGTAAGGGTTTCTGTTGCATGCGCAGAAGTTGCGGTAACTTACCGCGCGGAGGCGTGTTTAACCGGTGCAGGGCCGCGGGTATTGCGGAAAACGTGTGGGTATATTAAAATATTCAGGACTTGACCTATCACACTCGTTGGAACAGTCAGTGGGAAAAATTCTCAAGAAAATTCAGCGGCTCATCCACGATGAGAGCGGCCAGGGGATGGTGGAATACATCCTTGTCAGCGTGGCCGTGGTGGCGGGTTGCTATTTCCTGATGTGGGTGTTGTCGGAATTGCTTGTGCGGAATTACAACGAGATCGCGGCGCACGTGTGCCTTCCGATCCCGTAACACGGCTGTATATTCTTCTCCCTGATACCGATTCACGGAGGGTTTTCAGATGCTCAGATTCTTGTGGTTGTTTCTCAATTTCATGCCCGGCAAGCGTGCCCAGGCGATGACGGAGTATATCCTGATAATCGCGCTTATATCGCTTGTGATGATCACAATCCTGGTCATCTTCCGCAATACGCTGTGGACGCAACTGGATAAGATCATACAGCAACTCGGCGGCCCGTCAACGCCTCCGCCGAGTGGAACCGGGCTTGACGGCGACACGGGGTCTTCAGGCGCGTCCACGCGAGGAGTATGCTGACGCCCCGCTGCATGTTTGTGCGGCAACGAGGCGACTGGCACACGAGATTATATGTCCCATGATGGAGCACAACTCCTCGAGTACCTGACGCTGGCGCAGCAGGTCGTGTTTTTTGCGCTGATGACCGTAAGCACGTACACGGACATTGCAAAAAACAAGGTGTATAACTGGGCGACGCTGCCGGCGATAGTTCTGGGGCCGGCAATATGGTTCCTGTCGCCTTACAGCAGCGGGCAGGGGATCCTCAATTCGTTCGCGGCGATGGGCGTCGGCGGAGGAATGTTTTTCCTGTTTTTTCTGTTTCGCGCGGTCGGCGCGGGAGACGTGAAACTAATGGCGGCGGTAGGGGCGCTCATGGGGCTGCGATTCCTTGTCAATGCGCTCCTGCCCATTGCCATCATCGGAGCGCTCATGGCGGTCGGCGTGATGATTTTCCGCAGGCGGGTCGTTGAGGGGCTCAAAAGCAGCGCGAAGATGCTGGTGACGCTGCGACCGAAGAAACCGGCGGAGGGCAAGCCGCCGCTCACCGTTCCTTACGGCGCGGCGATAGCGATAGGGAGCATGTGGACGTGGGCCATGCTCCTGATCCTGAATCAACTGCCCACAATATCGAGGCCGTTGTTCCTGATATGAAACCGTTGCGCAAGACAGACGGACAGGCGATGATTGAATTCGCGTTGATATTCCCGTGGCAACTTATCATCGTCATGTTCATCGTCGAGATGTCGCTGATACTTGTCGGGAGGAGCGTGGTAGGGTACGCGGCCTACTGCGCGGCGCACGCAGAGGTGCTTGGGCAGGACCCGCGAGAGGCGGCATCCATCGCCCTGATACCTCTCGGCGAGTCCGCCTCGCCCTTTGCGATGGCGCAGGGAGAGACCGATTCGCTGCCCGGGTGGGGCTACCAGTCGAAATGGGCGGACGTGCGCGCCAAGTTGCAGGTTTACAGGCTTTATAGCGACAAGAGCCGCGTCCTTAACCGCGTGAATATACGCCAGGACATCGATGAGTACCACCGGACGCGGTTTGTCTCGCAGCATAACATCGGCGTGGAAGTGGTATTCCCGCTGAAACTCATGCTGCCGCTCAGTTTCTTCGAGGCGCTCGCGTCGGAAAACTTTGGATCGGGGTTCAACGACATGGAAGGCCGGGCTTTTGTGAACGTGAACGGCGATACATATTTTATCCTTCGCGAAAGATGCCTGTTGCCGAGCAGAGACCGGCTGATAAACACGACGCTTGAATTGAAGCAAGATGAGTAGAAATATGCAAACAGCGCACAGGACCAAAACGCTCAGGCGGCTTTATCGCGACGAAGGCGGCCAGGCGATAGTCTTCGGGGCGATTACCCTGCTGTTTGTCGTAATCGGGGTGATAATGGTGTTCCAGACCGGCTTGCTTGTTGACCGGCGCATGCAGGCGCAGGACGCGGCGGACGCGGCCGCATATTCCGGCGCGTTGATGAAGGCGGCGTGCGCGAACCAGATTGAGTGGCTGAACTCGGGCATGGCATACATCTACGGAAGGATGCTCCAGTATGCGTACGATTCCATGTATTTCAGCGGCGCATCATTCACGGGCGAACCGGAGGACGCCGCGAACTTCGCCGTTGCGTATGGGCAGACTGCGGAATGGAACGAGCGCGGCACACGCTGGATGCAGCGCATTGGACAGATAGAGGAGGGCATCGCCAACGCAACGCCGCGCATAGTGGCACAGGAGGTATATGCCGTTGCCGCGGCAAACGGCGCGGATGCGGTAACTATCTGGCCGGACGCGCCGGAATACGAGGCGTTTGAAAGGCGCGAGGACTCTCTGAATTGCGTCTTTGAGCCGGCCGGCCAGGGGGGATGGTTCATCTCGTCAAACAGCGATTACATCGCGCGGCTTATGCGCGGCGGCGCCGCCTACTTCCAGTTCACGATGCATGACAACCAATTTGCGAACAACGAGGTCAACGCGCGCGGCTCCATGGGCGTCAAGATTCAGGGCGGGGGCGGCGGGTTCGATAACAGAATCATGGGCAATTACATATACTTTTACGACGGTTCGTCCTATGTCGCGGGAATATCGCGGCGCATGCTGCCGGCCAACCCGCCGGTCCAGATTGTGGTCATATCATACGGGGATGGGACGGAGGATTACATCGACATGCAGAGCCTGCAGGACCTTGGCCATGTCGCGGTGAGTCACCAGTACCGTTATGTGAACGTGCAGTGGGATGTTACGATGGCGCAGCAGACGCAACAGCAGAACGCCGTATGGGTGGTTACGGCGGCGCTTGATACCGTGAGGCTGAATTACGGCGACACCTACGTTGAAAGCCACCCGGACTATGCATATGTAAGCGGCCGGCTCACAAACGGCGCTCTGAACGCGAATTACACGATCAACGGGACGCAGGTAATGGTGAGCGGCCCTGGGCACACGACGATGGTCGGCCCGTGGACGGTGTACGAGGACTTTGCGGGCATCGGCCAAAGCGGTGCGCCGCCGCAGTTCGCGGAGGATACGGTGCCGCGGTTTCTCTCTCGCGGCGTGTGGGGAGCGCCCGGAGGGATTGACCCCGCTCTCGCCCGGACACTAAGCAGCAACGATTTTGCCGTGCGACTGGGACAGTATTTGGCGCCCGGGGGCCTTCAAAGCCCCACGATAACGCAGGCAATGTCATGGCATGCGTACGGCGGCCCTGATTATCAGGCGCTGGACCTTGCCAGGTTGCCGCTTCCGCTGTCCATAACCGCGCAGTTCCTGCGGTACGGCGTCAGCGTCGGCGTGTGGATGCGCCCGCAGCCTGTGATACCGGTTTTTACTCAACCGTCGCATGGATTCTTCGCCGTGGCCAGCGCGGCCATTGGAAAGCGCGCTGTCGCACGCGACGCCCAGTTGACCGCACCCGACGATACGCTGTTGACCGTGCGCCTGCCGGACGACGTGGAGGATTATTGGACCGGCGTGCCGTATTCGTACGTCAAGTCTTTTGACAATGCAATCGACCGCTGGAGCGCAACGGCCGTCCAGACGCCACAGGGTTATTGGTACGCTGTGCTCGTGCCCGCAAAATCGGCGATTATGCCGGATGACTTGGACGGTCCCGCCGGCAGTTACGCGACATCGGCTCAGATGATATTTGACAAGTTGATAAGCGGCGACTGGCGTAATCCTGGCACGGGCGACATGGATCCAAATATTCCAACGCTGCTCAGGGAAATACAAAAACCTGAATACGAGATGATAACGGGCTGGCAGGGAGATACCCCGTATTACCAGATTATGGACCGCAAAAGCCCGCCGCTGGAATACGCGGGCGACGATTTCGAGAACGCCGTCCAGCACTGACAAGCCGGACGGCAATGCCCATTTTGGGCCGCGAGGAACGCACATGCTGAAACTCCTCAAAAAGAGCGAACGGGGCAACGCAATGGTGGAATTTGCGGTGCTGCTGCCTATTTACCTCCTCCTCTTGCTGGGGGCGTATTTTTTGGGCGAGGCGTGCCTTCTCCGCCACCAGGTGCGCCACAGCGCGCGGGTTATGGCCGAAGTCGGCGGCGGCTGGCCGTACGCCACATATGTCAGGGAGGTCATGCAGGATAACTTGTACGCGTTCAGCATGAACAACTACGAGTCGACTGACCTCACGATAGGAAATCCGGGCGGCGGTCTCATGAACTACCGGGACAATCAGCAGTTGCGCGACACCCTGTCATGGGCCATTCAAAACGGAGCGGACACCAACGGCGTCGGGGACGATATTGCGAACGTGCTTGTGGGAAATCTGTATTACGACCCCGTGGAGGCCGAATGGCGAGGCGGCGTTGTCACAAATCTCATCGCCACGGAGTCAGCGCCCACAAAAATGATTTTCGAGTCGTCACAGGGCGGCACGGGGTCCGCCGGCGAGGCGGGGCCGCAGTCCTTTTTGCCTGAGTCCGGGCAGTTGGAAACTTTGACCCCCCGGCCGGGAGCGGCAAGCCCTGATGTTTATTACGACTATTTTACGGTGCGCGCCACTTATATGACCGCGCACGGGGGAGGGCCAAACTTCGCTATACCCGGCGACACCGGGCCGTTCTCGCACCCGATTGAAATTGTGGCGGAGAAGTTCCCCGACAACGGCGGCTATTATGGACGCATGCCGCAGCCCCAGTACCAGATACTTATCCCGTCGGACTCGGTGTTTGGGCCGCGCTACTTTCCGTTTTCATGGCAACGGCAGCAACAACAGAGAGGCGGCACGCCGGGAGGCGGTCCGACGCCATGAAATGGAACCATGCTCTGGCGATTGTGGTGGTGATTGCGCTGGGCTTGCCGGGGATTTACGTGATATGCCTGGCGGCGGGAGTGAATCCTTTGGACAGGCTTATCCATCCCGGCCAGATGAAAGAGACTAATGACGCGCGACAGCCGTTTTCCCAGCCGCCTCTGCCGGAGCCGCCCGAGTCGGTCCGGTTAAAGCCGTTCGAGATGGACCGCGCCGACGGCGCGAAAATGCGGCTCTATGAAAGCAAATTATCGCCCGGCGACATGGCGGAACGCATGCAAGAACTTATGCGCGACAGCGGCTGGGAATTTGATGCGGCATGGAGCAATGAATTGAGCAAGGCGATTAAAAATGCAGACGTTGTCGTTTTTCGCCGCCCCGGGTGGCATTGCGAAATTTATATTTACGCTTCGAAGAATGGCGCGACAGGCTCGGAAGTAAGCGTGAGTCTATTGCCCGCGCCTTCAAGCAACCAATAGAGAGGAGCATCACATGAAAAACAAGGTGGCCATAATCATTGCGATCATTGTGGGACTGATATCAATCATAGCCATAAAGATGTACATCAGCGGTTCCATAGGCGCCGGCCAGGGCGGAATGGTAAAGGTCCTCGCGGCAAAAAGGACTTTGAAGGCCGGAACCATGCTTGCGCCGAGCGACTGTGACACGTTGGAAATACCGACGTGGGTTTATAACAAATCGCCGCGGTCCTTCGTGCGGGACATTGAAATCGGCAACTACACCAAGTCGAAGTTGACCGGAGGATACAAGGCCGGCGAATGTATCAACCCCCTGACGTTCACCACCGACGTGGCGCCCGAAAGCTTGCCGGTTGAGCCGGGCATGCGAGCGGTTACCATCAATGTCGATGATGTAAGCGGCGTGGCGAACAATCTGAAGCCCAATGACCATGTTGATATGGTAATGGTTCAGCGTCTTGTCGGCCCCGGCGCCTGGACACAAGGCGGCGGTGGCGGCGGAGGACGCGGAGCGGGAACGGGAGGGGGATCCTCGTTTTCCGGCCAGCCGATACTGCTCAACGTTTTCCGCAACGTGCGCATTTTGATTCCAGGGCAACGCATCACCACGTACGAGGCCGAAAATGTCGGCAGGCAGAGTTATAGCACCGTTACCGTTGAACTGCCGGTGGATAAGGCGACTACCCTCGCCGCGGAACGGCAGTTCTCGCAAATAACCCTGCTCCTGCGCGCCCCCAATGATACGGAGGGGGAAGATATATTCGGCGTGAAGTGCGACAGCGCAGATGTGCAGGATATGATAGCGAGCATCCATAAGAAGGATGCCGCGGGCGGCACTCCTGAGGAAGGAACGTCGCCGTCGCCCGAACCTTCGGGCGGTTCTTCGCCTGCTCCAACGCCGTCTCCCGGACCTTCCGGCGGCGCTCCGACCGGGCCGACACCGTGAGCGGCGGCATATATTCGAGGCCGAGAAATGCCAAAACTGATAGTCATTGACAAGAGCGGAAACCAGACGCATTTCCCGTTCGAGAAGGACCAGTTGACAATCGGAAAGAACCCGACGAACGACCTGGTCCTGAATGAACCTGAAATATCGCGGGAACACTGCATCATCTCACGCGACGGTTCAGGGTATAAGATAACGGACCTCGAAAGCGCCAACGGCGTGTTCCTCAACGGCTTCAGGGTTCAAGGTAGCGGCATTCTCCCTGATGGGGCGCGGATTGGCGTGGGCGGGTACCTCATTTTCTTCAAGAGCGGGGCCGCGTCTCGAAGCGCAATTGCCAAACAAAAGGAAACACAGAACCCGCCTGCCGCGCGCGAGGCGCGCAAGCCCGCTAAACAGGGAGCACACCCCGAGAGGCCGCAGGGACTCGCGGCATATAAGGATAGAATCCACAAGATTCTGCTGGAAAGCGTGGATTTGAAGAAAGTGGATTTCGCCAGCCAGTCCGACGAAGAAATCCGCCAAAAGACGCGTTCGACGGTTGAGGCCATAGTAAAGACCGTCCTCACCGATCTGCCGGAGCACATTGATCGCGACCAGTTGATAAAGGACGTTGTGGACGAGGCGGTGGGGCTTGGGCCGCTGGAGGGATTCCTCGCGGACGACACCGTCACGGAAATCATGGTGAACAATTGGGACAGGATATACGTCGAGCGCCGCGGGAAAATCGTCAAGACCGATAAGCAATTTTCAAGCAACCAGCAATTGATGGCCATCATCCGGCGCATCATCGCGCCCATCGGACGCCGCGTCGACGAGAGTTCGCCGATGGTGGACGGAAGGCTTGCCGACGGAAGCCGCGTGAACGCCATCATCCACCCGCTCTCCCTGACCGGCCCGACGTTGACCATACGCAAATTCTCGCGCGAGCCGTTCAAGGTTATCGACCTCATCGGCTTTGGCACGTTGAATCGCGCCATGGCGGATTTTCTGCAGGCGGCCGTGAAATACAAGCAGAACATTTTGATTTCCGGCGGGACTGGTTCGGGGAAAACGACGCTGCTCAACGTCGTGTCCCTGTTCATCCCCGGCGACGAGCGGATTGTAACCATTGAAGACGCGGCGGAACTGAAACTCAATCAGGAACACGTTGTTTCACTTGAGGCAAAACCGCCCAATATCGAGGGCAAGGGCGATATACCGATACGAAAACTTGTTATAAACAGCCTCCGCATGCGACCTGACCGGATAATCGTGGGCGAGTGCCGCGGACCGGAGGCGCTGGACATGCTTCAGGCCATGAACACCGGCCATGAGGGTTCGCTCACCACGCTGCACGCGAACTCCGCGCGCGATGCTTTGAGCAGGCTGGAAACAATGGTTCTTATGGCGGGGATGGACCTGCCGACCCGCGCCATCCGCGACCAGGTAGCAGGCGCGCTGGATGTTCTCGTGCATACGTCGCGCCTGCCCGACGGCAGCCGCAAGATAATATCAATCTCCGAGATCACCGGCATGGAGGGGGATGTAATCACAATGCAGGACATTTTCCTGTTCAAGCAGACGGGAATTACGCCGGAAGGGAAAATACTCGGCGACATGACCGCGACGGGCATCGTGCCAAAGTTCATCCTGTTGCTGAAACAGCGCGGGATTCCGGTTGACATGACGATTTTCCGCAAAATTGCATAGGAGCGCTGACCACCGTGATAAGTTCCGCTCTCGTATATGGCGTAATCGGCGGACTCGCGATCGCGATCTTCGTCTGGGCCGCGGTGCGCCTGATTACGGCGGGATGGACAAGTTATGAGCGAAAATACGTCGAGGGCGCGGATGAAACGCTTGACAGCATGTTCATGACAATCCCCACGCGAAACCTCCTTTATATATCGCTTGGCGGAGCGGCGGTCGGCGGGGGGCTTTGCTTTCTGCTTACAAGCAGCATTTTCCTGGCGGTCGTTGCGACGGTGTTCCTTTTCCTGCTGCCGAAGTTGACGATCCGCCATTTGAGCCGGAAGCGCAGCAGGAGATTCGTGGAACAGTTGGTGGACGTGCTTGTGTCAATATCGAACTCGCTCAAGAGCGGCTACAGCATCCCGCAGGCGATAGGCCTTATCAGCCGGGAAATGGAGAACCCGGTAAAGCAGGAGTTCAAACTCGTTGCGCAGGAGATACAGTTGGGGACGTCTCTGGAGGACGCAATGGAGCACCTCTACACGAGAATGCCCGCCCAGGAAATGGAACTCGTTGTGGCCTCCATCGCGATTTCAAGGACGGTTGGCGGAAACCTTTCGGAAATTCTCGTCAACATCGCGAACACTCTGCGCGAACGTCTGCGCGTGGAAGGCCGAGTCAAAGCGCTCACCTCCCAGGGAAAATTGCAGGGGATCGTGATGTGCGCCATGCCGTTTTTCCTTGCGTTCGTGCTATACCTCATCACGCCGGGATTTATTGAACCCGTGTTCACGAGTTTCGAGGGTTATTGTATTCTTGCGCTGATTGTCGTGCTCGAAGCGATAGGCATTTTCATAATCAGCCGCATAATAAAGATCGATATCTAGGTGCGACCTTGTCGGAAATGAAGCCGTTGTTGATATCGCTGATTGCCGCCATACCCATCGTAATAGTGGTGTGGGTGCTGGTGGACACGTACGTTCGCTTCGTTCGTTCAGGTGGCGAGCACACGGCGAGCGGCGAGCGCATGCCGCTGCTGTTCCGCTTTTCCATGCCGTACCTTAAGGGCTTCAGCAGGATTATTGCCGGACACCTCCGCGCGAGAGGGATAGCGAGCAGATATGAGGCGGTTTTGCCGTGGGAGGCTGCAAAGGAAGAGAAGCCGCAAGGCGCATATTTGCTTCGCTGGCTGTACAACAAAACGCGGGACCGGCTCCTTGCCGCCGGAAGTCCGCACGGCTTTGAACCGGAAGATTACTGGGGCTTCACCATTTTTTGCATCGTGCTCTTTGGCCTGATGGGCGCGCTCATGGGATTGATGACCGGGACGGTGTACGTCTTTTTGGGCTTCGCCGCGGCGGGAATACTTCTGCCGTTCACCTATCTTTCCGATATGATACGCCGCCGTCAGACGCGCGTGCGCAAGGAACTGCCGTTTGCGCTCGACCTGCTGACCCTGTCGGTGGAGGCTGGCATGGATTTCACCGCGGCGCTAGCAAACATCGTGGAGCGCCTGAAGAAAAGCCCGCTCGCGCAGGAGTTCGACCAGGCGGTCAAGGAAATCAATATCGGCAAACAGCGTTCCGACGCCCTGCGCGATATGGCCGGGAGACTTGCCATGACCGAGGTTAATACCGTGGTCAGCTCCCTCATACAGGCCGACCAGTTGGGAACGGGACTGGGCACAGTGCTCCGGATCCAGGCGGAAGATGTCCGCATAAGGCGCTTCCAGAGCGCGGAGAAGCGCGCAAGCGAGGTGCCGGTGAAAATGCTTTTCCCGCTTGTCGCGTTTATTTTCCCGGTCACGTTCCTGATGATTGCCGCGCCGCTGTTGATTGAACTGGTGAAGATTCTTTTGCGGTGAACGTGAAAATGCTCCTTCGAAACACGGCAACCGGCGGAATCCTATTGAAGAAACTGGCTGTTGCGGGTACGGTGTGGGAAAAGACGCGGGGGCTTCTGGGGCGAAAAGAGATGGACGCCGGGGAAGGGCTTCTGATACCGCGCTGCCGCGCCGTGCACACGTTTTTCATGCGGTTCAGAATAGGCCTGATTTTCCTGGATGAAAAGAACGTCGTCGTGGCGGTGAGGAAAAACGTGAAGCCGTGGCGGCTCGTCTTCGAGGCTGACGCAGAGGCCGTCATAGAATGTTCGGCGGACTCGCAGGTATTGGCGGAGATTAAGCCGGGCGACAGGCTGGAGATGGCGGAGACGTGACGCATACGCGAACAACCGCAACAAAGGAACGATATGCGAGCAACGATACAATATCTTGACAAGAACGGGCAACCGGCGGAATTGATAATGCAGGGCGACACTCTGCTCATTGGCCGTGAGCAGGAGTGCGGGCTGATGCTTGACGATCCCGGCGTGTCGAAACGCCACGCCCAGATAATACGCGTGGAGAACGAATACATCATCCGCGACCAAGGCAGCGTTAACGGGACGTACGTAGGCGAACACAGAATAACACATCACACCCTGCGCGACGGCGACCGCATCAAGATTGGGAAGCACGATTTGCTGTTCCGCGCAGAGCCGGATGCGGCGGCTTCGTCGGGAGGGCTGGCGACAATCCCGGCCACACAAGCCGCAGGCGCCGCCGGACTGGCGCGAGTGGTGGAACCCGCCCCGTTTGCACAGCCGGGCTGGATGGAAGAACAGATAGCGGCCATTCAGGCGCGGGAGCAGTCCGGGCGGCGGACGATATCGTGGATACTGAACGGCGTGATTATCGTCGGCATCGTGGTGCTGTTGCTTGTACTCTTTGTGTTTGACAACAGCGGCCCCGGCGCCACCAACCTCGGCGTGGTAACCTTGGAAACCGGGTATCCGCAGGTTGTTTTCGTGCCTGAAAAGCCGGAATACACGAAATTTGAAGTCTCGCCGCCGGACTTGCTGGCGGTGTCGCTCGACGACGGCGACGCCGAAATTGCAGAACTGCGCGCGACGGACGCGAATTTTAACATCATAAAAGTCGTTCCGGGGTCTCCAGGCGAAGGCACAATCACTATCAGGGGACAGCGGGACTACGTTATCAGCGTACGGGTCATTCCGCGGCAAAAGGAAGATGAGCCGTACGCGGACGAGTTGGCGAAGGCCAAATCGCCTGACACGCCGGATGACGTGAAGGAGAAAGCAGCCAGACTCTGGCTTCAGGAGGCGGGGAACATTGTGTACGAACGTCCGTATGTCGCGCTTGAACGGCTCGATGTGGCCGAGGCATACGCCGGCAATACGTTGTCCGACGCGCTGCAAAGCGATCTCGTCCGCATCCTCCGCAAAATCGATCCGGTCGCATACGCCGACGATAAAATGCCATCTGCGTTGACGCTGGAAGATCTCCGCAAGGAGATCAAGAAGAAACTTGACGGGCAATGGCGGGGTTTGCGGCTTAGATACAGCCAGGCGGCGAAACAAGCCGATTTGAATGACCGCGCGGCGGTGCTAAAATCAATGATGACGCTCATCCCCGACAAGCGGGATTTCCGTTACCAGTGGGCAAAAATCAACCTGGAGCGGACAAACTATGCCATCGCACAGCAAAGGCGTCCGGCCGGGCCATGGGGTGGCTAACCTGACGATCGGAGAGGAACGTGATGATTAAACTCATAGCAGACAGCGACGACAAGACCGTTGAATACATATTGCAAGAGGGAATCAACGTCGTCGGGCGCGACGATAAATGCGATGTAGTGATTGACCATCAACAGATATCGCGCAACCACGTATCCGTAATCGTTGGGCCGGAGGGGATCGTTGTCCAAGACCTCAACAGTCGAAACGGCACTTTTGTCAATGGGATCAAGGTCGCCAACACCGCCCAGATAAAACACGGCGACGTTCTGGCGCTGGGCAAATACATCCTTAAATGCATGGTTGAGCAACCTGCTCCGCCTGAAGAGGAGCCGCCGAGGCCCCTCACCGTTGAGCCGCCGGAAGCCTCGGACACGCTGCCATTCAAGGGGAAATACGCGAAGATGATGAGCGGCGGGACAAGCGAAGCGTTGCCGGCGAAGTTCGATCCCTCGCGTTACCAGACGGAAGTGGGCGGCCAGCGCTTCGGCATGACCGATGCCGGAGGTCAGGCGATAGATATCTATCGCGGTGTCCCGGATGCGGCCATCTTGGACAAACTGCTGGAGGATCGCCGCCGCCGCGAACGGCGAAATATTATTCTCGGTATCGGCGGCGGAATCGCCGCGCTGTTGCTCCTGCTTGTTATCGCGTTGCTAGCCGCACAGCCCGGTGAGAAGACCCAAATTGTAAAGTTCGATGCTGTAACTTACTACGCGGATCTCAACAAGGCCGTAGCGGCCTTCGAAAGCGGCGGCAAACTTGAAGACATCAACGCGATACTGGATGACGCCGAAAAGACTACCGGCTGGACCCGTAGTGTTAAGTACCACATTCAACTGAAAAACATCTTCAGGCTCAAACGCGAACTGGCGACCGACCCGAATAAAGGCGGTAACTGGACCGAATTGCTCAAAGACCTGCGAACGTTTGAGGACAATCCACTGCCTGACAACATTGATGTAGGAAAAACTCGGCAGTTTATAGACGAAAGCCTGCAGATAGCGGAGCAGGAGGAAGCAAACTGGCAACTTCTCAGCGGCGCGCAGAGCGCACGGGCGAATTATGACGAGCGAAAGGCAATCACGCTGCTGCGCAAGATTACAGATCCGAAATCGGTTTATTATAGAGAGGCTCAAACAATGATTGGCGAACTGGCCCTGGTCTATGCCAACCAGCAGTTGCACAATGTGCTGAAGCCGTATGACGTAACTTTGGATACACTTGGGACACTTAAGGACGAAAACCTCGATATGAGGCAAGTCGGCCAATGCATTGATGTCGCAAACGACCTTCTGAAGAACAAATTCTTCCGTAATGAGGCGGATCGCAAGGCGCTGCTGGGCTTCATTGAACTGTGCCAGACTTTTCGCGAGCAGGAACAGAACAAGCAAAAGGCACTGGAACTCGCAAGGCAGTACGCAAAGGACGGCAAGCCGGACGCGGCCTGGCGCGAAGTATCATACTTGGAGAATGACCGCGACCCCGCGATCAGCGCTGAGGTTGCACAGTTCAAGGCCGCATACGACAAGTATGTGGCGGACATACAGGCAAAGACAAAACTTGACGAGGCCATCGCGGCAGTCAAAACGGCATACAATACCGGCAAGGGAAAGGAAGCGTTAGACCTTATTACAAAATACATGCCAGTGCTGAGCAGCGAGGAATGGCTTACGTTGCAAAACACGATTACCCGGGTTATTGGCCTGTACGACGATGCTCAGGCCGCGCTGGAAAAACAGGACATTCTTACCGCCAAGCAAAAGTATGCTAACATAATCTCTATTGAGACTTCACCGGCGAATTATTATCGCCAGCAGGCGGAAAAATTCAGCGCCGACTTCGATGAGAAGAGTCCGGACGATAAGGCGAAACTGTACGTGGATTACGCCAAGAAGATGATTGCAAGCGAGGACTTCGCCGCCGCGCTGGATGCGGCCAAGAAAGCGGATGCCTGCTACACCGACACCTTGCCCACGCCGCCGCCCAGCGCGGAAATCCGCAGCATTGTCGACCACGAAGGCGTCAAGCGCATCGGACAGGCGCAAAACCTGCATAAGAATCATCAGATTGACAAGGCAATAGCGATGCTGAAGGAAATCCTGGACAAACATATTTACGCTGATGACAACTCCACGCCGAGCGCATGCCGCAGTCTGATAGATGAATGGGAGGACGAGTTGCGAAACCCGACGCCCTGACGAGATTATTTTGAGGACACATGCCAAAAGGTAAACCTCTGGTCATCGCAATCGACATCGGCGGGACAAACCTCCGCGCGGCGTTTGTTGACAGCGGCGGGCGAATCTTCGGGCGGCGGCGGTTCACTACGATCCTTACGCGCAATGGGTTTATTACGCAACTTGCCGATGTCATCCGCGTGATGAAGGCAGAGGAGAAACGCGCATGCGCCGTTGGCATCGGTTTCCCCGGCCCGCTGAAAATCGACCAGGGCATTGTACTGACGCCGCCCAATATCCCCGACTGCACTAATCTCCCCTTGAAGAGAATTCTCGAACGCATAACGAATCTGCCGGTATTTCTTGAGAACGACGCCAACGCCGCGGCGCTGGGGGAATACTGGCTAGGCGCCGCCACGGGCGCCGAGAGCATGGTTTGCATTACGTTGGGAACCGGCATCGGCGGCGGCATTGTGCTGAACGGAAAGGTGTGGCACGGGGCGGGTGACATTGCGGGGGAACTCGGCCATATGACTGTTCGCCCGGGAGGCCGCGTGTGCGGCTGTGGGAAACACGGTTGCATTGAGACCTATGCCTCCGCGAGCGGCGTGGCGTGGACCGCGCGCGCGAGGGTTCGACGAAACAAGAAGTCGGCGATACTCCGCTTTGTCGGCGGAAAGATGTCCGCAATTACGTCGGCGATCGTGTACCGGGCGGCAATCCAGGGAGACCGAACCGCGCGCGAAGTGCTTGAGGAGACGGGCCGCATACTCGGAGCGGCGATAGGCAATATTCTGAATATTTTGAACCCCGCGATGATCGTGTTGACGGGGGGGCTGGCCCGCGCCGGGCGGCTCTTGTTCCATCCTCTGCGTGCGGAGGTTCCTAAGCACTGCTTCCCCGCGGCGTTCCGAGGAACGCGGGTTGTGCCCGGAAAACTGGGAGATGACGCCGGCATAGCGGGCGCTGCGTTGTCCGCGTTTCAGAGAATGAAAAATTGTTGATTTGTGAAACGGAAGTGATAGAATACTCGTCCAACAGGTCCAACAATGAGCGTAAGCGCATTACATAGCAATGTGTTGGTTTTGAACCAGCATTTCAGGGCCGTGCACGTTACGACGGTTCGAAGGGCTTTTGCGCTGTTGTGCAAGAGCGTGGCGGAAGTCGTGCATTGGCGCGACCAGACCCTTTACACGTACAACTTCGAATCCTGGATAGAAGTCTCCCAGTTCAGGGACCAGTTCGAACCCTATGACGACTGGATACGCACGGTGAGTTTCGAGATAGCCGTGCCGCGCATCATACGCCTGCTTTTATACGACCACCTCCCCCCGCAAGAAGTAAAATTCAACCGGCGCAACATCTACGCGCGCGACGGAAACCGGTGCCAGTACTGCGGGGGCAAGTATCCGACCACTGAATTGTCTCTGGATCACGTCGTGCCGAAATCCAAGGGTGGCCGAACGACATGGACAAACGTCGTATGCGCGTGCACGTCATGCAATAACGTGAAGGCGGGTCGAACCCCGCGTGAAGCCAGCATGACGCTCATCCGTCCGCCTGCGCGTCCCGTCAGAAACCCGGTGATCCAGTTGAAAATCCGGCACGAAAAATACCGTTCATGGAAGCAGTTCCTCGGAGAGGCATACTGGACCGTGGAACTGAAAGAATGATCACGCCGCAAGCCGTCGGTCAGAATGTTTAATCATACATGGTTTCTTGCGCGGCGATTTTATGCCTGAGACAAAGCATGGCTATGCGGCGCTCGTCAACGCGCCCAATCTTTTGACCCTCTCTCGCGTTCTTCTCGCGATCGTGTTTTTCGTTATCATACCGCTTGGCTGGTATCTGACGGCGCTGGTGATATTCCTTCTTGCAATATTGACCGATTGGCTGGATGGATACGTAGCGCGAAAATATCATCTTGAGACGGCCTTTGGCCGCATCTCCGATCCTTTCGTCGACAAACTGCTCGTCTGCGGCGCATTCATAATGTTCGCCATTTATCTTGCCGGCAACCCATACATGATTTCGGAGAGCGGACGGCACTTTCATCTCGCGAACATTGCGCCGTGGATGGCCGTCATTATCACGGCGCGGGAATTCCTGATAAGCGCATTGCGGGGATTTGCGGAATCGCGGAACATAAAGTTTGGCGCAAACGTCTGGGGAAAGCAAAAAATGGCATTCCAGAGCATTGCGATCTGCGCTATCCTTGCTCAGCAGGCGATTTTCAACTACCGCCCCGCCTTTGCCGCCGCCGCAACAGTCCTTATATGGCTGGCGGTGGTTTCGACTATCCTGAGCGGCGTGCTATATATCTTTCGGGCGAAGAAGGTGCTGAAGAATGAACCGGCTTAGGGAACTGGTCGCAACGTTTTTCTACACTGGTTATGCGCCATTGGCTCCCGGAACCGCAAGCGCGGCGGTCGCGGCGCTGATATGCTTTGCCGTTCTAGTCCTCGCGCCGCCGCTATGCTGGTTCATCCTGGGGATAATGATAATTCTGGCGCTTGCGGGAAACGCCTTCAGCGCTGATTGGGCGCAGAAGCGCTTTGCCAGTCCTGACCCGTCGTGCATGGTCATTGACGAAGCGCTCGGCATGTTCGTTTCGGTTTTCCTGATTTCAACCGCCCATACCCTCATCCTGGTGCTTGGCGGGTTGCTGCTTTTCAGAGTTTTTGACATCGCAAAGCCATTCCCGGCAAGACGCCTGGAAAGGCTGCCCGGCTGGCTTGGGATAATGCTGGATGATTTGACCGCGGGAATTTACGCAAACATGGTGTTGCGCGCGGGCTTCTTTTGCTACAATATGTTCCAAGGCTGAACGAAGAAATGGCGCATCGAGGGGAGGAATGACATGAGCGAGAACGTGAACACGCAGCCCAAAACGGAAAATGCAGTTCCCGTCGAACCCCATCGCCCCGCGGAACAACCGCATGAAATCAGCCCGCTGTCCACTCTCGCTGTAAAGTTCGCCTGGCGTATCGGCCTTGCGTTGATTGTCCTTTTCGCCATATTCGGCGCTGTAATCGCGGCACGGGTGCACACTGAAATCAACGACCAGATAGACGCTGGCGGAGCGAAGATTGTGAACGCCCTTGCCGCGATTGACATGATGTACTGGGAGGCTGTCAAAGATGAGGCAAATTATAAGGTGACGCTGCGTTATTCCGCGCTTCCCGGCGCAAACGTTGAATCCCGCTCTGACCAGGAACTGTCGCTGAAAAAAGACCCTCTCAAAGACGCGATCACGATGACCGGCCTGGACACCAGCGACATCATCAATATCATAATAACTGACGCCGCGGACTTGAGGCCCGGCGACAAAGTTCAGCCGGTCTTGACCTATCAGGCCCTGCAGGGGGAGGGCGCGACCGCGCGTTTTGACCACGAGGAACCTTACATGGCTCGCAATGCAGAGGGCCAACTCGTCAGGACGGATATTTTCATCTCCGATGACCAGTTTACAGAGAATAAACCCGGCGGCGGGAAGGACACCTACCTGGTGCGCCAGTTCCGCAAGCCTATCTTGAACAAGAACGGCACACCTGTCGGCAACGTCATCCTGTTCGTCTCCGCCAAACGGATAGGGGAGGTTACATCGCGATTTGTCACAAGCGTAATCATCGCCTGCGTCATTGCGCTGGTGGCGGCGGTGGGAGTTTCGTTCCTGCTTTCGACTCTTGTGACCCGCCCGGTACGGAGGCTCGTGCATGACATGAACGTGGTAAGCCACGGGAACCTCGACCATAAAGCCTTCGGCTATAAGGACGACGAGGTCGGGCTTCTTGCGCAGACGTTCAACATAATGACGCGCGGTTTGAAAGAGGCCCAGCAAAAGGAATTCCAGCGCCGCGCGTTCGCGCGAGAACTGGAAATCGCGCGGTCGATCCAGACTTCTCTCTTGCCCGCTGCATTGCCGCAACTTCCGGGTTTTGAAATACACGCGATTTACCGGCCGGCAAAAGAAGTCGGCGGGGACTATTATGATTTTATCCCCATTGACGAACGCCACTGGGGCATAATGATAGCGGACGTGTCCGGAAAGGGCATCCCCGGCTCAATGGTGATGACGATGGTGCGCAGCCTTATCCGGTACGAGGCCCGCGGGAATAACTCTCCGGCGGATACGTTGCGAAAAACCAACAACATCATTACGCGCGATATACGGAAGGGCATGTTTGTTACGGCGTTTTACGTCATCGTGGACCTGGAGCGCAGGGCGATCAAAATGAGTTGCGCGGGCCACAATCCCATGCTATACCACCATGCGCGCACGGGCGCGGTTAAAACCGTGAAGCCCGGCGGACTTGCGCTGGGCATCATCAGCGGCCCGCAGTTTGACGGCGAACTTCAGGAGGTGGTCATCAACGTGGAACCGGGCGACCGGATCATTCTATATACGGACGGTGTTACGGAAGCCATGAATGATAAGAGCGAGGAGTTTGGGATGGAGCGTTTCGGACGGACGGTGGCCGCCGCCGCAGGAAAGAGCGCCGCGGATTTCTCGCAGGCAATTGTGGCCGAAATCGACAAGTTCACCGCCGGCGCGGAACAGCATGACGACATAACAATGGTGAATTTGCGGCTTCGCGCGTGATTGAGCCGGGAGAAAAAGGATCGATGATGTCCGTTGAGAGAAGAAAGATTGTAGTGCCGCTAAACGTGCGGTATCTGGCTAAACTGCGAAATGAGGTTCGCGGGTTTCTCAGGCTGCATTCAATGCGATGGCGCGACGAGTCACGCGTGGTGCTGGCGGTGGACGAGGCGGTAAGCAACATCATTATCCACAACAGGAAAACGGCCGACCTCTCGCCGATAGAGGTGGAACTGCGCCACGTTGACGGAACAGTGGAGGTGACTATCCGCGACACCGGGCGCAAATTCAATCCTCGCAAAAACTGGCCGCCGAAACTGACGAGGGACAGGAAGCATTTGGGACTGTACATTATCAGCAAGACAGCGGACGAGGTGCGATATCGGTTTGTCGCGGAACGGTACAACGAGTTGACTCTTATTAAGCGCACGCGGAAACGGTAGGGTGCCATGTCAAACGCTGAGAGGAATGAGGCGGAGCGGCTTCGTGTCGGCATTGCGCGCCGCCCAGACGGCGTGTTGCTCGTCACGCTGGCGGGGTATCTGGATGCGGGGACCTTCGACCTTGCGGAGAAGGCGCTGGAGAAAGCGCTCAGCGAGGGGCATTGCCGGATGATAGTCAACATGAGCGAGTTGACTTACATTGGTAGTGCCGGCGCGGGGGTGCTGCTGGCGGCGATAAACCGCGCGCGGGCGCTGGGGGGCGAAGTTGTACTTTTGAAACCGACCCCGGCCGTGGCCGATGTCTTAGCGCTTATAGGCATGAATAAATTCTGCAAATTTGCGGACACCATCGAGCAGGCCAATGGGATTTTCCGCGCGCGGCCATCCTAAGGAGCAATTACTGCCCGCCTTTTGGCGCTAACGCATCGGGTGCGCAACGCGTGATTTTACACTGGTGCGCGCCGCCCTAGAAGCCGCGCCAGGCGCGGATTACGAGGCATTATTCCAACCTGGCATAATCTTAAAGTTTGCCGTGGCCTTTGCCGATACAGGTTACAGAGGGTACAAATGCGGTGCGGCGCGGGTGCGTCTTTCTCGCGCCGACGAAATGAATTGTTAATCGCGGAGGAGTTCATGAAGAAGCAGAAAAATCGTTTATTCGTTGAAGACAAGAGTTATCTTGAATACGTGATGGAGGGGAACAGCATAATCGTGTACAAGGTGCAGAAGTCAAACAACGGCTCCTTCATGATGCGGCGCATAGTCAAAATATATAAATGACATTCCGGCATCAGACATTCCGGGCCTGACTCCAGCAAGTCAGGCCTTTTTTTCTCGCACGCTTTCCCAACCTCGAATATCAGACGCGTCAGTTCGACGAATTGCCCACGCCCTGCAGATTGCCTTCCTCTTCGACCCGTTCCGCTTCCGAGGCATCGCGTTTGGTAGTGGGGACGGAGAAAGTGAAGGTTGAACCTTCGCCGACTTTGCTCTTCACCCACACGCGGCCGCCGTGCAGTTCCACAATTTTTCTTACTATGGCGAGTCCGAGGCCGGTTCCCTTTTCGCCATTGGTCGGGCGTGAACTGATCTGCGCGAACTTTTCAAACATCTTTGCCACGTCCTCCGGCGGAATTCCCACGCCGGTGTCAGCAACGCTCACCTCCACAAAGTCGCCGTTCTTAACAGCGCTGACCGTGACCGTGGCGCCTTCCTGGGAGAACTTGAAAGCGTTGCTCAGGAGGTTGCCCAGGACCTGTCTTATTCTTTCGGGATCAACCCATGCCGGCGGCAAGTCAGCGGGCACCTTGTTGACCAGAGTGATTTGCTTTTTGAGGGCCACGAGCGATTGTGTGCGGAGACATTCCAAAATAATGTTGCTGACGTTCTGGTAACTGGGCGCCAGTTCAAGTTTGCCGGCCTCAATCTTCGCAACATCCAAAAGGTCGTTGATAAGGCGGAGCATGAATGCGGCCTGCTGATTAATGCCGTCAATCGCCTCTTTCTGCTCCTCATCCAATTCACCCAGCAGTTTTTCCGAGAAAAGGTCGCACCATCCCTTGATGACCGTCAGCGGGGTTCGCATGTCGTGAGCGGCCATGCCCAGGAACTCGTCCTTGAGTTGGTTCAGCGCCCGGAGTTCCTTCTGCATAAGGCGAATGCGCATGGCGGATGCGATCCTTGCGAGAAGTTCGTGATGATTAAAAGGCTTCACCATATAATCATCCGCGCCGCTGCCGAAGCCTTCGAGTTTGTCCTCAACCCTGCTTTTGGCGGTAAGCATGATGAAGAATGTCTCACGCATCTGCTTGTCCGCCTTTACCGCACGGCAAAACTCATTGCCGTCCAGGCCGGGCATCATCAGGTCGGAAATTATAATGTCGGGGCGCTCCTGCGCCGCAACTTTAAGCCCTTCCCGCCCATCGGCGGCCGTGGAGACATCATAGCCTTGCTTGCGGAGATGCAAGGCGACCAGTTTGCGTATGGATTCCTGATCGTCCACAACCAGTATCTTGCCCTGGGTCATTTCATGCTCCGTCACACGTTCAAAGGTCTTGATGTCATCCCGTTCCAGTATCAATTTCCCGGGCGCCTGCAAGCCGCAACGCGTGCCGCGCGAAAAGCCTGAAGAGCATTCCGAAACGCGGAACGCCATGCCGCAGGCTTGTTACGAGCATTCGAGTCAGGACATCCCGCTGTATCGTCCGGAAGGGGCGAGCACCGATAAGGTAGTCCGCAACAAGGCGTAACAGCGCCCGATCCGCCTCCATGGCCGGTAAGGCTATCGCAGGTCCATCCGTGTAGAACGAACGGGCCAAGCGCGCGGCGTACATAAGTTCTCGCCCCAAATCGCACGCCGCCACGCGCGTTGTGTAAGTCCGAAACGAAAAATCGTTCCGGGTGAACGCGCGGGCGATCTCGACGGCGGCGAGACGGCCGTATTCCAGCGCCTGCGATATGCCCTCGCCGGTAAATATGTTTCCGCCGGCGGCGTCGCCCGCAAGCAGCAAGTTGTGCCGCGAAAGCGGGCGGCGCGCATAATAACCGCTCCCGTAACCGCCGCGGATCCTGTCGGGAGCCTCAATTCCTCTCGTGCGCAATCCATCCATCAGTATGCCGGCGAGACTGTGCCGTTTCTCTAACGCATTCAAAGAACAGCAATATATCCCGTGATTGAAACCGCGTCTGCTTCCATCATAAAATGGGAAATGCCACGCATAGCCGGGAATTCCCGTTGCATTGCAGGTAAAATCCACTGTAACCCGGCTGTCTTCATTTTCGCGCGTATCGCCCACGCCCGCTGGCGTATCCACCGTCAATCCGACCGAGCGATACCGTCCGAACCCCGGCAACAGCCTGTGCGTCAAGCCTCGGGCGCCATCCGCGCCGACAACGACCCTTGCGCGGTAGAGGCCCCTGGAAGTGCGGAGGATCCAGAATCCTTGCAAGAAGCCTGCTTCCGCGACTTCTTCGTTTTCGCGCACCTCTATGCCGGCGGCCTTGACCGCATCGCACAACATGGCATCAAATCGGTCCCGACGCACAACGCGCATGCGGCAGGGGCGTTCAATGTCCAGACGGTGATTTTCAAAAAGCAGTCTGATATGATTGATTTTTGCATGTGGAATGTTCAGCGAGAGCCCCAGGCGCGAGAGAGCATCCATTGCGGCGACCGTTAAACCGCCGCCGCATACCTTCGCGCGCGGATGCCGCTCTTTTTCGAGAACAAGGATGCGTCCCGCCAACTGCGGGCACAGCCGCGCAGTCCAGAGCGCCGCTGAGCAGCCCGCGGGACCGGCTCCCACTATTGCGATTTGGTAATATTCACTTTTCATTTTCGGCACTTAATCCCTGATACTTGAAGCAAAACGCGCAACCTGTTCTATTGATAAATGAGTAGATAATGCAAGGCAGTTGCCTCCGCCAATGTCTTGTGGAGCACAGCCTGCTTTATGCGAGTCCGCCTTCAGCGAGATCTCGCCTTCCGGCGGAGTCCAGCCCTTCGGCGGAACGCCCCCGGCTGTGACTATCCGTGAAAGTTTCCCGCCCCCGAAGGCGGGCGTGCTCCATTATTTCCGCCTTCCGCCTTTATCCCCCCCCCTAATTTTACGTATCTGTGCCCACGACAAGCACTTGCGGCGTTCTTGTCGCCTCCTGCCGTGAAAAATTATGCCATACTTTGCGCAACTTTGCCATACTTTGCGCGTAGCCGGGGGGCGCAAAACGGTGTCCTTCACGGTCCATCCTTCGGCGGCTTGGGTGATGGCACCAGCGGGCCGCATGAGAAGCGTGGATTGGACTCGTATGGCGGCAAGTCGGTCTGTGTCGCCTTTTCGAGTTTCAGTCCGAATTTGAGTCGGTGACGGTAAACTCCTTCTTTTCCTTCGGCGCGATTGTGGGAAACGGAAAGGGCAGGGGCCTCCTGTCCCTATTGCCGCGCACACCAACTATGATAGTAAGTGTACACCATAGAGTGTGCATTGTCAAGAAGAAAATTTAATTTTTTTGGCCTTGCCTCATTTTTCCTCGGACGGCAATGTGCTTGACTTATCGCGCTCAGGACACTATAACTCCGGGCATGTTTGCCGATTATATACGGTCGGCGGCCTCGTCCACAACAGCGTCATCAATGCAAGGGAATATGGCCCAGCGACTCGGTACCACATTGGGGGAATTTCTGAGAGCCTTGACGCGGCCCAACACCTTCAATATCACCAAGAACCGGCACATCATCTTCGGGCTGTTGTTAGGTCTCCCGATACCGGTACTGGTGTTGTGGCTGGACTTCTACCTGACAGGGAAAGAGCCGTTTTCCGCCGGCGCAATTCTGGAGCGGTTTGCATTGCGGCCGTTTCACTATTTTTTCCTGTTTGTACCCTTTATCAGCGGCGTCATACTAGGCGCATTCGGCACAATCCGCCGTGAAAGCAACCAGCGCATCCAAAGCCTCATCGAACAACTTGAGTTCCTCTCGAACACCGATCCTCTCACATCGCTTTATAACCGGCGTTATTTCGATGCGGAACTGGAAAAGGAATTCCAGCGCGCCTCACGCGGAGGAGAGTCGTTTTCGGTCGTGATGTTCGACGTGGACAACCTGAAAGCGCTGAACGATTCGGACGGCCACGCCGCCGGCAGCCGCGCCTTGAAGACGGTGGGCGGCATCGCGCGCGCCAACTGCCGCCTTTACGATGTGCCCGCGCGATACGGCGGCGACGAATTCATTGTGCTCCTTCCTAATACCGCCAAGGAGCCAGCGACCACTTTCGCGAAGAGAGTACTGGAGGCGGTAGAAAGGCGCGATTTTGCCGATGACGGCGTAAGCGGCAGGGTGCCGGTTTCCGTCAGCATAGGGGTGGCGACTTACCCGGACGATGCCGACGATGCCCATCGTGTTGTAGAATGCGCGGACCTGGCGCTGTACAGCGCAAAAAAGGGCGGGCGGGGCAAAATCGCGGCATACGAAAAGCCCCGATGACCAGGGTTCATCCGGGGCTTCTTATCGCGGATAACACTAACTGAGTTTCTTTATCAGCCGGCACAGGTTGCCCGGAGGATCGTATTCCAGCGTGGTCAGACAGCGCATCATCAGCATAATCCCCAGCCCGCCGGGCTTCCCTTCCCTGGCGCGTATCCGGGCGCGCTGCTCCGGGTCTGCTTCCCTTCCCAGCGAGAGATAGAAATTGTAGTCAAATCCCTTGCCCTCATCCTGGACGGTTATGACCAACTTCTCGTGGTCAAGCGTATATCCCACGACAATTCGCCTGTCCTGCCGGCAAGCGTTGCCGTGCCTGTATGCGTTGTCCAGCGCCTCGCGCGCGGCGGTGCGAATCTCACTCGCGTCGTGCTCGTTGAGGTCCGCCTGGCGCACCAAGGTGGCGATAAGGTCATTGGCCTGGTCGATTTGCTGGTCCGTGTTGACGATCTCAAACTGCATTTTGTGCACGGCAAATTTGTCCTTCGTGGCGGAACGCCGCAGTTCACTCTCGGCCACGGCAAAAAGTTCCTTGTATTCAAAAGGTTCGGTTACCCGATCGTCCTCCGCCACGTACAGGGGGCCGCGCCGGCCCTCGCTCTCTCCGTAAACCTTTATTACCCCGACCATGCTGGACGCCTTGTTGACCTTGACATCCTTGCACAGCGCGTCGGCGTCGGGAACGGAGTTGTCAATTATCATCAGGTCAGGCTTGAGGGACGCGATACTGCTCATGACTGTTCCCTTGTCCGTAACGTGCCGGAACTTTCCGCCGGGCTTGTCTCCGCCCCAGCGCATGGCAAGAATGTCCGCGAAAATGTCTTTTTTCGGCATGACGAGCATTACCGCCGCATCGACCGGCGTGCGTGGAAAACGCGGCTTGTGCGGAACAGGCTTGCGCGGAACGCCGGGCGCAACGGGCCTCGGCGCGACGCGCTGGTATTCCTTTTCAACCAGTTCCGTCGAGCCGGAATCAAAGTACGCCAGGGCCTGAGCGTCGCCCGGAAAAATCTTTATGAGCGTGTGAAAGCCGATTATCTTGATGGTTCTGATTACTTCCTGCGGCACGGAAGCCAGCACCATATCGCCCCCGCGCCCCTTGAGGATGTCCTGGTTCCGAATCAGTTCGCCAAGGCCGGTGGAATTGATATATGTGAGGTTCTTAAGGTTGAGAACAAGCCTTGCGATGTTCTGGTCAAGGACCGCCTTCATCGCGGCCTGAAAATCGGGCAGCGTTTCCGTATTTATAATTCCTTCGGCGGCAAGTATCACAGCGCTCTGTTTGCCCGGTGTTACCGCTTGGCGGGTGGTGCATTGGACTTTAGCCATGTCGTTTACACACTCAAAAATGGGAACGTCGGGATTCCGGTTAAATTACGAGAACTACGCTTCTTTCGCCCTCTCCCTAATCAGGCGGCCCATTACTTCTTCATTGAGCACGCCTGAGTCAAGAAGAGCGATGATAAGCGCGTCTATTTTCAGCCGCGTCGGGAAACGAAGCAAACCCTCCCTGGCTTCCTTTGTTGCAGCGGCTTCCATGGCCTCTTTAACGGCCGTCGGCGATGGCGGAGGAGCAGGGGCCTCTTTTGCGGCAGGCATTTCCAACGGTGGGGCAACATCAGGCTGCAATTCCGGCGGCATCGCGAGCTCGCTGGCGGGTGGCGGGCCGAAAAACTGCACTATGGCCTCGTCGATTTCCCGTTCACCGGCCAGCACCGCTACAACGTTTTCGCCCGTCTCGAATTTGATTCCCTCGATGGTTTCCAGGTCCTGCGGAAACGCCATCGCCACCGTCAGTATGCCGTTCGCAAGCGATATGGGGACAATCTTCTTTGTGCGAATCGTATTTTCCGAAATCATGCGCCACAGCGCGGGGGGTATCTTGCGTTTGCTGAGTTTGACCACATCGATTTGCAATTGCTTCGAAAGGTACTTCAACAGTTCATCCTCGCCGATATAGCCGAGTTTAATCAGGATGCGGCCAATCTTGCCGCCAAGGTCTCGCTGGATCTCAAGCGCTTCCGCGAGTTGAGCCGGTGTTATCGCCCCGGAACTGGTCAGATGCTGACCAAGCCTTACGTCTTCAGGCATGGGATCCATCAGTATAACCCTTGCAAATATTAAAGTGGTTCCCGAACGCCAGTATAATATACGGCGCCAGGCGCTATTTCAAGCCTTTTCGCAATCCTCATCACGCAGGCGGCGTCTTTGATTTTCTTCGGGTGCGCTTAAGGGGCGCGGCACCTGTCCCGCCTGTGCCGTCGTCGTCGGCATTTTCCTCGTCCGGGCCGGGCGTGATGGTCTGGTATTCGTTGTCCTGAAGGCAGGCCACCTGATTTCTTCCGTTCTGCTTGGCGTAATAAAGCGCCGCATCCGCCTCGGCGATGAGTTCCTTCATATCGATAAGTTCCGCTCGGAAAGCCGCGACTCCAAGGCTCACGGTCAATTTGAGTTTCTTGCCGCCGTCACTGACAAACTCCTCCTCCGCGATCTTCCGGCGGATGCGTTCCGCCACCAGAAGCGCGTCATCAATGCCGGACTCCGGCAGGATCACGGCTATTTCCTCGCCGCCGTATCTGTATGCGGAGTCATACTGGCGTATCGTCTTGCTTATAGTCAGTGCGATTGCCATCAGGACCTGGTCGCCTGTGAGGTGCCCATAACGGTCGTTGATCTTCTTGAAGAAATCGATGTCGAGCATTATGAGCGAAAGCGGCTTATCCAGACGCTTGGAGGCATTAAAGTAGTTCGCCATCTGGTGCTGGAAGTGCCGTTTGGTGTAGAGGCTCGTGAGGGCGTCAATGACCGCGCGGTTGTACAAAATCGGGGTTTTTATCGCCAGGGACATGTGTTTGGCCAGCGCGACGAGCATTGCCTCGCTTCGTTCGATTTTTCCCGCGACTTCCTCCGTCTCGCCGCTCAGGGGCACCATCGCCTGAAGAACGCCGAGGGACTCCTGGTCGGCGACAAGGGGAATCGCAAAGTTCACTTGATTAGGCCCCTTGTCGCGCAGGACGATGCGGTGTTGCAGCGCCTGGTAGATGTAGCGGCGGTCAATGCGCAGACGCTTTATGTCCTCGTCGAACACCACAATGTTGCCGCGCCTGTGCACCGCAGGCTGGAGTTTCAGCGAGCGTTCCGTCACAAGGAATATGGTTATTTCGCTGGCGCCGGTCACGTCGCTGACAATGCGCGTTACCTCTTCAAGGATGGTCCGGAATTCAACCGCGTCGTTCACCACGTGCGAGACGTTGCGCATGGCGGAGAGGAGTTCAATCTGGTTTTGCAGGTCTTCGTACCGCGTAACGAGGTCCTTCTCGATCCGGCGGTTGGATTTTTTCTCGCCGAGCAGCGCCTCCACCCGCGCCATGAGGCGCTGCGTCGCCATAACCAGGGCGGCAGTGTATAAGCAGGTGAGGATGACCAGCGGGGCCAGGATGCGCGTGAGTTCCGGGACCGTTTCCAGAAATTGAAACACATAGTACGTCATCACCACGATGGTGATAAGCGGCAATACAAGCCACAAAAATGCTCGCAACACGTTCCGCCATTTCATGGTGAGTATCCCGTCTTTGTCGCCGGCTTCTCCGCGGACACCGTAACAAACGTTTTCAATTTTGCAAGCGTTTCAGAATCAAAAGCAGGCTTCCCGTCCGGAAGCCGCACCTCCGCCAGTTCATTCACGTTTGCAAAGGGTTTCATTTCCCTGTACGAAATAACCGCCCTGGCCGCACGCGGCCCGACGCCCGACAGCAGGTTCAATTCATCTTCCGTCGCTGAATTCAGGTCCGGCTTGTACCTGAGAAGGTCCGCACATCCCGTTTGCGCCGCGCCGCGAAAGCCAAAATGGCCGCGTATGCCCAACGCCATGACACCCGCAACGAAAAACAGCACAAGGAGAGCCAGCGTTTCCCTTTGTTCAAGGTGAAAACTCATTGTACCTTGCCCGCCACGCCGACCGCGCTCAAGTAAATCGGGAACTCGTCCTTCCCGTCAAGTTGAAGCAGCGCCGCAACGTCCTCATCGTAGAACGCGCCCACCTCGCAGCAGCCCAGCCCCAGCGCGGTGGCGGCGAGATGCAGGTTTTCGCCGATGTGCCCCGCGTCCATGAAAATGTACCGCAGGCCGCGTTTCCCGTAACGCCACATCACGCGCCTGTAAATCGCGGTCCAAATAAACACAACCGAGGCTGCCGCGACAAATTTCTGACCGAGACATGCGTCGACGAGGATGCCGCGGACGGCCCCGCGATTTAACTGCTCGAGCGAGAAATCTTGCACGCTCAAGTGATACAAGCCCGCGTCAATTCCATCGCCACGATTGACCGCGATATATGTTTCCACCGGGTACTCCGCGCCTGCCGACGGCGCGGCGCGCAGGAGCACGCCGCCCTTGCGGAACGTGATTCCCTGCATCGCCCAGACAATCTGCGACAACAGTGAAAGATTTATCGGGGCGTCCGTGAAACTTCGCACTGAACGACGCTCGGCGATGGTGTCAAACAGTTGCGACATCTGCTGCTTCGAGGGGGGAGTCAATGGCACACGCGGCGCTGAAGGATATGATTTAAACGGCGGCGCGGGCGTCCCCTCGGCTCCGGCGGGCCTGTCGTCACGCCCGTACCGGGTCTGCCTGAAGAAGTCGTGAATGAACTTCTCGGATTCTGTCATCGGTCACGCCACAACGAAAATGCGCGTTTTCGCGGCTGCCGGTCAAAAACCTTTCTTGTAGAACACGCCCAATTTGTACTTGTCCTTGTTCTGTTCCAGCAGATGCTGGATTCCGCTGACGAGTTCCTTTTCCATCGCCGCGTCGGCCGGCCCGATGGAATTGTCCACCTTCACGGCAGGAAGCCACTGAAGGACCTTCGGGCAAATCATGGCCTCTTCCCGGCTAATTTGAAACGTCTCGCCCTTCGGGTGGTTGCGCGAGACGATTTCGTAGTACCTGACCAGTTTCTCCAGCGGCACGGGAACCGGAGTGCCCAACGATTTGTACACGCGCTGCAGGCGAATGAGCACCAATAACTGCCAGTTGAAATCGGCCGGCGTGAAGTCCCGCTTCTCCTCGGAAATGTCAATAATCGATTTGAACGTTTCAAAAGCCGCGGCATACTGCCGTTGCACAAGCATGCCGTCGGCTTCCATAACTTTCTTATCGCGCAATTGCATGGGCCTTTCCTGAGCACAACGGGCAAGTGAAAGCAGAAGAATTATATAGCAGGCGCGGCGCAACGGCAACAACATTCCGGGCAATGTGCGTTGCGGGCGATGATTTCCGTTGATTCGCGCGAAACGGCGAAAGACCTACCGGCGGGGCGAAACGCAGTCTTTATAAAGGTTCTCGATAAGCGCGGCGTCTTCCGCCATAGTCTTGACATGCGGGGCCGCCTCTCCGAGGGCGTGCGCAAGGGCGGGGTCGTCGAGGAACATCTGCATCTTCGCGGCGAGGTCGCCCGAATCGCCCGGCTTGAATAAAAGGCCGGTCTTGCCATCCGCGATGAGGTCCGCCATTCCGCCAATATTCGAGGCGATTACAGGCGTATGAGACATGAACGCCTCGTGAATGACCAGCGGCGAGTTCTCGTACCAGATTGACGGAACAACCAGCGCGTCAATATGTGCGAAGATTTCTGTCAGGGTCTCCGGCTCAAAACGTCCGTTGAAGTACACAGGGGCATCGCCGGCAAGCGTTTTCAGCCATGAGATGTAATGAGGATGCATCTCAGTATCGCCGTATATTTCGAGCGCCGCGCGCCGCGAGGCAATCTTGCGAAATGCGCGAATCAGCACGTGCACGCCCTTCAGTTCAGCCACCGTTCCGACGAATCCAAAACGAATACGCGCATCGCCGGTGCGCTTGAATCCTTCGAAGGCTTCCGTCTTGAAACCGTAATCCGCCACGACCAGCCGCTCCTGCGGGTAGCTGTGGCGCTTCATCTCGCGGGCGAGAAACGGGGAAGGGCAGATAAATTTATAGACATGCGACAATGCCTCGCGGATATAATTGTTCCGCCGGATAATGTCATCGGCCCTAAGCGGCCCCGCGGGCGCCGGGGCGTCCTCCTTCTGCGGCGCCGAACCGCGAATCCTGTTGTAATGAGTCCGCGCCATCTCCGTCAGGTCAAGGCCCAGCAGGCGGCGCGCGGCGCGAAGGCAGAAATATCCCATGCGCTCCGTCCCGGATCTCAGCGTGGGGTTCCGGTTCCAGCACTTCGCGCACAATTCCGGCACTATTTCACCGCACACTTTCACGCAGCCGAACGGTTCGCCGGCCCAGGCCGTGTCATCCTTCTCCTCGTCAGGGAAATACGCGCGGGATCGCTTGCCTTCCTGCTCGCAAATCGGCCAGAAGTCGTGCAATGTCATCACGGATGGAACGCCGCGCTCCGCGGCTATGCGCGGGTAGTTCGTCGAGTGGAAAAGCAAATGCTGAAAATGCGCCACATCGGGCTTGAAGGAATCCAGCACCGACCTGAAAATCGCGTCCATTTCCGGATTGCTGTACGTCTCTTCGAAATGTTTCTGGCAATGATTGTTCACCACCTCGGTGTACGTGAAGTCTTTGAAGACGCTTTCGCGCACGTCGTACTGCGGCCGTGTGGGGGAGTGCTCGGTGAAGAGGAGATGGACTTCGTGGCGTTGCGCCAGTTCATGGCAAAGATTGTGCGTGTAAATCTCCACACCCGCACTGTGGCCGGGAAGAAAATCGTGTGATACCTGCAATATTCTCATTGTGGCGGCCTGCTGTTAAGGAGCCATTGCCAGGTCGCGCGGATGCCGTCCGCGAGTTTTGTCGAAGGGCCCCACTTCATCGCGGCGGAAACCTTCGTGATGTCGAGCACGTTCACCGGCACGTCGATTTTCCGCGCCGGAGCATATTTCACCGCGAGGGATTTGCCCGTAACGCGCTTTATGGTTTCCACCAATTCGTTGAGCGCGGTCGCGCGGCCCGACCCGACATTGTAAATGCCGGGCGCATAATCGCCCATCGCAAGCCGCACGCATGCATCAACGGCGTCATCAATATAGATGTAATCGCGCTGAACCGTTCCGTCGCCCCAGATGGTTATGGGGCGGTTCTCCAGCGCGTTGCCCAGAAACACCGCCACCGCGCCTTGCGATGCGTGCGTCTTCTGCCGCGGGCCGTACGGATTTGCAAATCGCACGATGCGGTAGTCGAGGCCGTAGAGGCGATGATACAGCGAAATGTACTTCTCGACTGCGAGTTTCGTTATTCCGTACGAGCAAATGGGATTGTTGGGATGGTCCTCCGGAATCGGCGTGCGCTGTGGGATTCCGTAAACCGTGCCGCCGGAAGAGGAGAAGATGACGCGCTTCACCCCGCGCTTCACGCAGGCGTCAAGCATGCGCACGGACGCGAGCACATTGGTTTCGATATCATAGGCTGGATTTTCAATAGAACTTTGGGGCAGAGTGGTGCCGATGAAGTGAAACACGATGTCCGTATCCTTCAGGGCGGCCTCGACATCCGACGCGTTGGTGAAGTCGCCGGTAAGGAGACCGACGTCGCGCCGGAAGGGGGCGATGTTGACCTCGTCAACGTTCAACTTGTCGAAAATGCGCACAACATGGCCGTCCCGCAAAAGGCGTTCCGCCACGTGCGAGCCCATGAAACCGCATCCTCCGAGCACCAGGCATTTCATAGTTTTTGCCTCCGGTTTCCCTCGCGTCACTTCACAAGACTCCGGTAGATGTCCTCTATTTCGGCACTGTGTTCTTCAATACTTTTGACGTTTATTACGGCGGCGCGCACGCGGCCCGAAAGGGCGGCGTCGTCAACAAAGCGCCTCATCACGCCCGAAAGGCTTTCCGCGTCGCCGGTCTTGAACAGGAGGCCGTTCTCGCCGTCGCGGATGAACTCGCTCAAGCCGCCGACGTCCGACGCTATGACCGGCGTGTGCGAGCGCAGCGCGAAGAGCAGCATCAGCGGCGAATTCTCGTACCAAAGCGACGGCATTACCAGCGCATCCATCCCGGCAAGAACGCTGCCGATGTTCTCGCGCGGGAATGTGCCGAGAAATTTTATGCGCGCGTCGCCGGCGGCGGCTTTGCGCACAGAACGCGCGTACTGCGGGAACTGCGCCTCGCTGCCGTAAATCCGCAACTCCGGACGGTCGGACGAAATCCTTCGGAACGCATCTATTAAAACGTGGCAGCCCTTATGATGGCTTAAAGTGCCTACAAAAGCAAAGCGGAACGCGTTCGAGGGCGTTTTCGCCGCGTCTTTCAGGAGAGCGGCGTTTATGCCGAAGTTGATTAGCCGGAACCGCGAGGTATCGAAGCCGTTCTTGCGAAACATGTCCAGCAGGAACCGCGTGGGCGCGATGACGACGTCCACGAGTTTCACCGCCTCCTTCAGCCGCGGCGCGCGGTTGAGCGCTGCGTCGAGAAACTCGTCCGAGGCGGCTTTGGAGGCGAGAACCTTGCGTTTGAGCCGCGCGCGTAGCGCCGCCACGCCCCGCCGCAGCGGGCAAGGCAGCCGGTCGGTGATGAAACGCCATTTATCAAGTACGGGCGCATGGTAGCACTCGTAGCAATCAAGTTCCGCCACAGGCCCCTCGCAAAGCGAGCCGTCTCCGCGGACAAGTTGCATCCGCGGGCAGATGTACCAGAAATCCGTCAGCGTCAGCACCGTCGGGATTCCGAGCGCATGCGCGGACTTGAGCAGGGCAGCGCTCAGGAGCGAATTGTGCGTGAAATGAATGAGGTCGGGGCGCTGGTCTTGTAAAAACTGTTTCGCCAGTTCGCCGAATTCCTCGTTCCAATATTCGTACAGAGTCGGGTTGCGCCAGGCGCGCGAATCGTAGCAGAAGCGCGTCACGGGAATGCCGGCATATTCTTCGCGGAGCACGCCCCTGCGCGGAACGCCCGGCAGATCGCTGTGCTCGTAGCAGAGCACGGAAACCTCGTGCCCGCGGTCCTTGGCCGCGCGCGCAAGTTCGTAGGTATAGGTTTCCGTGCCCGTGAGATGACGGGGGAAAAATTGGTGGACGACGTACAGTATCTTCACCGGCTGATGCTCCGCTAACAAGTCACGCTACCGGGTCGCAATCACCACGAAGTTGCTGGGCATGGCGAAATCTTTTGACCTGGAATATAGTTTTTCGGCAATCCAGTTGCGTGACGAAATCAGAAAATCGCGCACAAATCCCGCCTCCATAGTTCTGTGCGTGTGCAGATTGCGCAGTTCCGTGAAGCACTGGCGCGAATTGCCGTTCGGCGTAATCCGGCAGTCCCTGAAGGCGGCGAAAATCTTTCGCAGGCCCTCCTCCGAGAACCGCCAGTAATCGCCGGGATAGTCATGCTTCTCCCAGGCAAACGGCGCGGAGAGGAATAATTTGCCGCCCGGCTTGAGCACGCGGCGGATTTCCGAGGCGACGTGCTCCGGGTCGGACACGTGCTCCAGCACCTGAGTGCTGACGGCGAAATCGAAACTAGCGTCTGCGAACGGCATCGGCTTCTCTGGCTCCCACACCGCGTCAACGAACTGCCCGTCGAATATTTCCGCTCCGACATAGTAGCAGCCGGTGGGAGCAAAGAACGGATAGTACGGCTTGTGCGCGCAGCCGACATCGAGAACGGAGTTGTTCCTGCTGATGCGATTTTCCTGTCCGAACCGTACAAGCATTTCCGCAATGCTCTTGAGCGACAGGTAAGCCGGCTCCGTCCTTCGCGGAAAGCGTTGGTTGGACCCCGGCCAATGCTCAAGGGCGTCAACGGCCTTGCCGCTGAAGGAAATCAGTTCAAGATATTCCGTCCGCGCCAATTGCGCGTATGTTTCCTTCTCCGACAGGACGACATACACGCGGTAAAGTCCGTCCTCCTTGAGCCTGCCGTTGATGACGCTGGACGGTTGAACCACAGCGCCGTCTCGCTCCAACTGCGCGCCGGAAGGGCCCAGAGAAACGTGCAGTTCGCATTCGTCCGCGATATTGTCCAGGCTGAATTGCCACGTGCCGAAATACCGCGCCGGGTTGGGCCTGACTTCCGGGTAAATCTCAAGCGTGATAAAAACGGATTCCTGCCTGCCGTCGGTCAGCCTGACGCGAATCCGGCGTTTCCGGGGCTGGAAGCTTGCGGCGTTCTTCGTTTCAAATTGTACTTTTATGTCCCACTCGGCCAAATTCCCTCCTCATCCTATCCAGACAGGATATTTGCCTGGCTTGTCCTTGTTGAGATTCACGTATTTTTCGCGGAAGTCGGGGGTGTTCGTGATGCATTTGTTGCACGCGTCGCGCTTGAAAAGTTCGTGCGCCCACATCCTGTCCAGTATTTTCCGTAGAGGCTCTTTCCTCACGTTGCCGAAAGAGAGCGGGACGTAAACGCAGGGCGTAACCTCGCCGTACGCGGTGATGTAAATATAGTCTTTGACCACGCAGGCGCAAATGAAATTCGCCGATTGGCCGTTGCAGGACTCCTGCTCCCAGTA
>Ga0315284_10000876_pt1 | contig 41261 bp, 50 predicted proteins | sample YL17G09_16_MG_FD_203696 | JGI IMG/M metagenome (GOLD analysis project Ga0315284, IMG submission 203696) | Sediment microbial communities from Yellowstone Lake, YNP, Wyoming, USA - YL17G09_16 | ecosystem: Environmental > Aquatic > Freshwater > Lake > Sediment | place: USA: Wyoming | collected...
GATTTTGTTCTGTTAGATAGGTTTCCATTTTATGTTATTAAGGTTAATAAGTTATATATAAAGTTTTCTATTTATAATTACTATAAAGTAGTTAAAATATATACTATAAAATATATTTTAAAAACAATTGCCAACTTGCCAAGTGTACGCATGATGTTTATAAATGGAGTTTTATTAATGATTATATGAAATTTGATGATGAAAAAGATAATGATAATTATATAATCGTCCCGTCTAACTTATATGTTTATAAAAATTCATCAAGGAAAAAATATAAACCAACTCATCAATTTAAATTAACTATATATAATGCTAAATTTTCTAGAGTTATTGAAAGTTTAAAATTAAGAAATGATGTAAGAGTATCGGTGGATTATTCTAAAGATGTAATAAACATAAATAAAGCTAAAGATGGTGCATTATTAACGCCAAAACCTGATAGGCAATTTACTTATTTGTCTGTTGGAAGATATTTAAGTGATTCTATCAAAAAAGAATTTATTGGTAATATTAAAAATAAAAGTTATGGTTGTAGAGTTAAAGTTAAATTGAATATAAGAGAATGGGGCTTGAAGCAAACAGATATTTTTTTAGAGTCCAAAGAAGAAAATAAATTAGCTAAAGAATTAATATTAAATAAATATGATATTTCTGCAATTAATGGGAATAGTGAATTTAAATTAGATTATGGATGTGCTGATATTTTAATTAAATATAATAATATAAAAATACCTCTTGAAATAACAACTGTAAAACCTTATGATGGGTCTAATGCTTCTATAAAAGGTGTTAATGGCCCACATGGTCATGTTTGGTCAAAAGTAAGTTGTAGAATTTTACCGGTTTTGGTTTATAGTTTAAATAATGATATAAAAAGCTTTGTTGTAATAAATAAAGAATGGGAAAATTATAAACATGTACAGGATATAATAAAAAGATTTAAAAGTTTTAAATGTAATATATTATTCTCAGACTTTAGTAAAAATTGGACTAAAGAGATAGTATTAAAAATAAACAAAGGATTAAGTAAAAAATATGATTTGCCTCGGTATTGAAGGTACTGCTCTAAAAATATAATGCAGAAATACCTTCGGTGTTGGAATAGTAAGCAGTAAAAATAAAATATTAGCTGATGTTAGAGATATGTATAAAAAGGAAACTGGAGGAATAATACCAGTAGAAGCTGCTCAACATCATAAGATTATGAAGGATAAAATTATAAAAGAAGCTATTGAAAAATCTAAACAAAAAAAATTTGATTTAGTGGCATATAGCCGTGGGCCGGGGTTGTCGCCGACATTAAGTGTTACTAAAGAGGCTGCACAAGATGTTGCTAAAAATTTAAATATTCCTTTAATAGGCGTAAATCACTGCATAAGTCATTTAACATCTTCTAAATTATTTAATGATATTAATGATCCTGTTTATTTATTTACAAGTGGAGCAAATACTCAAATAATTGCATTAGAAGGTGGAAAATTTAGAATTTTTGGTGAAACTTTAGATATTGGAGTAGGAAATGCATTAGATAAATTTGGTAGAATTATTAATCTTGGATTTCCTGCTGGTGCTAAAATAGAAGAATTAGCTAAAAATGGAAAATATGTTGAATTACCATATTCTGTTAAAGGAATGGATGTTAGTTTTTCTGGAATTGTTACTAAAATACAAGAATTATTTAAAAAAAATATTAGCAAAGAAGATTTGTGTTATTCAATGCAAGAAAATGTTTTTGCAATGTTAACAGAAGTTACTGAAAGGGCTTTAGCACATTGTGATAAAAATGAAGTTGTTTTAATTGGAGGAGTTGCTGCTAATAAAAGATTTTGTGAAATGTTAAATATAATGTGTAAAGAGAGATATGCTAAATTTTATACAGTGCCATTACAATATGCTGGTGATAATGGTGTTATGATAGCTTATCAAGGACTTTTGGAATATTTAGCTGGAAGAAGAGAAGAAAAACAAGAAATTAAGCCTTATGAAAGAGTTAATGATATTAAAGTGTTCTGGTAAAAATAAATTTTGGTGTTATGTATTCTGTTGCTAATGTTGCTTGAATCCTAAAATTTTGATAATTTGTATCTAAAAAAGGATCTTTTTCTGTTATCTTTTTTCCTGTTTTTAAAGCTATGTTAATAATTAAAGTATTAATTTCATTTGAATCTTTAAAGGTTATATTCGTTGGTAAATTTTGATCTTTGTATTTAATATTTACAGGACCTAAGTTATTACATATTATTAAAGAAATATCAGCATCATGAAGTAAAACATCAATTTTTCCAAAATTAATTAAATCTCGAATTAAATAATATTTAACTCTATGATATAAACTTTCTGAATATTCAACTTTATTCCTAGAAGAATATTTTTTTACATAATTAATTAATTTATTTTCTTTTTGTTCAATATATTTTTTTGGATTCCCAGATATTTCTTTTTTTGTGTCTTGTAAAACTAACAACTCATTATTGTCTAATGGAGGTTCTGTTAAATTATAAGAACCATTTATTTGAGCAAAAGCAATAACTTCATTATTATCTTTATCAACTACTAATGGAATTTTTTTAATTTTTTCTGGTTCTTTTTCTAATTCTATTTTTTTAACTTCTACTTTGGGTTTTTCTTCTTTTATTTTTTGTTGTTCTTTTTGTATTTCTGTTTTAGATATTAAAGTTGGAGTTATATATTCTAATTGTTCTTGTTTTACAATTTGAGGTTCTTTAACTATTATAACATTTGAAGATTTTGGTGTAGGTAAAACAAATGGTTTTGGAGCTGTTATAACACTTGGTGTAGGTGGTGATAATGGTTTTAAGGGCATGGGTTTTGGTTTAAATTCCATTATAGAAGTTTTTAATTTAACTTCAATCGGTTTTTCTTTAATTTTTTTAGAAACTTCTATTAAAGATCTTGTGAATGAATTTAGAATGAATATTTTTTTATTAATATCTGGATCTTTTTTAATTTCTTTTAATATTTCTTGTAGTTCAGTTTTATTTTTCTCTAGAACTTCATCATACAGAAAATGTATTGCCATTCTTAAAATTCAAACGGTTTATTTTTTGTTTCTGAAAGCGATGTTGAAAATCCTGTTGAAGTTTTGTCTCTAATATATTTTTCTAATAAGATTAAACCACGTGCAATTATTTTATTTTGTTCTAATAATGATTCTAATTTCTTTGCTAGAGGTTCTTCATAAATAGAACCTTTTTCTATATTTTTAGCTGCTTCTTCAAACAAAGAAAGCATTTTATCAATTTTTTTATTTAAATCATTTATAGAAGAGATAATATCTGTAGAAATTTTTTGTAATTCAATATTATTTTTTATAAATTGATCAAGTAATTTGTCTGATTTACCAGGCATAATAACACCTCTTTTATTATTGTTAAGTGAGATAACTAGTATAAAAAGTTTTTGTTTAAAATTGTTTAGTAAACTATATAAATGATTGATGTTTTTGAAATAAAAGAAAAAAATGAAATGTGATTTTTGTAACCGAAATGATGAATTTTTTCAGGTAATGGTTGCACCTAACAAATTTAAAAAGATTTGTAGACCCTGTGCAGAAAAAGTTCATGATGCTATGATTGAAATAAGAAAATAAAATTAAATTAATAGTTTTTCTAAATTTTTTTGCGGCACCCCAAACAAACGAGTGTAGTAGTTAAGGCTGTCCCCAGCAATAGCATCAGACCTGTCGTCCAAGTCCCAGAGGAACCAAGCACGAATTTCTGGATTTTCTTGATCATCTGGTAAATATATATTCATTAATTTACTTCCTTTTGGACTTAGACTATATCTTATTTTTACAAAATTAGTATGTAATTCTTTATTTCTTCCAGAAAGTAAAAACCATCCTTTAGATTCTAAAGCTTGTTGTTCACTTAATCCTCTTTCAATAATTAAATCATCTCTACTTAAGAAATAATCTTTATTTTCTTTTTTTAATTTATTATATTCTTTTTTAGTCAATGATAAAGCTCTGTTTATTAATGGTGTATTTTCATTAATATTTAATAAAAGTTCAAAATCATGAATTATACCAAAAGTGTTATTATAATGAGGACATGCTGTTGAAGTATCTTTATAATTTTTTAATAAAAAGTCTCTTTTTTCATAATCTTTACTTTCATGAGCTTCAACTACATCATGCATTAGATCTTTAAAACTTAATGCTTGTAATCCTTTATTTCTAAATAAAGGCATTCCCTGATTATATGGAATATTTTTAATTATATAACCCTGAATTATAGTTGATTCCATTTTAGTATATTTAGATAATAAGTATTATATAAATGTTATTATTTTAGAATAGTATCAAAATTAATATTCCATATCTTGTGGCATTCTTGGCATTGAAGGAGATGATTTTGGTGAACCTGCTATAACATCATCAATTCTTAAAATTAATTCTGCAACTTCTGATGCTGATTTTATTGCTTGTATTTTTATTTTTAATGGTTCAATTACACCATCTTTCCATGAATCAACAACTTTTCCTTTGAAAACATCAATACCATACCATTTATTGCCACCTTTATCATGTTGTGATTTAAGATCTGTTAACATATCAATTGGATCTAAACCAGCATTTTCTGCTAAAGTTCTTGGTACAATCTCAACTGAATCTGCGAATGATAAAACAGCAAGTTGTTCACGGCCTGATAATTTATTTGAATAAACTCTTAATTCTTTTGCTAATTCTATTTCAATAGCACCTGCACCTGCAACTACTTTACCATCTTTTAATGCAGCTGCAACATCACCTATTGCATCTTTAACGGCACGTTCAACTTCATCAATAACATGTTGAGTTCCGCCTCTAATTAAAATTGTAACTGCTTTTGGATTTTTACATTCTCTAACATAAGTCATATCTTCATCGCCAACTTTAACTTCTTCTACAATACCGGCTGATCCTAAATCTTTTTGAGTTAATTCATCTAAATTGGTTATAATTTTAGCATTAGTTGCACGAGCTAATTTATCCATATCAGAGTTTTTAACACGACGAGCTGCATAAATTCCTGCTTTAGCTAAAAAATGTTGAGCAATATCATCAATGCCTTTTTGACAAAATACAACATTAGCACCTGATTTTATTATTTTATCAGACATTGATCTTAGTATTTTTTCTTCTTGATCCAAGAAAGCTTGAATTTGAGAAGGATCTGTTATTTGTATTTTTGTATCTGTTTCTGGATTTTTTATTTCAATAGCTGAATTTATTAAAGCAATTTTTGCATTTTTAGTTGATTTTGGCATATCAGTATGAACACGTTCTTTATCAATGATTAATCCTTTTATTAATTCAGAATCTTCGATACCACCACCAATTTTCTTCTCTAATTTTATATTTCCAGTATCAATAACATTATCTTCTGTAATTTGTTTAACTGCTTTAACAGTTAAATCTGATAATAGTTCTCTAAAAGATTCTGCTCCTTTTCCTCTCATTGCAGTTATAGCAATATTTTTTAGTGTTTTTTCATCTTTTTCTGTTATTGTTTCTGCTAAATTATTTAGAATTTCTTGAGCTTTTTCAGCAGCCATTCTATAGCCTTTTGCAATAACCGTTGGGTGAACTTCTTGATCTAGTAAACGTTCTGCATTTTTTAATAGTTCACCTGCAAAAATTACAGCTGTTGTTGTACCATCGCCAACTTCATCTTCTTGAGTTTTTGCAACTTCTACAATCATTTTAGCTGCTGGATGTTCTATTTGCATTTCTTCAAGAATTGTGACACCATCATTTGTTATAATAACATCTCCTAAAGAATCAACAATCATTTTGTCCATTCCTTTTGGACCTAAAGTTGTACGAACAGTTTCAGCTACTAATTTAGCAGCTAGAATATTATTACGTTGAGCATCTTTTCCCATTGTTCTTTGATAGCCTTCAGGCAATATGAATATTGGTTGTGAATCTTTCATTTTATCCCCCTAAAAGAATATATTTATGTGAGGTTTTTATTTAAAAGTTATATATAAAGTTTATGGTTTTAAAATTATTACTAAAAAATGGATATAAAAGTATATTCTAGCATATAGATTTATTTATTAAGTAAATAAATATATTATTAAATATGAAAACAGGAGTTAAGGTTATGGATGCTATGACTAAATCACCTATTATAGTTAATTCTAATTTATCTATTAAAGATTGTTGTAAAATAATGTTAAAAGAAAGTGTTGGTGGAGTAATTGTTAAAGATAAAAATGGTATTGGTATAATAACAGAGAAAGATATTATAGAAAAAGTAGTTGCTAAAAATTTAGATCCAGAAAAAACAACTGCTAAGAAAATAATGACTAAAAATATGGTAATTATAAGTCCTGAGAAAGATATTTATGATGCTATAATTAAAATGAGAGATAAAGATGTAAGAAGATTACCTGTTATACATGATGGTGAATTAATAGGATTATTAACTGAAAAAGATATACTAAAAATAGAACCTTCATTATTTGATTTATTGGTTGAAAGATATGAAATAAGAGAAGAAGATAAAAAACCAATTAAAAATAGGTATTAATCTTATTCTAAAATTAAATATTGATTATAGGATAGAAAAGTTTAAAAATAAATAATTTAAACAAAAACTGGTAAAAGAGGTGAAAATGAGACAAGAGATTTATGAGAAATTGTCGACGATGAGTATTTCTGCATTTGGATTAGCTGTTGCATTAGCATGGAATAATGTTATACAAAAAGTGTTTGCAAAATATTATCATCAAGGTAATGGATTAACAGGTATGATTAGTTATTCTGTTTCTATAACAATTATTGGGGTTTTGGTAACAGCTTATATTGCTAAAACTGCTAAAAAAGCTAAAAAACAAGGTAAAAAAGAAGTAAGATCACATAAGGATCTTCTTAAAATGGTTAATCAACTATAAATTTAAAAACAAAATATTTATTAATCAAGCTTTTATTTTAATTGTTAATGGGAAAGGAGAAATTTTTAACAATTTATGTTGTTGGTCCAGGATGGGCTACAATACATTATAGTGGAATTCTTGATTTTACTAGATTACATTTAGATCTTAGAAAATGGTTTAAAGAGCATAAATATTATTTTGTAGAGAAAAATATGACTGAAAAATTAATTGGTTATGGTAAAGAAGAGGTTGAATTTGAATGGACTGCTGATAGAAAAATTGATGATTATGTTAGATTTTATATAGAAGTTCATTTTAAAATTCATAGATTAGTTGATGTGCTAATAGAAGAAAATGGTAAAAAAGTTAGAAGACAAAGAGGAGATTTTTTTATAAGATTTAAAAGTTATTTTAAAAAGAATTATAATAAGACTTTTAGTAAACAACCTATTAGCAATTTTGCAAGAGAGCTTTATGAGAAATATTTAATAAAGAGAAGATTATTAAATTATGAAGGAAAATTATGGGCTGAAACTAATGATTTGATAGATCATGCCAAAGATATATTACATATATTGAAGAGGTAAAATGGTACAAAGAGATTATGTTGTTATGAAAATGCCTGTTATACAGACAGAAATAGCAATGGATTTAGATGAATTTTATAAAACTCTATATAAATGGTTTAGTAATAATGGTTATGATTTTCAAGAAACTGAATATAAAGAAAAAAGAGATGAAGGTAAAAACATTAAAATAAAGTGGTATGCTGAAAAAAAGATAGATGATTATGTTAAATTTGTTATTGAAACTAAATTTAATATTCAAAATATAGAAGAGGTTATTGTTAAAAAGAAGGATAAAAAAGTTAAATTAGTTAAATGTAATACAGAAATTGATTTTGTTGCTTATTTGTTAAAAGATTATGAAAATGTTTGGACAAAAAGTGCTTTTGTTAAATTTTATAGAGAGTTTTATGATAGATTTATTATAGGATCAAGATTAGGAAAACAAGAACAAGAACTTAAAGAAGAAGTTGATAAAATAGTTTATGAAATCAAATCTTTTTTAAATTTGCATAAATTTCAATGAAGCTTATTGATAAATTCTTTTAATTTTTCAGAATAAGTATTATTTTTTACTTCTTTTGTTCGAAGTTGTAAGGTAGCAATAGGTTTTTTATTACAAATATTTTCCATATCTCTAAAAGTTTTTTCTGCACCAGAACCACCAAGAGTGCAAAAAAATGCAATTTTTTTGAAATTGTTTCTATTTTCATATAAATAAGTTCTAATTGGTGTAGACATTGTACCAACCCATACTGGTGTTCCGATAATAATAAAATCATATTTAGATGGATTCTTTGTTATTGGTTTTATTCTTGTAAATCTTTTTGACATTGCATCCCTTCCAGATCTTAAATAACCAAAAAGACCTTGTCTATTTTTTGTGTCAAAAATTTCTTCGATATTACACTTTAAATTTTTAGATATTTCCTGTGCTAGTTTTCTTGTTGTTCCTGTTCTAGAATAGAATATAACTAAGGTTTTCATTTTAGATAATTAGTTTTTATTATTTAATAAGTTTTTCTTTATTGTAATAAATAAGTTTTATAAATAAATACGAATAACCTTAATTTATGGATAGATCAAAGTTAATGTTTATAATATTTAATATACCTTTAGAAAAAAAACTTTTTGATAGGTTAGATTTGTTAAAAAAGATTATAGAAGATTTTATTATTTTAGAAACTGGTATTGATAAAGAACAAAAAGATAAAGCTTTATCTGATTTAGAGAAAAATCTTCCTCTTCCAATTGGAGTTAATTTTTATACTGATTCAAAAGTTGTGGGTAATATTAGACAAATTTATTGGAAATGTGAACATTCAAATTCTTGGCAATTAGTAACTAGTATACCTGCAGCTTTAGATACTTATAAGACAAATAAAAAAATACATTATGTTTGTAGAAATTAAATTTGATAGTAAAGTATATAAACATAAAAGACTTACAAAAGTTTAAGCCCGCCATGAGAAATACTCAATCGAGCTTACGAAAAATTCAAGCTATGAGCTTGGGAGTTAGTGTCGCGGGCAATATAACTTTAATATTCATAGAACAAGATAAATTATAATTAAAATTTATTTTCACGGCCAAAAAATTCATATTTACTAAAATTAAGTAATTAAAGAGGCTTAATAGGTAAGAAGATAATAGAATTTAGTATATCTTGTTCTCTAGAAATATATTATATTCATAAATAGGGGGAATTAAAATGGGAAAAATAAGTCCTGTTTCAGCTAAATATATAGTTCATACTCAAATTCAAATTGATGGTGTTGTTGATAGACCTGATGTTATAGGAGCTATTTTTGGACAAACTGAGGGTTTATTAGGAACTGATCTTGAATTAAGAGAACTTCAAAGAAATGGTAGAATTGGAAGAATAGAGGTTAATTTAGATACAAGAACTGGAAAAACTAATGGTAATATTATTATACCATCTAGTTTAGATAAAGCAGAAACAGTAATAATTGGAGCTGCTTTAGAAACCATTCAAAGAATTGGACCTTGTAATGCTAAATTAAAAGTTGAAAAAGTTGAAGATGTAAGAGTTTCTAAAAGAAATTATGTTATAGAAAGAGCTAAAGAATTGTTAAAAGAATTAACAGATAATGTGCTGCCTGACTCGCAGGAAATTACAGATGAAGTTGCACAATCTGTTAGGATGATGGAAATAAAAGAATATGGAAAAGATAGATTGCCTGCTGGGCCGGCTATTGATGAAAATGAAGAAGTTATTGTTGTTGAAGGGAGAGCAGATGTTTTAAACTTATTAAAAAATGGTGTAAAGAATGTTATTGCTATGAATGGAACAAATGTACCTGAAACAATTATTGAACTAAGTAAAAGAAAAATTTTAACTGTTTTTGTTGATGGTGATAGAGGTGGAGATTTAATAATTAAAGAATTGATAAATGTAGCAGAAATTGATTATGTAATAAAGGCACCAGATGGTAAAGAAGTAGAAGAAATAACTAAAAAAGAAATTTTTAAGGCTTTAAGAAGTAAGGTTGCAATTGAACAAGTTAAAATGGAAATAAATGGTAAATCTGTTATAGAAGATAAAGAAAAAATAATGCCAAGAAAGATTACTAAATTAAATAAAAAAGATGGAGAAATTTTCAAAAAGATGTTAGAAGATTTAATAGGAACAAGAGGAGCTTACATATTAGATGAAAATTCTAATATATTAGGAAAGGTTCCAACAAGTGAAATAGTACCAACTATTAAAAATTTAACATTTGGTGTGTGGGCAATTGTTTTTGATGGTATAATTACTAAAGATGTAGTAATGGCTGCTGAAAAATCAAATGTTAATTACTTAGTTGCTATGAATTCTAAAGTAAGACCTAATGAAACAAGGATTGAGCTATTAACAGGAGAAGATTTGTAGAAACCACAAACTTTAAAAAGAGTATAATTTCATGATATGTTAGTTAAGAATACAAGAAGAATCTTGTATAAATTATTAATTAGGAGGTAAATGCAATATGGCATTTCAACAAAGAAAGTTTAGAGGAAGAGATAGTGACTTTAACAGAGGCCCAAGAGAAACACATAAAGTAATATGTTCTGATTGTGGCGCTGAAGCTGAAGTTCCTTTTAAACCAATTGAAGGTAGACCAGTCTATTGTAAAGAATGTTACAAAAAACATAAGAATGTAGAATAAACTTAAAGTATTTTATTTCTTATCTTGATATTCTTTCATGACCACCGTGTTTGTAGACACGAAATTTTCTTTTTAATTTTTTTTCTTTTTTGCTTTTTCTAGTACCTAGAAAAACATCATATGACATTTTAAGATGGTTCTATATACTCATATAGATTATCTTTATAATTTTTTAGAATAACTTTATTATCTTTAATTGATTGAATATAATTTGGTAAAATTGGTATTTTTCCACCACCACCAGGAGCGTCTATAACATAATGTGGAACTGCTAATCCAGAAGTAAAACCACGTAAACTTTTTATAATTTCTATACCTTTAGATATTTTAGTTCTGAAATGATCAGTTCCTTTTGTCATATCAGCTTGGTAAATATAATAAGGTCTAACTCTTATTTTTAGTAATTCTTGCATTAATTTTTTCATTACTTGAGGATTATCATTAACACCTTTTAATAAAACAGTTTGATTTCCTAGAGGAATTCCTGAATCTACCAACATTAAACATGCTTTCGAGCTTTCGGGAGTTATTTCAGAAGGATGACTAAAATGAACATTTATAAAAATTGGATGATATTTTTTTAACATATCACAAAGTTCTTGGTCAATTCTTTGAGGTAATGTACATGGAACACGAGTACCAATTCTAATTATTTCAACGTGTTTAATAGATCTTAATTCTTTTAGTATTTTTTCTAATGTACTTGTTGGAAGTAATAAAGGGTCTCCACCTGATAAAATAACATCTCTAATTTCTGAATGATCACGAATATACTGTATACCATCCATTATTTGTTCCCATGTTATTCTTTTAAAAGAATCTCCAACTTTTCTTTTTCTTGTACAAAATCTACAATACATTGCACATTGATTACAAACTAAAAATAGAACTCTATCGGGATAACGATGAGTTATAACATTAGTAACAGGACTTTGATTTTCTTCATTTAAGGGATCTACATAACATATTTTATCTTGTAATTCTTTTTTATTTGGTATGCATTGTAACCATATTGGATCATTTTTTTCTTTTATTAACGAAAAATAATATTGATTTATGCGGGCAGGATATTTTTTGATAACATCTTTTATTTCTTTAACATCAAGACCTGTTTTTTGCGCAATTTGTTCAGCTGTTGTTAAAGAATTTTTTAATAATTCTTGCCAAGAAATATTATCTAAAATAGTTATTTTATCTTCAGAATACGACAAAGAATACCACCCACCAGGATTATCTTCATCTACAGAGCAATTATTGCTTTTATTTTTTATATTCATTGTAAATTCTTTTTGCCTTCGGAAATTTTATTTTTTTCCTACTACTTATTTTATATACATTAATTATTTAAATACTTTTTGTTTTTAATCTTGATGTAAAAATAAATAATAACTTTTTGTTATCACTACAACACAGAAAATATTTTTAAAATTTATCGACGGAGAATTATTCTTTGATTAATCCATAACCAATTAATCTCCATCTATTACCAAATCTTCTAGAAATCGTAATTCTATTTTCTTTTTCAGCGCAAACTGGAATTTTTAATTTAACATGAATTAAATTTTTTTTGATTTCTGTTACTATTCCAATTGTTGCTGCAGAATTAACATTTAGCATTAATTCTTCCATTTTTTTTATTTCTTCTACATTTAAATCTTCTTTAGAGCCAACAACTCTTTTAAGTAAATGATGCTCTAAATAAAATTCGTACCAAACTTTTGGTAATTTATTTACTAAACCGACGACATTACCTGTTAAATTATCACTTTTAACTAAAAATGGATCTAATTTTGTTAATACTCCTATAGAACCTCCTGGAGATGCTAATTTAAGATCTTTATCACCAGATCTTAATCCTTCTATTGTTGTAATAATAGATTCATAAATATTTTTTCCAGAATATTCTTTTTTTATTCCAGGTTTTATTTCTATTTTATCTTTAATTTTTAAAATGCCCTGTTTAATTACTCCACCAACAACACCACCAATTAATTTATCAATACTTGAACCTGGTTTATTAACATCAAAACTTCTAGCTATAAACATTATAGGATCTTTATTTATATCTCTAGTCGGGGTTTTGATATAATCTTCAATAGCTTTAATTAAAAAATTAATATTAACATTATGTTGTGCTGAAACTGGTATTATAGGAGCATTTTCTGCTATGGTGCCTTTAATGAAATTTTTTATATCATTATAATTTTTTATTGCTTCTTCTTCTGAAACAAGATCTATTTTATTTTGAACTATTACAATATTTTTAATACCAACTATCTCGAGAGCCATTAAATGTTCTTTAGTCTGTAGTTGTGGGCATGGTTCGTTAGCTGCTATTATCAATAAAGCTCCATCCATTATAGCTGCTCCTGATAACATTGTGGCCATTAGAGTTTCATGACCTGGAGCATCTATAAAAGAAACTTTTCTTGATAATTTACATTTACTTTTACATTTAGGACAAATTTCTTGAATATTATAGCATTCAGCATCAGAGCATTTATGACATTGATAAAAAGAAGCATTTGCATAACCTAATCTAATTGTTATTCCTCTTTTTAATTCTTCAGAATGAGTATCTGTCCATTTTCCAGAAATTGCTTTAACTAAACTAGTTTTGCCATGATCTATATGACCAACTAATCCTATATTTATTTCTGGTTGATCTGATTTTTCTTTTTCTAACATAAAGAAACAGTAATCTAAATTCTTTTTAAAGCTTTTGATAACTTAGAGTTTTTGTCTATTAATTAATTTTTATTTTAAAGTTTTTAGCAAATAAAACTTAGTTATTTATAAATAAATTTTCTGTTGGAATTAGTAGATAAACTCGATAATTTAATCTATTTAGATTGAATATAAGTGCTGTTATATGACCCCCAGCGTAACGCGATGAAGCGAGAGCGCAGCGGGGTGAGACTATAAGGAGCAAGTTTTTATTGGCGGCTTGTAAAATCTATTATCTTATTCATTATTTCGACATTTAAAATAACTCTCTTCTTTAGTGGCTGTTTACCAGGTGTCTCTGTACACATGCTAAAGGGCACGCCATCTTGGAACATTCTATCTTCAAAAGAACCATCTGGACGGTTGATGATTAAGCCTTTAACTGCAGGATTATTATAAATTTGGATAGAATTGTTTATCGGGAAATGATTTTTAGCAAGTTGGATTATATCACAATAGATTTTTTCTTTTTTATTTTCAAAATTATATAAATAAAAAGAATATTCATCAACATCCTCGTGAAGAGCGTGAAAGAAAAACACTTTCTCATATTTTAAATTTTGAAATAAAATTCTATTTTCACTTGAGAGTTTTTTTCTACAAAATAAACGATTTAAGTCTTTGCCTAAATAACTATATCTTTTCTTCTTGTCAAATGCAGTTGGACTTGCCACTGGAAATAAAATAATTTTAACATCCAAATAATTTTGAGGATTAAATTGTTTTAAAAAATCTATTATCGTCCAAGGCCCTGCTATTTCATCCCCGTGGATTCCCGCCGAGAAAACAACGACTTTTGAAGCCAATGGGTTTAAAGTTACTTTATATATTGGCAGATTATTTATTTGACCAATCTCAACTAACAATATTTTTCTTTTGTTGCAGACCGATTTTAACTTCTTTAAGTAGTTAGTATAATCGTTCATAAGATAATAGATTTTTATAAAGCTTATAAATATTCCTTAAACCCGTCAATAAAAATTTCATATAACAATTCATATATGCAATTCTTTAGATTTTTGAATTATAAGCTCTGTAGCGTTAAAATTTGAGGATCTATAAATTGATTTTTTGTTACTTTTGTTTTATAATAAATATAAAAATTTTTATATTATTTCCTTTCCCATATCTTTATTTTTTTTATAAAACCACCATTACTATGTTTACCAGTTAAGTGAATATGATCTCCATCTTTTTTAATATCAACATAATCTAAATTGTTAATAACAAGATCATTACCTGGAAGAAGATAATCTATTTTTAGACCACGAATCATTATCTTATGTATTTTTTCAAATTCTATAATCTTTTTTGCTGGTTCTGCTTGTTTATGTGGATTATTTATATCAAATAAATCAATAAAACATGGTTTTTTTAAATCGTCATGTTTGTCTTTAAGCTGCGCTTTTCTTCTTCCTAAAATAACAGATTTTGTTTTATATATCATTCTTTACCTTCTTCTGGTTTTTTAAAAAATTCTTGTAAAGGTTTTGAACCTGGTTTAGTAACTTTTAAATTTATTTGAGCTGTATTAACACTAATTGTATTACCTCTGACTGTTTTTCTTTTTTTCATTCCTTTTCTTGATATTTTAACACCAACACCACCTGATAACAAAGCTTTTTTTCTTCCAGAACCTTCAATATCTAGCCTCATTGGAAATCCTGCTGAATCAGAACCACCAGTAATTTGTAATTCATAACCTGCTAAACCAAGTATAGATCCATCTATTTTTTCTTTTATTTTTTTACCTATAAATTTTTCACTATCAATATTTTGTTGATAAGACTTACCTGTTTTATCATTGATAACAACTTTAAATTCCATTTAAACCCCCCATAAAGGATTTTCTTTTCTCTTAATTTCTGCTATTTCCTTTAAAACCTCGATTTCATCACTATTTAAATACTTTTTCAATTTTTTAAGTTTTACAAATTCTTGTTCATTTAGATTACTATATAGTATATCATCTTCATTGATTTGTCGTCCTGCTGTTACATCAGGAAGAGCAATAGCAACTTCCTGACCTTTAGTGGCTTCTGAAATATTTTCTTTTTCTAGCTGCATAGATTTTACTTTACCAATTTTATTTGTATTTTCTTTCATTAATTCAACTCCAGCTTTTAATGTTCCGTTTAACACTGTAATACCAACTACTGCTGGATGACTTTGTCTAAAGATACAGTCTCTTAAGATTTTTAATTTACAAGGTTTAGTTACATTTTCTAATTCTTTTTTCTCAATCTCTTGTTTTTGTTTTTCTATCCATAATTCATATTCATCTATAATCTTATAGATAACATCATTTGTTATTTGTTTGATATTACTATCTTCTAGAGGTTTAATATTAAAACCAAGAATAATTTTATTTAGAGGATTTTTTTCTGCAGAAGCTTCTGCTATATCTTTTTTAGTTACATCACCCATACTTGCTTTTTTTATTAAAATATTTTTATCTTTTAATAATCCTATTAATGCTTCTAATGAACCAAGTGTATCTGCTTTTACAATAACGCCTTCGTTATCTACATCTAAAATAACTTCTTCAACTTCTTTTTGAATTTCTTGTTTTATTTTTTCTAAATCTTTATTTGCAACTGAGAATGGCATACCACCATAAACATCTTTTAAATTTGGAGCTGATATTCTAACACCAGAAGCTGCATGAACTTCTTTTATAGAACCTGATGGCTCGATTAAAGCACGAACTTTTGTTATAATAGGTTCATTTAATGAACCAATAATAATTGTATCATTAATCTTTAAAGTTCCATCATAAATAATAGCATCTAATATAGTTCCTAAACCACGTTGTTCTTTTACTTCAAGAACAATACCTTTAGCTTGTCCTTCAACATTAATTTTTAATGATTGTTCAAGATATCTTTGAGCTAATCCAGTTAAAACCATTAATAATTCTGGAATACCCTCTCCTGATTTTGCTGATAGTGGAACTATAGCAATTTGTTTTGTGTAATCTTCAACTCTGTCATATCTTTCAGAGTTAAAATTAAATTCTGATAATCTACCAACTAATTCGTAAAGTTTTTTATCTAAATTTTCTTGTATATTAGAACTTTGTTTTTTTATGTTTTCTAATAAAGTTAGATTATTATTTCTCCAGCCAGAAATTAAATCAATTTTATTAGCTGCAATCAAAAATGGTGTTTTATAATTTTTTAATATTTCTATACATTCTATTGTTTGTTCACGAATACCCTCATTAATATCAATAACTAAAATTGCAATATCAGCTAGATTACCGCCGCGTTTTCTTAGATTTGAGAAAGCAGCATGTCCTGGAGTATCAATAAATAATAAACCTGGAATTGTTAAATCAATTTTTAATGTTTGTAGTAAACTACCTGTGATTTTTTTTATTGTATTTAAGCTTACAGATGTGGATGAAATGGATTGGGTAATACCACCAGGTTCAGATTGAACAATAGCAGTCCCTCTAATTTTATCTAGTATACTAGATTTACCATGGTCTACATGACCTACAACTGTGCAAATTGGACTTCTTATCATAATAATTTTAATAGAAATATGTTTTTTAAAGATTGTGTTTTTAATAATATTTAATATTTTTTGACTTTGGTATATTGATTTTTAAAGTTTTATTATTAAATTGAACTTTTGTTTTATCAACTTTTAATCTAGAAGGCAATTGAATCTCTCTAACAAAACCTTTGTAGTATTCATTATTATATTTTATGCCATTTCTTTTTTCTGCTTTTACAAAAACTTTTGATTCATTTATATCGAGTTTAATATCTTTTTTATTTATACCAGGTAATTTAATATTAATAAAGACACCTTTAGAATTTTGTATTATATCACTGTGTGGTTTTTTATAAATCTGAAATTGAGGTTTTATAGTTTCTTTAATTAATTTTTTTAATTCTTTTTCTATATCCAACTTCAAAACCTCTTTTTTATAAAATTTTATCCTTTTTGATAAAATTTAGACCATTTGGTATGTATTGGTTTTCTTTTTAGCTTTAATAAATTTTTCTCACATTTTTTACTACAAAAATCTAAGGATTTACCATCATTTCTAATAAAAACAAATCCAGTGCCTGGTTCTATTATTTTCCCACAAAATATACAAATACTCATCTTCTACCTTGTGTTAGTTTTCTTGCTTCTATTTCAGTTTCACGTAACATTAAAATATCTTTTTCTCTTATAGGACCTTTAACATTTCTTCTTAAAATTTTACCAGCATCACGGCCTTCTAAAATTTTACATCTAATTTGAGTGATTTCTCCACGCATGCCAGTTCTTCCAATTACTTCTTCAACTACAGCAGGAGTTGCAGTAGTAAAACTAACTGCTGTTGTTTTTTCTTGTTTAACTTCTTGAGCTTTTTCAGGTTTAGGTTGTTTTTCTTCACTCATTGTTTAAGTTTTAATGTTATATCCTTTATTAAATCTTTAGAATCACCTTCTTGTGTAATAGCAACACTTGATGTTCCTACTTCTAATCCAGCTGCTGCTCCAAGTTCTTCTTTACTTGGAACTTCTACGCAAGGAGTATTTTTTTCTTTGCATAAAGGAATTAAATGCATTATAACTTCAGGTGGATTAACATTTTTTGCTACTAGAACAAGTTTTGCAATACCTCTTTCTATTGCCTTTGTTGTTTCGTTAGTACCTTTTTTAATTTTACCTGTTTTACGAGCTATTTCAACAGCTTCATAAGCATTATTAATTATATCTTTTGATACTTCAGCCATTTTAACCTCCTATTAAATCATTGGTTAAGTTTAATTAAAAGTATACTATTTAAAAAGGTTTTGATTGTTAGAATATTTATATTCTATATTAAGGATACATAAAAACTTTATAAGATATTCTAATTTTTAATAACTATGAAAAATGTTGAAGAATTGTTGTTTGGAATACCAATTGATAATCTTAGAAAAATTATAGAATCTGGAATTAAATTAGTTGGTGATGGTACCAAAATAGAAAGGAAATCTTTGGAAATTATATTACGCTATGAAATTCCAATATTTAGAAGTCATTATGAATCATTAAGTAAGGATCAAGCAAATGATATTATAGAAGAGTTGATATGTCAAGGATATCTAAAAGACTGTAATATGAGTCCAAGTTTTAGAATAGTAGCAGAATTATATTTTGAGCTTGGAAAAAAGTAAATAAAGTTATAACTTAATTATGAGTATACCAAAATATTAATTTATTTTTTTCTTTTTTATCAAGTCTACAAAATCCAAGTCTTTCAAATTGTATGATATTATTAACTTTTATTTTTTTAGTATCTTTTTCAGATAATCCTTTAGCAATAGAACCATTAGGCATTATAATTTCTGTTTTTATTAAATCTTTAGAAACTGGTAACCAATGTATTAATTTAGCATTTAACTCTTTATCCATACTTTTAGATATAAATTCATTATTTTTGAAATTAAATAAGTGCATAAATCTATACATTTTATTTTTTTCTAATTTATCCATAATATAAAACTGATTTTTTGTTTTAAATATTCTAGAGCCTCTTTTTTTAAAATCTGGATGTATAGGAACTTTAGCAATCATTTTAGGAGCATTTTTAATTGTAATTTTTTTAGGATTTTCTATAAAGAAATATCTGTTAGAAGATTTTTCAATTAATTTTTTATTTTCATGATATAGATTTTCAATTGGAACTGTAATTTCATTTTGATTAAGGCCAAAGCTTAAACAAAATTTTCTTATTGCTTCTGGTAAAATACCACGTCTTTTCAAAGATTGCAATGACCATGTTCTTGGATCATCCCATCCAAAATATTTTCCTGATGTAACTTCTTTTTTTGATTTTGATTTAGAAAGTTTAATTCCTTCTAATTGTAATAAACCTGTGTGTATTAAATTTGGATGCTCCCATCCAAAGATATCCCAAATATATTTTTCCATTTCAGATTCCATCATTAATTCTTTTCCTCTAATAACATGAGTAACATTTAGTAAATGATCATCAATTGCCCATGAAAATTCTAATAATGGCCAAACTCTATATTTTTTATGAGTTTTTGGATGTTCACGATTTGAAATCCTAAATAAAACACGATCTCGGAAAGCTGGATTTGGATGAGACATATCAGTTTTTATTCTTAGAACATATTTTCCTTCTTTTGCTTTAAACATTTTTTGCCATAGTTCTAGATTATCTTCTATAGAATGAGATCTACAATTACAGGCAATACCTTTAACTCTATTTTCTCTTAAAGTTTCTGGAGAACATTGGCAAATATAAGCAAGATCTTTTTTTATTATGTCTAATGCATATTTATAATAAATTTCTAAGCGATCTGATTTGTAAATAATATTTTTATCAAAATTAATATCAAGCCATTGCAAACCTTCTGGTATCAACTTATAAGCATCTACACTAATATCTTTTTCTTCTGAGCCAATTGTATCATCTATAATCAAAAGTAATTTACCTTTGTATTTTTTAGCATATTCGTCATTTAAAATATAAGGACGCGCATTACCAATGTGTAATGGACCAGAAGGATATGGAGCTAGTCTTAAAATAACTTTATCTTTTATATTTGGTAAATCATGTAATTCATGTTCTTCTTCTTTCTTTTTTTCTAATAAACTTGGATCTATTTCATAAAGTTTATTAATTTGTTGATCTTTTGTTAATTTATTAACTCGAGAAATAATTTCATTAACTTTTTTGATTAAAGATTGTTTATCAGTAATTTGAATTTCAGATAAAACTTTGCCAATAACAGAACCTGGATTTGCTTTACCATCATATTTTATTGCATTTTGTAAAGCATATTTTAGGATTATTTTTTCCATAAAGTTTAAAAATGATTGTTAAAGTTAATATAACTTGCGTTGTTATTAAATATAAAAACAAAAGATTTATAAATAGTTAATGAATCTACCATATAGTTACAAAAGGAGACAAAATGCTATCCAAAATTATTATACAAGAAATATTAGAACGAGAAAAAAATATAGAAGATCAGATTAAAAAATGTTTATCTGATGAAGAATTTAAAAAGATACATCCATATTTATATGCTATTAGAGAAATTAAACATGGAATAAAAGCTAGACCCTATCTTTTTGGTATAATTAAACTTAAAGAGTATTTTAAAGATGATTCAAAAGAAATACCATCAAATTTAATTGAGCCAATTAAATTACAACTTAATAATATAGAAAAAATAATGTTAGAGCAATGGCCAGAATTAGAAATTTATAAAAATAAAAAAAATGATATCACAAGATTATAGTACAAAAAGATGGTTTGATGATTATAAACCAAAAAAATCAATAAAAAATAAAGTTTTGTTAGCTATAGCTGGACTAGGTGCTTTAGTTATAAATTATATAATCAATCCAGAATTCTATAAAAATATGAGTATTCCTTTAAAAAGTACTTTTGAATATGGTAGGAAAATACCTTATACAATAAAAGTTATAGGAGATATGACTACTCTTGATGATTATGGAAAAAAACACGGTCTTAAAGGTATAAAATTAGAAATTTGGAAAGGAAATGTTTTGGGTCATAATCATTATTTAATTAAATTGGATCCAGAGAAAGCAGGAATTGATAGATATGGTAAATTTTATCCTGGTGGAATAGTTAATATGATAGAACCTTAATTAATTTATTTTCCAAATCTTCTTTCTCTATTTTTAAATTCATTTATAAGTTTATCTAATTCTTCTGGTATAAAATCTGGCCAATAAGTAGATGTAAAAAATAATTCTGTATATCCTATATCATATAATAAAAAATCAGAAATTCTTTTTTCAGGATTCATACCGGTTTTGATCATCATATCTGGTGGTGGTATATCGGAAGTATATATATGTTGTTTAATAATATCTCTTGTTATTTCTTCTGGCTTATAACCTTCTTTAATAATATCTTTAACAGCATCAACTATTTCATCTTTTCCATTATAGCATAAACAAACATTAAAAATAAGATCTGAAAACCCTTTTGTTTTTTCTTCTGCTTTTCTAATTAATTCTTGTTCATCTTTTGGCAAAAGTTCTTTTCTTCCTAATACTTTAAATTTTATTTTATTTTTTACAAATTCATCACTATCTAAAATATGCTTTTTAATATATCTTTTATGTAAATCAAAATGGATATCTAATTCTTCTTTACTTCTTTCTAAATTTTCAATAGATAGAGCATAAACTGTTAAAATTTTAACACCAATTTTTTTACAGTGGTCACAAATTTTTTTTAGAGTTTTAGCACCTTCTCTATGTCCATCATATGCATTTCCAGTATGTTCTTTACCCCATCTTCTATTTCCATCTAATTGTATAGCAATATGGGTTGGAACAAATGTATTTTTTTCCATATCAATTATCGACTTTTTAGACTATTTAAAAATATTTCGATATTTATATATTTAAGTTTGATTTAATAAGTTTATGAATATTAGATTTTTAAATAAAAAAGAAATTAAAGATTTACTAAATGAATTAAATATTAACCTAAATAAAGAATATGTTTTTTTAGAAAAAGATAGAGAATATTATATTGTTAGTGAAGATATTAAAAACATTGATTTTAGTAGTTTAAATATAAAATCTATTGGCTTATTATTTGCTAAATATAAAGGCAATAAATTAATTTTAAATGATGATATTAAAGATTTAAACTTGTGATTTATGTATAAAATTTAAAATAGATAATTCTAGGAATATAAATAAAATTCCTAAAAGCACTACTATTGCTAAGTCTATTAATAAAGAATCTGTAAATGGCTTTGAGAATTCTTTTATTGATAATAAATCTGTTAGCAACATAGCTGTATAAATTATGACAGACCAAGACATAATTATGAAAATAGGTATATTAAGAATATATAGATGAAATGATTCATTATAGAAATAACCACCAGAATGACCTTGTGAAAAGTACATATTTAAATTCTCAAATATTGCTGCATAAATAAAACTTAATATAATTATTAGATATTTTTTATATTTTATAGAATGTATTAATGATAATATGAATAATATGAAAATACCTATTTCTATTATTAAAAATAAGTCCATACTACAAAACAAAAATATGTTGTTTATATAACTTTTTAAAAACCAAAATTATATAAATTAAGGTTTAATTATATTTACTAATGCAAAAAGATGTTTTATTTGATAGATTAAAGATAAAACAAGCTGGTGTTTTCAATTTTGATGAATTATATAAAGCATTATTTAGATGGTTTGAGGCTTATGGATATGAATTTCATGAAGATGAATATAAAGAAATTCAAACTGAAAAAGGAAAGCAACTAGAGATTTTATGGACTGCTGAAAGAATATTTGATGCTTATGTTAAATTTGTTATTGAAACTAATTTTTTTATTACCAGTTTTGTAGAAGTTGAAGTTGAACAACAAGGAATTAAAGTTAAAACTAATAAAGCAACTATTGAAATGAGACTTAGTGCTTATTTAGTTAAAGATTATAAAGGTGAATGGGAAAAAAATAATTTTTTAAAGAATTTAAGAATAATATGGGATAAAATATTATTTAGAAAAAGGATGGAGCAATATGAAGATGTTTTGTATGAAGAAGCTAATAATTATATGGATGAGATTAAGGCTTTCTTAAATTTATATCATTTTTAATAAAATAAATTATTAGTAAAAATATACCTATTGTATTAAAAAAATCTGCTAAGTTAAAAGAAGGCCATATTTTTAAATTTATAAAATCAATTACATAACCATAATATAATCTATCTATCAAATTACCAATAGTGCCACCTAGTAAAAAACCTAGCGGAATTAAATCTTTTTTTATTAGGATGATGGTTATTATAACTATTAAAGATATTATTATAAAAAGCAATTGTTGATTTTGTAAGATTCCAAAAGCAGCACCATAGTTTTTTGTATATGTAAAGTAATTTTTAAAAATGTATTTTGTTATTTGATCTACAAGAATAATGAATAAAGCTATAGCATAAATTTTTTTCATTTAAAACCAAAAATTTATAAACATTTATCCTATATAAAACTTTATATGAAAAGTGGTGATAAATGGCTAATCCATTAATTGAGGGCAAATTTGTTAGTGGTAAATTTGGTGGTAAAGCTCATTATATAATTAAAGTTGATTCTATACAAGAAGGTGTTGAAAAATACTACTATTTTGTACTTAGAAATTTTGAACAAAAAGGTCCATTTGGTTTAGGTTATTCTGAAGATTCTGGAAAAGTAGAAAAGATTAAGGATGTTTTTGGTGCTAGTGAAGCATCTAGTTATTGGGGGAATATTGAACAAAGAAAAGGTTTGCAACAACAAAAAGTTTCAGAATATATGGCTACTTTAGGAAAAATGAGTAAAGATTTATTTCAAATTATAAGAGAAGCAAGAATAATAGATGAAAGGCTTGATTATTATGTCAAAGGTGAAAAAGGTGAAGAATCAGCTGAAATTGCATTAAAAGGAACATGGATTGATATGGTTGAAGGTGGAGCTAAAAATCCAGCATCAGTATATGGATTAGCTAGAGAAGTTGGTTTTGTTATATTACCTGATTTATTTTTTAAAGTAAACCCATTAACAACCAAAGATATAGAAAAATCAATGAAAGACCTAGAAAAACAGGGTATTAATAGAAAAATTAGAGAAATACTTTCTAGAAAATTATTTCAATATTTAGAATGGAGAGAAAAAACTAAAAAGGAATTACAAGTAAGAAAAAGATTTGTTTTAAAATATTTAAGGCAACATTATCAATCTATGAAATTATATATAGATTGGCTTAAGCCTTATTTAAGAAATATAAAAAGATTACAAATGCAAGAAAGTGTAAGTGATAAAGATATAATTGCTTCTTTTGAAACTAATAAAATTGAATTAGAATTATTAGGAGTAAGAAAAAAATATACAGTTGAAACTTATTATGGTCATGAAGAAAGTAGAGAATTTAAAAAATATTTTCCATGTGTAAGAGTAAAATTTAATTATGTTTCATTACCACAAATGTCTTTTTATACTGAAGGTCAAAGAGGAGCAATTCATAGAGGTTATAGTGAAATAACATTTGAAGGTTTTATAGCAACTAAAGAACAAATAGGAGAATATAAACAAAAACAAGAACAAGAAGATTTAGAATTATTAGCAAGCGTTAATGAAGCTATTGCTGCTTTAGGAGATGAATTAGTAAAATATTTAGAAGAATCAGGAGAAACTAGAATAGAAGAAAAACCAAAAGAAGTAAAAGAAGAAAAAAGAGATGAATTATTAGATTTACTTAAAGCACCATTTAAAGGTTTTAAATATGTTTTAAGTAAAGAAAAACATGAAGGTCTGAGTAGAAAAGATGAAAGAATAGAAGAAGATGCTGCTAACAGTGCTGCTAAAAGTGATTGTTATTCATTGTATAAAGTATTTAAACAAGGTTTTGGTATGTTTAGAGAATAATTTACTACTATAAAGATTAAATAAAGTATAATAAAAATTAAAAAATTAAGGTTAAAAATGGATTTTGATGGTGATTATTGGAATGCTTTGGATAAAAAATCAGCTCAATATTTACAAATAGAACCTAGATATATTGGTGTAAGTACTCCTATAAATAAAAAAGCTCTAGATCAGTTAAAAAGTAAAATGTTTGAGGGGGCTTCTGCTGTTGAAATAGGTTTTATGGGTGCTGGAAAAGGTAGTTATGGTCAAGGTCAAACTACTCCTGAAATGCATGGAAGAGAAGAAAGAGAAGCAATAAGACAGATGGCAAAAATAAATGAAGTTAATTTAAGTACACATGCTAGTATTGCTGTTGGAAATTTATCTGGATTGGATATACAAAATAGTAGATTTAGTCCTGAGATGAAACAAAATAATATTAATGAAATAAAAAGGACAATTGATTTTGCTGCTGATACAACTCAAGGTGGTCCTGTTGTTGTGCATACTGGTGAATTTCCTCGTGAAATTTATGAAATTGGAGAGAAATTTGAAGCTTATCCTGAAGAAGTAAAAAAAGCTCCTGTATATTTGGTTGATAAAAGAGATGGTAGACTAATGCCATTAAGAAGAGATATTGAAGTACCAGAACCTAAAATGAAAAATGGTGAATATGTTAGGGATAAAGATGGATTAATAGAATTTGAACCCCAAAAATTTGAGTATTTTGAAAAAAAAGCAAAAGAAAAAAATGAAGATCCTGGAGTTTATTTTTATAAAGAGTATCTAAAAAAAAGTTATGATATGAATAGAAGTGAACAAGAAAGATGGGGTTTCCATGCTCAAGAAATTGGAGATGAATTAAAAGTATTAAAAAAAGAAAGAGAAGAATGCAAGAAGTTTATTTCTTTAGCTGATAACAAAGATTATGCTAAAAGAATATATATAAAACGTTTAAAAGATGCAAAAATTTTATCTGAAGCTCAAGAAATTAAAGATCCTGAAAAATATAAAGAATATTTAAATGATCCTGAAAAAGTTTTAAACGAAACTATTGAAAAATTGGAAAAATCATATAAATCTTATGACGATGTTTCTTTATCTCATGGTAGACAGGCTGCTGAAACACAACAAATGATGGATAATATAATTCCTGTAAAACAATATGGTGTTAAAGAGTCAGCAGATGCTGTTGCTCAATTAGGAGTTTATGCTTATAAAAAAGAAAAAGATGCTAATTTAAAAAAACCGTTGTTTATTGCTCCTGAAAATATTTTTCCAGAAGGTGGTTATGGTTCAAGTCCAAAGGAATTAAAAGAATTAATATTAGAATCCAGAAAATCAATGACTGAAAGATTAGTAAAACAAGAACATATGTCTGAAGAAGAAGCTAAAAGAATAGCTAAAGATCATGTTAAAGCTACATTTGATATTGGACATGCTTATACATGGAAAAAATTCTTTAAAGGAAGTGAAAAAGAATTTAATCAATGGTTAAAAAATCAAGTTGATGAATTAACAGAAGATGGTATTATTGGACATGTTCATTTAAGTGATAATTTTGGTTATCATGATGAACATTTAGAACCAGGACAAGGTTCTGTGCCTATTCAAGATTTTGTAAAACATATGCAATTAAAAGATTACAAAGGACAATTTATAGTTGAATGGGGTGCTCAATCTCCAGAAGAATCATGGAGAGTAATGACAGAAGCATGGAGAGTATTAGGTTCACCGATATATAGAATAGATACTACTTCTATGTCATGGACTGATATAGAGCATTCATATATTACACCAAGAGCTTCACCTAACTATTTAGTTGGAGAAGGTATTGTTCCAAGCAAAGATTGGACATTATGGAGTGAAACTCAACTCGAGTGAGGTTATAAAAATGAAATTTGAAGTTAAAAAAAGAGAGCAGAAAAATATTTCTAATTATTTATCTGAAGATTTAGAAGTAGCTAGAAAATATGCAAATATAATGTATAAAGAATTAGGTAGTTTTATTTCATGTTTAGTACTATTTGGATCTGCTGTTAAAAAACCTGGAGCAAGTAAAAGAGATTTGGATATATTAATAGTGCTAGATGATGTTAGAGTTAAATTTGCTAAGGAAGTTGTTGAAACTTATAGGATAATAAGCGAAAAAGCAATTGCTGATGTTGATCCTGAAAGATTACATGTTCAATCAATGAGATTAACTTCTTTTTGGGAATATGCAAGATCTGGTGATCCTGTTGCTATTAATATTTTAAGATCTGGAATTAGTCTAATTGATAATAATATTTTTGATCCATTACAAGCTTTATTAGATGATGGTAGAATAAGACCTAGTGATGAATCTGTATGGACATATTTTACAATGGCTCCTGCCAGCTTGTTTAAAGCTGAGCAACATGTGTTAAGTGCTATTGTTGATTTATATTGGGCTTGTATTGATGCTGCTCATGCTGCATTAATGAATTTAGGTGAAATTCCACCTAGTCCTGATCATGTTGCTGATTTATTAGAGAAAAAACTAGTTGCTAAAGGCCATGTTAATAAAAAATATGCTAATATAATGAGAAGATTGTATAATGAATTTAAGAGAATAACACATAGAGAAATCAAAGATATAAATGGAAAACAATATGATGAATATAGAAAACTAGCTATTGAATTCGTTGATGGAATGAAAAAATATATAGAAAAAAAGGAATAAGATTATTCAGTTTCTTCTTGTGGAGCAAGTCCTGCCCAATTCATGTATACTTGCTGTATTGCTTTATTTATTTTTTCTTCTTCACTAAGTTTTGGTTCAGTCTTTTCTTGTGTAACAAAACCTTCTACATAGGTTCCTACTAAATGTCTATGAAGTTGTTGAGATGCTTTGCTCAATAATTGCAATCCAGAGTTTCTATCTTTACCATATATAATTAAAGCCTGAGTCATTTCTTCTAATCTTTTTCCATATATACTTATTCTTCCAAGGTAATCAAAATTTTTAGCTTTACCTTCACTAGCAGTATCAATAATTTTACCTGACTCTTGGAATACTTTACTTTCTAGTTTTTTTGCTAATTCTACTGGATCAGTAGTATTTTTAGAAAGTTCAGCAGCAGAACTTGTAAGAACATCAATAGCAGTATTATATTGTCCAACTAAAGCTTTACCTGTATTTTCTTTATAAATTTTTTCTTCAGCCATTTTTTTAAATATCCTCCTTTTTGTTACTTTTAATGATATAAAACTAATATATAAAGGTTTCTATTGTTGTATCTGTTGAGTGATTACAATAATAAAGTTTATATAGTATATGCATAAATTTATCTTGATTAAAATGGGTATGAGTTTATGTTTGATGCCTCAAGTAAGTTTAAGGCAAGAACAAAGATTAGAATTAGAACAGAGAATAGAACAAAAAGTAGAACAAAAGCTAGCAATGACTATGAGTTTACAACAATATTTAGAACAAGAAGATTTCTTTAAAGGATTAATTAAATGGGTTGATGATAATAATAGATGGAAACAATTTAAAAAATGGGGTTTTAATTTTAGATATGGATTAGTTCCATATAATAAAGTTAAACATATTGCTGATGAATATGGTCTTGGTTTTGCACATTGTTTTTATGAACCATTTTTTAGATTTGATAAAGGAGATTGGAGTTTATTTGTTGTTGATGATATGATCCCAAAAGAATATGAAGGTATAATTGCTTTACATGAAAGAGGAGAAGAATTATCTTTAGGGGATCATTTTTTTGCAAGTAAATTAGAATTTGCTGGAGCAAGAAAAAAGGTACAAATTAAAAATTATATTATGTTTATTGATAAAAATTACCCAACAAAATTTGTTGATTTAATTGAAAAAGTATTATTCCCAATTCTCCCAGATGAACTAAGAGACTATTTAGAACAACAAGATAAACACCATAATAAAGAAATAGACATTGCAGAAAGAATGATTGAAGAATATCCATTACCAACATCTGTAATGAAATTTGTTATAAAATACGATGATATAAATAAAGAGGTCGGAGATAAATTTAAAGAATTTTGGGGTCCATGCCAAAAAGCAATTTATGAAGCAAAGACATTAGAGGAAGCTGTAAATTCATTAAATCAAATAGTATCAAATAGTATTAAAAGTATTCCAGAAGAATATTTTAGAATATTAGTTCCAAGAAGAATGAAGGATAGTATTATTGGACCATTTAATAGTATAAAAGATGATTTTAGTAGAAAATATAAAAGTCACAATCTTGATATAGATAACAATCTATTCAAATTATATAATAAGATTAAAAAAAGAGAGCCAATAGTTTGTGCAAGTAAACAATTCTAAATAAACTTTTTTTAGTAATTTTTATAGATAACTAAAATCTTTTCTTGCAACACCAAGTAATAATTTCTTTTCAACTTTAGCAACAGTTCTTTTTATTTTAGAAACAGCATCTATATTTGCTGAAATACTATCAATACCAGATTTAACTAAAAATTCAGCCATTTCTTCATTAGAACCAGCTTGTCCACAAATGCTAGTTTCTACATTATATTCACGACATGTTTTAATAACATGAGCTATTTGTTTTAAAACAGCAGGATGAAGTTCAGAAAATAAATCCTGAACTTTTGCATTATTACGATCAAGAGCTAATGTAAATTGTGTTAAATCATTACTACCAATAGAAATAAAGTCAATACCTTCTTCGCATATTTCTTTTATTATTTGAACACTTGAAGGTGTTTCTATCATAATACCAAATTCAATTTCTTCTAGAGGTTCAAGACCAATTTCATTTAATAATTCTTTGGCTTTTTTGATTTCATCTACAGAAATTACCATTGGTAACATAACACCAACATTAGTGTAACCTGAATCATGAACTTTTTTTATGGCTTCGAATTCTGCTTTTAAAAATTGTGGTTCATCTAAAGATCTTCTAATACCATGCCAACCAAGCATTGGATTTTCTTCAATAGGTTCTTCAGAACCACCAATTAAATCTTTATATTCATCTGTTCTGAAATCTGAAGTTCTATACCAGACTGGTTTATTTTTAAAAGCCTGAGCTATTTTTATTATATCATTATAAAGAATATTAACTAATTCATCTTTTCTTCCATTTTTTATTAAATAAGAAGGATGTTCTTTGTTTTTAGATAGCATAAATTCACATCTTAATAAACCAACACCATCTGCATTTGTTGCAATTGCTTGTTCCAATAAATCAGGCATGTCAATATTAACCTTAACTTCTGTTACTGTTTCTATGTTTTCTTCAATAATATTTTCTTTTTCTATTGGTTGGGAAATTTCCAATTTACCTTTGTAAACTTTTCCATTAATACCATCTACTGTTACTATTTCATTTTCTTTTAGAATTTTAGTTGCATTTTGTGTTCCTACAACAACTGGAACACCTAATTCTCTACCAACAATCGAAGCATGACACGTTGTACCACCTTCATCTGTAATAATTCCATTAACTTTTTTCATGGCTGTTACATAATCTGGATTTGTCATTTTTGCAACAAGAACATCACCCTTTTGTATTTTAACTAGATCATTTATATTATTAACAATTTTAACAGGACCTGATCCTATATGAGGACTAGCAGCAAGACCTTGTAGAATAACTTCTTTATCTTTAAAGTCTTGAGAAACTTCTTTTGTAATTTTTAAAGCTGTAACTGGACGAGATTGAACAATATAAATTTTATTATTTTCAATTGCATATTCTATATCTTGTTGACTTTTATAATGATCTTCTATTTGTTTTGCATATCGGGCTAATTTTATAATATCAGCATCATTTATTTTTTGTTTTTCCTGTTCTGAATTAAATATTGTTTTTTTAATGGTTTTTCCTAGATTAATATCACGTGTTAGCAACCATTCCTGTTTGTTAATCTTTTTTTCTTTAATTTGTGTTGTTGATTTATCAACTATGTATTCATCTGGAGTAATTGAACCTGAAACAACTGCTTCACCTAAACCAAAACCAGCTTCTATTACAATTTCATTTTCATTATTTGTTGAAGGATTAATAGTGAAAACAACACCTGAAGAACTTGAATTAACCATTTTTTGGATTATAACTGAAATAAAGACTTTATCATGAGGAAAGTTGTTCTTAACACGATAATAAATAGATCTAGGTGTAAATAAAGAAGCCCAGCATTTTCTAACTGCTTTTATAACTTCTTCTGAACCTTTTATATTAAGATAAGTTACATTTTGACCTGCAAAAGATGCTTCTGCTGTATCTTCTGCTGTTGCACTAGAACGAACTGCAACATATGGTAAATCACGGCCTGATTTTATTAAATCAATAGTTTCTTTTGTTGCTAGTTTGAATATTTCCATATCAACATTTAGATTATTGTAAGCATATGTAATATCTTTTTTAATATCATTTGGTATTTCAGATTCAAGAATAAGATCTTGTACTTTTTCAGATGCCTGGTTTAATGATTCTTGGTTTTCAACATCTAAAGAATTTAATAATTTGTATATTGGTTCATCTATTCCTGTATGTTGTAAGAATTTTTTGTAAGCATCTACTGTAATACAAAAACCTGGTGGAACTGGTAAATTTATATTATACATTTCTCCTAAATTAGCGCCTTTTCCACCAACTATAGAAATATCATTCTTAGAAATGTCTTTGAACCATAAAATATTTGGCATAATTAAACCTCTTTATTTAGAAGAGATTTGAATTTTTTATAAACCTTTCTATAAAATTTAGATGATTGTTTTTTAGGTTATTATATATTTTATATTTCTATACGTCTACAAAATAGAAAAGTATATAAATATTGTAGACGTATAAATATTATGGTATACACTGAAATTAAGGAAAAAAATCTTAAAAAGTATTATTACAGAGTAAAGTCAATAAGAGAAGGTAAAAACATTAAGAAAAAAAGAATTTATCTTGGGGTAAATCTATCCAAAAAACAACTTTCTAAAAAAGAAAAAGAAGCTGATAAAGAGCTAATATCATTAAATAATCTTCTAAATGAACAAGAAATAAGGTATATTGAAAAGATAAGAAAGGAATACTTAAAACAACCTAAAGAAAATTTAGATAATAGATATGAAACTTTTTGTTCTTTATTTACTTATAATACCAATGCAATAGAAGGTAATACACTTACTTTGCAAGAAACATCACAATTATTATTTGAAAATATAGTGCCATCAGCAAAATCATTAAGAGAAATTAATGAGGTTATTAATCATAAAGAAGCTTTTGATTTTATATTAAAAACAAAAGAAGATATATCTAAAAAATTTATATTAACATTACATAAAATTGTTGTGAAAAATACTTTAAAAAAAGAATTAGAAGATCAGATAGGAAAGTATAGAAATATTCAAGTTTATATTAGAGGATCAGAGTGGTTACCACCTAAATCTAAAGATGTTCCAAAAAAAATGAGAACTCTTCTTTTGTGGTACTCTAGAAATAAGAATAAGATTCATCCTTTAATAATTGCAGCATATTTTCATTCTGCATTTGAAGGTATACATCCTTTTGTAGATGGAAATGGAAGAGTTGGAAGATTGTTAATGAATTTTATACTTTACAAAAATAATTATCCAATGATTAATATCCCAAATTCTAGAAAGATAATGTATTATAATACTCTTCAAGAAGCTCAGATTAACAATAATTTAAGACTTTTTATAGGATTTTTAATAGAATTATTAAAAGAAGAGAAAGTAAGATTTTGATTATATATTTAAATTGAACATAATCGCTGTTATATTCTCCCTTTAGGGATTGATTTTTAGTGCAACGATGCCGAAGGCAATAATTTCGAGTTCGAGCTGGTGCGTATAAGTAGTTTAGAATTAAGTTAAAGAAGAAAGGGGCAAAAAAACTAGTCTTTTTGCCAAGGTTCACCTTCGACTACTGATTGAACACATAGATTCAAATTATTATAATAAAATTTACCTGTCCTGATATTATGTATTGCATACACATCCCATTTTGGTTTAGAGACATCGCTAGCTACTACTTCTAGCATCTCTTCTAGAGGAATTGTTCCATCCACTTCTATCTCTAGAAACTCGGTTCTAGGTGGAAAAACAGGCAAAGTTCTTGACCTCAAGGTGAGCATTAATTCTCCTGAATTCTTTTTGGAAAAAAATCCATTTCTATCAAAGCTCCCCCAGTTCAAATAATCTCTGATTAAATGAAATTCTGTCTCAGTACACTCTTTCATAATTTATGAAGGTCAGTAATGCTTATTAAATCTTTTGCCCCCTTTTCCGTTTTTGAGGCGATTGCGAAAATTGAGCATAATCTATATTAGTATTCTTAAAGATAAAATTTATATTGATTAACTATATTATATATCTATGACTACCAAAGAATCTCTAATCAAATATTGGAAAGAAAATAATATTTGTTCTGATGAAATAATAAAGGTTTTTAAAAAAATTAAAAGAGAAGATTTTATACCCAAATTATTAAAAAATGAAGCTTATGAGGATAGACCTTTATCTATTGGATATAATGCTACAATTTCTCAACCAACTACAATTGTAATAATGTTACAAGCTTTAGAATTAAAGAAAAATGATAAAGTGCTAGAAATTGGAACTGGTTCTGGATATAATGCTGCTTTAATGGCTGAGCTAGTAAAACCTGGAATTGTATATAGTTTAGAAATTGTTAAAGAATTAGCTAAATCTGCTCAAAATAACTTAAAAAAAGCTAATATAAAAAATGTTAAAATCTTTAATAAAGATGGTAGTAAAGGTTTACAAGAATATAAACCTTTTAATAAAATTGTTTTTACAGCTGCTTGTAAAGAAATCCCTTATAATTTACTAGAACAGTTAAAAGAAAATGGTATATTATTAGCACCTGTTGGTTTGTACCCACAAAAAATGTTAAAATTAATTAAAAAGAAAGAGGGTGTGGAAATACAAAGCTTGGGTGATTTTGTTTTTGTGCCCTTACAACAGGACTAACGAGAGGTGGATTGATTTACAAAATATATAGTGTTGCAGATGAACTGCAACACCCAAACCCATTGGCTTTGTTTTAAATTTTCACAGCCTTGATTTTCACCCCCTTTTAAGGTTAATATATTTACTAGAAAGCCTTTATAAATAGATTATGTAAAAATAGTCTATATTATAGATTCCATAAAGTTTATAAATGGTTTTCTAATATATTCACTGTACAATGGTCTTTATATTTCACAGCCCAAGAGAATTCTATACATTTAGTTTAGGTATAAAGGTATTTAGTATGATTATAGCAGCTTTCATATTTTATTATGGTTTAAAAGCATATAAGTTAACAAAAGATAAAAAGTATTTATACTTTGGTTTAGGATTTTTAAGTTTATTAGGAGCATTTATAATTTTAGGTTTAACTTTAATTATACATACAGGAGCATTATTATTTTTTAATTTTAATCTAGCACAATATAAAGACTTAATAAATGTGTATCACTTAATTTATTTAGTTGATATAATTTTAGTTTTATTTGCTTATATGATATTTATTATAACATTCTTAAAAATACAAAGAAAAGATGTTGTTTTGATGTTGTTGTTATTTATTGTTGCTTTAGCTTTTCCTTCTTATTATTGGTCATATACATATTTTAATTTGGTTTCTATAGGTTTGTTAGGTTTTGTAATATATTATCAAGGTGGTATATATTTACACAGAAAATCAATTAATCAGTTTTTAGTGTTATTAGCTTTTATATTTTTAGCAATATCACATGTATTTGCAATGTTAATTCAAATTCCTGGATATTCTACCTTGTTTTATATGTTACAATATATTACCCAGTTATTTGCATTTATGTCATTATTAGGATTATTGGGTAAAATATATTTAACTGTTAAGAAAAAATAATACAAAAATGTCAGAAAGAAGAAGTAAATTAGAAATTGTATATGATATCTTAGCTTTTATGCAGAGAAAAGGCGGTAGAATTAAACCAACCCATATTCTTTATGGAGGGAATTTATCTTATAATAGATTAAAAGAGTATATTAAAGAGTTAGAAGATAAAGAATTAATTGTTTTAGTAGAAGATAAAGATAAAAGATTTTATCAGATAACTGATAAAGGTTTAAATTTGATATATGAATTCAAGAAGATTAAAGAAATAACAGATGCTTTTGGATTATAAATTTTTAAAAATTATTTTTATTTATTAATTTTAGGTTTTTCTTCAATAATAGACCATTGATTAGGTAAACGTGCTTTTGCTTTTGCTAAAGCTTCTTTTGCTTTTGCTATGTTTTCTGGATCAACAAAAACTGAGAACAATTTTTGACCTTCTTTAACTTGAGCAGCTATTCCTGTTGCTTTTCCAAATGCTAGTTGCATACCTTTACTCATTCTATCAGCACCTGCTCCTGTTAAAATTTTATGTTCTCTAAGAACATGATGAGGATACAATCTTATTCTAAATAGATAGTTAGGACCCATTGATTCATGTAAATGTCTATTAACAATCTGTCTGCATGATTCTAGAGCATTATGTCTTATTTGTACATTTGATTTAGAAATTAAACTAATTTCATTTGGGAATGTTTTTTTAAGATCGCCAAAAACATATTTAACAATCTTACTAGATGGAACTGCTTTAACATAACCTTTTTTCTTGAACTTACTTTTTCTAGTGTAAGCTCTTTTAATTCTTCTATAACACTTAAAAGCTCTTAAGCCTGCCATTTTACATTATTTTAACTTTACTCCCTATGCTTTGTCCAGGCATGCCCTTTTCAAATATAACTCTTAAACAACCTGAATTGCCATGTAAGTTTTTTACAATACCCTTTATTTCTTTTTTTGCTGGTGATGTCCAAATAACTAATTTACCAATTAATGATTTAGCTTTTTCTTTTGTTAGAGTTGGAACTTTTAAAATCATGTGGTTATTATATTTAGTATGACGACCTCCTCTAAAGTTAACTAAAATTCCTTCCATTTAGTTTTTTATAAATAAACTATTTAAAAAGCTTTCGTTAATAATTTACTAGAACTTCTATATCTTTACCATATATTTTTCTTAAATCTTCAAAGATTTTTTCTTTGATAAATACTTTAGATGGTATTTTACAAGTTGCAATTTTATCTTCAAGTTCTTTTAAATTAGATTTTTCCATTTTTCCAAGTCCACCATTAGGTAATATTTTTGCTTTATGAATTTCCTTAACCTCAGAATCAATATCATCTATTATAAAAGCTTCATCTACTAATAAGAAAATTTCTCCGAACTTCTCACCATATTTAATTCTTATTTTTGCTTTTTCAATTTCTAGACCACGCTTTCTTTGAACATGTTCTATAAGGGATCTAATAAATGGAGAAGTTTCTTTTCTTATTTTTTCTATTTCTTGTTTACTTAATGTTTTATATTCTTTTTTAATTTTTGATATATTTTTGAAATCATCTAAATGTTTTTTAGGGAATATATTTTTTTCAACTAATTTTTTAAGTCCACCTTGAATATTGTCTATATCTAAATTTTCTAGTTTTAAAACATCTTTAATTATTTTAATTGTGTTATCATAGAAATGTAGAGCTTTTTTATGTTCTGTTCTTTTTTCAATTTGTGTGAATAATCTTTTTATTCTTTTTAGATAATCTTGTGCTTCTCCTATTAAAAAATCTATTTCTTTTCCTGATAATTTTTTAATTTTATTATGTTCTATATCTTTGAAATAAGACCTTATTTTTTCTAGAATGTTAACATATTTTTGTTCTAGTATTTTTTCTTTTTTCACAAATATTTGTTCTAGTAATCTAACTGTTTCTTTTGGAGTTGGTGGATTAACACCATATAACATTAAAGCTGCTTGTGAAGGATTAAGAACTGCATAAAAAATTTCTTCTGAAATAACGCTTAGTAGTTTGGCATCTGCTCTTTCTAGTAATTTCTCACCAATATCCATGTGCATGTCAATTGCTTCTGGTGATGGTCTAATTCTGCCCATTTCTAGTAATAATTTCCATGGCATAAATATACCACGATCATATAAAGGAACACCATCTCTTAAAAATGTGAAAATAACTGGAGATGCATCTTTAATTGAATCCCAGAAATCTGTTAAAATATAAACTTGAACATGAAGTTCTTTTTTAATTCCTATAACAGCACTTGCTTCATAACCCATTGATCTTATTATAGCACCTAATTTATCTTTTAATTCAATTCTAGACATTCGCTTAACATCTGTGTCATCAACGATAACAGCTACATCAATATCATTAGCAGTTGCATCACCTCTAAATAAAGAACCAACTGCAACATAAGAAACAACATATTTTTCAAATTTTTTTAGAACCATATTTTTATGTAATTCAGAAACTTTTAAAGCAATAAATAAATCTTTAGGATCATAAATTGGAGCTGATAGTGCTATTAATTCTAGAATTTCATATTTTGCATCAAAACAGGATTCACGCAATTCATATAAATTCATACATTGAGGCTTAATATTTTTATCAAATTCTTCAGCAATTTTTGTAATGTTTTGTTCAAATTTTTCTTTATAATTAAGCTTATCTTTTTCTTCTTCTGGAATATCATATAAAACTAGAATATTAATATCTTTAGAATTTTTTTCTTTTTTTTCTGGTGGTAATAATGAAATACCCATAATATCTTTATGTTTGTCTAGAATTTTTTTTCTTAATTTATCTAATTTATCTTTTAAAGCATCTAATTTTTTCTTTATATCAGGAGAAATTTCTTTATTTTCTATATCTAAATCTTTATCTGTATCTTCTAAAATTTTGTCTTCTTCTGGCATATCTAGAAATTATTAATTAAACTTTTTAAAGGTTTTGTTTTTTAGGTTTAATCAAAACCTTTTTATATTATTATAAAGTTAATTTTGATAAAGGGCTCGTGGTCTAGTGGTTATGGTCAATTAAAAAATTGATAACAAACATCACTCTTACACAGTGGAGGTCGCAGGTTCGACTCCTGCCGAGCCCATTGCGGTGATAGTTTAGTCTGGTTAGAATACTGGATTGCCAATCCAGTAACGCGGGTTCAAATCCCGCTCGCCGCATATTTTAAAAATGGATGAACTTGAAAGAGAAGTGGAAATTGAATTTATAAAAAAATTTGTTGAAGAATATAGAGAGAAAAATAATATTATTCCAGATACTAAAAATAAATTAGAATTATCATGTGAACATTTTGGAGAGGGTTATAATTTGTTATATAGAGGATTAATTCTAACAAAGGAAGATTATGGTGCCTGGCAAGAAATTTCAGATGATGAAATAAGAGGGCTTGTTATTGAAGAAATATTAAAAAGTAATTATGCTTGAGTCGTTAAAATAAAACAAAAAGTATATAAGGGATTAACACAAAAATTTTTAGTAATGAAGCAACGTACAAATAAAGTTTTACAAGATTTATTTTATGAAATTTTATTATTTTTAATAACAGTTTTTATTATTGCATTAACATGGAAAAATAATATTTTAACTTTGGTTTTACTATTAGTATTATGGGCTATACCAATATTTTTCTGGCCTAAAAAAGGTGATTTAGCTTATTTTTTAATAGCTGCAATATTAGCTAGTATTGCTGAAATTATAGCAATCAAATTTGGTGCATTGCAATATAGTAATTCAGACTTCTTAGGAATTCCAATTTGGTTACCAGTTGCATGGGGATGTGGTGCTGTTTTATTAAATAGATTAAAAAATATATTTAGTCAAGAATGATTATTCTAAATTGTTTAAATAAAAGTAAAATTTTTATACCTTTAAGCTTCTATTAAAAAGGTGAATAAACTTAAAAAGGTGATTATATTTGAAACAATTATTATTATAATTCTAGTAATTGCGATTATCTTTTTTAATATAGATATCTTTAAGCCTTTTATTATTCAACAAAATAAAGATGTATATTGTGAAAAACATTATTATGATAACAAAGTATGTTTACTTTCGCCAAGGATTTATACTAACATTATACCCCAGAAGAATTATCTCATATTAAATTTTGAATCTCTTAAAACAGATATTTAAAATTATATAGATGATAATCATTTTAATTTGTCTGTTTATATTATTAATGCAAGAGATGGAGCTTCATTTGGAATTGATGAGGATAAACTTTATCAAGCAATAAGTCTTAATAAGCTTCCTATTGCAGTTATTATTTTAAAAAAAGTCGAAGAGGGAAAATTAAGCTTGGATACAAAACTTCCTATTGAGGATAAGGATAGAGATAATTCTTTTGGAACACTTTATGCACAACCTGTAAATGAACTTTCTGTAAGAGATTTACTTCGTTATATGCTCTCTGAGTCAGATAATACTGCTTTGTGGGTATTGTCAAAAAAGATAACAAAAGAAGATTTATTATATTTTACAAAATATATTGACTATTATTCTAATGACATAAATTCTGAAAAATTTCCTATTGATACTAAAACAAGTCCGAAGACTGTTTCAAATATTTTTTTGAGCCTTTATCTTTCAACAATACTTAACGCTGATGATTCAGAATTAATATTATCTTATTTAACAAACAGTTCATTTGATATAAAAAAATATGCTCAACTTCCAGATGATGTTGTAGTTTCTCAAAAATATGGTTTTTATTATTTGAATAATCTAAGCTTTTTCCATAGTTGTGGTATAATTTATGTAGAAGATAGCAGATTTTCTTATTGTATTATGTCTAAAGATATTGAAAGAGAAAAAGCACCAGAAGTTATTGGAACAATAGTGAATAAATTATACAATTTTGTAGTTGAGGGAAGAAAAGTAAAAAATATAGGGATTTAAAAGATATTCTAAGAAACAACTATTTTTAGACTATGTTTTTTAAAACAAAAGATTTAAAAATAGCTACTAATTCTAATTAGGTAACTTAGTCTTGTTCTTAGTTACCTAATCAAGAAATAAGTAAAATTAGGAGTATAAAAAGATTTCGAAAAATGAAATATGTTGTAGATACAAGTGTAATTGTAGAAAAAGTCGTATCAGACTTATTAAACAAGAATCAAATAGAAGGTACTATATTAGTTCCACATGCTGTTATTGCTGAGCTTGAAAATCAAGCTAATAAAGGTTTAGAAATAGGATTTTTAGGATTAGAAGAATTACAAAAATTAAGAGAAAGTGATGTAATAAAAATCGAGTTTATTGGTAATAGACCCAATGAAAAAGAAATAAAATTTGCTAAATCTGGTGAAATTGATGCTTTGATAAGAGAAATTGCATATAGAGAAGATGCAATTTTAATAACAGCTGATAAAGTACAAGCTGAATCTGCAAAAGCATTCGGTGTTAAAGTTAAATATATTGAATTAAGACAAGCTAAAGAAAAATTAGAAATTGAAAAATATTTTGATGAAAAAACAATGAGTGTTCATCTTAAAGAAAATTGTTTTGTTTATGGTAAAAGAGGTGAACCAGGAAACTGGGAATTAGAAAAAATAAGCAATAAAAAATTAAACAGAGAAGATTTAGAAACTATATCTAAAGAAATTGTTGAAAAATCTAGAATTGATCCTGATACATTTGTAGAAATAGCAAGAAGAGGAATAACTATTATACAATATAAAAATTATAGAATTGTTATTGTAAAACCACCTATATCAGATGGTTTAGAAATAACTGCTGTAAGACCTATTAAAAAATTAAGTTTGGATTATTATAAATTACAAGATGAATTAGCTGACAGATTAAAATCTAAAGCTAAAGGTGTTGTTTTATCTGGTGAAACTGGTTCTGGAAAAAGTACTTTTGCACAGGCATTAGGAGAGTTTTATTTAAAATTAGGAAAAATTGTTAAAACTGTAGAAAGTCCTAGAGATTTACAATTACCAGATGAAATAACTCAATATAGTAAAAATTTTACATCAAGTGAAGGCATTCATGATATTTTATTTTTATCAAGACCTGATTATGTTATTTTTGATGAAATGAGAGATACTCCTGATTTTAGTTTATATACAGATTTAAGATTAGGTGGTAGTAATGTTTTAGGAGTTTTACATTCTTCAAGCCCAATAGATGCAATACAAAGATTTATTTCAAGATTAGATACAGGAATGATTCCAAGTGTTGTTGATACAATAATATTTATAGAATCTGGTAAAATAAAAGATGTTTATGGTTTAAGTATGAATGTTCGTGTTCCAAGTGGAATGACTGAATCTGATTTATCAAGGCCTATTATAGAAGTTAAAGATTTTAGCACTGGAAAATTAAAATATGAGATTTATTCTTATGGAGAAGAAACTGTTGTTATTCCTGTTGAAGATAGTGAAAAACCTAAGGGTATAAGTAAATTAGCAAGCAAAGAAATTGAAAGAGAATTTAGAAAATATACATCTCAAGTTAACGTTGAGGTTTTAAATGGAAATAAAGCTATTGTTTATGTTTTAGAGCATGATATACCAAAGATAATAGGAAGCAAAGGTAAAACAATAGATGAAATTGAAAAAAAACTAGGCATAAGTATAGA